>Ga0065721_10003751_pt1 | contig 85480 bp, 92 predicted proteins | sample Mesricmetagenome_FD_59108 | JGI IMG/M metagenome (GOLD analysis project Ga0065721, IMG submission 59108) | Mesophilic microbial community from rice straw/compost enrichment Sample: eDNA_1 v2 (version 2) | ecosystem: Engineered > Solid waste > Grass > Composting > Bioreactor | place: USA: Davis... | reverse complement strand
AGCGGGGTAAGCTCCGGGTCTCGCCAGCCGGTGAACAGGTTCTTGAGGTTCCAGTCGCTCTGGCCGTGGCGAACGAGGACAAGGGTGCCGCTCATCAAATTCCTCCGAGGGATGTTGTCTTTCAAGAAAGCCCGAGAACATCGAGCATGGAATAATAACCGGGCCTCTGCCCGCGCGCCCAGACGGCGGACGCAACGGCGCCGCGGGCGAAGATCGAGCGATCGCGCGCGCTATGCGACAGCGTTACCAGTTCGCCTTCGGCTGCAAACAGAACGGAATGATCGCCAACCACGGAGCCGCCCCGCAGGGTAGCGAAACCGATCGCGCCATCGGGTCTCGGGCCGGTATGGCCGTCACGGACGCGAACCGAGTGGGCGGCGAGATCAATGCCGCGACCCTTGGCGGCTGCTTCGCCGAGAAGCAGCGCAGTGCCTGATGGCGCATCGACCTTGTGTTTGTGGTGCATCTCGACGATCTCGATGTCCCAGCCGACTGAGGGCAGGGCTCTCGCGGCCTGTTCGGTAAGCACGCCGAGCAGGTTGACGCCGAGGCTCATGTTGCCGGACTTGACGACCCGCGCATGGCGACCCGCCGCCTCGAACCTGGCTTCGTCTTCCACCGAGCAGCCGGTGGTGCCGATTACATGGACGATCCGGGCCTGGGCGGCGAGAACCGAGAAGTTGACGCTCGCCTGCGGCGCCGTAAAATCGAGCACGCCTTCGGCATCGAGGAAAGCGTTCAGCGGATCATCGGTCACGGGAATGCCGAGCGTTCCGGCGCCGGCCATTTCACCTGCATCCTTGCCGAGAAAGGGCGAACCTTCCCGTTCGATGGCTGCGTGCAATGTCACGCCGGGCGTCTCGCTGATCACGCGGATCAGGGTCTGGCCCATGCGGCCTGCCGCGCCGACGACGACGAGTTTCATGTCATTTGCGGTCATGGCGGCTGTTCCCGAATTTCGCTCCACCGCTTCTTAGCGGCTTGGATCTTTATTTGAAAGGTGCGGCCCCCGTCAGCGAAGCCAGCGGCGTCCATCGGTTGCAATGCCATAGGCCGAGGGGGCCCGGGCAAAGCTTGCAAGCCCCGCCAGTGCCGCCTGTGGATGTGTCACAACGAAGGTCGGAATGGTGCTGAGCAGTTCCGAATGCGGTGCCTTGTCCTCGAAGGCCGCACGAAACTCCGGCTTCTTCAGCGCCGGGATGATTTTCTGCGATATGCCGCCGGCAAGATAGACGCCGCCACGGGCCATGAAGATCAGCGCCATGTCGCCAGCGACGCGGCCGAGATAGGTGGCAAACAGCGAAAGTGTCTCGACAGCCTGGCGGTTCGAGCCATCCAGGCCACGGGCGGTCACGTCCGCCGGATCGCTGAAGCTTGGCTGGACGCCATCTGCCTTGCAGACCGCCCGGTAGATGTTGATGACGCCGCGACCGCTCAGGATTTCCTCGGCCGAAACACGGCCCTCGATCCGCTTCAGGTGCGGGAAAACCTCGAAGTCGCGATCGGAGCGCGGGCCGACATCGACATGCCCGCCTTCGCCCGGCACCGGAAACCAGATCTCGCGTGCATGGACAAGCCCTGCAACGCCAAGGCCGGTGCCCGGGCCCAGCACCACCCGCGAGGCGAGCTGCGGTTCGCCGCCCCGGCCGAGCTTGTCCAGGAAATCCCGCGGCAGGGCAGCCACGGCAAGCGCCTGGGCTTCGAAGTCGTTGACCACCAGCACGTCATCAAAGCCGAGTTCGGCGATCATGCCCTTGGGGCGCACCACCCAGTCGCAGTTGGTGAGGTCAATCTCGTCGCCGTCCACCGGCGCCGCCACGGCAAGGATTGTCGAACGCGGCCGCACAGACGTGGAAGCCAGCACGACATTCTTAATTGCCGCATCGATGGTCGGATAGTCGGCGGTGCGGATATTCGGGAAGGGGATCGGTTCGGCATCGGCGTCGGTCAGGACCGAAAAGCGTGCATTGGTGCCGCCGATATCACCGATCAGGATCGGAAAGGGCAGCTTGTCGGTCTTCATGCTGTCGGCCATTCGAACGCTTAGTCCTTCTGGAAGTCGATGAGTTTTTCGGCAGTGGCGCGGTTGAGCGCCATCGGAATGTCGTAGACGGTGGCGAGGCGCGTCAGTGCCTTGACGTCGACATCATGCGGCAGGGCGCTCAGCGGGTCGATGAAGAAGATGAGCATGTCCACTTCGCCGGTGGCGATCATCGCGCCGATCTGCTGGTCACCACCAAGCGGGCCGCTTTTCAGCCGGGTGACATCAAGATCGGGGCACGCTTCCTGCACGCGACCGCCGGTCGTGCCGGTTGCAACGATACGGAAGCGGGAGAGGGCGCCCTGGTGCTGAAGCGCAAAATCGGCCATGTCGGCCTTTTTCTGGTCGTGCGCGATCAGTGCGATGCAGGGCTTTGCCGGCATGATTGGACGTTCTCCCCAAGAACGGTTTCAATCGATTTGCAAGCTTCTAGCCTGCGGTTCGTCGCTTGGGAAGGTGGCGGAGCGCCAGCCGGTTTCAAGAACCGGCTTTCGCAGATGAACTTCACGGCCGCGGCGATGGCAGCGGCACGTTGGTAAGGGGCAGCGAGGACTCCACCACGGTGCCGACGGCTTGTGCCGGTGCCGAAGCGGCAGGCTGGGCGCTATAGGCCATGGCGCCGCCAAAGGTCGCTGCGTCCTCTGAGCGCGAAGGCGCGGCAAGCACCACCGAGCAGGCATTCGGCAGGTCGGCGAGCGTCACCTGGCGCGGCTTCACCGGCTTCTTGTTGGGATCCGGCTTCGGCGGCGGCGCCCAGGGCTCCTTGGTAAACCACCAGGCGAGCTCCTTGCTGTTGCAGTCATCGGCAGTCGGCGTCGGTGCCTGTTTCTTGCAGGATGTCGCGCCCGGCGGGCAGGCCATGCGGATATGGAAATGCTCGTCATGGCCATAAACCGGCCGCACCTTGCCAAGCAGCGAGCGGTCGCCGCGCCAGGTTTCGCAGAGCTTCTTCTTGATCGCTGGATTGACGAAGACGCGCTCCACCTGCGGATAACTTGCCGCCTGCATCACCAGCTTGGCATGCGTGCCGGTCCAGCGACGGTCATCGACGGTCAGGAACTTGCTCTTGTCCAGCATGGAGGTGAACGGCATGTCCTCGCGCTGCTGCGGCGTCAGCGGCTGGGCCGGCTTCGGCGTGAACCAGATGTCGGCATCAAGGCCGATCTGGTGCGATGCGTGGCCGTTCAGCATCGGGCCACCGCGCGGTTGGGAAATATCGCCGACGAGGATGCCGGAACCCCAGCCAAGCCGAGCCGCGTCCTGGCTGAACTGCTGGAGAAGGGCGATCATCTGCGGGTTGCCCCAGCGGCGATTTCGTGAAAGCCGCATCGCCTGCCAGGTCGGGCCATCGGTTGGCAAGGCAACGGCGCCGGACATGCAGCCCTTGGCGTAGAAACCGAACGGCTGGGCAGGCGAACTCGAAGGCAGCTTCACCGCTCCGAACAACTGCTTGGCAGGCGTCTCGTCTTTCCCAAGAGCCGGCGCGGCAAGCGCCGCACAGAGTATTCCGGCCGCAGCAAAGCGCAGCATGCCACCCAAGGTCGATTCCATTTCAGCTCCGCGGCAAATCAGTTCCTATGGCGAATCTACCTGAAACAGGATTTTGGTGAAATGGAGATGGCGGCGGCTCGCGGCCGTGCCAGCGCTCCCGGATAAAATGCTTGTGAGTGGGTCGCCCTGTTTTTTGCCCGGTTTTGCCCTATGCTTCACCGCGAGATCGACGCTTGACCAAGAGGTAGAGAATGACGTTCGGCCGAATGAAGCGGGCTCTTGCGGTGGCTGCAGCCGCCTTTGTTGCCACCGCATCGATCGCGTCCGCCCAGGAGCCGCAATGGCGCCACGGGATGGCGGTGATCGGCGACCTCAAGCTTCCGCCAGACTTCAAGCAACTGCCTTATGTTAACGTTGATGCACCCAAGGCTGGCGAGTTGCGGCTCGGCGACGAAGGGACCTTCGATAACGTCAATATCGTCATCGACCGGGGCACGGTCGCCTCCGGTGTCGGGCTGATCTACGACACGCTGATGAAGCGCTCGGAAGACGAGGTTTTCGGCACCTATGGGCTGCTTGCCGAGGCGGTGTCCTATCCGGAAGACATGTCGACCGTCACCTTCCGGCTCAGGCCGGAAGCGAAGTGGGCGGATGGCGAGCCGGTGACGCCCGAGGACGTGATCTTCAGCATGGAGACGCTGAAGAAGAACAGCGCCTTTTATTCCGGCTACTACCGCCATGTGACCGGCACCGAAAAGAGCGGCGAACGCGAGGTAACCTTCCACTTCGACGAAAAGAACAACAAGGAACTGCCGTCGATCGTCGGCGATTTCCCGATCCTTCCCAGGCACTGGTGGGAAGGCAAGGACAGCCAGGGCCGGCAGCGCGANATTACCCGNACGACNCTGGAGCCGGTAATGGGCTCCGGACCCTACAAGATCGCGGCGATCCAGCCNGGCTCGGTGGTGCGCTACGAACTGCGCGACGACTATTGGGGCAAGGATNTGCCGATCAATCGCGGGCAGAACAACTTCCGCTCCATCAGCTACACCTACTTTGCCGACGCCGATGTGGAGTTCGAGGCCTTCCGCGCCGGCACGATCGATTTCCGCCAGGAGAACAGTTCCAGCCGCTGGGCGACCCGCTACGACTTCGATGCGGTAAAGGATGGGCGGATCAAGAAGGAAGCACTCACCAATCCATTCAAGGCAACCGGTGTCATGCAGGCCATGGTGCCCAACATGCGCCGCGAGATCTTCAAGGACGCCCGCGTCCGCGAAGCGCTGAACTACGCCTTCGATTTCGAGACGATGAACAAGAACCTCGCTTATGGCGGGTTGAAGCGGGTCGACAGTTTCTTCTGGGGCACCGAACTTGCCTCCTCCGGCCTGCCCGAGGGGCGCGAGCTCGCCATCCTCGAGGAACTGAAGGACAAGGTGCCGCCGCAGGTGTTCACCACGCCCTACAAGAACCCGGTGGGCGGTGATCCGGCCAAGGTGCGCGACAACCTGCGCAAGGCCGTCGAACTGCTGAAGGAGGCGGGATGGGAGCTCAAGGGCAACCGGATGGTCAACGCCAAGACCGGCCAGCCGCTGAGCTTCGAAATCCTGCTCAACAGCGCCTCGCAGGAGCGTTCGGTCAATCCGTTCGTGGCCAGCGTCAAGAAGATCGGCATCGACGCCCGCATCCGCACCGTGGACTCCTCGCAATACATCAACCGGACGCGAAGCTTCGACTACGACGTGATCTGGGCCGTCTGGGCGCAAACGCTCAATCCAGGCAACGAGCAGATGGAATATTGGGGCTCGGAGTCGGTGAGCCGCGAGGGGTCGCGAAACTATGCCGGCATCGCCGATCCGGCGATCGATACCCTGATCCGCAGGATCGTCTTCACGCCGGACCGCGAGGACCAGATCGCAGCCGTCAAGGCGATGGACCGGGTGCTGCTCGCCAACCACTATGTGATCCCGCTGTTTTATTCCGGCGAGATGAAGGTCGCCTACTGGAACCGCATCACGCGCCCCGAAACGTTGCCCGAATACGGGATCGGCTTCCCGGACACCTGGTACGCCAAGACCGGCAACTGACGGGGGAAGGGTTGCAGGCTTGCACTGCTGGCCCGCACCTGTTCCATATTGATCGATTGATTCGCTCAGAACGAGGAAGAAGCCTTTTGAGCCTCACTGACAGGACCGGCAGAGCGAAGCCCGCAGCGATGGGAAGGACGCCCTGATGGGTGCCTATATTCTCCGCCGAATCTTGCTGATGATCCCGACCATGATCGGTATCATGGCGATCTCATTCCTTGTCGTGCAGTTCGCGCCGGGCGGTCCGGTGGAACAGATCATCGCGCAGATCCAGGGTCAGGACACCGGCGACCGGGTTTCCGGTGCGGGCAATGATCTGGCGACCCAGGGCGGCGGCGACGATGGGCGATATCGCGGTGCCCAGGGGCTTGATCCGGAGTTCATCAAGAAGCTCGAACAGCAGTTCGGTTTCGACAAGCCGCCGCTGACGCGCTTCCTCGAGATGATGTGGAACTACCTCCGCTTCGACTTCGGCGAAAGCTTCTTCCGCAACACCTCGGTGCTCGACCTCATCATCGACAAGCTGCCCGTGTCGATCTCGCTCGGCTTCTGGATCCTCATCGTCTCCTACCTGATCTCCATTCCGCTCGGCATCCGCAAGGCGGTGAAGGACGGGTCGAGCTTCGACGTCTGGACGTCCGGCATCGTCATTGTCGGGTATGCGGTGCCAAGCTTCCTGTTCGGCATCCTGCTGATCGTGCTGTTTGCCGGCGGCTCCTTCTTCGACTGGTTCCCGCTGCGTGGCCTGGTGTCGGACAATTTCGCCGAGCTGACATGGTGGCAGAAGATCATCGATTATTTCTGGCACCTCACCCTGCCGCTGATCGCCATGTCGCTGTCGGCCTTCGCCACCACGACGCTTTTGACCAAGAACTCCTTCATCGACGAGATCAAGAAGCAGTATGTGACCACGGCGCGCGCGAAAGGCCTGAACGAGCGGCAGGTGCTTTACGGGCATGTCTTCCGCAACGCGATGCTGATCGTCATCGCGGGGTTTCCGGGCGCTTTCATCTCCGCCTTCTTCACCGGCTCGCTGCTGATCGAGAACATCTTCTCGCTCGACGGGCTGGGCCGCCTCGGTTACCTCGCCATCGTCAACCGCGATTACCCGATTGTCTTTGGCACGCTTTACATCTTCTCGCTCATGGGCCTCGTCGTCAGCCTGATCTCGGACCTGATCTACACCTGGATCGACCCCCGCATCGACTTTGAGCGGAGGGACGTGTGATGGAAGCATCCGCTGCCGCCATGACAACCGGACCGCAGAAGCGGCCGTGGCTTTCGCCCACCAACAAGCGGCGTCTTGCCAATTTCCGCGCCAACAAGCGCGGCTACTGGTCATTCTGGATCTTCATGATCCTGTTCGTGCTGAGCCTGTTTGCCGAGCTGATCGCCAATGACCGGCCGATCATCGCCTCCTACAAGGGCGAGATCCTCTATCCCGTTCTGGTGGATTATCCGGAGGAGAGGTTCGGCGGCTTCCTGGCGACCACCGACTATCGCTCCGAGTTCATCTCCCAGGAGATCGAGGCAAACGGCTGGATGATCTGGCCGCCGATCCGCTATTCCTACCAGACGGTCAATTCCAACATTCCGCATTCGGCGCCGACCGAGCCCTTCTGGCTGATGGACAAGGAAGAGCGCTGCAAGGCTTATCCCGAGCAGGACGCCGATCCGAACTGCATCCTCGGCAACATGAACTGGCTCGGCACCGACGACCAGGCGCGCGACGTGACGGCCCGGATGATCTACGGCTTCCGGATCTCCGTCCTGTTCGGCCTGGCGCTGACCATTTGCTCGGCCATCATCGGCGTCACGGCCGGTGCGGTGCAGGGTTACTTCGGCGGCTGGACTGACCTGCTGCTGCAGCGTTTCATCGAGATCTGGTCCTCCATGCCGGTTCTCTACATCCTGCTGATCATCGCCGCGATCATGCCGCCCGGCTTCTTCGTGTTGCTCGGCATCATGCTGCTCTTCTCCTGGGTGGGCTTTGTCGGGGTGGTCCGGGCTGAATTCCTGCGGGCACGAAACTTCGAATATGTCCGCGCGGCCCGCGCGCTCGGCGTCGGCAACTGGACGATCATGTACCGGCACCTGCTGCCGAACGCGATGGTCGCGACGCTGACCTTCCTGCCGTTCATCCTGTCGGGGTCGATTGCCACGCTCACCTCGCTCGATTTCCTCGGCTTCGGCATGCCGCCGGGTTCGCCGTCGCTTGGCGAGATGATCCAGCAGGGCAAGAACAATCTGCAAGCCCCATGGCTTGGCTTCACGGCCTTCTTCACCATGTCGATCATGCTGTCGCTGCTGATCTTCATCGGTGAGGCGGTGCGCGATGCGTTCGACCCCAGAAAGACGTTCGGATGACGAGCCCGCTTCTTTCCGTACGAGACCTGTCGGTTGCCTTCCACCAGGGCGGCAACACGACCACGGCTGTCGAGCGCGTCTCCTTCGAGATCATGCCCGGCGAGGTGATGGCGCTGGTGGGCGAATCCGGCTCGGGTAAATCGGTCACAGCCAACTCCATCCTGAAGCTGCTGCCTTATCCGGCCGCAAGCCATCCAACCGGCGAAATCCTGTTCGACGGAAAGGACCTGCTGAAGGCGTCGGAAGCGCATCTGCGCCATGTGCGCGGCAATGACATCACGATGATCTTCCAGGAGCCGATGACCTCGCTCAATCCGCTCCATACGATCGAAAAGCAGATCGGCGAGATCCTTGAACTGCACCAGGCGGTTACCGGGCAGGCGGCGCGGGTAAGGACGCTCGAACTTCTCGCCCAGGTCGGCATCCGCGAGCCGGAAAAGCGGCTGAAAGCCTACCCGCACGAGCTTTCCGGCGGCCAGCGGCAGCGCGTCATGATCGCCATGGCGCTCGCCAACCGGCCGAAGCTGTTGATCGCCGACGAGCCGACAACCGCGCTCGACGTGACGGTCCAGGCGCAGATCCTCGACCTGTTGCGCAGTCTGAAGGGCGAGCATGGCATGTCCATGCTGTTCATCACCCATGACCTTGGCATCGTCCGCAAGTTCGCCGATCGCGTCTGCGTCATGACCAAGGGCAAGATCGTCGAGACGGGCACGGTGGAGGAGGTTTTCCAGAACCCCCAGCACGAATACACCCGCCACCTCCTGTCTTCGGAGCCACGTGGCGAACCGCCCGTTCCCGATCCGACGAAGCCGGTGGTGATGGAAGGCAAGGACATCCGTGTCTGGTTTCCCATCAAGTCGGGCCTGCTGCGCAAGGTGGTCGACCATGTGAAGGCGGTGGACGGCGTGGATCTTACGCTGCGGGCCGGCGAGACACTGGGCGTCGTTGGTGAATCTGGTTCGGGCAAGACGACGCTCGGCCTGGCGCTGGCGCGCCTCATCTCCTCGCAGGGACGGATCGCCTTTATCGGGAACGAGATCGACAACTTCTCCTTCAAGGAGATGCGGCCCTTCCGCGACAGGCTGCAGGTCGTCTTCCAGGATCCGTTCGGCTCACTCAGCCCGCGCATGCCGGTGGGCGAGATCATCGCGGAGGGCCTGAAGGTCCACGAGAAGGGTTTGTCGGGCGACGAGCGCGACGCGCGGGTCGTCTGGGCACTGCAGGAAGTGGGCCTCGATCCGGCGACCCGCTGGCGGTATCCGCATGAGTTTTCGGGCGGCCAGCGGCAGCGCATTGCCATTGCCCGCGCCATGGTGCTGAAACCGCGTTTCGTAATGCTCGATGAGCCGACCTCGGCGCTCGACATGACCGTCCAGGCGCAGGTGGTCGATCTCCTGCGCGATCTCCAGAAGAAGCACGACCTCGCCTACCTCTTCATCAGCCACGACCTGAAGGTGGTGAAGGCGCTCGCCAACCATGTCATCGTCATGCGGCTTGGCAAGGTGGTGGAGGAAGGGCCGGCCGAGCAGATATTCCGCGCACCGCGGGAGGAATATACCCGCGCCCTGATGGCTGCGGCCTTCAACCTTGAAACCGTCGAAACCGCGGCAATCAACCAGTAACGAGAATGAAGCATGTCTGAGAAGAAAACGGTCGTCATCGATCTCAAGTTCGCGCGCCGGGAGGTGGACGAGGCACTGAGCGACGCCTTTGCAGGCCGCACGGTGCTGCGCGCCGCGGATGCGGCGGCCGACCTGTCTGACGCACGTTACGCGGTGATCTGGAAGCCCGATCCGACCCTGTTTGAGCGCGCGCCGAAGCTGGAGGTGCTCTTTTCCGGCGGTGCCGGTGTCGACTACATCCTCGCCATGCCGAACCTTCCCGACATTCCGATCGTCCGTTTCGTGGATGAAAGCTTGACGACGCGCATGAGCGAGTGGGTGGTCCTGCAGGCGCTCAGCCATCTGCGCCAAGTTCCGGCTTACTTGAACCAGCAGCGCGAGCGGGTCTGGCGGGAATTGAGCCAGCCGGAAGCCAAGGATCTCACGGTCGGCGTCATGGGCCTCGGCGTGCTGGGTCAGGATTCGGTTGCCAAGCTCAAGATCATGGGCTTCAACGTCATCGGCTGGTCGCGCAGCAAGAAGCTGATCGACGGCGTCGAAACCTTCGATGAAAGCGGGTTGGACGAATTCCTCGCCAAGACGGACATCCTGGTGGGCCTGTTGCCGCTTACGCCGCAGACCCGCGGCATCTTCAACGCTGACCTCTTCGGCAAGCTGCGCCAGGGTGGCGCCTCGGGCAAGCCGATCTTCATCAATGCTGGCCGCGGCGGCAGCCAGGTCGAAGAGGATGTGATCGCAGCCCTGAAGAACGGCGTTCTCGGCGGCGCCTCGCTTGACGTGTTCGAGCAGGAGCCATTGGCGGAAACGAGCCCCCTGTGGTCGATGGAGAACGTCATCATCACGCCGCACGCGGCATCGGCTTCGGATGTGCGGGCCCTGTTCCGCAACGCGGAAGCGCAGATGAATGACTACGAGGCCGGGCAGCCGCTGCGGCACGTGGTGAACCGAACGACCGGTTACTAAAACAACCGTTCCAATGACCTCCGGCCATGGCGGAACATTCGCCGTGGCCTTTCGTTTCCTTGTCGATGAGCCGGATGTCACCGGCCCCAAACCAGGAGCGAAATCATGAATACCCGTTTCGATCCCAAGGACGCCGGAAACCGCCCAGCCGGTACTGCTGGTTCTCGCCCCGTGGTCGAGACTGCAACCGACGCCCGCCAGGGACGCCAGGGCCTTCCGGTCCTCAAAGTGCTGATCAGTGCCCTTGTCCTCGTGGCAATCGCCTTCGCCGTTGCGCAATGGTGGGGCGAGGCAAGTGATGCACCGGACGCTCAGACGGCAACGCCACCGGCCGGCAGCACCACCCCGCAGAACTCCAATGCCGCGCCAAGTGCGGATCCTGCGGCCGCTCCGCCGCCAGCTTCGGCCGCAAACGATTCCCAGTCGGGCAACTAACCCGCCAACTGATCGGACAAGAATTTCCCTCGGCCGCGCTCGTTCGCGGCCGGTTTTCGTCTAGACTTCATCTCCAAAGTTTTCGATAAGTCTGCCCGGAGGTGGAGCAGCCGTTGCCTCCGAATGCATCTCGAGTCGGCGGAGTCGATCTTCCGGAAGATCGAGGCAAGGGCAGGCATGACCAAGACGGATATCGCAGCCAGGGTCTATAACCATACATGGAAGCTGGACCCCATCATCCGCAGCCTTATCGACACGGACTTCTACAAGCTTTTGATGCTGCAGATGATCTGGAAGCTGTATCCGGATGTCGATGTTACCTTCTCGGTGATCAATCGCACCACGAGCGTCAAGCTGGCGGAAGAGATCGACGAGGGTGAACTGCGCGAACAACTCGACCATGCGCGAAGCGTCACGCTTTCCAAGAAGGAGATGATCTGGCTCGCCGGTAACACCTTCTATGGCCGCAAGCAGATCTTTGAACCGGAATTCCTCAACTGGCTGTCGACTTACCGGCTGCCGGAATACGAACTGCGCAAGCAGAACGGCCAGTACGAACTAACCTTCCACGGCAAGTGGATGGATACGACACTGTGGGAGATCCCGGCACTCGCCATCATCAACGAGCTTCGATCGCGCAGCGCCATGCGCTCGCTCGGCTTCTTCACGCTGGATGTGCTCTATGCCCGGGCCAAGGCGAAGATGTGGGAAAAGGTGGAGCGGCTTCGCATGCTGCCCGGCCTGCGCATCTCCGACTTCGGCACCCGCCGTCGCCATTCCTTCCTATGGCAGCGCTGGTGCGTCGAAGCCCTGAAGGAAGGCATCGGTCCGGCGTTTACCGGCACCAGCAATGTGCTGCTCGCGATGGATTCCGATCTTGAAGCCGTCGGGACCAACGCGCATGAACTGCCGATGGTCGCCGCAGCACTTGCCAATACGGATGAGGAACTGCGCGCCGCACCCTACCAGGTGCTCAAGGATTGGAACCGGCTCTACCACGGTAACCTGCTGATCGTGCTTCCAGATGCCTTCGGAACGGCCGCCTTCCTGCGCGACGCGCCGGACTGGATCGCCGACTGGACCGGCTTCCGCCCCGACAGCGCGCCTCCGATTGAAGGCGGCGAAAAGATCATCGCCTGGTGGGAGAAGATGGGTCGTGACCCGCGCAAAAAGCTGCTGATCTTCTCCGATGGCCTGGATGTCGACGCCATCATCGACACCTACAAGCATTTCGAGGGGCGGGTGCGCATGAGCTTCGGCTGGGGCACCAACCTCACCAATGACTTTGCCGGATGCGCGCCGACGGAAAATGCCGGCCTGATGCCGATCTCGGTCGTCTGCAAGGTCAGCGAGGCGAACGGCCGTCCAGCGGTGAAGCTGTCGGACAATCCGCGCAAGGCCACCGGCGATCCGGCCGAGGTGGAGCGTTACCTCAAATTCTTCGGTCAGGATGACCGGGTCGACCAGGCGGTTCTCGTCTAGCCGGATACGAAGAAGGCCCTGCTCGTGGCAGCAGGGCCTTTTTACCGGTTATGCACCAGGCTTAGTCGATGACCTGGACCACCGTGTGGGTTTCCGGATCAACGATGACGCGCTGCTTGTTGATCACGGTATAAGCGTATTTCGGGTTGCTCGGCACCGGCGTGACCACGACGCTGCTCGGGATCGGATTGCCGACCACAACCGGCTCTTCGATGGTAACAGCCGTCGTTGCCGGCTGTTCTTCGACATAGGTAACAACTTCACGCGGCGGCGGGTCGATTGCGGTGCCGGCAACGGCGCCAACTACGCCACCAACGGCTGCACCAACCGGGCCACCGACGATGGCGCCAGTGACGGCACCACCTGCAGCGCCATTAACGGTGCTCTCCTGGGCACTGGCCTGGCCAACAAAGGACGCTGCAAGAATAGCGCAGGAAGCAAGGATGATCTTCTTCATGTGTCTTCTCCGTTCGTTGAGTTCCGGCGGATAATTCATGAAGGTCGAAAGTGGTTCCTCCCGATCGCTCACCTTTCGTGAGCCTCTGTTACATTGACCGGGCGTAGCCCGATCACATTTCTAAAAAATGCGCAGCTAACATGGTCTTCCACTTGCCAAGTGGGGCTATAAGTCTATTTCGCGTGCTGGATCTGGAGGAGCAAGCTTTGGAATACCGTTTCCTGATCGTCGAAGACAGTCTGTTGGTGGCCATGGACATCGAAGACGCGATCCACCGCAGCGGGCATGATGTTGTTGGCATAGCACCGGACATGACTGTTGCGCTGAACTACACCCGAGAAACCGACATCGCCTTTGTGGACGTGCGCCTCGCCGATGGCGAAACCGGCCCAGAAATCGCCAGGGCCTTGGCGGAATACGGCATCGTCGTCATCATGATCACCGGCAATCCAGGTCTCGTGGCATCCGGCGTATCCGGCGTGGTGGGGGTCATGGCCAAGCCTCTTACCGACCAGGCATCGATGGACCTCATCCAGTTTGCCGTCGACCGCAAGAACGGCCGTGAAGGCACGCCGCCCGCGCGCCTGCGCCTCTTCCACTAGAAAGCGCAATCTTTTCGCCGGCACCCTTGTTGTCGAAAGTCCCTTGAGGCTCTAGAGCATCAGGAGTGACTTTCCGCTTCTGACGACAGGCTCGCACATGCGTTATTTCATCACCGGCACGGCAGGCTTCATCGGGTTCCATCTGGCGCGACGCCTGCTGGAGGACGGCCACGAGGTCCTGGGCTTCGATGGCATGACGCCCTATTACAGCCTGCGCCTCAAGGAAGCGCGGCATGCGGGACTGGCGCAGTTTCCAACCTTCCGGCCGGTCATCGGCATGCTGGAAGACAAGGCGCTGCTGGAAGAGGCAGTCTCGGGCTTCAAGCCGGACGTGCTGATCCATCTCGCAGCCCAGGCCGGCGTGCGCTACAGCCTTGAAAACCCGAAAGCCTATCTCGATTCCAATCTCGTCGGCTCCTGGAATATCCTGGAGATTGCCCGCGCCCACCAGGTGGGGCACCTGATGCTCGCCTCCACCTCTTCGGTCTATGGCTCGAACCCGGAAGTGCCGTTCCGCGAGATCGACAAGGCGGACGAGCCGCTGACCTTCTATGCCGCAACGAAGAAGAGCATGGAACTGATGGCGCATTCCTACGCGCATCTCCACAAGATGCCGATCACCGCCTTTCGGTTCTTTACCGTCTACGGTCCCTGGGGACGGCCCGACATGGCGCTCTTCAAGTTCGTCAAGGCGATGATCGAAGACCGCGAGATCGAGATCTACGGCGAAGGCAAGATGAGCCGTGACTTCACCTATATCGACGACTTGGTGAACTCGATCATCGACCTGTCAAAGGTATATCCGGGCGAAGAAAACCGCGTGCCTGAGATCGACACGCTGTCGCACCAGGGCCCGTTCCGCGTCGTCAATATCGGTGGCGGACAGCCGGCCGGCCTCCTGGACTTCGTCGAGACGATCGAGAAGGTGATGGGCAAGCCTGCCAAGCGCAAGATGCTGCCGATGCAGAAGGGCGACGTGCCGCGTACCTTTGCGAGCCCCGATTTGCTCGTCGCTCTTACAGGCCGGAAGCCGGAGATCGGCCTTGATGTCGGCGTGAAGGCGTTCGTGGATTGGTATCTCGACCACCGCAACGAGATCGACTGATCGTTCAGCGACGGCTGTTTGCGCCGTCGCTGATACGCGTTATCCTGGCTTGATCCGAGTGGGAGGAGGCCGCGGAATGAACATCGCAGCAGGATCGATCACCTTTGCCGCCCCGCTGGCAGCGCTTGCATTCGTCATGGCGAGTGGTGAGCCGAACGCGCATCCTTGCGCCGCCGACCTCGCGCTGGAAAAATCGGCGGAGATCGTCGAGGCGCAGGCGGGCGTGGTCGGCTTCGCCCTGACGAATGTCCGGCACTACGGCTGCCGGCTTGAGGCCCGCGGCCTGGTCGACGTCCGCGCGGCCGATGGCTTCGATCGCAAGCCTTTCAAGGTAGAGATCGCTTTCGACGAGCAGAACCGTCGCTGGCAAGAGGTCAGCGTCGAGATGTAACGTGCCTGACGTCGTCTTGGCCTGCGTCCTCAGATGAGGCGGGTGATCACCGTGACGACACCGCTGATCACGGCAAGATTGATGCAAAAGCGTGCAAGCATGGGTTTGATCCTCTCGCATCGCGCTCAAGGGCGCTGTTGCATTCACGCGATCAAGATTGCGCGGCACGCACTGAACCGGCACTGAAGCTGAAGTTCAGGTGCCGTTCATCAAGAAGTAGATCGACTAGAAGCGATCGGCGACCTGTATGCCGGCCGGGCCGAGAATGACGGCGATCAGCACCGGCAGGAAGAACAGGATCATCGGCACGGTGAGCTTCGGCGGCAGGGCGGCGGCCTTCTTTTCCGCCTCGTTCATGCGCTCGTCACGGCTTTCCTGCGCCAGCACGCGCAGCGCCTGCGAGATCGGCGTGCCGTATCGTTCGGCCTGGATCAGCGCCTGCGTCACCGCCTTGACGATATCGAGCCCGGTACGGGTGCCAAGGTTCTCCAGCGCCGTTCGACGGTCTTGGAGGAAAGAGAGCTCCGCCATGGTCAGCACCATTTCTTCCGCAAGCGGCGGGGATTGCTGCGCCATTTCCTCGGCTACACGGCGCATCGCTGCTTCCATCGAGATACCGGATTCCACGCAAATCAGCATCAGGTCGAGTGCGTCAGGCCACGCGCGCTTGATCGACAGCTGGCGCTTGCTGACGAGGTTCGAGACATAGATGTTCGGGGCGTAGAAGCCGATATAGGCGGCGCCGATCGTTACGAGTAGACGGACCGCGAAGGATTGGCCGGCCAGGTTGCCAAGCCCGAAGACCCAGAAGGCGACCGCGGCCAGGAACACGAAGGGTAGCAGGAAACGCGCAAGCAGGAAGACGTTGAGCGCGTTTTGCGAACGCAAACCGGCAGCCTTGAGGCGGTTCACCGTGTTGTCGTCGACCAGCGCCTTGCGCAGGTTGAAGCGCTCGACGATCTGCCGGACGGACTGGTTGTTCTGGGTGCGCAGCGATGTCTTCGACTGCTCGGCGTTCATCCGCGCACGTTCGCGGGCGCGGATCTGCTCGCGCTCGGTGGAGACCGCCTTCATGCGCTTGTCGAGGTTGCCGCGCTCAAGGAAGGGTGTCGCGAGCGAATAAAGCGTGGCGAACACGGCCACCGCCACGAGCAGGGCCAGCAGTGTGGCGGGATCGGTCAGCGTCGTCGCAAGGTCTTTCACTGCCGTCCCCTCAGATGTCGAAATTGATCATGTTGCGCATGACGAAGATGCCGATCGACATCCACACGCCCGAAGCCAAGAGGATCAGGTGGCCGCGCGGGTCGGTGAACAGGATGCTGATATATTGCGGCGAGGTGAGGTAAACGAGCGTCGCCACGATGAACGGCAGCGCGCCGATGATGACGGCCGATGCCTTGGCTTCCATAGACAGGGCGCTGACCTTGGCCTTCATCTTCTTTCGGTCACGCAGCACCTTGGAAAGGTTTCCGATCGCTTCCGACAGGTTGCCGCCCGCCTGGCTCTGGATCGCGATGACGATCGAGAAGAAGTTCACCTCCGGCAGCGGCATCGTCATCATCATGCGGGCGATGGCTTCGGGAATGCTCAGGCCCACCTGCTGGGATTCGACCACGCGCCGGAACTCCGTCTTCACCGGCTCCTGCCCGTCGGCCGCGATGAGCCGCAGCGCGTCGTTCAAGGGCAGGCCGGACTTGATGGAGCGCGTCATCACGTCAAGCGCGTTTGGAAACTCCTCGAGGAACTTCTTCTGGCGACGCTTGACGAGAAAACCAACGACCCAGCGCGGCACGCCGATGGCGGATGCAAATGCGGTGCCGAGGGCCGCCAGCAGCGGCAGGCCCATCAACAGGGTAAGCAGGAACATGAAGATGCCGAACACGGCACTCAGGAGATAGAAGCGGCCGAGGCTGAGCGAATAGCCGGTCTGGGCGAGCCGGGCCTTGATGCTGCCCTTGCCCATCCGCCGGTTCTTTTCTTCCTGCTGCTTTTCCAGCTCCTTGAGCGAATCCTGGACCGATTTGCGGCGCTTGGAAAGCTCCTGCACGCGGTCGCGTGCGGCCTTCATCTTGTTGAAGTCGGTTTCGGCCGCCTTCACCCGGTTCAGGCGCGCGTCGGCACTTTTTTCCGCTTCCACGCGGGAGAACATCAGCGCATAGCAAACAGCGCCCGCGGCAATGGCCACGAGCGCGATAATCGCTATGACGGTCATATCCATCCCAAACATGGAAGATCCTCCCTTAATCCCTCGCCTTGTCCATGGCGTCGAGGGCGGCGGCGAGGCGCTTGTCCTCGTTGAAGTAGCGGGCGCGGTCCCAGAAATGGGGCTTGACGATGCCGGTGCCGACATGGCGGCCGATCAGGCGGCCATTGGCGTCTTCACCGTCAATCTCGTAGCGCATCAGGTCCTGCGTCACGATCACGTCGCCTTCCATGCCGATCACCTCGGTGATCTGGGTAATGCGACGTGAGCCGTCGCGAAGGCGGGCGGCCTGGACGATGACGTCGATCGATCCGACGATGATTTCGCGCACAGTCTTGGCGGGCAGGGTGTAGCCACCCATGGCGATCATCGACTCCATGCGGCTGAGGCATTCGCGCGGCGTGTTGGCGTGGATCGTGCCCATCGAGCCGTCGTGACCGGTGTTCATCGCCTGCAGCAGGTCGAAAACCTCCGGTCCGCGCACTTCGCCGACGATGATCCGTTCCGGGCGCATACGCAGGCAGTTCTTGACGAGGTCGCGCATGGTGATCTCGCCTTCGCCTTCGATGTTCGGCGGGCGGGTTTCCAGGCGCACCACATGCGGCTGCTGCAACTGCAGTTCGGCCGTGTCTTCGCAGGTGATCACACGTTCATGGGCGTCGATGTAGCGCGTCAGGCAGTTGAGAAGCGTCGTCTTACCCGAACCGGTACCGCCGGAGATCACCACGTTGCAGCGAACGCGGCCGATGATCTGCAAAAGCGTCGCGCCTTCGGGCGTGATCGCCCCGAACTTCACGAGCTGGTCGAGGTTGAGCTTGTCCTTCTTGAACTTGCGGATCGTCAGCGCCGGGCCGTCGATCGCAAGCGGCGGTGCAATGACGTTGACACGTGAGCCGTCGGGCAGGCGCGCGTCGCAGATCGGCGAGCTTTCGTCGACACGGCGGCCGACCTGGCTGACGATGCGCTGGCAGATCGACAGGAGCTGCGCGTTATCGCGGAAGCGGATCTCGGATTCGATCGTCTTGCCGCCAACTTCGATGAAGGTCTGGCCGGAACCGTTGACCATGATGTCGGCAATGTCGTCGCGGGCGAGCAGCGGCTCCAGCGGACCATAACCCAGAACGTCGTTGCAGATGTCTTCGAGCAGTTCTTCCTGCTCGGAGATCGACATCGCGAAGTTCTTGATGGTGATGATGTCGTTGACGATGTCGCGGATTTCTTCGCGCGCGCTTTCGCCATCGAGTTTGGCCAGCTGCGACAGGTCGATCGTGTCGATCAGCGCCGAGAAAACCTGGCTCTTGGTGTCGTAATAGTGCTCGGTGCGTGGGGCACGTTTGCGCGCTGCAGCCGGCGGCTGGGGCGCGAGCGGCGGCGGTGCCACGGGCTGGCGAGGGCCACCCAGGTCACGAGCCGGTTCTGCAAGGATTTCAGGCGTGCCGGGTCTGGCCATGACCGTCGCGGCCGGAGCGGGTGCCGCGGCTGGCGCAAAGCCAGCGCCGACGCTCTTGCCAGATCCTTCGTTTCCGCGTTTTCCGAACATGACGACTTCCTGGTATTAGCTTTTCTTGCGTGACAGCATTCCGATGAGCCCGCCGAGACCGGCCTTCTTTGCCTTCTTCACCGCCATGCGACCGGTCACGATGTGGGCGATCTGTGAGAAGGTTTCGGCAGCCGGCGACTTGGCATCGATCTCGGAAATCATCCGGCCGCTGTTGGCGGCATTGCCGAACAGCTGCACATCGAAGGGCAGGATGGCGATCGGCTCGATCTCCAGCGGCTCGACAAAGTCGCTCGGGGTGATCTCGGGGCGCTTCGGCATGCCCACCTGGTTGAGGATGAGATGCGGCGGGCGGTCGTTCGGCCGCAGCTTCTTCAGCGCGTCGATCATGTTCTTCGTGTTGCGCAGGTTCGCGAGATCCGGCACGGCGCAGATCACCACCTCGTCGACTTCCGAAAGCACGGAGCGTGTCCACTCGCTCCAGGCATGCGGCAGGTCGAGCACCGCAACCGGCGCGCTGCGCTGCAGGAGTTCGATGATCGGCGTGAACGCACCGCGGTCGTAGTCATAGGCGCGGTCGAGAAGCGAGGGCGCGGCCAGCAGCGACAGGTGCTCGGAGCACTTTGTCAGCAGGCGGTCGAGGAAGACTTCATCCAGCCGCTCCGGCGCGAACACGGCTTCCGCGATGCCCTGCGCGGGATCCTGGTCGAAATCGATATTCGCGGTCCCGAACGGCAGGTCGAGGTCTGCAAGGATGGTTTCGGTCGAAAACAGGCTGGAGATGCCGAAGGCGCAGTTGTGGGCGATGGTGGAAGAGCCCACGCCACCCTTGGCGCCGATGAAGGCGATCGACTTGCCGAGCGGTTCGGCTTCCGGATCAACGAAGATCGCAGAAATGGAGGCAAGCATGTCCTGCATCTGCACCGGCCCGACGAGATATTCGGAAATGCCGTTGCGGATCAGTTCGCGGTAAAGGCCGATATCATTGAAGCGCCCAACGATGATCACCCGCGTGGAGGGGTCGCAGACCTCGGCCAGCGGCGCGAGCTCGACCAGCAGGTTCTTCGGGTCGGCTTCCGTTTCGAGGATGATCAGGTTCGGCGTCGGCGACGACGAGAACATGTTGGCGGCAGCGTCCGTGCTGCCGATCGTCACCCGAAGGTTGACCTTGGACATCCGGCGGTCGCGCGCCATCCGGTCCATCATCCGCTGCATGGCGTCGCTTTCGCAGAAGGCATGCACGGAGATGCGCGGCAGCGGGCGCAAGGCGTCGAGGTGGTCGGAACGCTCGGCAACTTCGGCGAACCGTTCATCCTCGCCAGGCGTGCGGATTTCGTAGTTGATCGCGCTCATGTGGGTCCCCCGCCTCCCGTTATGGTCTTGTGGTGGTCGAGCCACCGGTGCGGTAGTCGCTGATGACCTTTGCCCGCTGCGTCGCATCGATCGGCGTCGTTGCCCGCGGTGCGATCAGGTCGGTCGGATTGGCGACTTGCGCAGCCAGGTTGTTCTGGCTGGCGCAGCCGAAATTGTACCAGTTCCGGTTGCCAAAGGTGTTGTCCGAAAGGTCGTCCGGCCACTCGCCACAGGCGCTGGTCATGGCTTTCGTCGCAACATAGGCGAGACGGATGGGGGCCGCGTCGCCATCCGGAGAGGCAGAATAGCTGCTCATCAGGATCCGCTGCGGCTTGATTCCTGTGCTGATCAGCGTGCGGCGCACGTCGCCGGCAAGATGCTGAGCTGCACCTGCATTGTAGGAACCGCGCGGCACCTGGACCTGGATCACGCCAGCCGGCGAGGCAACGAAATTCTGGGCAAAGCCGCGAACCGTATCCTTCATGCCGGTGTTCAGGCGGATGTCGCCGGATGCGACGGGAATATCCAGCGTATGTTCGGCTTCGGCCATCACGATCGGGTGGCGGGTCCGGTAGTCGTCCGGGATCGAGCCGGTGGTGAGCTGGCTGTTGCCGCAGGAGGAAAGAAGCCCGACCGTTGCTAGAAGCACGGTTGCGGCAGCAAACCTGCGCGTGGTGCGGTGTGCCTTGTCATCTGTCATGACATCGTGTCCTTCGGCCGGAAATGCTTGAGTTTCAGTAGCCATGACCGCTCACTTGTAGATGAAGCCGACGGCGCCGTGGTATTGCCCTTTGGCAACGGGCTCCTTGCGGCCGTAGATCTTGTTCACACGGTTGAGGAAGAAGGTGGCTGCGTCGTTCTCGGGATTGAAGTTGTCATCCGGCCGCGCGATCTCGTTGCGTGCCACCGGGCGCACCAGATAGGGCGTCGCGATGATGACGAGTTCGGTCTCGTTGCGGACGAAATCCTTGCTGCGGAAGAGAGTGCCGAATACCGGCACCTTCGAGATGCCCGGCAGTCCCGACATCGCCTGGCGCACATTGTCCTGCACGAGGCCGGCAATTACGATCGAACCACCGGACGGCAGTTCCACGGAGGTCGAGGCTTCGCGCTTGCGGATTGACATGTAGGTGTTGCCTGCGACCCGCGGCGAGATGCCGTTGCCGGTCACGGCAGAACCCTCATAGGTCGGCTCGGAAACGTTTGTCTCGATCTGCAGGCTGATGCGGCCGGGGGAAAGCACCACCGGCTTGAAGTTCAGCTCGATGCCGTAGTCGACCGTCTGGATGGTCCGCTCGACGGTGGTCGCGTTGTTCTGGGTGCTGACTTCCTGGGTGCCCGGCAGGCGGTATTCGCCGCCGACATAGAACTTGGCCTGCTGGCCGGAGATTGCGGTGAGGCTCGGTTCGGCGAGCGTGCGCATCACGCCGGCCTGTTCCATGGCGTTCATGTAGGTGGCAAGGCTGGTATTGCCGACGAGGCCGCCCAGCGCACCCGTGGCGACCGTATTGATGGCATTGCCAAGGTTTGCCGGGTTGGCGAAGGAGATCGAGCCGCGCGGACCCTGCACCGAGCCGTTGAAGCCGAGCTGCTTCAGCACCTGGCGGCTGACTTCGGCAACCGTCACCTTCAGCGTTACCTGGTCCTCACCCTCGATGGTGAGCAGGTTGACGATCTGCGATTGCTGGCGGTCTTCGGCAAAAATGTCCGCGTCGCCGTTGTTACCCTGCGCGGTGATATTACGGGTGGTGGCTTCACCGCCCTTGAGGAAGGCGTTGGCAAGCCGTTCGGCCTGCGCTGAATCCTGTGGCGTGCGCACGGTGCCAGACAGCACGATGTTGTCCGAGATGATTTCGACCTTGATGGCCGACTCCGGCAGGAAGCGGCGAAGGTTCTGCTCGAGGCCGGAGATGTCGCGCTCGATCTGTACATCGAGGCTTACAATTTCCTCGCCGCCTGGGCCGAAAACGAAGATGTTCGTCTGGCCGACGGTCTTGCCGAAGAGGTAGATGCGGCGCGAGGTGCGGGTCACCGCATCCGCCATGGTCGGATCAGCGACCAGGATATCATGGGCGTCGGAAGGAAGATCAACGACGAGCGCCTTGTTCAAGCCGAGCGACAGACGCTTGCGCACGCCAGGGCCGCCATCGGTGATGCGGATGACGCTATTGCTTGCGGCTTTCGCCTGCGGAATGCCGAAGCTCGCGTGGTCGAGGCTTGTCGGCATGCTTGAAAACGCGAGGCAGAAGGCCATGCTGGCCGCTGCCGAACTGCGAATTCTATGGATCAGCTTGCTCACGTGACAGCTCCGTTACTTCGCTTGCATCGGCGTGCTTTTGACGACCGTGCCAGACTTGATCACCTGAATCTCGTTCTTGCCGTCACCGTCGTGCAGCAGGTAATCGGCGGCTGCGGTATCGGCTTCCTGGGAGTCGGCGACGGAGCGCAGGGCAAGCGTCAGGCGGTCTGCCATCTGCTGCGCCACGGCGATCACCTTGGCTTGGTCGGGGGTGAGTTCGAGCGTGGCAGTCGTACCAACGACAGCCTTCGAACCATCCTCGCTTTCCTGGATCTGCTGGTCGATTGCCAGCACGCGGACGTTGTTCAGGATGTTTTCGGTGATGTAGCCGCCTCCATCCTTGTTCTGGCGGACCATGATGATGTCGACCCGGTCGTTCGGTAGCACGAAGCCACCGGCACCGGTCGCGACAGAGATCTCGGTCGCGACGGCGCGTTTGCCGGAGGGAAGCAGCGAGGCCATGATGCGGCTCGAAGCATCGGCGATCTTTTCGGCGCGGACCGGCTCGCCCTTGAACATCGGCATGCGCACGATCGTGCCCTGCAGCTCGGTGACCGCCTCCGGGCGGATCGAGTCGGTGATGAACCCGTCGATGAGACCGCTCTGCGGCCAGGCCACCCACTCGACAGCCTTGTCGCTGATGCGGCTACCGACGGGAAGGTTTTCAGCCGAGACGAGAACCCGAACCGTGGGCTCTTTCTGCACGATCGTCTCCACGACGCCCGGCGCTTTCGCTCCGGTCAGCTGCATGGCGAGCAGTCCCGCGAGGCCCGCAGCCACGACGGCAACCGAAAGAATGATGATACGGGTCGGCTTCATGAGGCCAGTCCTTGGAAATACAATCTCCGGGAACAATGGCCTTCAAAGGTGTAATTATAGTTAACGACTTGCTGCCGTCTTTGGTTAACGGAAAGTTTCTTTTTTTAACTTTCACTGAAAAGCCTGAGTGCCCACATGTATAGTGGAGATTGCGCAAGTGTCAGCATGCCACCAATCGCAATCGCGATCCCGTAAGGGATCTTCTTCGCCGTCACCATGGATGAGGGCAGGGGGACGCCCAGCGACACAACCCTGTGGGCCTGGCTGCGCAACAGCAGGAAGACGAGCGTGACTACGCCGCCAGCAAAGGCGACCGCCGTCAGGAAGGCGATCAGCGAGCTGTTGAGGCCGTACCAAAGCGCAATCGCTGTCAGCAACTTGGCGTCACCACCGCCCATGACGTTGACGGCAAAGAGACCGAAGCAGGCGATGAAGACAAGAAGTGCGGCGAGAGCGGCGAAACCCAGTTCGACGGCACCCATGCCGGCAAGCGGCGCCAGGAGGAGGAAAAGCACCGCAAGTCCTAGGGAGATGCGGTTGGGAATGGTCATCGTGATCAGGTCGCTGAGCGCCGCGTAGATCAACGCAGCGACCGGCACTGAAAGAACCAGGATAGCGACAACAACATCAACCATGCGCTTTCCTTTCACGAAGACCTGAGAGCAAAAAATAACGAGGGTCGCCAATCGGCGGCCCTCGTTCATGTTCTACCGATCCAGGCTGACAGCAATCAGCAAGAAGTACCGGCGCCGGCGGTGCAGTCCAGCTTCGTGGCGATGCTGTTGAATTGGGCATTCAGGTTACTACCGAGCGTGGATGCACCAGCGATCAGGGCGACGGAGATGAGGGCGGCGATCAGGCCATATTCGATTGCGGTTGCGCCGGATTCGTCTTTGCGGAAACGGGCGAAAAGCTTTGACATGGGACTCTCCTAAGTAGAATTGTTGTTCAGCACTTCCCGACAACTGTTTCCGTTGTTCGGATGGACCAAATCTACAAAGGGACGATTTCCATCACCTTAAGGAATGCGGTTAAGAAGGTGTTAATGCCCCACGGTTTGGATTGAGGTGAATGATGTCGCAAGACTTTCCGTAGTATTTTAGCGATCTCGCTTCGCCTGTGTTTGGGGCTAAATTAACACCTGCTTGTGCTGCGGCGAGGGTGTTTCTGTCGATTTATGAGGAATAGCTTGATCGTGGCATGTTCCATACCTGGAGCTGTCGAGGCGGGTGCTTGGCCCAGCTTGTCGTCTTAACGCTTGTTTCACCAATCGCGTCCATTATCGGTTAAGCACTGTTTCCAGACTGAAGGCCGATCCTCATGTCCATACTCAGCCTCGTGGTTCGATTCGCGGCGTTTGGCGGCATTAGCCTTGCCTGTGCCGGACAGGTATCCGCCCAGGACGGCGACGTCGATCTCCTGCGGGTCTTCATGAATCACGCCCGCGTGCTGAAGCTCGACCGGCCGGTGAGCAAGGTCATNGTGGGCAATGCCAACGTTGCGGATGCGACGGTNGCGGATCCCACCACNATCGTGTTGACGGGCCGCAGCTTCGGAACCACCAACCTTGTCCTGCTNGACGCCGAGGGCAATGCGATTGCCGACGAGCGGGTGCTGGTNTCGATCGACGANGGCAACACGGTCCGCGTCTTCCGCCAGACGGCGCGCTCCATCCTGTCCTGCACGCCGAACTGCGAACAGCACGCCGAATTCTCCGCGACGGCCGCCGGTGCGCCCTGAACGGCACAGATTGCTAAACTGAAAGCCATCTTGGCAACGGAATATCAATAGTCCGCCGATACCTTCCAGGATGAAGGAAGGGGTTTGGATGGTAGGCATGCGCCAGGACTGTGACGTCATCCACGACAGCTCGGACACGAAGCCGAAGCGCAAGGGCGTTTGGCGGCGTATCCTGCGTTCCGACGACGGCGCGGCGGCCATCGAGTTCACGATCCTCGCCATTCCCTATTTCATCATCGTCTTCGCGATCGTCGAGACCTTTATCGCCTTCACCGGTGAGCAGCTGATCTCCAACGCGGTCGACACCCTCTCGCGCAAGATCCGCACCGGGCAGATCACCAACACGATGAAGACGGAGCAGTTCCGCCAGGCGTTCTGCGAAGAAATCTCCATCATGATCCAGTGCGACGCCAACGAGGTGGCGCAGCCGAACAAACTGCTGCTGGATGTACGCAGCTACGCGAGTTTCGCCGATATCCCGAAGACGCTTCCGATCAATTCGGCAGGTGACATCGATGGTGCTTCCTTCGGTTTTGCGCCGGGCAAGCAGAACACGATCAACATGGTTCGTGCCTTCTACAAGTGGAATATCATCACGGACATCCTGCGACCGATGCTCAGCACCATCAAACCCGCCGGTGATGACTCCGGTTACTTTCTGATTGTTGAGACATCTGCCTTCCGGAACGAGGATTATCCATGATCCGGGAAGCGAAGCTGAAGATGCGCCATTCCGGCATCCTGATCCGGCTGCGGGATTTCCTGCGCGATCGCCGGGGTGTGGGTGCGGTCGAATTCGCGCTGATCGCGCCGATCCTCCTGAGCCTCTACATCACCTCGTTCGAAATCACCGTGGGCCTAAGCGTTGCGAAACGCGTCACCCGCAGCGCCAGCACGATCGCCGATCTGCTGACGCGGGAGTCCTCCGTGTCGAGTGCCACATTGGCAAGCATGACGGCGGTTGGAGACAGCATCCTGTTTCCCTTCAAGCCGGCAAGCAAGGTAATCAAGGTCACTGGCGTGAAGCTCGATGCATCCGGTGCGCCCAAGGTCGCCTGGTCCTGGTCAAGTGCCGGCGGCGCGCCTTATGCGGTCGGCACGCCGGTTGACGTTCCAAACGACATGCGCTTGCCCGACACCTTCCTCATCCGCGCCGAAGTGGCGGTTGGTCACAAGCTCCTGATGTTCCTGTCTGGCCCCGAGGGCAGCGGTTACCAGAACATCACGATTGCGCGGGAATTCTTCTACCGCCAGCGCACCGGAAGCGAAATTACCTGCAACGGCTGCAGCTAGGCCACCCTTTCACCCCTTTGCTAAAATACCGCCGCGCATATATGACAGCAGGTTCCGTACCGGCAGGCACGGGATGAGCAGTTTTGCGACTTCCAGGTGACCGATGGCGCGTGCCTTTCTTTTCGTTCTTGATTCCTTTGGCGTAGGTGGCGCGCAGGATGCCGAGGCCTATGGTGACCTTGGGGCGAACACGCTGGGGCACATCGCAGAGTTCTGCGCGGCGGGCATCGGTGATCGCGCCGGCCTTCGCGAAGGCCCGCTGACGCTGCCCAACATGTCCTCCTTGGGCTTGCTGGAGATCGCCAAGCTGGCGACGGGGGATTATCCCGCCGCCATGCCGATGCCGGAGCGGGTCTTCGGCCTCCATGGCGCCGCCAACGAAGTGTCGCGCGGCAAGGACACGCCGTCCGGTCACTGGGAGATCGCCGGCGCGCCGGTGATGTTCGACTGGGGTTATTTCCCGACCGAAGGTGATGCCTTTCCGCCAGAACTGGTCGAGGTGATCTGCCGCGAGGGCAATATCCCAGGCATCCTCGGCAATTGTCATGCCTCGGGCACGGAGGTCATCGCGAGGCTCGGGGAAGAGCATATCCGCAGCGGCAAGCCGATCTGCTACACGTCGAGCGACTCGGTTTTCCAGATTGCCGCCCACGAGACCCATTTCGGGCTCGACCGGCTGCTGGAGCTCTGCCAGGTGGTGCGCGAACTGCTCGACCCGCTGAATATCGGCCGCGTCATCGCGCGTCCCTTCGTCGGCGAGAGCCCGGAAACCTTCGCCCGCACCGGAAACCGCCGCGATTACTCAGTGCCACCATCGGAGCCGACCCTGCTCGACCGGCTGGTCCGCGGCGGTCGCTCAGTACATGCCGTCGGCAAGATCGGCGACATCTTCGCCCACCAGGGCGTCACCCGGGTGATCAAGGCCATCGGCAACCATGACATCATGCAGGCGTCGCTGGCGGCCATGGATGAAGCCGCCATCGGCGATCTTGTCTTCAGCAACCTTGTCGATTTCGACATGCTCTATGGCCACCGTCGCGACGTGCCGGGTTACGCGGCAGCACTCGAGGCTTTCGACCTGATGATCCCGGACATCCACCGCAGGCTGAAGCCGGGCGACCTCGTCATTCTCACGGCCGACCACGGCTGCGATCCGACCTGGAGGGGAACGGACCACACCCGCGAACGGGTGCCGATCATGGCCTTCGGCCCCGGCATCCGGTCGCGCTCGATCGGCATCCGCTCGACCTATGCCGACATAGCCGAAACCATTGCCTCACACCTTTCCATCGCGCCGGGGCCGCATGGACGGAGCTTCCTTTGACCCAGCATCTCCTGAAAGCCGAGATCCACTGTCACCTTGAGGGTGCGGCACCGCCATGGCTTGCTGAAGCCCAGGCCCGGAAATACGGCATGGAAACGAGCCACATCATCCAGGACGGTTCCTACCGCTGGTCGGATTTTTCCGAATTCCTCGTCTGTTACGACGCCGTCGCCTCGCTGTTTCGCACAGCCGAAGACTACGCGCTGCTGACGGAGACCTATCTGGCCGAGCTTTCGGCGGCGAATACCATCTACAGCGAGATCATCGTGTCGCCGGATCATGGTGATCGTATCGGGTTGGGTGCCGATGCCTACCTTGCCGGGATCTGCGATGGCATCGAAGCGGCGCGGGAAAAGACCGGGATCGAGACGCGCATCATCATCACCGGCGAACGCCATTTCGGTGTCGATCGGGTCGTGGCCGCTGCCGAATATGCAGCGCGCAACCGCCATCCGCTGGTGACGGGCTTCAACATGGCCGGCGAGGAGCGGATGGGCCGCGTGGCGGATTACGCGCGCGCCTTCGATATCGCCCGCGATGCGGGCCTTGGCCTCACCATCCATGCCGGCGAAGTCTGCGGCGCCTTCAGCGTCGCTGATGCCCTCGAGTTGGTGAAGCCGGCGCGTATCGGCCACGGCGTACGGGCAACCGAAGATCCGGCCGTTGTCGAGCGGCTGGTGGAACTCGGCACCGTACTCGAGGTCTGCCCGGGCTCCAACATCGCGCTCAATGTCTATCCGGACTTCGCCAGCCACCCGCTGAAGCAGCTGAAAACGGCAGGCGTGCGCGTCTGCATCAATTCGGATGATCCGCCCTTCTTCCACACCTCGCTGGCGCGGGAATACGAGATCGCCGCGCAAGAGTTTGGCATGAGCGATGAGGAGATCAACGCGATGACCCGTACCGCGCTGGAATCCGCCTTCGTGGATGAAGACACGCGCACACGCCTGCTCGCCCGGCTGGATGCGGCGCCCACAGCCTAAACGGGCGAGCGGCGTGCAAACATCACGCAGGCCGCTTGCGAAACCTGCCGTTTTCGCTGAAAGAAGGGCAGGTAACCAATAAGGGGAAGCTCATGGACGGCGTCACTGTCATCGATCATCCGCTGGTGCAGCACAAGCTGACGATCATGCGCAAGAAGGAAACCTCCACCGCAGGTTTCCGGCGTTTGCTTCGAGAGATCTCGATGCTCCTCTGCTACGAGGTNACGCGCGACCTCGACCTGACGCTGGAAACGATCGAGACGCCGATCACCCAGATGCAGGCACCGATCGTNGAAGGCAAGAAGCTCGTTTTNGTCTCCATCCTGCGCGCAGGCAACGGCCTGCTCGAAGGCATGCTCGAACTNGTGCCGTCGGCACGCGTCTCGCATATCGGGCTTTATCGCGACCACGATACGCTGCAGCCGGTTGAGTATTACTTCAAGGCGCCGGATGATCTCGATGAGCGTCTGATGATCGTTGTCGATCCGATGCTCGCGACCGGCAACTCCGCAATTGCGGCCATCCAGAAGCTCAAGGAACGCGGCGCCCACAACATCCGTTTCCTCTGCCTGCTGGCAGCCCCGGAAGGCATCCGCAACTTCCAGGAGGCCCATCCGGACGTGAAGATCTACACCGCCTCCATCGATGAGCGGCTCAACGAAAAGGGCTACATCGTGCCCGGTCTCGGCGATGCCGGCGACCGCATGTACGGCACGAAGTAAAGCAACACTTCGCTAACCATAACTCGAGTTTGAAGGGCCTGTCGCGACGCGGCAGGCCCTTTTGTTATGGTTTCGCAGCTAGGCGTGAGCGGTCAAAAGTTTCGCCAGAGAGACGCCATGCTTCTGCGCACCGCCACCATTGCCGCCATCGCAGCCGTGTTCGCCACGCAGATCCCAGCCTTGATCGAACGGGCCGGGCCGCCGTCGCAGGCGCCTGCCACAATCGAGGATGCTCCGGCCGTCCAGAATGCCGCTTATACGCCGGGAACCGCCGTGCTCGAAGCTGATGGCCGCGGCCATTTCGAAGCCGCCTTCCGTATCAATGGAAAGCCGGTGGAGGGACTTGTCGATACCGGCGCATCATTGGTGGCGATCAACGAAACCACCGCCCGGCGCTTGGGTTTCGGAGCCAACAGCCTCGACTTCCGCTACAACGTCAACTCCGCAAACGGCCCTACCGAAGCGGCGCATATCAAGCTGTCGCGCATGGAAATCGGTGGCGTGCGGGTGCAAAATGTCGATACCTTCGTGCTGCGCGACAAGGGCCTGTCCGGCACGCTGGTCGGCATGAGCTTCCTCAAGAAGCTCAAATCCTTCCAGGTCGAAGGCGGCAGCCTGAAACTGACGCAGTAGTCAGCTGACGCGCCCGAGGATCACCGGTCGAGCCTCCGGAGCCTCATCGGAGACGGAGTAAGCGGCCAATACATCCTGAACGGCCTTGTCGGCATCCGCCTCGCTTGCAGCATGCACCACGGCGATCGGGTCACCGGCTTCCAGTTCGGCGCCAAGCGGCCTGATTTCCGCAATCCCGACGCGATGATCGATAGGATCGGCGGCACTCTTGCGCCCGCCACCCAGTTCCACCACCGCAAGACCAAGCGCGCGCGTATCGCAGGCGGCAAGATAACCGGACCGCGGCATCGGCACCGCCACCTGGACCGGGGCCTGCTGCAGGTAGGCTTCCGGCCGCTCGCAAAAGTCTGCCGGGCCGCCAAGCCCATGCACCATCCGGGCAAAGTGCTCCAGCGCATGGCCGGATGAAAGCGCCGCGCGGGCCTTGCTTTCGGCTTCAGCCAGATCGGCCGCAACGCCCGCCGAAACCAGCATCTCGGCGGCTTCAGCAAGAACCACCGTCTCCAGCCGGGTGCCGGCTTTCCGGCCGGCCAGGAAATCAAGGCAGTTGACGACTTCGAGTGCATTGCCGGCGGCATCGGCCAGCGGTTCGTTCATGTCGGTGAGAAGCGCGGTTGTCTTCAACCCACCACCGTTCGCCACGTCGACCAGCGAGCGGGCAAGCGTTTCGGCGTCCTCCCGGCTGTTCATGAAGGCACCGTTGCCGACCTTGACGTCGAGAACCAGGCTCTCCAGCCCTGCTGCAAGCTTCTTGGACAGGATGGAAGCCGTGATCAGCGGCACAGATTCCACCGTCGCTGTGACGTCGCGGATCGCATACAGACGGCGGTCGGCCGGTGCCAATTCACTCGTCTGGCCGATGATGGCACAGCCTGCCTCGGACACCACCTTGCGGAATAGTGCGTCATCGGGGGACACATTGTAGCCGGGGATCGACTGCAGCTTGTCGAGCGTTCCGCCCGTGTGGCCAAGCCCGCGGCCGGAGATCATCGGCACGGCGAGGCCGCAGGCAGCCACGATCGGCGCGAGCATCAGGGAAACATTGTCGCCAACGCCACCGGTCGAATGTTTGTCCGCCACGGGCCGGCCGACACCCGTCCAGTCGAGAACTGTGCCGGAATCGCGCATCGCCAGCGTCAGCGCCACCGTCTCATCCCGGGACATGCCCCGAAAGAAGACAGCCATGGCGAAGGCCGCCGCCTGTCCTTCGCTGATCTTCTCCTTCGCAAGCGCGCCGATGAAGGCGGCAATTTCCTGCTGTTGCAGGACCTCGCCGTCGCGTTTGCGGCGGATGATCTCCTGGGGGATCATCAGTAGCCCGTCGAGGCGCGCGGTGCCGTCTGGCCGTTGAGCACGGCAAGGATGTCGTCGAGCAGGCCGGACGCACCAAAACGGAAGGTCGAGGGCATGATCCAGTTCGGCCCCATGACGGTTTCCGCAAGCCTGAGGTAAAGATCGGCATCCGCCACGGTGCCGATGCCGCCGGCGGGCTTCAGCCCGACGCGCTTCCTGGAATCGCGGATCGCCCGCAGCATGATATCGGCCGCCTCGAGGGTTGCATTGACGGCAACCTTGCCCGTCGAGGTCTTGATGAAATCCGCACCCGCTTCGATGGCAAGCTCCGAGCCGCGACGCACCAGTACCGCGTCCTTCAATTCGCCGGTCTCGAGAATGACCTTGAGGCAGGACTGCGGGCAGGCGGCGCGCACGGCCTCCACCATTTCCGTCACCGCGGCTTCGTCGCCTGCAATCAGCTTGCGGTAGGGAATGACGAGGTCAATCTCGTCTGCCCCGTCGGCCACCGCCTTGCGTGTTTCTTCCACGACTTCGGCAACCGGAAGATCGCCGGAGGGGAAATTCACGACCGTCGCGATCCGCACCACATGCTCGGGCCCGAGGATGGAGCGGGCATGCGCCACGAAGCGCGGCCAGATGCAGATGGCGGCCGTATGGCCGTTCGGCGTCTGGGCACGCAGGCACAGCTTCTCGATCGCCGCATTGTCGCAGTCGTCGCGCAGGTTGGTCAGGTCAAGAAGCGAAAGCGCGAAAGCGGCAGCTTCACGCGGGCTCAGGAGTTCCATGGGCGTGTCTCTCCGGCTGATTTGAGTGGCTATATTGGTCGTCGGACCCGGCACATGCAACCCGCTCCGGTCAATGAAGTGGTTGCGGCCGATGAAGGGGAACGCTTTTAGCGAAGTCTCGGCGGCTTGTCTTCAAGCCAGGATTTCCTTCAGGCGAGCATTTCCTTGAGGATTGCCGCCAGGCGTTGGCCGCCAATTGGTGCCATGTCCTTGGTTTCGTCGTGGCTAAGCTCCGCGCCGGTCATTCCCGCAGCAAAGTTGGTAATGACGGAGGCGGCGGCGACCTTCAGCCCGAAATAACGCGCTAGGATCACTTCCGGCACCGTCGACATGCCGACTGCATCTGCGCCGAGCGTGCGCGCCATGCGGATTTCCGCCGGCGTTTCGAAGCTTGGGCCGGAGAACCACATGTAGACGCCGGAAAACAGCGGCAGGCCGCAACGGATCGCGGCATTGCGCATGTCGAGCGCAAGCGCTGCGTCATAGGCGGTTGTCATCCCGACGAAACGGCGGTCACCGCGCTCGCCGATCAACGGGTTCATGCCGGAGAAGTTGATGTGGTCGGTGATCTGCATCACCGAACCGGGCGGCATGTCTTCGCGCACGGAGCCGGCGGAATTGGTCAGGATCAGCGTCTGGACACCGATGCCACGCATCACCTCGATCGGCAGCCGCATGGCTGATGCGTCGCCGTGCTCGTAATAGTGCGCCCGGCCGGACAGCATGATGATCGGCTCGTCGCCGAGATAACCCGCGACAAGCTCGCCCGCATGGCCAGTGACGCCGCTGACGGGAAAACCTTCAAGCTCCGTGTATGGCGCGCGAACCTGGTCGCGCACTTCGCCAACCAGCGAGCCGAGGCCGGAGCCCAGAACGATGGCGTGCCGCGGCACCAGGCCACCCAGCCGGTCAACGAGGAGATCGATGACTTCCTTCATGGCCTTGGCTTCATCCAATCACGTCCGTCTCGAAGGCGAAGGGCAGGAGTTCCGCCATGGTGACCGTCTTCTGGACGCCGGCCTCGTCGCAGAGGTAGATGCGCGTATCGGCCGAAGCGAATTCGGAGATCTTCTGGCGGCAGCCGCCGCAGGGCGTGCAAAGCGGCAGCTTTTCGGCAATGACGGCGAGCTCGGAGATCTTCTTGGATCCGCCCATGATCATCGCGCCGATCGCGGTCGGTTCGGCACACCAGCCCTGAGGGAAGGACAGGTTCTCGATATTGGCGCCGAGATAGACCTTGCCGTCGTCGGCCCGGATGGCAACGCCGACCGGAAATTTCGAATAGGGCGCATGCGCCTTCGTCATGGCCTCGCGGGCGGCTTCAAACAGTGCGTGGGACGCGGGATCGGACATGGCGATTAACGCTCCTTTGTGTAGGGCACGCCGCCGGCCTTCGGCGGACGGGCGACGCCGATAAATCCGGCGAGCAGCACGCAGGTGAGGATGTATGGCAGCGCCTGGAAGATCTGCACCGGCACTTCACCGATCCCCGGCAGCGCCTTGCCCTGCATGAAGTTGGCGAAAGCATCGAGGAAACCGAACAGCAGACAGGCGAGCATCACCGGCACCGGCTTCCACTTGGCGAAGATGAGCGCCGCGAGCGCGATGTAACCCTTGCCGGCCGACATGTTGTTGATGAAGGCGGCGGACTGGGCAATCGAGAGGTAGGTGCCGGCAAAACCGCACAGGAAACCGGCGACGATCAGCGCGCGGTAGCGCAGCCAGGCGACCGAAATGCCTGCAGTATCCACCGCGCCCGGGTTTTCACCGACGGCGCGGACGCGCAGGCCAAAGCGGGTCCGGTACAGGATCCACCAGGAAATCGGCACCATCAGGAAGGCGATATAGGTGAGGATGTTGTTGCCGGAGATCACGTTCGCATAAAGCGGCCCGATGATCGGCACATCGCGCATCATCTCCGCACCCGGCAGCGTGATGCCGGAGAAGCGACCGGAAGCCGGCACCTGACCGGTACGCCCGCCCTGGCCGAACCATGCCGAGCCCAGCACGATCGTCAGACCCGCCGCCACGAAGTTCAGCGCCACGCCGGAAACGATCTGGTTGCCGCGGTTGGTGATCGAGGCAAAGCCGTGGACCAGCGAGAACACGATGGAGGTCGCGATGCCGGTGGCGAGGCCCGCCCAGGCATTGCCGGTCCAGTAGGCGGCGCAAGCCGAGGCAAAGGCGGAGGCAAGGATCTTGCCCTCAAGACCGATGTCGAAGATCCCGGCACGTTCGGAGAACAGGCCTGCAAGGGCGGTAAACAGCAGCGGGATCGACAGGCGGATGGCCGAGCCGAGAATGCTGATGAAAATATCGAAATAATCCATGAGCTACTTCCCGCTGATCTGCTGGTAGACTCGGACGATCGCCGGCCGCAGCATGTATTCGAGCGCACCCGCAAACAGGATGACCAGGCCCTGGATGACGACGATCATGTCGCGGGTGATGGTCGGCATGTCGAAGGAAAGTTCAGCGCCACCCTGGTAGAGCACGCCGAACAATAGTGCCGCAAGAATGATGCCGGCCGGGTGGTTGCGGCCCATCAGCGACACGGCGATGCCGACGAAACCTGCGCCACCGACAAACTCGATCTGCAACCGGGCGGACGCGCCCATGACCGGGTTCAAGGCCATCATGCCGGCCAGGCCACCCGAGATCAGCATGGTGATCATCACGATCCTGGCGTAGCGCATGCCGGCGTAGCTTGCAGCGGTCGGGCTGTGGCCAAGCGTGCGCATCTCATAACCGAGCTTGGTGCGCCAGATCAGCAGCCAGACGAGGAAGCACATCACCAGTGCGATGAGGAAGGAGAAGTTGAGCGGCGCAGCCCCCAGCCGGCCGCCGAACATGCCGATCAGCCAATCGAGCTTCGGCAACTGCCCGCCTTCCAGGAAGGTGCGGCTTTCCGGCGCCATCTTGCCCGGCACGATCAGCACCCGCACCAGGATGTAGTTCATCAGCGAGGAGACGATGAAGTTGAACATGATGGTGGTGATGACGATGTGGCTGCCGCGCTTGGCCTGCAGCCAGGCGGGAACGGCAGCACAGGCGGCGCCAAACAGTGCCGAACCGATGATCGCAAACGGCATCGTCACATACCATGGCACATAGCGGTCGAGCGACAGTGCAACGAGCGCTGCGCCAAGCCCGCCGAGATAGGCCTGGCCTTCAGAGCCGATGTTGAACAGGCCGGCATGGATCGCGACCGCCACCGACAGGCCCGTGAAGATGAAGCTCGTTGCGTAGAACAGCGTGAAGCCGATGCCTTCGCCCCGGCCAAGCGCACCGGCAAGAAGCAGTTTCAGCGCCTCGAACGGACTTTCGCCAATCGCCCAGACAACGAGGCCGGAGAAGAAAAAGGCGAGGAACAGGTTCAGAAGCGGGATCAGCCCGTAGTTGATCCAGGCGGGAAGTGGCACGGATGCGGTACTCATGCAGCAATCCCAGCCATCATCAGGCCCAGCGCCTGCTCGTTTGCTTCACCCGATTGTTCGCCAACCACCTTGCCGGCAAACATCACCAGGATCCGGTCCGACAGCGAGCGGATCTCATCGAGCTCCACCGACACCAGGAGGACTGCCTTTCCGGCATCACGCATTTCGATGATCCGCTTGTGAATGAATTCGATCGCACCGATATCGACGCCGCGGGTCGGCTGGCCGATGATCAGCACATCCGGGTTACGTTCGATCTCGCGCGCCACCACAATCTTCTGCTGGTTGCCGCCGGAGAAGTTGGCCGTCTTCAGCCGTGGGTTCGGCGGGCGAATATCATATTTGGCGATCTGCTCTTCCGCCTGCTTGCGGATCTCGTCGAGGTTGAGCATGGCGCCGCCGAAACGGCTCTCGCGATGGTAACCGAGGATCGAGTTCTCGTATTCCTCAAACTTCAGCACGAGACCCATATGGTGGCGGTCTTCGGGAATATGCGCGAGCCCCAGTTCGCGCAGTTCGGCCGGATCGGCGCCCGCCGTCGGCTTGCCGTCGAGCAGGATCTCGCCGGACGCCGGCTTGCGGATGCCGGCAATTGCTTCCAGAAGCTCCGACTGGCCGTTGCCGGCAACGCCCGCGATGCCGACGATCTCACCGGCGCGAACGTCAAACGAGACGTCATCGACCATGGTGACGCCGCGGCTGTCCTTGACCGTCAGGTTCTTCACGGACAGAAGCACCTTGCCGGGATTGGCATCGCCCTTTTCAACGCGCAGCAGGACGCGGCGGCCGACCATCAACTCGGCAAGTTCCTCCACTGTCGTTTCCGTCGTCTTGCGCGTCGCAACGATCTCGCCGCGGCGCATGACCGACACCGTATCAGTGATCGCCATGATCTCGCGCAGCTTGTGGGTGATGAGGATGATCGTCTTGCCCTGGTCGCGCAGGACCTTGAGCACCTTGAACAGGTGGTCCGCCTCGGCCGGCGTCAGCACGCCCGTCGGCTCGTCGAGGATCAGGATCTCGGCGCCGCGGTAGAGCGCTTTGAGGATTTCCACGCGCTGCTGGCGCCCGACCGGCAGTTCCTCGATCACCGCATCCGGATCAACATCGAGGCCGTAGTCATCTTCGAGCCGCTTCAGTTCCTTGCGGGCGCTTGAAACGCCCTGGCGCAGCAATTGCCCGCCTTCCGCGCCGAGCATGACATTCTCGAGCACGGTGAAATTTTCGACCAGCATGAAGTGCTGGTGGACCATGCCGATGCCCGCCGCAATCGCCGCCTGGCTGTCGCGGATCGTCACCGGCTTGCCGGAGATACGGATCTCGCCCTGGTCTGCCTGGTAGAAGCCGTAGAGGATCGACATCAGCGTCGACTTGCCTGCACCGTTTTCGCCGATGATCCCATGGATCGATCCCTTGGCGACGGTGAGGTTGATGTTCTTGTTGGCATGCACCGCGCCGAATTTCTTGTCGATGCCGACAAGCTCGATGGCGGGCTCATTCTTTGAGAGGTCCAGGCTCAAATGGGGTGCCTTTCCGGTCATATGAAAAAAGGGCGTATGGCGAACCGCGCCGCCATACGCCCTTCAATCGAAATGCCTCACATCGGGCAGGAACTGTCCGTCGTGTAGTCGTGTACCTTTACGGTACCGGCAATGATGTCGGCCTTTGCCTTGTCGACCGCTGCCTGCATTTCCGGGGTGATCAGCGACTTGTTGTTTTCGTCGATCGCTGCCGAAACACCGTCTTCCTTGACGCCGAGCGACTGGATGCCGCCGGTGAACTTGTCGTCCTTCACGTCGAGGTAGGCGTTGTAGACGGCCAGATCGACGCGCTTGACCATCGAGGTCAGCACCGAGCCCGGATGCAGGTGGTTCTGGTTGGAGTCGACGCCGATCGAAAGCTTCTTGTTGTCGGCTGCGGTCTGCAGCACACCGAGACCGGTTGCGCCGGCTGCTGCGTAGATGACGTCCGCGCCCTGGTCGATCTGGTTTTTCGTCAGTTCGCCACCGCGGACCGGATCGTTCCAGGCCGCACCGGTCGTGCCGGTCATGTTCTGGAAGACCTGTGCGTCAGACTTCACGGCCTTGACGCCCTGGACGTAGCCGCAGCCGAACTTGCGGATCAGCGGAATGTCCATGCCGCCGATGAAGCCGACCTTGCCGGTCTTGGAGGCCATGCCGGCCAGTACGCCAACGAGGTAGGAGCCTTCCTCTTCCTTGTAAAGGACGGAGCGCACGTTCGGCAGGTCGACAACGGAGTCGACGATCACGAACTTCGTGTCCGGATATTCCTTGGCGACCTTTTCCATGGCCGAGGTCCAGGCGAAGGAAACGGCGACGACCGGATTGTAGCCACGGCTTGCGAAGTTGCGGATGGCCTGTTCGCCCTGCGTGTCGTCCTTCGGCTCGAAGTCGCGGTATTCGGTACCGGTTTCCGCCTTGAACCGTTCAGCGCCGGCAGCGGCAGCTTCGTTGAAGGATTTGTCGAATTTGCCGCCGGTACCATAAACGAGCGCCGGCTTGACCTCAGCCGCCAAGGCGGTTGCCGACATGGCGCTCAAGGCGATGAGGCTCAAAAGGGTTTTCTTCATTGTTCAGCCCTGTTTTTAGCTGTTAGGTCCTCCCGCAAGACCCGCTCCCCGGGAAATTCTGCGGCAACCTGCCCTTGTGGAAAAAAAGGGTTTGGCTCCGGGCACTCTTGCATGGGTCCGGGAAAAATTCACCAGATTTTTTTGTCCATTTGGTACAAAAGCAGGCCGTGCTTAAAACTTCCACAGCCTGCCCGTGCAAGCTTTCCGCAGAGGCGGCGCGCAACCGCGAAAGCGGCGTGCGTCAGGCGGAAAAGCGCCCCGCAAAGCGCGGCTTGCGATAGCCGGCCATCCAGAAGAGCAGGGCGAGCCCCAGGAAGATCGCAAAGGCAGGTTGCGCCAGCACAGGACCGATCATCGGCCGCCACACGCCTTCGCTGACATAGGTTTCCGCGTAGATCTCCGCGAGCGTCAGGCTTTCAGGGTCGAGGTTGAGCCACATGTTGCCGAGGCTGGTCAGCACCACGCTGGAGGCCGAGACGGACTGGATGGAGTCAAGAACGCCTGCCACAATGGCCGCCAGCAGGGCCACAGCGCTGATGAAGCGAAACAGAAACTGAAGAGGCCTCATCCGAAACAACCCGACATCTTTGGCCGGTCTGCACCTGCAGCCGGTCCTTGAGAGATAGCCTTCGTCGCCGTGCTTGACAACGCTTGGGCCATGTTCCCGAAGGACCTGACAAAAAAGCTTTAGATTTCGGTTGATCCTTGGGAATTGATCGGTATATATCGCGGCCGTTCCAACGTTTTGCTTCGCGAGCGACGCAAGACATCGATAGGACAGGTGGCCGAGTGGTTTAAGGCGCACGCCTGGAACGCGTGTGTACGTGAAAGCGTACCGTGGGTTCGAATCCCACCTTGTCCGCCATCTCTTTCCCTAAACCGCCATCTCCCTGCTCACCGGCTCCGCGGTCAGTTCGTGCTCGTCGACTTCGGCTTGCCATCCTTGTCGGCGAGCTTCGCCCAGGAGTTCTGCTGCGACAGCATGGAGCGCAGGTAGGTCACGTTGGCGTCCGCCTGCTGCTGCGAGAGTTCGCGTCGGGCAATCTCTTCCGCTTCCGAAAAACGGCCTTGGAGGCCGACAACGAGCGCCAGGTTCTGGCGCACGCGGCTATCGGCGCCCGGTTGGCTTGCGGCGGTGCGCATGTAGGTTTCCGCGGTCTTCAGGTCGCCTGAGAGGACGTAGGACATGCCGAGGTTGGAGGTGACGCTTGGCTCGTTCGGCTGGGCATCGAGCGCCATCCGGTATTTCTGCCGCGCTTCGGCCGAGCGGCCGAGCTGATCGAGGACCGCACCTTCTGCGGAATAGAGGCGCCAGTCCGGATGGTCGGGCGTCTGTGCCCGGTTGATCGTCGCCAGCGCCTGTTCTAGCTGCCCGGCGGCGGCCTGGGCCTTGCCGTAGGCGGCGAGCACTTCGCGGTCGGCCGGATGGGCGATCGCTACCTGCTGCATCACCGCGAGCGCCTGGGCGTTCTTGCCGGTCATGCCCAGCACGTTGGCATATTGCAGGCCGATCGCCTTGTTCTTCGGGTCTTTGGCATAGGCCGCGCCGATCGAGCGTTCGGTATTGGCAAGCTCGGTCGCGTTCATCGACTGCAGCGAGGCGGTCGACACCTTCGGGATCGAGCCGGTGGTGATCGAGTCATGCTTGGTGCTGGCGCAGCCGGTGATCGCGGCGGCAAGCAGAAGAAGCGCCGCTGTGCGAGCGGCAAAGGACGTGCTGGATAGGTAAGCGGCTGCAGCGGTCATGACTTTGGTCTCGTTGGTCCAGCGTTCTCCTGCAGGGTGGCAGGCAATAACGGATTTCCACTGCAACAATAAACTGTTAACCCTAACAGAGCGTTAAGACGAATGATTCCAGTCGCTTCCAGGGCAGCCTCACCATGACCACCTTCCAGTATACCGATCGTCCTTCTCCCTTCAGCGCGGCAGGCGCTGCGGCGAAGATTGTTTATGCCGTGACCCCGGCGGAGATCGAGCAGGGCACGCTGGATGCGCGGGCGCTGGCCTGGGCGAAGTCCGCGGGCTTCACGGGCGAGGCGGGCGCCTTGCTGCTGGTGCCGGGCGAGGGGGGCGAGATCGGCTGCGCACTGTTCGGCCTCGGGGCCAACCCGAGCGAAGCACCCTTCATCGGCGGCAAGCTTTCCAAGCTCCTGCCCGCCGGCGACTGGCAGGTCCAAACCGGTGCGCTGACGCCGGAACAGGCAGCCCTCGGCTTCGGCCTCGGCTCCTATGGGTTCAGCCGCTACAAGTCCGACAAGCGCAAGGATGTGTGCCTTTCGATCGCGGCTGGGGCCGATGCCGCCGATATCGAGCGGCAGCTCGCCGGCGTCTTTTTGGCGCGCGATCTCGTCAACACGCCAACCAACGAGATGGGACCGGCCGAGCTGGAGGCGGCCTTCCGGGCGCTTGGCGAGCATTATGGTGCAACCGTCACCGCGCTCGTCGGCGACGACCTCATCAAGGAGAACTTCCCGCTCGTCCACACCGTCGGGCGCGCCAGCGTTTCGGCGCCGCGGCTGCTGGAGATGCGCTGGGGCCAAAAGGGCGATCCGCGGATCACGCTCGTCGGCAAGGGCGTCTGCTTCGACACTGGCGGCCTCGACATCAAGGGCGCCGCCAACATGGCGCTGATGAAGAAGGACATGGGCGGCGCGGCCAATGTCATGGGCCTTGCGCTGATGATCATGGACGCCGGGCTGAAGGTTGACCTGCAGGTGATCGTGCCGGCGGTGGAGAACTCGATCTCCGGCAATGCCTTCCGCCCGGGCGACATCTACAAGAGCCGTAAGGGGCTGACGGTCCAGATCGACAATACCGATGCCGAAGGTAGACTCATTCTCGCCGACGCTCTGGCTTATGCGGATGAAAACCCGCCGGAGCTGTTGGTCGACATGGCAACGCTGACGGGTGCGGCGCGCGTCGCGCTTGGTGCCGAGCTTGCTCCCTATTTCACCGATGACGAAACGCTCTCCTCCAGGCTGGCGGAAGCCGCAAAGGCCGAAACTGACCCGATGTGGCGCCTGCCCTTGTGGATGGGCTACGACAAGGACATCCGCGCCCGCGCTGCAGACCTGACCAATTCGCCATCCGGCGGCATGGCCGGCGCGATTACGGCCGCGCTGTTCCTGAAGCGCTTCGTCACCGCCACCAAGAGCTGGGTACATTTCGATATCTATGCCTGGGTGACGGCCGACAAGCCGCATGCGCCAGTCGGCGGGGAGGCCTTCGCAATCCGGGCGCTCTACAAGGTGATCCGCGACATGGCGGCGAAATAGGCGGGGCCACCGCAACAGACCGGTAACGACCTTGCGCTTAAAATCCGCCGGATTTGGCAAAGAGGATCGCCATGCCGGTGGAACTCACCGCGACGCAAGCACTGGGGCTCTGGCACCGCGTTTCGCTCCAGCAGGTGCGGCATGACGGGCGCGATCTCACGTTGCGCCAGATGTCGGTCCTGCTGCATATCTACCTCGTGCCACCGCCGCACACGGTGCGGGGGCTTGCGGCAACGCTTGGCGTGACGAAGCCGGTGATCACCCGTGCGCTCGACACGATGGGCGAGATGGGCCTGGTGGACCGCGAGCGGGACGAGCGCGACCGCCGCAACGTGGTGATCAAGCGCACCGTGGCCGGTGCCTTGTTTCTCGAAAAACTGGGCGACCTCATCATCTGCGAGGCCCGCCGTTCTGGACAGGGATCATGACTGACATAACCGACAAGCCCCTCGACCGCCGCCTGCACGCCTTCCGCCCGGATCTCGCGGACATCGCGCTGGAGGGCCGGGTCGAGGCGAAGCGCTTTGTCGAGGGCAAGCCGGCGCGGATCGCCGTTCCGGTGGCGCAGCTTCGGCCGGTGCCGGATCTTGCCCGCGGCATCGATACGGAATTGCTGTTCGGTGAAACGGTCCGCGTCTTCGACCGCGCCGATGGCTTTGTCTGGGTGCAGGCCGATGCCGATGGTTATGTCGGTTACCTACCGGAAGCAGCTCTTGCCGAGGGCGGGGAGCCGACACACTGGATCGCCGTGCCGCGCACCTTCATCTACCCGCAGCCGGAACTGCGAACCTTCCCGACGGCGGCGCTGTCGATGGGCAGCCGTGTCACGGTAACGGGCGAAACGGAAGTCCGCGGCACGCGCTACGCCCTCCTGTCGACCGCCGGCGCCGTCATTGCCCGGCACTGCCTGCCGGTCGGCGAGACGCTTGGCGATGACCATGTCGCGGTGGCCGAACGCTTTCTCGAAACGCCTTATCTCTGGGGTGGCCGCTCCGGTTTCGGCATCGATTGCTCGGCGCTGGTGCAGCTGTCGCTGATGATGGTCGGCAAGTCCGCGCCGCGCGACACCGACATGCAGACGACGATCGGTACGCCGATCAGCCGCGAGGAACTTCGCCGCGGCGACCTCGTTTTCTGGAAAGGGCATGTGGGTGTGATGGAAGACGAGGAAGTGCTTCTGCATGCCAATGGCCACACGATGAGCGTGGCGCGGGAAAANTTCGAGGCGGCCGTGAAGCGCATNGGCTGGCTCTATGATCAGCCGACGGGGTATCGCCGCATCGCNTNAGCCGATCACGCAAAGTTTGATTCGNGGCCATAGCACCGCCTGCCCGCAGCCCATATCTTTGAATCCATCCCCTGCGTCGGGTGGAACAGGAGCAAGGTGAATGCTGAAAGGTGCATGGATATTGCCGGCCGTGATGGTGGTGGCGCTGATCCTCGCGGCGCTTGTTCCGGGGCATCTGTTTGCCGCCGACCATGGGACAGTCGACTGGGCGCGCCCGACACCGGCTGCAAATCCGGCGCCGGCGTTCAAGGACCTGCCGGGCGTCGTGCCGGAAGAACAGCGGGTCGCGAAGGACAGCTACGACTGCACCAGCGACATAGAGGATGTGTATATCGCCCGTGGACGCTATGACATCCTCTATGGCGATACGCTGCCGCGGCGCGTTTATCGCTGCAAGGCGCCGAGCGGCGTGACCTATACCGGCACGCGCCTGCCGAACACCCATTGGGTGCCGGGATTGAACCCGCATCACCTGCCGAAGTGAGGGTAGGACAGACTCCTCCCTTGGTGATCCCGGGATTTTCAAAGAACCCTGGATGAGACCAGGTATCGGACGGGGCGCTGAAAGCTGCCTCGTAATCTAATGTATAAGTGACACCTCTCAGCGCCCCGTTCGGCGGTTTTTGTTCGCGACTTGGGTTCCTCTGCGGTGGCCTGATCCGGACGGCTTTTGCCGCCGGCTCCGATCCTGGATCGACGGACGTAAAGGTCCGGCGAAACCATCCAGATCGGCCACCATGTGTGCCGCACAGGGACGTCCGACGCGCTCTTTCGGGCCTCAGGAGATGACAGGCCGGTCCGTTGCCTGCCGTCTCCCCCCTTCTCGCCGGAGGGGAACCATTTTCCGCGAACCCCGAAGGTGAAGGTTCACGTCGTCCCTTCAACTCCGGCGCCGGCTCCGCATGGCTGGCACGCCTGCCAGCGTATCCGATGCGGAACGGGCCCATTGTAGAGACAGTTGTTGGAGGCGTGGAAAATCGAGCGTGGTTTTTCGCTCAAGTGGTTGATGTTGCTGGAGGTGGGGTTAGAGATTTTCCACGGGGTGTGGATTGGTGTCTTATCTCGAATTCATCCGTCTCAGCAGTTTTGCTGCCCCTCACCCTGACCCTCTCCCCGCCTGCGGGGAGAAGGTGCCGGTAGGCGGATGAGGGGCAGGCTCATCTTGGCAGGATGAGCGCAAGTTAATGAGGCAAAGGCCAGATCAGCGGCCGCGACCCGGAATGAAGCGGAAATCGTGAGCCTCGACGGGTTCGACAAGGCGACCGTCCAGGATCGCCACCACCGTTTCCAGCACCCCATCGAGATCAGTCAAGACATCGACATTCCAGAATCTGGCGATCGACCACCCGTGGTCCGCCATGAACGCGTCGCGTCGCGCATCGTATTCGCTTCCGGCATGCTGGCTCCCGTCTACCTCGATGACCAGATGCGCATCCCTGCAGGCAAAGTCTGCGAAGTAGGGACCGACAGGAAGTTGCCGGACAAACTTGAAACCGTTGAGCCGGCGATTGCGTAGCTCGCTCCAAAGCCGTGCCTCTGCGTCGTTGTCGGATTGACGCAACTGGCGGGCGCGAGATGTGGTCTTTTCCTTCGGCCCCCTCACGCGTTTCCCCTCCGACGTGGTCTCTAAAGAAACTATGTCGTCTGGCGGGTGCGAAGACAATGCTGCAGTCACCACGCGGCGAGGGTTCAGCATTGGCCCCTCACCCTAACCCTCTCCCCGCCCGCGGGGAGAGGGGACCTGCCCCACGCGGCCGCATCAGGCGAACGACGATGCGGCATATCCCTTCTCCCCGCCTGCGGGGAGAAGGTGCCGGTAGGCGGATGAGGGGGTGCTAGATCGGCACCCGGATGCGAGGTGGTTGACGGATGAGGAGAGGCTTGAAGCTAACTTCCGCCCCTCAATCGTCCTTCATCTTCAATGCCGCAATGAACGCTTCCTGCGGAATGTCGACCTTGCCGAACTGGCGCATGCGCTTCTTGCCTTCCTTCTGCTTTTCCAGAAGTTTGCGCTTGCGGGTGGCGTCGCCGCCGTAGCACTTAGCCGTTACGTCCTTGCGCATCGCCGAGATCGTTTCGCGGGCAATCACGTTGCCGCCGATCGCCGCCTGGATCGGGATCTTGAACATGTGCCGCGGGATCAGGTCCTTCAGCTTTTCGCACATGTCGCGACCGCGCTTCTCGGCCGCCGAGCGGTGGACGAGCATGGAGAGCGCATCGACCGGCTCGCCGTTCACCATGATCGACATCTTCACGAGATTGCCCTCGCGGTAGCCGTGCAGGTGGTAGTCGAAGGAGGCGTAACCCTTGGAGATCGACTTGAGGCGGTCGTAGAAATCGAACACCACTTCGTTGAGCGGCAGCTCATAGGTGAGCATGGCGCGCTTGCCGACATAGGTGAGTTCGGTCTGGATGCCGCGGCGGTCCTGGCAGAGCTTGAGGATGCCGCCGAGGTAATCGTCCGGCGTGAGGATCGTTGCCTTGATCCACGGTTCCTCGATCTTGTCGATCTTCACCACGTCCGGCATGTCGGCCGGGTTGTGGAGCTCGCGCGTCGTGCCGTCCGTCATCGTCAGGTGGTAGACGACCGAAGGCGCGGTGGCGATGAGGTCGAGGTTGAACTCGCGTTCCAGGCGTTCCTGGATGATTTCAAGATGCAACAGGCCGAGGAAGCCGCAGCGGAAACCGAAGCCGAGCGCTGCCGACGATTCCATTTCGAAGGAGAAGGACGCGTCGTTGAGGCGCAGCTTGCCCATGGCGGCACGCAGGTCTTCGAAATCGGCCGCATCGACCGGGAAGAGGCCGCAGAACACCACCGGTTGGGCCGGCTTGAAGCCCGGCAGCGCCTTCGCGGTCGGGCGCTTGTCCTCGGTGATCGTATCGCCGACGCGGGTATCGGCCACTTCCTTGATGGAGGCGGTGATGAAGCCGATCTCGCCGGGGCCGAGGCTGTCGACATTGACCATCTTCGGGGTGAGCACGCCGACGCGCTCGACCTGGTACTTGGCGTCCGTGCCCATCATGCGGATGGTCATGCCCTTGGTCAGCACGCCATCGATGATGCGCACCAGGACCATCACGCCGAGATAGGTGTCGTACCAGCTGTCGACGAGAAGCGCCTTCAGCGGGCCCTTTTCGCCAAGCTCGCTCTTGGGCGCCGGCAGCTTCTGGACGATCGCTTCCAGCACATCCGGAATCCCGAGGCCGGTCTTGGCCGAAATCAGCACGGCTTCGGAGGCATCGATGCCGATGACTTCCTCGATCTGCTCCTTGATGCGGTCCGGTTCGGCCGCCGGCAGGTCGATCTTGTTGAGCACGGTGACGAGTTCGTGGTTGTTGTCGATTGCCTGGTAGACGTTGGCAAGCGTCTGAGCCTCGACGCCCTGGGAGGCATCGACCACGAGCAGCGACCCTTCGCAGGCCGACAGCGAGCGCGAGACTTCATAGGCAAAGTCGACGTGGCCGGGCGTGTCGATGAGGTTCAGGATATAGGTTTCGCCGTCATTTGCCTTGTAGTGCAGGCGAACGGTCTGCGCCTTGATGGTGATGCCGCGCTCGCGCTCGATATCCATCGAGTCCAGGACCTGTTCCGACATTTCGCGTTCGGCAAGGCCACCGGTCGTCTGGATCAGACGGTCGGCCAGCGTCGACTTGCCGTGGTCGATATGGGCAACGATCGAAAAGTTGCGGATATGGTCAAGGGGCGTGCGGGAAGAGGTGCTCATGGCTCGCGCATATAGCAGCGCGAATGGAGACCGCAAAGCGGAAAGATAACCATTCGTTGAGGATAAAACGCCCGGCAGGCAAAGCGTTTGCGGCAATCAGGGGGCGGTGGTGTCGGCATCCGGTTCGGTGATGACGGATGCGTTCGGCACCTGGGCGCTGCGGATGCGGATGTTCTCGCGCTCGTCGGTCGGCACCGGCTTGCGCTCCTTCAGCCGCCGCAGCACGTAAAGGCCGTAAGCGGTGGCGACCAGCATCACCGCATAGATGAAGGTGTGCTGGCCGAAAACGGGCGTCAGCAGGGTGACGCCGAGCGGCACGACGGTGGCGGCCGTCGACCAGGCGACCAGCAGCGTGGAGGAGAGCGGCACGAAGTCGCCAGGGTCCGCGCGATCGTTGGCATGCGCATTGGCAACGGAATAGACGGTTTCGACCGCGCCGCCGAAGACGAGGAAAACCACCATCAGCAGGATGATGGTGCCGAAGGAGACGAAGAGCGCGGCGCCACCGGCGAGAACCACCAGGCAGCAGGTGATGAGCAGCACGACGCGCCGGTCAATCAGGTCCGACAACATGCCGAGCGGGTATTGCACGAAGAGCAGGCCGGTCTGCATGACGAGCATCAGCAGGGCGATTTCGCCCTGGGAGATCTGGCTGGTCGTGGCGTAGATCGGCGTAAAGCCCTGGATCACCATGGAAAGCCCACCGGACGCCAGCACACCGATGAGGCCGACCGGGGAGATGCGCCAGGCCATCGGGATGTTGACGCTGACGCTCGCTGGCGGCGGCGGGTTCGGCAGGCGGGTGAGTCCGATCGGCAGGATGGAAAGGGCGGTGACGAAGACGACGGCCAGCGGCGCAAGATTGCCTTCGACCGGGATCTGGCCGAAGGCCCAGGCGCCGGCGCCAAGCCCGAGCACATAAGCCATGTAGAAGAAGGACATCGCCCGGCCGCGCCATTCATTCGAGGCGGCATGGTTCAGCCAGCTCTGGGCGATGATGAAGTTCACGTTGGAGGCGGCGCCGTAGAGCCCGCGGGCAAGGATCCACCAGATGGCTGGCAGGTCGGCCGCGATGATGACGGCGGCGATGATGACCATCGCCGTGGAGCAGGCAAACAGGCGCGCATGGCCGACGCGGCGGATCAGCGGTCCGCCGACGACGCAGCCGACGAGGCCGCCAAAGGCAAGCGCGGGCACGGCGCTGCTCGCCGCCCAGGTTTCGCCGGCCTGGGTCAGCACGAAGGGCACGTAGGTCGACATGATGCCGCTGCCGACCGCGGCGATCGTCATCGACAAAACGATGCTGGCGATCGACAGAGGCGACACCCTGGTCGTGCTCGCATCGTTCATCTGGTGGCTCCGGAATGGCTCTGCACGCTCTCTACCGCAGAGCATGATGCCTGGCTGTCGTGGAAACGTCACCCACTGCCAAAATCATCATGTGTCCGACGTTCCAGCGATTGATTCCATCATAAGAGAATGCGATGCTCGAATAATGGAAGCGGAGAATGGTGACATCGATGGCGCGATCAGCGAAAAGCTGCGGCGGCTGAGGGCCGACGCAGGCCTGACGCTGGATGAACTCGCGGCGCGTTCCGGCGTGAGCCGGGCGATGATCTCTCGGATCGAGCGGACTGAAGCGAGCCCGACGGCGGCGCTGCTGGCGCGGCTTTGCGAGGCACTCGGGCTGTCGCTTTCGGCATTTTTTGCAGACGAGGCGCAGCCGCCGGCGCCGCTCATCCGGCGGGCAGAGCAGAAGACCTGGCGCGATCCGCAGACGGGTTATGTCCGACGCGCAGTGTCGCCGCCCGGCATGCCAAGCCGCGTCGATATCGTCGAGGTGGACTTTCCGGCGGGCGCCCGCGTCAGCTTTCCACCGCGCGACGAAAGCCGCAGCATGACCCAGCATGTCTGGCTGTTTCAGGGCGTGCTGGAGATGGTGATCGGCGAGACGGTGCATCGGCTCGAGCCTGGCGATTGCCTGTTCATGGACATTGGCCACGCCTTCGACTTCCACAACCCTTCCGACAAACCCGCCCGCTACGCCGTCATCCTCGACCGTGGCCGCTAACACCCCAATCCCACTCAATGAGGCTCCCATGACTGCCACGATCCGGATTGCCACTGCCGACGAAGCCCGCGCCTGCGTGGAGGATCTCTGCGAGATCCTTTCCGACTGCATCAATGGCGGTGCATCGCTCGGCTTCATGCTGCCTTACACGCCGCAGGACGCGGTGGCCTATTGGCAGGAGATTGCCGATGCGGTGGAGAAGGGCACGATCATCCTCGCCGTGGCGGAGTTGGAGGGCAGGATCGTCGGATCGGTACAGGTGGGGCTTGCGACAAAGCCGAACCAGCCGCACCGCGGCGACCTGATGAAGCTTCTCGTTCATCGCTCGGCGCGTGGCCAGGGTTTGTCGCGCAGGCTGATGGAAGTGGTGGAAGCGGAGGCAGTAAAGCGTGGGCGCACGCTTCTGGTGCTCGATACCGCAACGGGAAGCGACGCGGAAAAGATCTATCCGCGCTTCGGCTGGGAACGTGTCGGCGTGATCCCGCAATATGCGATGTGGCCGCAAGGCGGCTTTTGCGACACGACCCTGTTCTACAAGCGAATTGCCTGAGCCAACTGCCAAGAATTTTTGTGTCCCTGACGCTTGCCCATCTCGATTTGCAAGAAGAAATCAGCTCTTAGTAGCGCGCGCCAGTCATTGGCGTTTCAAGGGGGAACTTCATGCCTATCTCATATTCGCTGCCGGTGAAGCGCCGTGCAGCAGCATTCATTGTGTCCGCAATGGCAGGTCTTTTCGCTGGCCAGGCCCTGGCGGACGACGTCACCTTCATCATGAAGAACAGCCACGAAAACGCGGTTGAAGTCGAGCTCTACAGCCAGGACCGCAAGCATGTCTGGCCCGGCGGCAACGAGGTCTATTACCTCGATGACGGCGATTCAAAGCAGATCAAGCTGTCCTGCCAGCAGGGCGAAACCATCTGCTACGGCGCCTGGGTTTCCGGCGACAAGCAGACCTATTGGGGCACCGGCCCGAACAACAAGGATAGCTGCGAAGACTGCTGCTACACCTGTGAGGGTGGCGAGACCGAGGAAATCAACCTCGTCGAATAGTGACTATGCGATGGCAGGGCGCGTCGAGCGGGCCCTGCCATCGGTTCTTGATCAGCGTTTTTCGGTAAGGAAATAACCGAAGGCGAGCACCGGCAATACGGTGCCGATGGCGGAGGCAAACAGCCAACCGCCTTCCGCGAAGGCCCAGGCGCCCACGGCTGATCCGACGGCGCCGCCGAGGAAGAAGGTCGCCATGAACAGCCCGTTCAACCGGTTGCGAAGGTCGGCGCCGAGCCCATAGATGGCGCGCTGGCTGATCACCAGCGTCATCGTCACACCGAAATCGAGAAGAATGGCGCCAAGCGTCATAAGCGCGAGTGCGGCGGTCGAGCCTTCCGGCGCGAGATGAGTCATGAGGAAGGCGACTGCAACCAATGCGATGCCGAACAGCGTTGCAGGCTTGCCAAGATCACGATCGGCGAGGCGCCCGGCAATCGGCGAGGCGATGGCGCCGGCAACACCGGCCAGCGCAAACAGCGCAATGCCTGCCTGGCTCAGCTGAAATGCCGGACCGGCCAGCACCAGCGGCGTCACCGTCCAGAACACGCTGAAGGCGGTGAATTGCATGGTCTGGTAGAAGGCGCGGCGGCGCAGGACCGGTTGCGTGCGATAAAGCTTAATCATCGAGCCGATCAGCGCGGGGTAGGATAGCCGGGTCTGCGGCATGCGCTGCGGCAGCCGGAGCGCCAGCGTCAGCCCGATCAGGATCATCACGCCTGCGGACAGGAAAAACACGAGGTGCCAGGAGGTGAATTCGGCGATGAAGCTCGACACCGGCCGGGCCATCATGATGCCGATCATCAGGCCGCTGACCACATTGCCGACAACGCGGCCGCGGTGGCTGTCCGGCGCCAGGTTGGCGGCGAAGGGCACGATCATCTGCACTGCCGTCGAGGCAAGCCCGATCGCGAGCGACGCGGCGAGGAACGGCACCGCCGAACTGGAGAGGCCGGCCGCCAGCAGCGAGAGGGTTGCGACGCCGATCATGATGAGGATCAGCCGGCGGTTTTCGAGAAGGTCGCCAAGCGGCACGATGAGGAGCAGGCCCAGCCCGTAACCGATCTGCGTCAGGGTGACGATGAGACCGGTGGCATGCGCCGGCAGGCCGATGGAAGCGGCAATCGGGCCCGCCAGCGGCTGGGCGTAATACAGGTTCGCAACGATCAGCCCGCAGGCGAGCGCCATCACGAAAGTCATTGCAGGCGACATGGCTGTCGGGACAGCCGGAGCGTCGTTCATGGTTGCGGTATTGCTTGTCATCAAGAACCCCTTGGGGAGGAAAAGGGAGTGTCGGAGAAACCGGTTGGTCAGTCGAGAAGCTTCATGGCGGCATCGACCATCTTGTCGGCCTGTCCGGGGTCGAGCCCGGTCTTGCCCATGACGCGCATGCCATGCATGAGGCAAAGCAGCGTCCTGGCCGTCACCAGCGGCTCGATGTGGGTCGGGATGGAGCCGTCCGCCTGGCCCTCGCGCAGCAGTTCCACGAGGCGCGCTTCGCTGCGGGCATGCGAGCGGCACACGCGTTCGGCGGCATCGGGGTCGTTGATGGCAAGCTCGGACGCCGTGCCGATCACCAAACAGCCGCGGCGCCCCATCTCGCCCTGCGCCGCTTGCGCATAAAACGCCACGGTCCGGTGCAACTTGTCGCGACCGGTGCGGCCCTGGGCGATCTCCGCCTCCAGCAGTTCCATGCGAACCTGCTTGTAACGGTCGAAGCTGGCGAGGAAGATCGCCTTCTTGTCCTTGAACGCCTTGTAGAGGCTGCCGGCCGCGACACCCATCGCCTCTGTGAGATCGGATATCGAGGCCGCGTGGTAGCCCCGCTCCGAAAACAGCACGATCGCCCGGTCGAGCGCCGCATCGAGATCAAATTCACGGGGTCGGCCGGCACGAGGGGCCGCGGTCGCTGATGCGGTGGACATGGATGGGAGATGCCTATTCGGAAACGGTCGTTCCCAAATAGGCGGCAGGGGGTGCCGCGTCAACCTGGCCGGGGTCAAAGCGCGGTTTTATTTCGGAACAGATCCGTCGGGGGCTGGTTAAGCACTTGTACCACCTCGAAAATGGAGGAAAGAGATGAGCAAGAGTGACGTTAAGGATACCGTAGCACGCGCCGAAAAGCAGGTGCAGAACACCAGCGGCGGCGGCCATCTCGGCGGCACCTATTACGGCCAGCAGCCGGACGGCAAGACGGCATCGACCAACTCGACCGTCGGCAACAACCGCCCGAATACCGGCAGCTGACGTTCCGGCCAGATAAAGTCTCGCAAAGCCCCGCCCACGAGCGGGGCTTTGTCATTTCGCCTCCACCTCCTCGAAATTTTTCTAAAAGAATGTGCTAATCCTTGTCGGCATGGCGGGAGGCCGCGCGTCTTGAAGTCAGGCGCCTGTTTTTGAACGGGTGGATGACAAACGTCGCGGTGGAGGATCCGGACATGACGGGCAGTTACAGATGGGTGATCGTGTTTGCGGGCGCGCTGATGGGTTGCGTGGCCGTGGGCACGATGTTTTCGCTGGCGATTTTCCTGGAGCCGGTGGCCAAGACGACCGGCTGGTCGCATGCAGGCATTTCAAGCGCCATGGCCGTGAATTTCATCGTGATGGGGTTGGGCGGCTTCATGTGGGGTGCTGCGAGCGACCGGTATGGTGCGCGCGTCGTGGTGCTGCTCGGCTCGGTGCTGCTGGGGCTGGCGCTGGTGCTGGCAAGCCAGGTCGAGAGCCTGCTCGCCTTCCAGCTCGTTTATGGCTGCCTTGTCGGCCTGTCAGCGAGCGCCTTCTTTGCGCCGATGATCGCGGTGACAATGGGCTGGTTCGATACGCATCGCAGCCTGGCGGTATCGCTCGTGTCGGCCGGCATGGGCATGGCGCCGATGACGATCTCGCCTTTCGCGCGCTGGCTGATCACGGCGTATGACGACTGGCGCATGGCGATGTTCGTGATCGGCGTCGGCGCCTGGATCCTGCTTCTGCCGACGGCACTGCTGGTGCGCCGGCCGCCGGCTGCACCAGCCAATGCACCGGTCGGCGCGGCGACGGCAAGCCGAATGAAGGAGACAACGCCGCTGGGCAAGGTGCTGCGCTCGCCGCAGTTCCTGGTGCTGGCCTTCACCTTCTTTGCCTGCTGTGCCGCCCATTCCGGACCGATCTTCCACATGGTGAGCTACGCGATGTTCTGCGGCATCGCGCCGATGTCGGCGGTGACGATCTACAGCGTGGAAGGGGCGGCGGGGCTTGGCGGACGCATCCTGTACGGTGTGCTGGCCGACCGACTGGGGGTAAAGCCGGTGCTGATCGGCGGATTGCTGATCCAGGCGGCGGTGATCTCCGCCTATACGATGGCGGGCAGCCTCACCGAATTCTACATGCTCGCGATCATCTTCGGCGGCACCTATGGCGGCGTCATGCCCTTGTATGCGGTGCTGGCTGGGGAATATTTCGCGCCACGGATGCTTGGAACGGTGCTGGGCGCGGCATCGATGCTGTCGAGCATCGGCATGGCCTTCGGGCCACTGGCGGGCGGCTGGGCCTTCGACCAGTTCAACAACTACAACTGGCTGTTCATCGGTTCGGCGCTTGTTGGGCTTGGAGCGGTGCTGATTGCACTTGCCTTCCCGCCGATCCCGCAGCAGCCACGTGGCGAACTGCAGCCGGCCTAGAAGGTAGACGACATGAAAAAGCCCGGGCAAGCCGGGCTTTTTTCTAGTGATCCTTGGAGACCTTGCGCTTCTTTGGCGCTGCCTTTGGCTCGCTTGCGGCCTCGGCAGCTTCCCGCTCCATGCGGAGCAGTTTCAGCTTTTCGGTCTTCTTTTCCCGCTGCGAAGCCTCGGCCGCGATGATGGCGCGGGCCGTATGGTCCGTTGCAGCAGCTTTGTCACGCGCGGAAAGCTTGGTGGGGCTGAAGAATTCTTCCTTTGTGGCAGTCATGATATTCTCCTTCCTAGTGAGTTGTCCGGCGGCAGAAAGCCACTAGCGGGCGGGGCGGGCAGCCTTCTTGGGAGCCGGCAGCAGACCTTCGCGCTGCATCTTCTTGCGCGCCAGCTTGCGGTAGCGGCGGACGGCCTCGGCCTTCTCGCGCACACGCTTTTCCGACGGCTTTTCGTAAGCGCTGCGCGCCTTCATTTCACGGAAAACGCCTTCGCGCTGCATCTTCTTCTTGAGAACGCGAAGTGCCTGGTCGACGTTGTTGTCTCTGACTAGAACCTGCAAATGATGTCCTTTCCTGGTTGTTAAACTACTTGCCGACCCGGATGCTCGACGCGTTGAGCCAGGAGCCGCCGGCAACGGCCGACGAGGCCGCCTGGCGGGTCTGTGCTGACGCTGCCGTTTCACCCGCGTCGATATCGCTGTGGACGATCCGTCGCTCGAAGTTCTCGGTTCCGACCCGGACCCGGTACTGGTTTTCGCCGCGCTCGGCGGCGGGCAGGAGGCCGACGATCCGGCATGTGCGGTCGCCGGTTGCCATGCGCGTGAGGCCAGCCTTGAGGACGACGTCATCGCCGATCGCATAGGTTCTTGCGCTCACTGCATTCTCCTTTGTCGGACACGAGGTCCGGAAAAAACAAAAAGGCCGGGATTGACCCCGACCTCTTAACTGCCATTCAAGCACTGACTGCCGGTACATCCGCGGTCAGTCATGCGAATGACATCCTTAGGCGGCGCGAAGGTTATCGGCCGAATTCTTGCCGGACTTGCGGTCGCGGACGATCTCGTAGGAGATCTTCTGGCCTTCGGCCAATGACGCCATGCCGGCGCGTTCTACAGCAGAGACGTGGACGAAAACGTCCTGTGCGCCATCATCAGGCTCGATGAAGCCGAAGCCCTTGGTGCTGTTGAACCACTTTACGGTGCCAGTATTCATAACGATTTCCTTTCAATCGCTTGTGTGATCGGACAGTATCTCGTCCGCATGATCGATATTTGAGAGGAAATCTGACGGTGCGCTGAGCGCGTAGACAAAGGTCGCAAGCAAGTTCGATAGGCTCAATATAGGGACTATCGGCAAATTAGCAATGCTCAAGCCCGACTTTAATTCCCGCAGGGGCCGCGGGAGCCTCTTGAAATCTATGCCAACCACCTGTTTTCAAGGCGCAAATACTGACGCGGACCGATCTCGCCGGCATGCGTGCCGGCAACGAAAAAGCCCGGCACGAGGCCGGGCTTTATATGCTTTCCGGTGACTACCGACCTCAGAGTGCGCCGGCGCGCTGCTGCGTCATCATATAGGTGTCGTAGGAATATTCGGCGATCTGGGCCCAGAGGTAAGCGTCCTTCTTGAAGGCCTGCTGGTGGTCGTAGATCTTCTTGAAGGCCGGGCTCTTGGCGGAAAGATCGGCATAGGTTTCCATGGCCGCCTTGTAGCAGACGTCCATGATCTCGCGGCTGAAGGCCTTGAGGACGGCGCCTTCGGACACGAGCTTGCGCAGCGCCACGGCGTTCTGTGCGTCGTAGTTGGCAAGCATGCTCATGTTGGCGGCAGCACAGGCGTCGGTCAGCATCTGCTGATAGCTCTTCGGCAGGCTGTTCCACTTTTCGAGATTGAAGAAGGCGTGCATGGCCGGGCCGCCTTCCCACCAGGCCGGATAGTAATAGTACTTGGCGACCTTGGCGAAGCCGAGCTTCTGGTCGTCATACGGGCCGACGAACTCGGTGGCGTCGATCGTGCCTTTTTCGAGCGCGGCATAGACATCGCCGGCAGCGATCTGCTGCGGGGTGATGCCGACCTTCTGCATGATCTGGCCAGCGAGGCCGGCGATGCGCATCTTCAGGCCCTTGAGGTCTTCGATCGTGTTGATCTCCTTGCGGAACCAGCCGCCCATCTGGGTGCCGCTGTTGCCGGCCGGGATGGCGTAGAGGTTGCGCGGCGCCAGGAACTCGTTGATCAGCTCGTTGCCGCCGTTGAGGAACCAGGCATTGGTCATGCGGGCGTTGAGGCCGAAGGGGATGGCGGTGCCGAGCGCAAACGCCGGGTCCTGGCCGATGTAATAATAAGAGCAGGTATGGGCCATCTCGACGGTGCCGCTGGCGACCGCATCGCCGGCCTGCAGCGGCGGAACGATTTCGCCGGCGCCGAAGGTCTGGATGGTGAACTTGCCGTCACTGGCGTTCTTGACGCTGGCGGCGATCTGGTCGGCTGCGTCAAAGATGATGTTGAGGCTCTTGGGGAAGGAGGAGGTGAGCCGCCAGGTGATCTGCGGGTTTTCCTGTGCGATGGCCGGGGCGGCGAGGGCCGTTGCAGCGGCGGCACCAACGCCGGCGGTGGCTGCGGTTTTGAAGAAACGTCTGCGATCCATGTTATCCTCCCAAGAGAAGCGAAAGTGCGTCCAACCAGTGTCGGGTCTACCTGCTGTTATTCCCGAGTTTTGCGCAACAGCAAGCCAAATTCAAAAGCAATTGCAAGCCGGCACAACCTGAGTGCCGGAGGCTGGCAAAAAAACAGCCCGGGACGAGACCCGGGCTGTTTTCGATTTCAGATACCGTCGCGATTACAGCGTGCCCTTGCGCTGCTGCATCATCATGAAGGTATCGTAGCTGTATTCGGCGATCTGGTTCCAGAGGTAGCCTTCGCGCTTGAAGGCCTGCTGGCTTTCGTAGATCTTCTTGAACGCTTCGTTCTTGCCGTTGAGTTCGGCATAGACTTCCTGCGCGGCCTTGTAGCTGGCTTCGAGGATTTCCTGGCTGAACGGCTTCAGGACGGCACCTTCGGATACGAGCTGCTTCAGCGCCTTGGCGTTATGCGTGTCGTAGCGCGACAGCATGTTCTGCGTGGCGTTGGCGCAGGCATCCTTGAGGATGCGCTGGTAGGACTTCGGAAGGCCGTTGAACTTCTCGAGGTTGAAGAAGGCGTGAACCGCCGGGCCACCTTCCCACCACGCCGGGTAGTAGTAGTACTTGGCGACCTTGGCGAAGCCGAGCTTCTGGTCGTCATACGGGCCGACGAACTCGGTTGCGTCGATCGTGCCCTTTTCAAGCGCGGCGTAAACGTCGCCACCGGCGATCTGCTGCGGGGTGACGCCGAGCTTCTGCATGACCTGGCCAGCGAGGCCGGCGATGCGCATCTTCAGGCCCTTCAGGTCTTCGATCGTGTTGATTTCCTTGCGGTACCAGCCGCCCATCTGGGCACCGGTGTTGCCGGCCTGGATCGCGTAGATCTTGTGGGGCGCGAGGAACTCGTTGAGCATCTCGTTGCCGCCGCCGACCGAGAACCAGGCATTGGTCTGGCGGGCGTTGAGACCAAACGGAACAGCCGTGCCGAGCGCGAAGGTCGGATCCTTGCCGATGTAGTAGTAGCAGCAGGTGTGGGCCATTTCGACCGTGCCGTCTGCAACGGCATCCATGGCCTGCAGGCCGGGAACGATTTCAGCGGCCGCAAAGGTCTGGATGGTGAAGTTGCCGTCGGTCGCTTCCTTGACGCTTTCGGCAATATCGGTGCCGGCTGCCCAGAGGATGTCGGTGTTCTTGGTGAACGACGACGTCATGCGCCAGGTGATCTTCGGATTTTCCTGGGCGATTGCCGGCGCGGCAAGCGCGGTTGCAGCGGCGGCGCCTACGCCAGCGGTGGCTGCCTGCCGGAAGAAATGTCTGCGGTTCATGATAGAGCCTTCTGCGTTTGAATTCCCGATGTTTGGTCATAATCAATTCATTTCAGAATCGGCAAGAAGAAAAGTAGGAAAGTTACGCTGCACCGCAGCAACGCTTTCAAAATATTGCGCCTGACCGCCGGGATACAGAAAATTCGTTCTCACTGGAGACAGGACTTGAAACCATCGCCAGTTCGCTTAGTTTAGAATAATTCTAAGCTAGGTTGTTGCGCATGTTTGGCCATCTGTTTCCCTCATCGAAGCGGTCCTTCGATACCCTTTCCGAAGAAGAAATCCTGGCGCTCGCGATTGGCGCGGAGGAGGAGGATGCGCGCATCTACCTCGCATATGCCGATGGGCTGCGAGCGCAGTATCCCGCCTCGGCCAAGGTGTTCGAGGACATGGCGGAGGTGGAGCAAACCCACAAGAACATGCTGATCGACATGTTCCGCTCCCGCTTCGGCGAACGGATCCCGCTGATCCGGCGTGAGCATGTGCGGGGCTTCTACGAGCGCAAGCCCGACTGGCTGCGCAAGAACCTCTCGCTGGATGCCGTGCGCGGGCAGGTGGAGGCGATGGAGCGCCAGGCGGCACGCTTTTACGAGGAGGCGGCCAGGCGCGTTTCGGATGCCTCGACCCGGCAGTTGCTGGGCGATCTGGCGCTCGCGGAGCAGGGGCATGAGGACATCGCCCACATGCTGACCGACAAGCACCTGCCGGAGGATGTGAAGACGGAGGAAAATGCCGATGAGCGGCGCCAGTTCATCCTGACCTATGTGCAGCCGGGCCTGGCGGGCCTGATGGATGGATCGGTGTCCACGCTGGCGCCGATCTTCGCGGCAGCCTTTGCCACCGGCGATACCTGGTCCACCTTCCTGATCGGCCTGTCGGCGTCCGTCGGTGCCGGCATCTCCATGGGTTTCACCGAGGCGGCGCATGACGACGGCAAGATTTCCGGCCGCGGCTCACCGATCAAGCGGGGCCTGGCATCGGGCATCATGACCGCGCTCGGCGGCCTGGGGCACGCGCTGCCCTATCTCATCCCGCATTTCTGGATTGCCACCACCGTGGCCGCCATCGTGGTTTTCTTCGAGCTCTGGGCGATCGCCTTCATCCAGAACCGTTACATGGAAACGCCGTTCCTGCGCGCCGTCTTCCAGGTGGTGTTCGGGGGATCGCTGGTGCTTGCCGCCGGCATCCTGATCGGCAACGGCTAGGCAGGCTCTTCCTCGTCCTGTCTCAGCGGTGCCGTCATCTCGAACACGGCGCCGCCATTGGTGAGGGTGGAGTATTCCCCGCCGATCTGCCTGACGAAACTTGCGATGAGGCGGCTGCCCATGCCGCCGCTCGCCTCGGCGGTCACGTCCATTCCCGGGCCATTGTCGCGGATGACGAGGCGGAAGTCTTCGCCGTCCTGGTGAAGCTCGACGCTGAGCCTGCCGTCGGTGCGGCCGGCAAAGGCATATTTGAAGGCGTTCGACACCACTTCGTTGATGATCATCCCAAGCGGCAGCGCCTGTTCGCGGTCCACCGTCAGGGGCTCAAGCTTGAGCTCGATTGCGACGGGCAGGTCATAGGACGAGGCAATCTCCCGCACCAGCCTCTCGGCATAAGGCGCAACCTCGACACGCTCGAACTGGTCGGTCCGGTAGATCTGTTCATGTACGGCGATCATCGCCGCGACCCGTCGCGACATGTCCTCCCGGGCCTCGACCGGCATCGGCTGCAGCCGGATGAGCGCGAGCACGGCCTGGAGGTTGTTTTTCACCCTGTGATGGATCTCCCGCAGGAGGAAACGGTTGCGCTCCAGGGCCTCCTCGAGCGCCTCGTTGCGCGCAGCGGTACGGTAAAGCAGGCGGTTGATCCATGCCGCGGCAAAGATCAGCACCGCCATCAGCGGCAAGATGATGACCGCGTCGGACCAGAGGTTGCGCCAGAACTGGTCGAGCATTTCCTGTCGTTCGATGGCGGCAAGCGCGATCAGGGGTGCTCCGGATACTTTCCAGAAGGCGACGATGCGGGCATGGCCATCGATCGGCGAAACTGCGCTATGATAGACGCCGTTGTCCTGCTCGCGGGTGAGCGGGAACCAGTCCGTGGTGCTGATATCGACGGCGCGCGCAGCAGCGGGACGACGGGCGACAAGCCAGCCACCGTCACGAACGGCTGAAATGGTTGAGTCGGGTCCGAGGTCCAATGACGCCCAGAACCGGTCGAGGCTCTCGTTTGGAATGTTGATGCTGGCCACGCCAGCGAAGGTGTTGTTTCGGTCGATGCGCCGGGCGACGAGGAAAGATGGTTTGCCGGAAAATTCATCCATGAGCGCGCTTGAGAAGGCCAGTTCCTGCCCATCCCGCAACATGGTGAAATAGGTTCGGTCGCTATGGTTGAGCCCCGGTGCGACGGGTCCGCTGGAGAACACGACGCGGCCGTTCTCATCCATGAGCGTGTACTGAAAACCGTCCGGCATCTCGCCGACGGCACGCGTCAGTTCATCGGCATATTCATGGACTGACGCGATTGGCCGATCGGCGACTTCCGCCTCGATGCGCTGCAGCGCCTGGTCGCTAGCCTCGATCATCCATTGCAGATGGGCTGCAACGACATGGGCGGAGGAAAGGGCACGCGTTTCGCCATCGCGCAGGGCGGTGCGGTAGTTTTCCACCACGATGAAGGCAGCGACAGTCGTCAGGGCCGCCAGGAAAATGGCTGCCAGCCAGATCGGAAGGGCCGGGCGCGCCGCCCGCATCAGCTTTTGATCTGCCTTCGCCGGTTCAGCCACGCTTACGCATCACCCAGGTTCGAACTCGCTGCAAGCAACTTCGTAGCAGGAGAATGGGGGATAGGGAACAAACGGCAGGCAGGAGCGGAAAATAAAACGCCCGCAGGGTGACTGCGGGCGATCATTATCGGAGAAAACGAACGGTTTTTTTATCGAAGCGCGCCAACCAGAAGGTCGCGGCCATCTTCGATGGAAACCCAGCGGCCGGTGTTGAACGTGGCCTGGCGCTTCAGGAAGGTATAGGTCGTCGCGTACCAGGGACGGACTTCATTATCGAGATTGTCGAGAACGAAATCACCCTCAGCGGTGCGCAGCGTGAGGATCGCATGGCCTTCGCCATCGGCCTTGCGGACGACCGTCATCAGCAGGTCGGAGAGGGAAAAGCCGCGCGCGGCAAGTTCGCGACGCTTCTGCAGCGCGAAGTCTTCGCAGTCAGCGAAATTGACCGGATAACTCCAGACCTCTTCGACACCGTGGGCTTCCTTGTCGGTCTTGGCGATGTAGCGTGCGTTGACGCTGCGATTGATGCGGCGGACGGTGGCCCAGTCCTTTTCGCTCATCCGGCGCGCCGGAGCCGGCTGGCTCTTGACCGCGCATTCGGCCGCATACTTCTGGCAGAACTCGTAGTGGCCGATCGGTTGCGACGTCACGGCGCCCGTGATCATTGCGGCCATTGGCCTCGGTGCCGGCACAGCGGTACTCACTGGCACCAATACGCTGACTAGGATCACGGCAAGCCGTGCCTGCAGAGCTTTCATCATGGACCCGTCCCTTAAAATCCTAACGAAACGTTAAGATTGGGTTCATGTGAGAGTCAATCTGTTGATTTCTGTTAACGACTCATAGCGAGCATTATGGTTAAGGCTGCTGCTTTTTGGTCTCAGCCCAAAATTTAATCATGCAATTATTAGGGCTGCGGCTGCGGCCTTAAGCTTTTCAAGGTCTTGCGGGCGCGAAAGCCGGTGGTCGCCGTCGCGGATGAGGGTCAGCACCACGTCATCGGCCGGCAGGAACTCCACGAGCTTCAGCGCGTGGGAATATGGAACGTCGGGATCCTGCATGCCCTGGAGGATGTGAACCGGGCAGCCGGTTTCGATGATCCCGGTCAGGACGATGTTGTTGCGGCCATCCTCCAGGAGCGCGCGGGTAAAGATGTTCGGCTCGGGGCTATATTCCGAATGTTCTTGGAAATAGCCGCGCTCGGCGAGCGATTGGCGTTGCTCCGCCGTCAGGTGCGGTTCGACAAGTTCGGCAGTGAAATCGGGTGCGGGTGCGACGAGCACCATGCCGAGCACGTTGGGACCGCTTGCGCGCTGGCGCAGTTCCTGCACGAGCCGAAGTGCGACCCAGCCGCCCATGGACGAGCCGACGAGCANGACGCTTTCGGCCTTGCTATCGTCNAGGACGGCAAGCGCNTCTTCCAGCCAGCGGGAGATGGTGCCGTCTTGAAAGGCNCCGCCGGATGCACCATGTCCGGAATAGTCAAACCGCAGGGCGCCAATGCCAAGTTCGGCGGCGAGTTTGTCGAGTTCGAGTGCCTTCGTGCCCGTCATGTGGGACCGGTATCCGCCGAGCCAGACAAGGGTTGGAGCATTCGGGCGGATCGGCAGGCGATGGATCACCGCGATCTCGCGTGCAGCCGGTCCATTGCCGACCGTGATCCGTTTTTCGATGCTGTTCGTCGCCGCGTCTGTCATGGGTTTCCTCGCGTTTTGGCGCTTATAAAACAGATTCGATTGCCGATAACAGCAGGTGATTTTTTCATCTGCCTATGCTATTGACTTCGCGCAAGCGGTCACGACATTCCGCTCGGCCGCGGGCCGGGCGAGCTTAAGTCGTCGCTCGCGCCGGAGAAACTTCAAGGAGAATACGACCATTCGCAGACCATTCAAAGCCGATGCTCCCGTCAAAGAGGGGCCGCGCTCAAACAGGGAAATCCGCGTTCCCCGGGTCCAGCTTATCGATGCCGAAGGACAGAACCTCGGTGCAGTTCCGACCGACCAGGCTCTCCGCATGGCAGAAGAAGCCGGCCTCGATCTCGTCGAGATCTCGCCGAACAACGATCCACCGGTATGCAAGATCCTTGATCTCGGTAAGCTGAAATATGCGAACCAGAAGAAGGCGGCCGAAGCTCGCAAGAAGCAGAAGATCGTCGAAATCAAAGAAATCAAGATGCGTCCCAACATCGACACCCATGACTATGAGGTGAAGATGAAGGCGATGAACCGTTTCTTCGAAGACGGCGATAAGGTGAAGGTGACGCTGAAGTTCCGCGGTCGTGAAATGGCCCACCAGGAACTCGGCATGAAGCTTCTGCTTCAGGTGAAGGACGATACGACCGAGATCGCCAAGGTGGAAGCAGAGCCCAAGCTCGAAGGCCGCCAGATGATGATGGTGCTGGCGCCGAAATAAGCGCCGCACTACCCCGTTTGCCACGGTTCGCCGCTCGGCAAAGCCGGTGTTCAATCAATCCTTCTTTTTCATTGCGCTTCCCGCAGACTGCGGTTATAAGCGCGCGTCCGAACGGTCCGGCAGGGCATGCCGTGGCCGTTCCAAATGCTTGAAACAGGCGTCGTCTGCCGGTTTCGATACAAATACGGAGTAGCAAAATGCCCAAGATGAAGACGAAATCGGCCGCCAAGAAGCGGTTCAAGGTAACGGCGACCGGTAAGGTCGTTGCAGCTGCTGCTGGCAAGCGCCACGGCATGATCAAGCGGTCCAACAAGTTCATCCGCGATGCTCGCGGTACGATGATCCTTGCCGAAGCAGACGGCAAGAAGGTTATCAAGAACTACCTGCCGAACGGTCTCTGAGACCTCTCGTCACTTTTGGATCAGTTAAGGAGATCATGACATGGCACGCGTAAAACGGGGCGTCACTTCCCGCGCCAAGCACACCAAGACCCTCAAGGCAGCCAAGGGCTTCTACGGCCGCCGCAAGAACACGATCCGCGCCGCAAAGGCTGCTGTTGATCGTTCGCGCCAGTTCGCTACCCGCGACCGTCGCGTCAAGAAGCGCAATTTCCGCGCCCTGTGGATCCAGCGTATCAACGCTGCTGTCCGCGAATCCGGCCTGACCTACGGCCGCTTCATCGACGGCCTCAACAAGGCTGGCATCGAAGTTGACCGCAAGGTTCTTTCCGACATGGCCATCCATGAGCCGGAAGCATTCGGCGCCCTGGTTGCTGCCTCCAAAAAGGCCCTTGAGTACCTCAAGGAAACCGGCACGGCCGGCGAGTTTGAAGGCGCGGTTCGCTAAGACCAGCGCTTCCCAGGCTCATTGAGCTTATAGAATTTTGGGAAACCCGCGCTGGCTTGGGCTGGCGCGGGTTTTTCGTTTACGGCATCCGCCTGAAATATCTCTCCGATCATCAACGGAAGACACCATGTCCGACCTGGAAAACCTGAAAACATCGCTGCTGGCCGAAATCGGCGCCGCCGGCGACGAAGCGGCGATCGAAGCCGTGCGCGTCGGCGCGCTTGGCAAGAAGGGCTCCGTTTCCGAGCTCCTGAAGACGCTCGGAACGATGACGCCGGAAGAGCGCCAGACCCGCGGGGCCGCGATCAACGCGCTGAAGAACGAAGTCACCGAAGCCATCAACGCCCGCAAGACGGTGCTGAAGGATGCGGCAATCGAAGCGCGGCTGAAGGCGGAAACGGTGGATGTTTCGCTGCCGGTGCGTTCGTCGCCCGCCGAGCGTGGCCGGATCCACCCGATCAGCCAGATCATCGACGAGATTACCGCCGTTTTCGCCGACATGGGTTTTTCGATCGCCGAAGGGCCGGATATCGAGACGGACTATTACAACTTCACGGCGCTGAACTTCCCCGAAGGTCACCCGGCCCGCGAAATGCACGACACCTTCTTCTTCCAGCCGGACGAAAAGGGTGAGCGCAAGGTGCTGCGCACGCATACCTCGCCGGTGCAGGTGCGCACCATGGAAGCGCAGGACCCGCCGATCCGCATCGTCATTCCGGGCAAGACCTACCGCCAGGATTCCGACGCCACCCACTCGCCGATGTTCCACCAGGTCGAAGGGCTGGTTGTCGACAAGAAGAGCCATGTCGGTCACATGCGCTGGATCTTGGAAGAGTTCTGCAAGGCCTTCTTCGAGGTGCCGTCGGTGACGATGCGCTTCCGCCCGTCCTTCTTCCCGTTCACCGAGCCGTCTTTCGAGGTCGACATCCAGTGCGACCGCTCCGGCCCGATCGTCAAGTTCGGCGAGGGCAATGACTGGATGGAGATCCTTGGCTGCGGCATGGTCCATCCGAACGTGCTGCGCTCCGGCGGCCTTGACCCGGACGAGTACCAGGGCTTTGCCTGGGGCATGGGCCTCGACCGCATTGCCATGCTCAAATACGGCATGCCGGACCTGCGCGACTTCTTCAACGCCGATGTCCGCTGGATGAACCACTACGGCTTCCGCCCGCTCGACATGCCGACGCTGTTCGGCGGCCTGAGCCAGTAGGGGGAGAAAGACAATGAAATTCACGCTTTCCTGGCTCAAGGATCATCTTGAGACCGATGCAACGCTGGAAGAAATCTGCGAGCGCCTGACCGCGATCGGCCTTGAGGTCGAGGATGTCGACGACAAGTCGGCCTACAAGCCTTTCGTCATCGCCAAGGTCCTGTCGGCTGAAAAACATCCGGAGGCCGACCGGCTGAAGGTGCTGATGGTCGATGCCGGACCTGAGGTCAATGGGGGCAAGCCGGTGCAGATCGTTTGCGGTGCGCCGAATGCGCGTGCCGGCCTGGTTGGTGCCTTGGCGCGGCCGGGCACCTATGTTCCGGGCATCGACGTGACGCTTGCCGTCGGCAAGATCCGCGGCGTCGAAAGCCACGGCATGATGTGCTCGGAAAAGGAACTCGACATTTCCGAGGACCACAATGGCATCATCGACCTGCCCGCGGATGCACCGGTCGGCCAGTCCTTCGCGTCCTATGCCGGTCTTGATGATCCGGTCATCGAGATCAACCTGACGCCGAACCGCCCGGACTGCACCTCGATCTACGGTATCGCCCGCGACCTCGCCGCGTCCGGCCTTGGCACGCTGAAGCCGAAGGCCAAGCCGTCCTTCACCACGCAGGGCGAGACCTCGATCGGCATCACGCTTGATCTGGATGACGAGCGCCTGTGCCCGGGCTTTGGCTTGCGCCTCGTGCGCGGCGTCAAGAACGGCCCGAGCCCGGTCTGGATGCAGCAGCGGCTGAAGGCGATCGGACTACGTCCGATCAACGCGCTTGTCGACGTCACCAACTACATGACCTTCGACCAAGGTCGCCCGATGCACGTCTTCGACGCTGCCAAGGTGAAGGGCGACCTTACCGTGCGCCGCGCCAAGGATGGCGAGACGCTTTTGGCGCTCGACCAGCGCGAATACAAGCTCGGCCCGAACAACGTGGTCATCGCCGATGAAAATGGCGTCGAGTCGATCGGCGGCATCATGGGCGGCGAGCACTCCGGCTGTGATGAGAACACCACCGACGTGCTGATCGAATCGGCGCTGTGGGACCCGATCAACATCGCCAAGTCCGGCCGTGCCCTCGGCATCATCACAGATGCGCGCTACCGGTTCGAACGCGGCGTCGACCCGCAGTACATGCAGCCTGGCCTCGACCGCACAACAGAGCTGGTCCTGGAACTGTGTGGCGGCACGCCGGCGGAAGCCAAGATCGTCGGCTACAAGGGATTTGAGCCGAAAGTCGTCGACTTTCCGTTCTCGGAAGTGAAGCGCCTGACGGGTCTGGAAGTCTCGACGCAGGAGAGCCGCACGATCCTCACCCGCCTCGGCTTCACCGTTGAGGGCGAGGGCGAACGTGTCTCGGTAAAGGTCCCGTCCTGGCGTCCCGACGTCGATGGCAAGGCCGACCTCGTTGAAGAAGTCATGCGCATCTATGGCGTTGACCAGATCAAGCCTGAGCCGATCGAAAAGCTGTCGGCGGTCAACGGCCGCATCCTGACGACGCTGCAGGTTCGCACCCGCACGGCCAAGCGCTCGCTTGCCGCGCGCGGCATGCTGGAAGCCGTCACCTGGTCGTTCATTTCCGAGGAGCAGGCCAAGCTCTTCGGCGGCGGTAGCGCAGCGCTGAAGCTCGCGAACCCGATCGCGGCCGACATGTCCGACATGCGCCCCTCGCTTCTGCCGGGCCTTCTTACCGCAGCCCAGCGCAACGCCGACAAGGGTTACGGCGACGTCGCAATCTTCGAAGTCTCCGGCACCTATGAGACGGATACGCCGGAAGGCCAGCGTCGCGTCGCCGGCGGTGTTCGTCGCGGCACGGCGTCGATCCATGGCGCGGGCCGCCTGTGGTCCAACAACGCCAAGGGCGGCGGCAAGCCGGTGGATGTCTTCGATGCCAAGGCCGATGCACTGGCCGTGGTGGAAGCCTGCGGCCTGCCAATGAGCAATGTGCAGGTCGAGCAGGGTGCGCCGTCCTGGTACCATCCGGGCCGCTCGGGTACGATCAAGATGGGGCCGAAGGTGGTGCTCGGTTATTTCGGCGAGTTCCATCCGAAGACGCTGGCGGCGCTCGATGTTTCCGGGGCGCTCTGCGGTTTCGAAGTTTATCTCGACGCGATGCCGGACCCGAAGAAGAAGGCCACCCGCACCAAGCCGGGCCTCGACCTTTCGGCTCTCCAGGCGGTGAAGCGCGACTTCGCCTTCGTGGTAGCAAGCGACGTTGAAGCCGGCGCGATCGTCAAGGCGGCCCTCACGGCAGACCGCAAGCTGATCACCGGCGTCAATGTCTTCGACGTGTTCGAAGGTGCCTCGCTCGGCGAAGGCAAGAAGTCGGTGGCGATCGAGGTCGTCATCCAGCCCGTCGAGCGCACGCTGACGGACGAGGACTTCGAGGCGCTGACCGGCAAGATCGTTGCCAATGTCCAGAAGGCCACCGGCGGCACGCTGCGCGGCTGATTTCGGGTGGCGAGACCACTCTTCAAGAGCTAGCCTGCTTCTCTGGAAGCAGGCTTTTTTGTTTGTGCGCGGGGCAGACGGCGGGAAGCAACTGCAGCAGACGAGGGAGGTGGGTTTGCACAAGCCGAATTCCATGAAGGGCCTGGAAGACCTCGGCCGGGTCCGGCTGTCTGAGAATTTCTTCTTTCGCGATTTCCTGCATTCGGAGATCGCCGACTTCTACCGCATCCCCAACATTCCGGATGATCCCGATCTTGCGATCGAGGCTGGGCGGCATCTGTGCGAGGAATTGCTGGAGCCCCTGCAGCGAACCTTCGGGCGGCTGCATATCCGCTCCGGCTATCGCTGCGCCGAGGTGAACGCCTTCGGCAACCGCAACAACCTGAACTGCTCGACCAATGCGGCGACCGCGGCCGATCATATCTGGGACAGGCGCGATGCCGATGGCTGTATCGGCGCCACCGCCTGCGTCGTGGTGCCCTGGCTGGTCGATCGTTACCGCGGGGAGGGCGACTGGCAGAAGATGGCCTGGTGGATCCACGACCACCTGCCGTATGCGTCGCTGTGCTTTTTCCCGAAGCTCTGGGCCTTCAACATCCAATGGCATGAACGGCCGGCGCGGCGGATCATGAGTTACGTCGCGCCACGTGGCGTGCTGACCAAGCGCGGCATGGCCAACCACGAAGGTGACCATGCTGAGTTTTACGCGGGGTTTCCCCCGCCGGCCGGTTGCTGACGCTCAGAGCTTCAGCTTGGACTTCAGCGCGTCGATGCGCTTCGATGCTTCTGCCTTGGAAAGATTGTCGGCAAAGGCGTCCGGTTCGTGCGCCTGTTCCGTCAGCGTCTTCAGGTAGGAGGTCTGGGCGCCGGTCATCGGTTCGTCGCCGGTCACCCAGTCGTCCGGATCCTTTTCCGTGTTGGATTGATTGTCCGGATCGACTTTCGGGTTGTGCTGGTCTGTCATCATCTGCCTCTTCGTTTTGTTCTTCAAACGTTCACGTCGAGGCAGATGTTCCCTTACTTCTTTGGCGTCCAGGCCATGGCCTGCGCAGCGTAACGCGCGCCGGAGAATTTTTCCGGGGCGAGCAGCTCGCCGAGATTGGCAAGCTCCTCGGGTGACAGCGTGATGTCGGCGGCCGCGACGTTCTGCTCCAGATGCGGAATCTTGCGGGCGCCGGGGATGGGCACGATAAAATCGCCCTGGGCCAGAACCCAGGCAAGCGCCAACTGCGCGGCGGTGACGCCCTTCTCGGCGGCCATGTTCTCCAGCAGCTTCACGAGCGCTGCATTGGCGGCCATGTTTTCCGCGCTGAAGCGGGGCAGGCCGGCGCGGAAGTCATCGGGTGCGATATCATCCGGCTTCTGGATCTTGCCGGTGAGGAAGCCGCGGCCAAGTGGGCTGAAGGGCACGAAGCCGATGTTGAGTTCGCGGCAGGTATCGAGGATCTCGCCTTCCGGATCACGCGTCCAAAGCGAATATTCGCTCTGCAGCGCGGAGATCGGATGAACGGCATGGGCGCGGCGAATGGTGGCGGCGTCCGCTTCCGACAGGCCAAGCGCCCGCACCTTGCCTTCCTTCACCAGATCCGCCATGGCCCCAACCGTATCTTCGATCGGCACGTTCGGGTCGACGCGGTGCTGGTAGAAGAGGTCGATCACCTCGATGCCGAGGCGCTTCAGCGAGGCTTCGGCCACCTCGCGCACATGCTCCGGCCGGCTGTCGAGGCCGGACATGGCGCGGCTGTCGGAGGCATTCGGGTCAATCTTGAAGCCGAACTTGGTGGCAATCACAACCTTGTCGCGGAAGGGCTTCAACCCCTTACCGACAAGCTCCTCATTCTTGAACGGACCGTAGACTTCCGCGGTATCGAAGAAGTTGACGCCGAGTTCGACCGCCCGATGCAGGGTGCGAATGGATTCCGCCTCGTCCTGGCCGCCATAGGCATGGCTCATGCCCATGCAGCCGAGCCCGACCGCCGAAACCGTAAGTTCTTGTCCTAGCTGCCGCATCTTCATGGGAGGCTCCTTCAGGCTTTGCTATTCAGGATGGTCAGGCGCCGGCTTCGTTCAGCATCTTCATCTGGTCGTCGGAGAGCTTCAGGCTACCGGCGGCAATAATGGCATCGAGCTGGGCAGGGCTGGTGGCGCTGGCGATCGGTGCGGTGACGCCGCGCGACTGGATGAGCCAGGCAAGCGCAATCGAGGCCGGCTCGACATTCGTCTCGACGGCGATCTCGTCCAGTGCGGCGAGGATCCGGTAGCCCTTGTCGTTGAGGTAGCTCAGGGCGCGAGCGCCACGTGCCTTGCCTTCGGTATCGGCCTTGTCGCGGTACTTGCCGGTGAGGAAGCCGGAGGCGAGGCCGTAATAGTTGATGACGCCGATGTCTTCCCTGACGCACAGATCCGCGAGCGGCCCTTCGAAGCTGTCGCGGTCGTAGAGATTGTATTGCGGCTGGAGCACGTCGTAGCGCGGCAGGCCGGCTTTTGCGGCGGCATCAAAGCTTTCCTGCAAAAGCTTAGCATCATAGTTGGAGCAGCCCATTGCGCGGATCTTGCCCTGCTCCTTGAGCTTGGCGAAGGCGCCGAGCGTTTCCTCGTGGGTCACCGTGTCATCGGGCCAGTGCGCGAGGTAAAGGTCGATATAGTCGGTCTGCAGGCGGCGCAGCGAGTTGTCGACCTCCTCCAGGATCCACTTGGCCGAGAGATCCTTCTTTCCCTGGCCCATGTCGGAGCCGACCTTGGTGACGATGATCGCCTCGTCGCGCGAGCGGCCGCTCCCCTTCAGCCACTTGCCGATGATGGTCTCCGACTCGCCGCCCTGGTGACCCGGCACCCAGCGGGAATAGGAGTCCGCCGTATCCAGCGTGTTGAAGCCGGCGTCGAAGAAACCATCGAGAACCGCAAACGAAGTCTTTTCATCCGCCGTCCAGCCGAAGACGTTGCAGCCGAGCACAACAGGCGAAACGGACAGGCCGGTACGGCCGAGCGGGCGCAATTCCATTGATCTTTCTCCCAAAGTCTTAGGTCAGCGGATGAATCGTCCAAATGAAGGAAGCTGAGATTAGCCGAAGCGTCGTTGGCGGCCAGCAGCAATTTCGCGTGGGGCCGCATTTTTTCAAGCCTTGCCCGCGGCCTCCGTTGCGCCATCTGGGCCTCCCCAATAAGGTGCCGACGCAAAATCAAGGGAGAAGTTCATGCTGCGTTTCGGAATTCTGTCGACTGCCAAGATTGGCCATGAGCAGGTTGTGCCGGCGATCCAGGACGCCGAAAACTGCGTCGTCACCGCCTTCGCAAGCCGTGACCTCGGCAAGGCCCGCAAGCTGGCCGATCGTTTCGGCGCGCCGCATGCATTCGGCTCCTATGAGGAGATGCTGGCGTCTGACGTGATCGACGCGGTCTATATCCCGCTGCCGACGAGCCAGCATGTCGAATGGTCGATCAAGGCGGCCGAGGCAGGCAAGCATGTGCTTTCCGAAAAGCCGATCGCGCTGAACGCGGGCCAGATCGAGGAACTGATCAAGGTGCGCGACCGCACCGGCAAGCTCATCACCGAAGCCTTCATGGTGACCTATTCGCCGGTCTGGCTGAAGGTGCGCGAACTGTTGCGGGAAAAAGCGATCGGCGAACTGAAGCATGTGCAGGGCGCCTTCACCTATTTCAACCGCGACCCCTCCAACATGCGCAACATCCCGGAACTTGGTGGCGGCGCGCTGCCGGACATCGGCGTTTATCCCACCATCGTCACCCGCTTTGCGACGGAAGCCGAGCCGCAGCGCGTGCAGGCCGAGGTTGAGCGTGATCCGACGTTCGGTACTGACATCTTCTCCAACGTGAAGGCTGAGTTTGGTTCGTTCAAGCTTACCTTCTATATTGCCACCCAGATGGCAGCGCGGCAGATCATGGTCTTCCACGGGACCGAAGGCTACATCGAGGTGAAGTCGCCGTTCAACGCGGTGCGCTGGGGTGCCGAGGAGATCGAGGTGACCAACCAGAACCACGGAACGTCGCAGATCTTCCGCTTCCAGGACAGCCGCCAGTACAAGCGCCAGGCCGAAGCGTTTGCCCGTGCAACGCAGGGCGAGGCGGTGGAATTCGTGACGCTCGAAAACTCGCTGAAGAACCAGCGTTTCATCGACGCTATCTACCGCGCCGGCGAACACGGCGGCTGGGAAGCGATCTAGCCGGCGCGACGGCGCAGGCGGAGATAACCGAGCAGCCAGAACAGGAGTGCCGCCACCCATGAGAGGGAAAGGTGCAGCAGCGGCTGTACCTGCGGGGCCCGTGTTGCAAGCAGCGCAAACAGGCTGAAGCTCAGCAGCAGGCTGACACTGACAAGCGGCCGCAGTCCGGGAGGGGAGGGTGGTACATCAGATTGGCTCGTAACGCGCAGGATGATGGCGGAAACGCCGATTGCACCGCCGAGCGAAAGCAGGCGGGCGACAAGCGGCCCTAAGCCGAAGACCGTGATGAGGATGTGCAGAAGCGCCGCGTCGAGAGCGATAAGCAGAAGGCTCAGGATGGTGATGCGCGGGCGCAGAAGCACGGGAGATGGGCCAGCCGTTGATCGCAGGATAGACCCACGATGCGCTGCAGCCGGTTAAACCGACGTTAAGCATCAGGGTGTCGGCAACTGTCGACCTCGGCCCGGCTGAGACAGACAGGCTGCTGTCCCAGCGTCATGCATAGTGTTGGCTTTAGACGATCCGGTTGAACGCGTCGGGGTCGATGCCGAGCGTTTCCAGGTCGCGGCCAGCCGGGCGGCGGCGGTTTTCAACGGCAGCCGAAACGGCGATTGCAGCGCCAACAACGGCGAATGCACGGGTAAAGCTGTTGCCACGCTTTTTGGTATTGATAGACATGTTCTCGTCTCCTTCTCGTTGTGCTGAATATGGTGAGCAGGTGGTTATTGTGCAACGCACAAGGGAGCACGGGAGCCATGCAGATCCGGCATATCATCGGCGAGTTCCGATCCGTGGCTTGCACATTTCGTCCGCATGTTGCTATCGCTGGACGATCACTCCTGGAGTTCCCGATGACGGTCACGATCTACGGTATCAAGAACTGCGACACGATGAAGAAGGCGCGCGCCTGGCTGGATGAGCGCGGCATCGAATACAGCTTCCACGACTACAAGGCGCATGGCATCGACCGGGCGCATCTGGAGACCTGGACGGAACGCGCAAACTGGGAAACTGTGCTGAACCGCGCCGGCACGACCTTCAAGAAGCTGGAAGATGCTGCAAAGGCGGATCTCGATCGCGAGAAAGCGATTGAGCTGATGCTGGCCCAGCCGTCGATGATCAAGCGGCCGGTGCTCGAAGCGGACGGCAAGCTTTTGATCGGCTTCAAGCCCGACCTTTACGAAGAGGCTTTTGCCGCAGTCTAACCCCGGTTGCTCCCATGTCGAAAACCACTCGTGCCACCCAGGCGCTGCAAAAGGCGGGCGTCTCCTTCACCACCGTCACCTATGATTACGATCCCGACGCCGACCGGATCGGGCTGGCGGCGGCCGAGGCGATCGGCGAAAGTCCGTCGCGGGTGCTGAAGACGCTGATGGCAGAAGTCGATGGCAAGCCCGTCTGCGTTGTCGTGCCGTCTGACCGTGAGGTTTCGATGAAGAAGCTCGCGGCGGCCTTTGGTGGCAAGTCCGCTCATATGATGAAGCCGGCCGATGCCGAGCGGGCCACGGGCTACCATGTCGGCGGCATCAGCCCTTTCGGCCAGAAGAAGACGGTGCCGACGGCGATCGAGATCACCGCGCTCGAAGAATCTTACGTTTACATCAACGGCGGCCAGCGGGGCCTGCAGATCCGCGTCGATCCGCGCCAGGCGCAGGAAGCCTTGCGCGCCGTTGCCGCTGCACTGGTTGCGTGAGGTGATTCGATGCCGGACATGACTGCGATGCTGCGCATCCTTGAGCCCCAACCCGGCATCTTCGCCTATTACGATGGGCGGATTGCCGGCAAGCGCCTGAATGATGCCGCGCCGAACTGGCTTGACGACGGCGCCTATTCGCTGGGCGTGGCGTCCTATGCGTTGGTCGAGGGGGACGAGGCGCTGGTCTACGACACCCATATCTCGCTCGGCCATGCCCGTGCCATCCGGGCGCATCTGGAAGGCGTGGGCGCCAAGCGGATCCGCGTTGTGCTCAGCCACTGGCACAAGGACCACATTGCCGGCAACGCGGTCTTTGCCGATTGCGAAATAATCGCGCTGAAGCTGACGGCCGAACGCATGGGCGAGAACCGGGCGAAGATCGAGACGGCCAACCCGCCGATCAACCCGGTGGTGATGCCAACCACAACCTTCGAAAAGCGGCTCGAGCTCACGCTTGGCAGCCGCAGGGTCGAGCTTCACCATTTCGCCATCCATAGCGCCGATGGCAACGTGATCTGGCTGCCGGAGGCAAAGCTGCTGCTGGCCGGGGATACGCTGGAAGACACCGTCACCTACATTTCCGAAGCAGGCGAGATCGCGACGCACAGGAGCGAACTTGCGCGCATGCGAGCTTGGCCGATCGAGAAGATCCTGCCCGCGCACGGCGATCCGGACCGCATCGCCTCCGGTGGCTATGATGCAAGCCTCATCGACGCCAACCTCGCCTATCTCGAAGCAATGACCGCCGCAGCCGCTTGCGGCCAGGAGATCAGCCCGTCGCTGAAGGCATTCGTGGGCGAGGAGATCGCACGCGGATCGGTGACCTATTTCGAGCCCTATGAAGCGGTTCACGCAAGCAATATCGCAGCCGTTAAAACCGCAGCGAAAGGCTGAGCGGACTTCAATTCCGCCGCAAACCTCTCTAAGTCTGGCGTGATACAGCCAAACATTTGAGGTCCACCATGACAATCGTGCCGAACTTTCAAACCGCCGTCGATCCGCAGAAGCTCGACAAGCTGGCCGAAGTGGCCGTGAAGGTGGGCCTGAGGCTCGAGCAGGGGCAGGACCTTGTGATAACGGCGCCGATCGCGGCGCTGCCGCTCGTGCGCCTGATCACCAAGCACGCCTATATCGCCGGCGCCGGCATCGTCTCGACCTTCTATTCCGACGAAGAGACAACGCTTGCCCGCTACCAGCACGCGCCGGACGGCAGCTTCGACAAGGCGTCCGACTGGCTCTACGAGGGCATGGCGAAGGCTTATGCCAACGGTGCGGCGCGCCTTGCGATCGCCGGCGACAACCCGATGCTGCTGTCCGGCCAGGACCCGGCGAAGGTGGCGCGTGCCAACAAGGCCAATTCCATGGCCTACAAGCCGGCGCTGGAAAAGATCGCCAACTTCGACATCAACTGGAACATCATCTCCTATCCGAACCCGTCCTGGGCGCGCCAGGTATTCCCGGACGTTCCCGAAGACGTCGCGGTCGGCAAGCTTGCCGATGCCATCTTTGCCGCGTCGCGCGTCGATGTCGCCGATCCGATCGGCGCCTGGGACGAACACAATGCCAACCTGAAGAAGCGCTCGACCTGGCTCAACGGCGAACGCTTCTCGGCGCTGCACTTCACCGGTCCCGGCACTGACCTGACGGTGGGACTGGCCGATGGCCACGAATGGCATGGCGGCGCCTCGACCGCCAAGAACGGCATTACCTGCAACCCGAACATCCCAACGGAAGAAGTCTTCACCACGCCGCATGCGCTGAAGGTGGAAGGCCATGTCTCCAGCACCAAGCCGCTCTCGCACCAGGGCACGCTGATCGACAACATCCAGGTGAAGTTCGAAGGTGGCCGCATCGTCGAAGCGAAAGCCAGCCGCGGCGAGGAAGTGCTCAACAAGGTGCTCGACACCGACGAAGGCGCAAGGCGGCTGGGCGAAGTGGCGCTGGTGCCGCATTCCTCGCCGATCTCCAAGAGCGGCATCCTGTTCTACAACACGCTGTTTGACGAAAACGCCTCCTGTCACATCGCGCTCGGCCAGTGCTATTCGAAGTGCTTCCTTGATGGCGCATCTCTCAGCCAGGAACAGATCAAGGCGCAGGGCGGCAATTCCAGCCTCATCCACATCGACTGGATGATCGGCTCCGACAAGGTCGACATCGACGGCATCCGGGCCGACGGATCGAGCGTGCCGGTCATGCGCAAGGGCGAATGGGCCTAACCGTTCTTGGCGGGAAATTAGCTAACGAGGCAGGGCCGAGCGTCCCGCCTCAGAACAAGCTGCCTTGTTTCGGGGGATCGGCAGGCGGTTCGGCTTTCGTTGCTGGGCGGCGTTTGGGCTCGGGTCCCGGGCGCTTGTCCACCTCCGGTGCGCCTTCTCCTGTCACCGCTGCGACGCGGCCATCGGCGAACTGGATGCTGATGGCGCGTCCGGCATCGACATCGGCGGCGCGCGTCAGCGGCTTGTCGTCCTCGCCGCGAATGACGGCGTAGCCACGCTTCAAGACGTTGGTATAGGCGAGCGACTGCAGGACGCGATCCTGCGCCATCACGTTGGCGCGGCTGCGGCTCAGCGCATGGCTGATCGCGGTATCGGAATGGCGGGAGAGCGACGCGAGATGCTGGCGTTCTCGCTGCAGATGCCCGGCAAGGCGCGCCGGAAGCGCCGCAAGCTTGGCGGCAGCGGTATCGACGCGGTTCTGGCCCTTCAGCAACTGCCGCTCCAGGCACCGCTCGCTGCGGGTCAACCTGTCAGCAAGCGCTTGACGCTGCTGGGCAAGCCGGTTGGTGAGAAGCTCCAGGCGCAGGCCGGAAGAAGATCGCTCCAGCGCCCGACGTTTCACCACCGTCGTTCGCTCCAAGCCGCGACCCAGGCCGGCGGCCGCCTCATCGAAACGGCGGCGCGGCAGCGCCAGCAACTGGTCCAGCGATGGCAGGGCGCGCATCAGTGCACGCACCGTTTGGCGGCGGTGGTCCATATGACGGCTGGAGCAGTGCCGCAGCCGGGCGGTCAGGTTGGCGATCTGGGCGTCGAGATCCGCCTTCACCGGCACGGCCATTTCGGCAGCACCCGTCGGGGTCGGTGCGCGAACGTCGGCCGCATGGTCGATCAGCGTCCAGTCGGTCTCGTGGCCGACGGCGGAGATCAACGGGATCTGGCTTTCAGCCGCGGCGCGAACCACGGCCTCGTCGTTGAAGCTCCAGAGATCTTCAAGGCTGCCGCCGCCACGCGCGACGATCAGCACGTCGGGTCGCGGAATCGGACCGTTGGCCTCGAAGGTATTGAAGCCGCGGATGGCGGCCGCCACCTCGTCACCCGATCCTTCGCCCTGCACCTTGACCGGCCACACGACTACGTGCACCGGGAAGCGGTCCGAGATGCGATGCAGGATGTCGCGGATGACGGCGCCGGTCGGCGAGGTCACGACGCCGATGACATGCGGCAGATAGGGCAGGGGCCGCTTGCGCGCCAGGTCGAAGAGGCCTTCGGCACCCAGCCGGCGGCGGCGCTCCTCGATCAAAGCCATCAGCGCGCCGGCGCCCGCAGGCTCCATGTTCTCGATGACGATCTGGTATTTCGACGATCCGGGGAAGGTGGTCACCTTGCCCGTCGCGATGACTTCCATACCCTCTTCAGGACGAAAACGCAGGCGCGGAAAGGTTCCCTTCCAGATCACCGCATCGATGCGGGCCCGGTCGTCCTTCAGCGAGAAATAGGCGTGGCCGGAGGAATGCTGGCCGCGATAACCGGAGATTTCGCCGCGCACCCGCACGTGGTCAAAAGCGTTCTCGACCGTGCGCTTGATCGAGCCCGACAGTTCCGACACCGAAAACTCGGTGAGGTTCGACTGGGAATCAGGGGCCGGGAATGGGGTCATCCTGTCTTTCTAAAGCAAGCGGCCCGGAAATTCATCATCTCTCGCCGGCGGGCACGTGGACGTTCTTGGGAAGCCGGAAAATTGAAGTGCAGGCTAAGCCATTCAAGACGCGCGCAGATTTCTTGACGGTTTGCCGTGGAAGGGGCTTTTGCCGGCTTGTTTTTCCACAGCTATGGGCCGTGGCGGAGAATGGCGCGACGTTCAAACCAAGGAGAACCTGCCATGCCCGATCGTTTTGCCAATACCCAGCCTTCCCTGTCCGGTCCTGCCGCGTCGGGATTTGCCGTAACGCCCAATGACGCAAGCGACCTGCCGGAGACGACGCGGGCTCTTTATGTCGGGATAGGCGGCAACATGGCCGTGCGCATGTTGTCTGGCGAGACGCTGACGCTCTCGAACCTTTCGGCAGGAAGCCTGCTGCCGCTGCGCGTTACGCGCGTCATGTCGAGCGGCACGACGGCATCCGCCATCATCGGCCTGGTCTAGCCGGTATCGATATTCCGGAGCCGGATGGGTGATCCGGCTCCGTAAGCCTTGTTCAGACTACTCCCACTCGATCGTGCCCGGCGGCTTCGACGTGACGTCGTAGACGACGCGGTTGATGCCACGCACCTCGTTGATGATGCGGGTGGCCGTGCGGCCGAGGAAGTTCATGTCATAGGGGTAGAAGTCGGCGGTCATGCCGTCGACCGAGGTCACGGCGCGCAGCGCGCAGACGAAGTCATAGGTGCGATAATCGCCCATGACGCCGACGGTCTGCACCGGCAACAGCACGGCAAAGGCCTGCCAGATCGTGTCGTAGAGGCCAGCCTTGCGAATCTCTTCGAGATAGATCGCGTCTGCCTTGCGCAGGATGTCGAGCTTTTCGCGGGTGACCGCGCCGGGGCAGCGGATCGCGAGGCCGGGACCCGGGAACGGGTGGCGGCCAATGAAGCTTTCCGGCAGGCCAAGTTCGCGGCCAAGCGCACGGACTTCGTCCTTGAAGAGCTCGCGCAGCGGCTCGACGAGCTGCATATTCATGCGCTCGGGCAGGCCGCCAACATTGTGGTGGCTCTTGATGGTGACCGACGGGCCGCCGGAGAAGGAAACGCTTTCGATGACGTCCGGGTAAAGCGTGCCCTGCGCCAGGAATTTCGGGGCACCCTTGCCGTCTTCGGCAATCTTCGAGGCCTCGGCGTCGAAGACCTCGATGAACAGGCGACCGATCGTCTTGCGCTTGACTTCCGGATCGGTGACGCCGGCAAGTTCGGTGAGGAACAGGTCGGACGCGTCCACATGCACGAGCGGGATGTTGTAGTTGTCGCGGAACATGCCGACGACCTGCTCGCTTTCGCCCTGGCGCATCAGGCCGTGGTCGACATAGATGCAGGTCAGCTGGTCGCCGATCGCCTCGTGGATCAGCACCGCTGCAACGGAGGAGTCGACGCCGCCGGACAGGCCGCAGATGACGCGCTCGGAGCCGACCTGTTCGCGGATCTTGCGGATCATCTCGGCCCGATAGGCCGCCATGGTCCAGTCGGACTTCAGCCCGACGATCTTGTGCACGAAGTTGGAGAGCAGCTTGGCGCCATCCGGCGTGTGAACCACTTCCGGGTGGAACATCGTCGTGTAGTAGCGGCGGCTTTCGTCGGCGGCGATCGCAAAGGGTGCGTTCTCCGACGTCGCGATGACCTCGAAGCCTTCCGGCAGCTGCGTGACGCGGTCGCCGTGGCTCATCCAGACGGGGTAACGTCCGCCTTCTTCCCAGAAGCCTTCAAACAGCGGGCTTGCCTTCTTCACCTCAAGATCGGCGCGACCGAACTCGGCAGCATGGCCACCTTCAACGACGCCACCCAGCTGGGTGCAGAGCGTCTGCTGGCCGTAGCAGATGCCAAGGATCGGCACGCCGCTGTCGATCACCGCCTGCGGAGCGCGCGGGCTGCCTTCCGCCGTGACCGAGGCCGGGCCGCCGGAAAAGATCACGCCCTTGGGGCTGAGCTTCTCGAACGCTGCGGCAGCACTCTGGAAGGGATGGATTTCGCAATAGACCCCGGCTTCGCGAATACGGCGCGCAATCAACTGCGTCACCTGGCTGCCGAAATCGATGATGAGAATGCTGTCGGGATGAGCTATCTGGGTCATGCCGAGCCTTTAAAGAAATCTTGGATTTTGTGCAACTGCGTTAGAGCGTCACATCGCCGGATTCCAGCGCCTCCAGCAGCCGATCCACCGCCCGGGCGAGTTTGGCGTCGATCACATGGAGGTATTCGGTCCAGTCACTAACGTGCTTCAGTTCCTCCTTGCCGTCGGAGATGCCGCGCAGGCCGATCAGCGGAATGTCGAAGAGCTGGCAGCAGCGCAGGCTGGCGAAGGTTTCCATGTCGACCATCTCGGCGTCGATGAGGTCATAGGCCGCGCCGGAAACGATGTTCGCGCCGGTCGACAGCAAAGCCTTGGGGATGCCCGGAATGGTGAGCGTCAGCGGCACCACGGCAGGAAGCTCAAGGAACGGCGTGCGCCCCTTCTCGAAACCAAGCGGCGAGGCATCCATGTCGCGATAGGAAACGGAGGAGGCCTGATAGACCTCGGTCTGCTCCAGCACCCGCGAGCCGGCAGAGCCAAGCGAGACGACAAGATCGGGAAGTTGCCCCGTCGCCTGCATCCGGGTCAGAGTGTGGGAAAGGACGACAGCCGCCTCGACCGGGCCGACGCCGGTCATCAACGGTGTGAAGCGAGCGCGCAGCGCTGGACCGTACTCGGCATCAACCGCCATCACGAAGAGGATGCGCTTGCCATCAGCCAGCACCGGCTCACCGAGGGGCAGCGCGACTGTCATTCGATGACATCCTCGCGGCCGCGGATCACCATCATCGTGCCGGTCATGGAGGCAATGAGTTTGGCGGGACCGTCACCGATCGCATAGGCGCGGCCATCGGCAACGATGATCGTGGAGCCGGGCTTGGTGATCTCGCCGCGGAACAGGAAGCGGTCGCCACGACCGGGCGACATCATGTTCACCTTGAACTCGATGGTGAGGATGGAGACATCCGGCTCGATGACGCCATAGGCGGCATAGGTGCAGGCGGTGTCGAGAGCCGCGGAAATGACGCCGGCATGCAGGAAACCGTGCTGCTGCGTCAACTTCGGGTCAAAGGGAAGCTCGATCTCGACCATGGCCGGCTCGACCCGGGTCAGTTCCGCGCCGAGCATGCTCATCGCACCCTGGCGTGAAAAGCTCTGGCGCACGCGCTCGCTGAAATCGCCGATGTCCCGCCCGTTCATGCCGTGTCCCTTTCGCAGTTGCGAAACTCGCATGCACGGGCGGGTTCCGCAAGCGCGCGGAGAGGCTGATCCTTAATTCAGCAGCAGGATCGACAGGTTAAGTATGGTCGCGAAGGATACCCAGGCGGCATAAGGCAGGAAGCAGAGGGCGGAAACCCTGTCCGGTTGCCACGCCTGGCGGATGAAGACGAAGATCGAAACCAGCATCGGCACGATGATGATCAGCGCCAGCAACGGGCTTTCCAGTCCGAAGAAGGCGGGCGACCAGAGGAAGTTCAGCACCATCTGGACGAACCAGGTCTTCATGCGGGCAGAGTTGCGCGCCTCGATCCAGGTACGCGCGCCGGCAATGCCGATCAGGATGTAGAGCACCGTCCAGACGGGACCGAAGATCCAGCCGGGCGGATTGAAGGACGGCTTCTGGAGGCCCTGGTACCAGTCGCCGGGAAGTGTGAAGAGGCCGACCAGCGAGCCGATGCCGACAACGCCGATGATAAAGAGGAGATAGATAACTGTGCGGTTCATGACCGGGGCAGATAGGGCGGCAGGTTTTGTTCGGCCAGATCATCCCGGCCGAACTCTTGCCTCATCTCTTGAGACCCGGGGACCCGGCCTCAGACGGCGCGGCGCATGCGGCAGAAGAAGAAGCCGTCCGTGTCCGTTGCCGCTGGTGTCAGGGTCACGGTCTTGCCGTCCCGCGAACGGGGCTTTGGTGCATCGACACCAAAAAGCTTCGACCAGTCTTCAACCGCGGGCGCAATGGAGAACTGCGGATTGTCGGCGCAGAAGCGCTGCACCTGGGCGTCGTTTTCTTCCGGCAGCACCGAGCAGGTGACGTAAACGAGCGAGCCGCCGGGTTTGACGAAGGCCGCCGCTTCCGCCAGCGCCTCCTGCTGCTGGGCAACACGTTCCTCGAGGTTCTTCTGCGTCAGGCGCCACTTGGTATCGGGGCGGCGGCGCCATGTGCCGGTGCCGGTGCAGGGCGCGTCAACCAGCACGCAATCGAGCTTTGCCTTCATCGCGTCGAGCTGGCGCGGGTCGTCATGCACCTGGACATTGCGCGTGCCGGCACGGCGCAGGCGCTCGATGATCGGCGCCAGCCGCTTACGATCGGCGTCATAGGCATGGACCTGGCCCTTGTTGTTCATGGCCGCGGCCATGGCGAGCGTCTTGCCGCCCCCGCCGGCGCAGAAATCCAGCACCTGGTCGTGTTCACCGGGCTGCACCAGGTCGGCCACCACCTGCGAACCTTCGTCCTGAACTTCGAACCAGCCTTTCTGGAACGAAAGTTCGGCGGTGACGTTTGGCTGACGGGAAGCGCCTTCGCCGGCGGCAATCCGGATGCCGTTGCGAGCAAGGTGCGTGGCCTTTGCGCCGACCCGCTCGAGTGCCTTGAGCACCTTGTCGCGCGACGCCTTCAGCGTATTGGCGCGCAGGTCGAGCGCCGGGCGGCCGGCAAGCGCCTGTGCCTCGACCAGCCAGTCCTCGCCGAAATTGGCTTCGAAGGACGGCTGCACCCATTGCGGAATGTCGGCCTGCACATGTGCAGGCGCATCCGAAAGGGATCGAGAGTTGAAGGCGGCAAGATTGGCTTCGGTCAGGGCCGGCGGCGCGAAACGATCATCGGCGAAATCTGCTTGGAGGTCGTCCTGGGAAAGGCCCCATTGGCGGATGAGCACGGCATAAGCCAGCGCGGTCGGGCTTTCGTCGTCCATGAGCCAGGCATGCGACAGGCGCATGCGGAGCGCGTCATAGACGATGTTGCCGATCGCAGCGCGGTCGCCCGAACCAGCGAACCGGTGCGCAAGGCCCCAGTCCTTCAAGGCATCTGCGACAGGTCGCTTGCGAGCCTCGATATCTGCAAGAACCTCAATGGCTCCCGCCAGTCGCCCGCCTAGTCGCATGTCCGTCTCCGTTCGGTTGAACCCGTATACCTGTGGGTCCTAGCCGGGATCAGGAGCAAGGGCAAGTCGGGAAGGCGATGTCCGCTTGGATCGGATCAGCCGTCGATGTTCTTCAGGCCCTTGCCGGCGATCTTGCCGTTGCCGCCGTCGACGATCTGGTAACAGACCTGCGCAGTGCCGGACTTGACCATGCCGATGTTCTTGGCGGCAGCCTTGGAAACATCAAGCACACGGCCGCGGATGAAGGGGCCACGGTCATTGATCCGCACGACGACACTCTTGCCGTTGCGCTTGTTGGTGACCATCACCTTGGTGCCGAACGGCAGCGTGCGGTGGGCGGCGGTGAGAAGGGATGCATTCATCCGTTCCCCGGAGGCAGTCTTGCTGCCCAAAGCATACCAGGATGCGTGGCCACAGCCGGCAGCCGCACTGGACTGCGCTGAGGCGAAGATTGCAAAAGCAGCAATGGAGGCCGCGGCGAATGTCGAGCGTCGATTTGTTGTCAAGTCGGTCGTCCCCGTTCGTTTGGTCTGCACGTTGCGTGCAAAAGCGGCTAAGCAGGGCGAAAAGTGGCGGAAAAGTGGGATTTGCGATCACGGAATATTTCAGACCGAAACATTCGTGATTATATTTCGAGCGATGTTTTTAAGTCGCCGGCTAACGATTCGGAGAAGAAATGCTTGCGAATCAGGGGATCGGAAGAATCTGATTCCGCTTCCAATTGGCCTGACCGCGGCTCACGAAATGTAACGAAAAAAATATATTGCGTTGCGGCATTTTCCGCCACATCGGCGAAATTTCTGTGGCGCGCTGCCGCAACAGTAAAGAAAGTTTAACCGGCCAGGCCGGGTAAGTAGGAATTTTCACCCGAAGGGGCTGGGAATTTTATCCTCGCCAGATGCCGTCGCGCCAGAGTTGCTCAAGCGACATGTGGTAGTTGGGGAAGTGGAAGCGGAACCCGGCGTCCTTGATCTTGGCATTGGAAACACGCATGTTGGCGCCGTAGAACGAGCGCGCCATCGGCGTCATCTCGGCGGTCTCGAAGTCATGCTCCGGTGGAGGTTCGACACCCATCAGCCGTGCGGCCTCGAGGATCACATCCTGCGGCGGAGCGGGTTCGTCATCGGTGACATTGAAGATGCCCCGCATGCGTCCGTGTCCGAGGAAAAGCGCTGCCTCGCCGATGTCCTCCACGCGGATGCGGTTGAACACCTGGTTCTTCTTGATGATGCGGCGCGCCGTGCCGCGAGCAAGGTTGACGAAGGCGTTGCGGCCGGGACCATAGATGCCGGAAAGGCGCAGAACCGCCACCGTCACGTCCGCCTGCTCAGCCTCATGCGTCCAGCCCTCTTCCGTATCGATCCGGTTGATGGAACGGCCGAGGATCGGGCTGCCAGGCGTTTCCTCCGTCACCCAGCGGCCGCCATGATCGCCGTAGACGCCGACGGTGGACAGGTAGCCGATCCATTCGAGCTTCGGGCAAAGCGCGGACAGGCGCCCGGTGATCAGTTTCAGCAGCGGGTCACCGTCCTTGCCCGGCGGAATGGACTGGATGAGATGCGTGATCTCCTTCAGTTGCGCCAGGAGTTCCGGGCTGAACTCGGTGCCATCGAAGATGAAGCCGTTGATGCCGGCGTGCGTCAGTTGTGATGCCTTCTCAGCCGACCGGGCCGTGCCGCAAACCGTGGCGCCGGTCGCCTGGTAGGAGTTCGCGATCGCCTGGCCGGAATAACCGCAACCGAAAATCATCACGCGCATCAGCTTACTCCAGCGAGCTTCCATTCCTCTTGCACCTCGGCATCCGTCTCCGTCGGGCGCCGTTGGGCAAACAACAGGAATTCTTCATCGAGCATCAGGCGTTTCAGCGCCCAGACCGCCATGCCGCGCACGACCGGCGATGGATCGCCTGCAAGCTTCTCCACCTGCGCGATGAGCGTCCGGTCACCGGAGTTGCCGGCGGCGATCAGCACGTTGCGCACAAACCGGTCGCGGCCGATGCGCTTTACCGGCGAGCCGCTGAAGAAGCTGCGGAAGGTCGGGTCATCCAGCGTCAGCAGGAACGCGATCGACGGTTCCTTCAGGTCCTCGCGCGCCTTCAGCTTCATCTCGGAAGCGCTGGCGGCAAACTTGTTCCAAGGGCAGGCGGCGAGACAATCGTCGCAGCCGTAGATGCGATTGCCGATCATCGGCCGGAAATGCGGCTCGATCGGTCCCTTGTGCTCGATGGTCAGGTAGGAGATGCAGCGGCGCGCGTCGAGCCGGTAGGGTGCCGGAAAGGCTGCCGTCGGGCAGGCATCGAGGCAGGCGCGGCAGGAGCCGCAATGATCGGTTTCCGGCGCGTCCAGTTCAAGGTCGGCCGTGGTGAAGATGCTGCCGAGGAACAGCCAGGATCCATGGCTGCGGCTGACGAGATTGGTGTGCTTGCCCTGCCAGCCGAGGCCGGCCGCTTCCGCAAGCGGCTTTTCCATCACGGGCGCCGTATCGACGAAAACCTTCACATCCTCGCCGGCGCGGGCCGCAAAACGGGTGGCGATCTCCTTCAGGCGACCCTTGATGACATCGTGGTAGTCGCGGTTGCGCGCGTAAACGGAAATCGCTGCAGAACCTGGCTTGTCGAGGACGGCGCGGGGATCTTCATAGGGCCCGTAGTTCAGGCCGAACATGACGACGGAATTCACCTGGTCCCAGAGAACCCGCGGGTCTGATCGACGGTCCCGGGTTTCCGCCAACCACTCCATCGTGCCGTGGTGGCCCTCGGCGAGAAACATGTCCAGCCGTTCCGGGGCCTGCGGAATGCTGTCGGCGCTTGTGATGCGGCAGAGGTCGAAACCCTGTGCCGCCGCTTCCTCGCGAATGAAGGCGGTCAGCTTTGCGCGCCGCCGTAGAGCCTTTTCCTCCTCCCGGTCGACGGGTTCAGAAATCAAGGTCCGCATAATGTGATACCGGGGTAAGGCCGCGCACGCGCTCTGCAAGCAGCGGCCGGAAGGATGGTCGCGACTTGATGCGCTGGTACCATTCCTTGGCAACGGGCGTTTCCGCCCAGTCAATTTCACCGAGATAATCAAGCACGGAGATGGCGGCCGCGGCAGCAAGATCCGCATAGCTCATCCGCTCGCCGGCAAGCCACTGGCGCGAACCGGCAAGCCAGGAGAGATATTTCATATGCTGCCGGATGTTGGCGCGCGCGGTGCGCAGCGCCTTGGAGTCCGGCGCGCCGCCGCCCTGTGCCGCCGTCATCTGCAGCTTGTAGATCCGCTCGCGGGTGAGCGGCCGGGTGACGTCCTGCTCCATTTTCTGGAGGAACCATTCCGTCAGCCGACGGATCTCGGCGCGCTGCCACGGATCTTCCGCCAGGAGCCGCCTGTCCCGTTTCAGCACACCATGGGTTTCGTCGAGAAACTCCATGAGCACGGAAGGGCCACAAAGTACCCGCATGCTGTCATCAACATAAACCGGAAGCGTCGCGGCCGGGTTGAGCGTCAGGAACTCGCGGCGTTTTTCCCACGGCTGTTCCTCCACGAGATCGGCCTGGAAGCCGTATTCCGCCAGGATCAGCCGGACAAACCGCGACGTCGACGACATAGGATGATGATAAAGAGTGGGCATCGATATTTTTTAACTTTGTGAAGATCATATAGACAGGCTGCGTCCGGCGCCGGCTGACATATCGCAGCTATATGGATTTGGTAGGGCCAGCACAAGCAACGGCTCGTAAGCTCGTCAAATTGCGCTTATCTGCTCAATAAAGGATTAAGAATGGCGGATCAGTCCATCGTCAGTGCGCTCGTACTTGGCCTCATCGAAGGGCTCACTGAATTTCTTCCCGTTTCCTCAACCGCACACGTTCTCCTGGCCGGCC
>Ga0065721_10003750_pt1 | contig 85638 bp, 81 predicted proteins | sample Mesricmetagenome_FD_59108 | JGI IMG/M metagenome (GOLD analysis project Ga0065721, IMG submission 59108) | Mesophilic microbial community from rice straw/compost enrichment Sample: eDNA_1 v2 (version 2) | ecosystem: Engineered > Solid waste > Grass > Composting > Bioreactor | place: USA: Davis... | reverse complement strand
GCCTTGGCGCTGGCCATCATGGTGGTGCTGGTGTTCGGCAACGTGGTGCTGCGCTACGCCTTCAACTCCGGCATCACCGTCAGCGAGGAGGTCTCGCGCTGGCTGTTCGTGTGGCTGACCTTCCTGGGCGCCATCGTCGCGCTCAAGGAGCACGGCCACCTGGGCACCGACATGCTCGTGTCGCGGCTGGGCAAGACGGGCAAGAAGGTGTGCCTGGTGATTTCGCAGATCGCCATGCTCTACGTCACCTGGCTGCTGTTCCAGGGCGGCCTCACCCAGGCGCAGATCAATGCCGACGTGCAGGCGCCGGTGACCGGCGCCTCGGTGGCGATCTTCTATGCCTCGGGCGTGTTCTTCGCGGTCTCGGCCACGCTGCTGCTGCTGCGCGATCTCATCCGCACGCTCACCGGCAAGGTGCGGGACGAGGAGCTGGTCATGGTGCAGGAGTCGGAAGACCTGGCCGCGGTGCACGACCTGCACCTGGACGAGCCCATGAAGCTCGACGGCCAGCCCGCGCGCCCCGCCCCGCAGCGCTGAAGCCGCGCTGCCTCAGAACAAGCACAAGGACTCCACCATGACCGTCTTCATCTTCCTGGGCTCGCTGCTGGGCGCCATGGCGCTGGGCATTCCCATCGCGTACTCGCTGCTGGTCTCGGGCGTGGCGCTGATGTGGCACCTGGACATGTTCGACGCGCAGATCCTGGCGCAGAACGTGATCAACGGCGCCGACAGCTTCCCGCTGCTGGCCGTGCCCTTCTTCATGCTGGCCGGCGAGATCATGAACGTCGGCGGCCTGTCCAGCCGCATCGTCAAGCTGGCGCTGACGCTGGTGGGCCACAAGAGGGGCGGCCTGGGCTTCGTGGCGATCCTGGCGGCGTGCATGCTCGCGGCGCTGTCGGGCTCGGCCGTGGCCGACACCGCGGCGCTGGCCGCGCTCTTGCTGCCCATGATGGTCAAGGCCGGCCACGACAAGGCCCGCAGCGGCGGCCTCATCGCCTCGGCNGGCATCATCGCGCCGNTNATNCCGCCGTCCATCGGCTTCGTGATCTTCGGCGTCGCGGCCAACGTCTCGATCTCCAAGCTGTTCCTCGCGGGCATCGTGCCGGGGCTGCTGATGGGCCTGTCCATCGCCCTGACCTGGTACTTCGTGGCCAAGCGCGAGAACATCNNNCCNCCGCCCAAGGCCAGCTTCAAGGAGCAGCTCNCCGCGCTGCGCGAGTCGCTGTGGGCGCTGGGGCTGCCGGTGATCGTGATCGTGGGCCTGAAGATGGGCGTCTTCACCCCGACCGAGGCCGCCGTCGTGGCCGCCGTGTACGCGCTGCTGGTGTCGGTGCTGGTGTACCGCGAGCTCAAGCTGCACCAGCTCTACGAGGTGTTCGTGTCGGCGGCCAAGACCACCGCCGTGATCATGTTCCTGGTTGCGGCCGCAATGGTCAGCGCCTGGCTCATCACCGTGGCCGACATCCCCAGCCAGATGATCAGCCTGCTGGAGCCCTTCATGGGCAACCAGACGCTGCTGCTCATCGCCATCATGCTGCTGGTCATGGCCGTGGGCACCGCGATGGACATGACGCCCACCATCCTGATCATGACCCCGGTGCTGATGCCGGTGATCAAGGCCGCGGGGATCGACCCGGTCTACTTCGGCGTGCTGTTCATCATGAACAACGCCATCGGCCTGGTCACGCCGCCGGTGGGCACCGTGCTCAACGTCGTGGCCGGCGTGGGCCGCATGAAGATGGACGAGGTGACGCGCGGCGTCCTCCCGTTCATGGCGACGCAGTTCGCCGTCATGTTCCTGCTGGTGCTCTTCCCCTCCATCGTCATCGTGCCGGCGCGCTGGCTGGCCAATTGACCGTGCAACGGTCGGCGCCCTCGTGCGGGTGCCGGCCGCCTCGCCCTACCTGTCCGCAACTCCCGTTCCACGAATCCCGGAGACCATTGCATGAAACTCGTCCGCACCCTCTTCGCCGCCGCTGCCGCCACTGCCGTGATGGCGCTGCTGCCGCTGTCCGCCCAGGCCCAGGTCAAGGAGCGCACCGTCAAGTTCGCGTTCCAGAATCCCAAGGAGCACCCGCAGGGCATGGGCGCGCAGAAGTTCGCCGACCTGGTGGCACAGAAGTCCGGCGGCAAGATCACGGTGAAGCTGTTCCCCGGCGGCACGCTGGGCGGCGACGTGCAGACCGTCTCCGCGATGCAGGGCGGCACCATCGAGATGACGGTGCTCAACGCCGGCATCCTGCAGTCGCAGGTCAAGGAGTTCGCGGTCTACGACTTCCCCTTCCTGTTCAACAACGCGCAGGAAGCCGACGCCGTGACCGACGGCCCCTTCGGCAAGGGGCTGCTGCAGAAGCTGGAGGCCAAGAACCTGGTGGGCCTGAACTACTGGGACCTGGGCTTCCGCCACCTGAGCAACAGCAGGCGCGCCATCAACAAGGCCGATGACATCGCCGGGCTGAAGATCCGCGTCATCCAGTCGCCGATCTACATCGACCTCTTCAACGCGCTGGGCGCCAACGCCACGCCCATGCCTTTCCCCGAGGTGTACCCGGCGCTGGAGCAGAAGGCCATCGACGGCCAGGAGAACCCGGCCACCGTCATCCGCGCCAACAAGTTCAACGAGGTGCAGAAGCACCTCGCGCTGACCAAGCACATCTACAACCCGCAGGCGGTGATCGCCAGCAAGAAGTTCTGGGACTCGCTCTCGGCCGAGGAGAAGAAGATCCTCACCGAGGCCGTTGACGCCGCCACCACCTACCAGCGCGGCATCTCGCGCACCCAGGCCGACCAGGCGCTGGACGAGTTGAAGAAGTCCGGCATGCAGGTGACGGAGCTGCCCGCGGCCGAGGTCGAGAAGCTGCGCGCCAAGGTCAAGCCCGTGATCGACAAGCAGACCGCGGTGGTCGGTGCCGACACCGTCAAGGCGCTCAACGCCGAGATCGCCAAGGTCCGCAAGTAAGCGCCGCGCTTCGGGGGGCGGCCTCGGCCGCCCCTTTTCTTTGCCTAACGACTTCCACACTCACCATGTCTGCCTCCTCCGCCCCCCTGGCCTTCCCTCACAACAAGCTGCTCGTGGGCCTGATCGGCGCGGGCATCCAGCGCTCGCTCACGCCCGCGATGCAGGAGGAGGAAGCGCGCCACCACGGCCTGCGCATGCACTACCAGCTCATCGACCTGGACACCACGAAGTCCGGCCCCGAGCTGCTGCCCACGCTGCTGGCGGCCGTGCGCACCATGGGCTTTGCCGGGCTGAACATCACCTTTCCCTGCAAGCAGGCCGTCATCCCGCTGCTCGATGAGCTCTCCGACGAGGCGCGCGCCATGGGGGCGGTCAACACCGTGGTGCACCGCGACGGCAAGCTCATCGGCCACAACACCGACGGCTCGGGCTGGTCCTGGAATTTCAAACGCCAGCTGCCGGACGCGGACCTGTCCCGTGTCCTGCTGCTGGGCACCGGCGGCGCGGGCTCGGCCATCGCGCACGCGGCGCTGCGCATGGGCGTCAAGGAACTGCGCCTCTACGACGTGGACCCGGCGCGTGCTGAAGGGCTGGCCGCGGAGCTCAACCGCCTCTACGGCGCGGGCCGCGCCGTGGCGGTGGGCGACATCGCCGGCGGCATCGCCGACGCCACGGGCCTGATCCACGCCACCCCGATGGGCATGGACAAGATGCCGNGCGCTGCCGCTGGCCGAGGCGCTGCTGCGACCCGAACTGTGGGTGTCGGAGGTCGTGTACTTCCCCATCGACACCGCGCTGCTCAAGGCCGCGCGCGCCAAGGGCTGCCACACGGTGGACGGCGGCGGCATGGCCGTGGGCCAGGCCGTGGGCGCCTTCAGGCTCTTCACCGGGCGCGAGCCCGATGCTGCGCGCATCGATGCCCATTTCCGCCGCCTGCTGGCCGAGCGCGCGTCCTGATCGGATTTCCGTTCGCCCTGAGGTATCGAAGGGTGAACGGCCCCGGCCGAGCGGCAGGGCTTCGATACCTCAGCCCGAACGGACACTTTTTCACGGAACAGTCAGATCAGGAGGCTCTCCCCCATGCGCCGCTCCATCGCCACCGTCTCCCTCTCCGGCACGCTGCGCGACAAGCTGCAGGCGATCGCCGCCGCGCGCTTCGACGGCATCGAGCTGTTCGAGCCCGACTTCACCAACGCGCGCATGTCCGCCGCCGAGTTGCGGCAGCAGTGCGACGACCTGGGCCTGAAGGTCGAGCTCTTCCAGCCCTTCCGTGACTTCGAGGGCATGCCCCAGGACGCCTTCGAGCGCAGCCTGGTGCGCGCCGAGAAGAAGTTCGACCTGATGGAGGCGCTGGGTTGCCCGATGGTGCTGGTGTGCTCCAACACCTCGCCGCTGGCGCTGCCCGACCCGCAGCTCGCCGCCGAGCAGTTGCATGTGTTGGCCGAGCGCGCGGCGCGGCGCAACCTGCGCATCGGCTTCGAGGCACTGGCCTGGGGCCGCCACGTCAACAAATGGCGCCAGGCCTGGGACATCGTGCAGCGGGCGGACCATCCGCACCTGGGCCTGATCGTGGACAGTTTTCATACTGCATCGCTCAAGGACAGCCCGACGGGGATTGCAGACGTCGGTGAAAAGCTCTTCTTCGTGCAGATGGCCGACGCACCGCTGCTGGGCCTGGACGTGATCGACTGGGCGCGCCACCACCGCAACTTCCCCGGCCAGGGCCAGTTCGACGTGGTCACGTTCTTCGAGCAGTGCGTGCGCGCGGGCTACGGCGGGCCGCTGTCGCTGGAGATCTTCAACGACGTGTTCCGCGCCACGCCCAACCGCCGCATCGCGGTGGACGCCATGCGCTCGCTGCTGTGGCTGGAGAGCGAGGTGCGCCAGCGCCTGGAGCAGGCGCAGGGCGAGGACGCCCAGGCGGCGCGGCTGCTGCAGCGCCAGGTGCTGTTCGACCCGCCGGCGGTGCCGCGCTTCAGCGGCCTGAGCTTCATCGAGTTCGCGGTGGACGGCACGCACGCCGAGGAGCTGGGCCACCTGGTGCGGCAACTGGGCTTCCGCTTCGCCGGGCGGCACCGCTCCAAGGCCGTGACGCTGTTCCGCCAGGGCGGCATCAACCTGGTGCTCAACCAGCAGGCCACCCCGGCCGCGCGCGAACGTTTCAGCCTGCAGGGGCCGTCGGTGTGTGCGCTGGGCCTGCGCACCGGCGATCCCGTGGGCGCCTTCAACCGGGCCACCGCGCTGCAGTCGGCCCGCTACGACGCGCCCACCGGCACGGGCGAGCAGCGGCTGCCCTCGATCGTGGCGCCGGGCGGCATCGTGGTGCACTTCGTGGACGAGGCGCTGGGCGAGAACGGGCTGTTCGAGAAGGATTTCATCCTCGAACCCGAGCCCGCGGACGGCGCCGGCGGCGCGGGCCTGGAGTCCATCGACCACCTGGCCATCGGCCTGACGCCGGACCGGCTCGACACCTGGGTGCTGTTCTGCCGCGCGGTACTGGGCCTGGGCGCGGGCGACGCGGTGAAGTTCGCCGATCCCTTCGGCCTGATCCGCAGCACCGGCCTGTCGGACGCGGCGCGGCAGCTGCGCTTGGTGCTCAACATGAGCATGAGCGAGCGCACGCGCATGGCGCGGGCCGCGCAGGCCAGCGGTGGCGTGGGCGTGCAGCACATCGCTTTCGGTTGCCGCGACCTCTTCGCCGCGGTGGACAAGCTCCGGCGCGCGGGCGTGCGCTTCGTGCCCATCTCCGACAACTACTACGACGACCTGCCCACCCGCTTCGAGCTGGCGCCGGAGCTCGTGGAGCGGCTGCGCGCGGCGGGCGTGCTGTTCGACCGTAGCCCGCAGGGCGACTACCTGCACGCCTACACCGAGGGCTATGCCGGCGCGGGCTTCTTCTTCGAGCTGGTGCAGCGCCTGGGCGGCTATGACGGCTACGGCGCCGTCAACGCGCCGGCGCGCATGGCCTCGCAGGCGCAGGAGGAGCAGCAGTAAGCGCGCAAGGACTTGCACACCGGCCGTGGGCTGACCTTGAGGCTGATCAAGCTGCCTCGTCACGGCCGTGGAGCCGCCGGAGCCGGACAGGGGAAAATGGACAGCTGCCTGTCCCCGCTTTGCCCAAGCAGTACCCCCTGTGACCGACGCCCCGCTCCAGGCGCCCTCCCCGCTTTCCGACGATCCGGCCGCCGAACGCCGTGCCCTGCGAGCCACGCGGCTGCTGGCCGCCGCGGTGACGGCGCTGGGCGGCGCCGTGCTGCTGGGCTGGGTGCTGGACATTCCCACGCTGCGCCACGTGCTGCCGCGCTTCGAGTCCATGAAGCCCAACGGGGCGGCCGGCTTCGTGCTTTGCGGCACCGCGCTGCTGGCGTGGGGATTCAAGCCGTTGCCGTGGCGCCGGCTGGCCCGCGCCCTGGGCGCGCTGGTCGTGGTGCTGGCGCTCGCCGCGCTGTTCCAGGATCTGGCCGGCATCGATCTGGGCATCGACGCCTGGCTGATCGACGTCCACCGCGTTGCGGGCGAGAGCTCGGCCCGCATGGCGCCGCTGACGGCCTTGTGCTTCGTGCTGTGCGGCAGCGCGCTGGCCTCGGGGCCGGGCTGGATCGGCTCGCGCGGCGCGCGCTATTGCGCCCTGGGCACCGGCTTCCTCGCCCTGGTGGCGCTGTTCGGCTACCTGTTCGGCAACGACGCGCTCTACCGCCTGGGCATGTACCGCGCCATGACGGCGCATGCCGCCCTCGGCATGCTGGGCCTGGCGGCAGGGATGCTGCTGGTGATGCGGCCGCGGCACGGCGAGGGGCAGCTCTCGCGCCTGGTCACCACCGTGGCGCTGGCCGTGCTGCTGTCGGTGGGCTGGGTGGTCTCGGACCGGCTCAACAGCCTGGCCGAGTCCGACCGCCGGGAGACGCGCCAGGAGCTGGCGCTGCACGAGCTGGACCGGCTCAGCCTGTCCCTGGTCAACGCGGAATCGGCGCTGTACGGCTACATCCTGACCGGGGAGGAACTGCGGCAGGAGCTCTTCCATCGCGCCGTGCTGGCCGCGCAGGGCCAGCTGGCGTCCGCGCAACGGCTGCTGGAGGGCCAGCCCGAGCAGCACCATTGGCTGGCGCGGTTGGCCGTGCCCATCCATGAAGAGCTGCTGCGCATGCAGGCCAGCGTGGAGCTCATGCGCATGCAGGGCCCGGCGGCCGCGCGCCAGAGCGTGCTCGCGGCCGTGGACGGCGAGGTCCACATGCTGGGCATCCGGCAGCAGATCACGGAGTTGCAGGCGCAACAGCAGCGCCTGCTGGAACACAGCGTGGCGGCCAAGCAGGCCGACATCCAGCGCGCGCGCCGCACGCTGCTGGGCGGCGGCGCCTTCGGCACGCTGCTGCTGCTGGGCATCCTGGCGCTGCTGTGGCGCGAGAACGCCCGGCGCCGCGCCAGCGAGATCGAGCTGCAGCAGCGCCGCGACGAGGCCGAGGCCGCCAGCCGCGCCAAGAGCGCGTTCCTGGCCAGCATGAGCCACGAGATCCGCACGCCCATGAACGCCATCCTGGGCCTGACGCACCTGCTGCAGCGCGACGGCGCCACGCCGCAGCAGTCGGCGCGGCTGGGCAAGATCGACGGCGCGGCGCGGCACCTGCTGTCCATCATCAACGACGTGCTGGACCTCTCGAAGATCGAAGCCGGCAAGCTGCGGCTGGAGGAGCGCGATTTCGGCCTGGGCGCCCTGCTGGAGCAGGTGCGCTCCTTCATCGCCCCTGCCGCCGCGGCCAAGGGCCTGGAGGTGCGGGTCGTTGCCGAGGGCGCGCCGTCCTGGCTGCGCGGCGACGACACCCGCGTGCGCCAGGCGCTGCTCAACTACGCTGCCAACGCCGTGAAGTTCACGGCGCAGGGGCAGATCACGCTGCGCGCACGGCTGCTGGAGCGGCGCGGCGAGCGGCAGCTGATGCGCTTCGAGGTCGAGGACACCGGCATGGGCATCGACGCGCAGCTGCTGCCGCGGCTGTTCGAGGCCTTCGAGCAGGCTGACCGATCGACCACGCGCCAGCACGGTGGCACGGGGCTGGGGCTGGCCATCACGCGGCGCGTGGCCGCGCTCATGGGCGGCGAGGCCGGCGCCGACAGCACGCCCGGCCGTGGCAGCCTGTTCTGGTTCACGGCCTGGCTGGGCCGCGGCGAGCCGGTGCAGGCGGCCGGGCCCGCCGGGGTGCAGGCCGAGACCGAACTGCGGCGGCGCCATGCCGGCGCGCGCGTGCTGCTGGCCGAGGACAACGCCATCAACCGCGAAGTGGCGCTGGAGCTGCTGCACGGCGTGGGGCTGGTGGTGGACGTGGCTCAGGACGGCGAGGCGGCGCTGGCGCAGCTGCGGCGCGAGCCCTACGCCCTGGTGCTGATGGACGTGCAGATGCCGGTGATGGACGGCCTGGAGGCCACGCGCGCGTTGCGGGCGCAACCGGCGCTGGCCGCGCTGCCCGTCATCGCCATGACCGCCAACGCCTTCGAGGAGGACCGCGCCGAGTGCCTGGCCGCGGGCATGAGCGACTTCATCGGCAAGCCGGTGAACCCGCAGGCCCTGTACGCGGTGCTGCTGAAGTGGCTGCCGCCGCTGGCGCCCGCGCCGCCGCCCGCGCCAGCGGTCCGGGTCCAGCCTGCGCCGGTGTCCGAGGCGGCACTGTCCGCCGGGCCGGCCGCGGCGGCCGGTGCCTCGGCATCGCAGGACGACCTGCTGGCCCGGCTGGCGCAGCACCCGGGCATGGACGTGGACGGGGCCCTGACGCGGCTGGCCGGCCTGGAGCACCGCTACGGCGCGCTGCTGCGGCTCTTCGCCAGCCACCACGGCCGCGACGGCGAGCGGCTGGCGCAAAGCGTGGCGCGGCAGGATTTCAACGCCGCCCGTCTCACGGCGCATGGGCTCAAGGGCCTGGCCGCCACGCTGGGCGCCACCGAGCTGGCCGAGTCCGCCCAGGCGCTGGAGACGCGGCTGCGCGAGGGCTGCATGGACGCGGCGGAGCTGCGTGCGCTGGCAGCGTCGGTGGAGCAGCGCCTGGTGCCGCTGGTGCGGCTCATCGAGGAGACGGCGGTGGACGCTCCTGGCGCCGAGGCTTGAGCGCGGGCGGCAGCGCATCGCCCGCCTGGCGGCGGCGGAACAGCGCCGCGCGGGCCAGCACCATGGTCGTCACCGGTGCGGTGATGGACAGCACGATGATGATCAGCCACACGTGCAGCGACAGGCCTTCGCCACGGGCCGAGAAATGGACGATGGAGGCCAGCGTGACGATCCACGCCGCCAGCGTCGAGGCCAGCGCTGGCGCGTGCATGCGCAGGAAGAAGTCCGGCAGCCGCCACAGGCCCAGGCCGGCGGCCAGCACCATCGCGCCGCTGAGCACCAGCAGCACGGCCACGACCCACTCGCTGGTACTGGTCATTCGATGACCTCCCCGCGCAGCAGGAACTTGGCCAGCGCCACCGAGCTCACGAAGCCGAACAGCACCATCAGCAGCGCGCCCTCGAAGTACATGCTGCTGTCGTAGCGGATGGCCAGCACCAGCATCAGCAGCATGCCCACGACGTACATGAAGTCCACGGCCAGCACGCGGTCCTGCGCGCTGGGGCCGCGGAACAGGCGCATCAGCCCCAGCCCCATGGCCAGCACGTACATCACCAGCGTCACCGTGATCGCCACGGAAAGCACAGGGCTCATTGGAAGATCTCCCGCAGCGGCCGCTCGTAGCGCTGCTTGTAGTGGTTGACGAACGCGGCTTCGTCCCCGACGTCGAATACGTGCAGCAGCAGCGCGCTGCGGTCGGGCGCGAGCTCGCACCAGACGGTACCGGGTACGACGGCCGTGATCACCGACAGCGCGGCCAGCGCGTGCTCGTCCCGCAGCTCCAGCGGGATCAACACGAAGCGGCCGCGCGGCGGCCGCCAGCGCGCGCGCAGCGTGCCGTGCGCCACCTGCAGCGCCGACAGCACCACGTCGTGGCCCACCGTCAGGATCAACCGCGCCAGCACCAGCGGCCGGCGTACCGGGCCGCTCGGAGGCCGCAGCGGCGCCATCAGCCGCGGCAGCAGCACGGCCAGCACGCCGCCCAGCAGCAGGTGCGCCGGGCTCAGGCTCTCCTGGAGCATCAGCCACAGCGCGAACAGCGCGGCCGACAGCAAGGGGGCGGGCAGCCAGCGCTTCATGGCGTGGCCTCCACGGCCGGTGCGACAAGCTCGGCCGGCGCCACGGGCCGCGCCCCCATCACGGCGTCGATGTAGCGCCCGGGCTGGTGCAGCGTGTCGGCCGTGCGGCGCATGTAGCGCAGGGCCGCGTCGCCGTGCACCGACAGCAGCAGGCAGCCCAGCAGCAGCAGCCCGATGGGCAGCGTCTCGATGATGCGCAGCCGTGGCGCGGGCCGGGCTTGCAGCGTCCAGAAGTGGCGCATGCCCACGCGCAGCAGCGCCGTGACGGCCGCCAGGCCGGAGACGATCAGCAGCGCGAACAGCACCCAGCCCGCGCCCTCCTGCAGGTACAGCAGCGTCGTGAGCATGGCCAGCTTGGCGACGAAGCCCGACAGCGGCGGCAGCCCCGCCACCACCAGCGTGCACACGGTGAAGGCCACTCCCAGGAAGGCCAGCGCCGCCGGGATGGCCCGCCCGGTGAGCGCCTCCTCGTCGTCGTCGAGGTTGGTGCCGGCCGGCGGCTCGGCGTCCACGAAGAACGGCAGCGCCTCGCGGCTGTCGTCGAGCTGCGGCGGCGCGACCTCCACCTGCCGCGCCCGCTCCAGCAGCTCCACCAGCAGGAACAGCGCGCAGCCCGCCAGCGTGGAGCTGGCCATGTAGAACAGCGCGCCACTGCTGAGCGCGGGCTGGTTGAAGCCCAGCGCGGCGATGAGCGTGCCCGAGGAGGCGATGACGCTGTAGCCCGCCAGCCGCGCGAGCTGCTGCGAGGCCAGCATGCTCACCGAGCCGAAGGCCAGCGTCGCCAGCCCGCCCCACACCAGCGCCTCGCTGCCGAACATCGCCGATGCGCCCGCGCCGATCGGGAAGCACAGCGTCCACAGCCGCAGCACCGCGTACACGCCGACCTTGGTGAGGATGGCGAACAGCCCGGCCACCGGCGCGCTGGCCGCGGCGTAGGCCGGTGGCAGCCAGAAGTTCAGCGGCCACAGCGCGGCCTTGGCCAGGAAGGCGATGGCCAGGATCGAGGCCCCGGCATGCAGCAGCCCGCGGTCGCTCTCCGGGATCACGCGCAGCTTCATGGACAGGTCGGCCATGTTGAGCGTGCCGGCCACGCCGTAGAGCAGCGCCACGCCGATGAGGAACATCAGCGAGGCCACCAGGTTGATGGCGATGTAGTGCAGTCCGGCACGCACCCGCGCCGTGCCGTCGCCGTGCAGCAGCAGCCCGTAGCTGGCGGCCAGCAGCACCTCGAAGAAGACGAACAGGTTGAACAGGTCGCCGGTGAGGAAGGCGCCGTACAGCCCCATGAGCTGCAGCTGGAACAGCACGTGGAAATAAACCCCGGCCTGGTGCCAGCGCGCCAGGGCGTAGAGCAGCGAGGCCAGCCCCACGCCGCCGGCCAGCACCGCCATCAGCGCCGAGAGCCGGTCGGCCACCAGCACGATGCCGAAGGGCACGGGCCAGTTGCCGGGCAGGTACAGCGAGAAGGCCTGCGCCGCGTCGCCCACGCCCACCCGGCGCAGCAGCAGCACCGCCAGCACCAGCCCCGTCACGGTGGAGGCGAGGTTGAGCGTGGCCTTGAGCCCGCGCCACCGCGTGCCCAGCAGCAGCATGAGCGCGGCCGTGGCCAGCGGCAGCAGCACCGGCGCGACCACCAGGTGCTGCAGCGGCATCTCCAGAACGGACCAGACCTCGTTCATGGCTGCTCCTCCTGGCCGTCCACGTGGTCGCCGCCGCTCAGGCCGCGCAGCGCCAGCAGCACCACCAGGAACAGCGCCGTGGTGGCGAAGCCGATGACGATGGCCGTGAGCACCAGCGACTGCGGCAGCGGGTCGGTGTAGTTCTCCAGGTTGGCGGCGAGCCCGGGCTTGACGATGGGCTCCTTGCCTACAGCCAGGCTGCCGATGCTGAAGATGAAGAGGTTCACCGCGTAGGACAGCAGCGACAGCCCGATGAGCACCTGGAAGGTCCGCGGGCGCAGCACCAGCCACACGCCGGCGCCGGTCATCACGCCGATGGCCAGGGAGACGATGAGCTCCATCAGAGGCCCTCCTCGCCGGTGGCCTCGTCCGCGCGGCGCCGCACGCGCAGCGACTGGTGCGCGATGGCCGTGAGCAGCAGCAGCGTCGCGCCCACGACCACGGAGAACACGCCCAGGTCGAAGAAGGTGGCGCTGGGCAGGTGCACCTCGCCGATGAGCGGCAGCGTGAAGTGCGCGGTGTGCGTGGTCAGGAAGGGATGGCCCACCACCAGCGAGCCCAGCCCGGTGAACAGCGCCAGCAGCAGGCCCACGGCGATCCAGCGCGGCGGGCGCAGGTGCATGCGCGCCTCCACCCAGCGCGTGCCGCCGACCATGTACTGCGCGATGAAGGCGATGGCCACCACCAGCCCGGCCACGAAGCCGCCGCCGGGCTGGTTGTGCCCGCGCAGGAACAGGTGCACGGCGAACATCGCGGCCACGGGCAGCAGCAGCCGCACCAGCACCGCGGGCACCTCCAGGTAGCGCTGCTCGGCCACGGGCCCTGCCGCGGCCGTGGTCGCGGCCGGGCGCTCGGCCAGGTCGCTGTGCACGTTGTCGCTGACCACCTGCTGCTGCGCGGGCTGGTGGATCACTTCCTGCGGCGGCCTGAAGCGCCGCAGCAGCGCGAACACCGTCAGGCCCACGATGCCCAGCACCGTGATCTCGCCCAGCGTGTCGAAGGCTCGGAAATCCACCAGCATCACGTTGACCACGTTGGCGCCGCCGCCCTGGGGCAGCGCGCGTTCAAGGAAGAAGGGAGAAATGCTCAGCGGCGCCTCGCGCGTGAGCAGCGCGTAGGACAGCGCCGCCAGCCCGGTGCCGATGAGCAGCGCCAGCACGAAGTCGCGCCGCCGCCGCCAGCGCGCGCGGCCCAGGGTGCGCGGGTCGTCCAGCTCCACGCGCCGCGGCAGCCAGCGCAGCCCCAGCAGGAACAGCACCAGCGTGACCACCTCCACCGTCAGTTGCGTCAGCGCCAGGTCGGGCGCGGAGAACCAGGCGAAGGTGATGCACAGCGCCAGGCCCACGATGCCCAGCATGACCAGCGCCGCCAGGCGGTGGAACTTGGCTTGCCACGCCGCGCCGATGGCGCAGGTGCCGGCGATGATCCACAGCAGCACGAACTCCAGCGTCGCGGGCACGCGCTGGCGGTGGCCCCACTCCAGCGGCACGATCAGCGCCGAGCCCAGCGCCGCGGCGCCGGCGATGGCCACCATCCAGAACAGTTGCGGCTGCAGCCGCCGCGTGCCGGCCCAGCGGCGTCCGCGCCAGGCCAGGGCTGTGACCAGGGCCAGCGTGTACTCGAACAGCCGCTTGCCTTCCCAGGGCACCAGCGGCACGCCCCGTCCGCCGCGGCGCTTGAAGTGCGGGGCGAAGCGCAGGTACACCGCGATGCCCACCACCAGCGCGATGAGGCTCATCACCAGCGGCGTGTTGAAGCCGTGCCACACGGCCAGGCTGTAGTCGGGCAGCGTGCCGCCCACCACCGGCCGGGCCGCCGTGGCCAGCATCGGGCCGACCGACCAGGCCGGCAGCGTGCCCACGACCACGCAGGCCAGCACCAGCAGCTCGATGGGCAGCCGCATCCAGTGCACCGGCTCGTGCGGCCGGCGCGGCAGGTTGCGCGCGGGCGGGCCGAAGAAGACGTCGTGCCCGAAGCGCAGCGAATACACCACGGCGAACACGCCGGCCAGCGTCGCGGCCAGCGGCAACGCTGCTTCCACGCTGGGATGCGAGCTCACGAACACCGTCTCGGCGAAGAACATCTCCTTGGACAGGAAGCCGTTGAGCAGCGGCACGCCGGCCATGGCCGCGCAGGCCACGATGGCCAGCGTGCCGGTGACGGGCATGCTGCGGTACAGGCCGTCCAGGCGCCGCATGTCGCGGGTGCCGGTCTCGTGGTCGATGATGCCCACGGACATGAACAGCGAGGCCTTGAAGGTGGCGTGGTTCATCATGTGGAACACCGCCGCCACGGCGGCCAGCGGGCTGTTGAGGCCCAGCAGCAGCGTGACCAGCCCCAGGTGGCTGATGGTCGAGTAGGCCAGCAGCCCCTTGAGGTCGTTCTGGAACATGGCCGCGTAGGCGCCCAGCAGCAGCGTGGCCAGGCCCGCGCCGCCCACGGTCCAGAACCAGGCGTCGGTGCCCGCGAGCACCGGCCACAGCCGCGCCAGCAGGAACACGCCGGCCTTGACCATCGTGGCCGAGTGCAGGTAGGCCGACACCGGCGTGGGCGCGGCCATGGCGTGCGGCAGCCAGAAGTGGAAGGGGAACTGCGCGCTCTTGGTCAGCGCGCCCAGCAGGATCAGCCCCAGCGCCAGCGGGTACATCGGGTGCGCGCGCACCGTCTCGCCCGCGGCCAGCACGGCGTCGAGGTCGTGGCTGCCCACGATGTGGCCCAGGATCAGCAGCCCGGCCAGCAGCGCCAGCCCGCCCGTGGCCGTCACGGTGAAGGCCATGCGCGCGCCGCGCCGCGCGTCCTTGCGGTGGTACCAGTAGCCGATGAGCAGGAAGGAGAAGACGCTGGTGAGCTCCCAGAACACCACCAGCTGGATCAGGTTGCCCGCCGTCACCACCCCCAGCATCGCGCCCATGAAGCCCAGCAGCAGCGAGTAGAAGCGGGCCGCGGGGTCCTCGGGCGAGAGGTAGTAGCGCGCGTAGACGATCACCAGCAGCCCCATGCCGCTGACCAGCATCGCGAACATCCAGGCAAAGCCGTCGAGCCGCACCACGATGTCCACGCCCAGCCCGGACAGCCACGGCAATCGCTCGCTCACCATCGCGCCGCCGGCCACCTCCGGGTACAGCAGCGCCAGGGGCACCGCGACGGCCAGCGCCACGGCCGCGGCCCACAGCGATTCGACGTTGCGCGCGTTGGTGGGCAGCAGCGCGGCAATGGCGCTGCCCACGAACGGCAGGCACAGGAGCAACAGGAGTGACATGAGTGCGCAGTCTAGCGGTCGGTCGGGGCCGCTCTTTTCAGGCAAAAAGCTCGTGCTGAGTCGAAAACCGGCCAAGGGTTCCGCGGCCGGGGCCGAGGGCTGATGCCGGTCAACGGTGAGCGCGTTGCCGGCATGGCGACGCGCGAGCGTGCGCCGCGGTGCGGCGAAGATGCGCCCTCGGCCATCCCTCGCGCCGCCCCCTCCCCTCCTGGAAAGGACCGCATGAGCCCCTTGAGCCCCTTGAGCCCGATCCTCGTGGCCACCGACTTCTCCACGCCGGCCCGGCATGCCGTGCAGCGCGCGGCCCGCGTTGCGCATGAAACCACCGCCGCGCTGAAGCTGCTGCACGTGCTGCCAGGCGACGTGCTGGGCCTGCTGCGCGAGTGGCTGGGCACGGACAACGCCACGGAGTCGCAACTGCTGGAGCAGGGCCGCCAGCAGCTGCTGCAGCTGGCCCAGGAAGTGGGCTCGGCCCGCCACGTGCGGCAGATCGAGATCAGCGCCAAGGCGGGGCCCATCGTGCGCGAGATCCTGGCCGAGGCCCAGTGCTCGGCCGCCGGGCTGCTGGTGCTGGGCGCGCGCGGGGCCGGCTTCCTGCGGCGCCTGGCGGTGGGCACGACCTCCGAGCGGCTGCTGCGGCGCACCCTCACGCCGCTGCTGGTGGTGCGGCAGACGCCGCACGAACCCTACCGGCGCGCGCTCGTGGCCGTTGATTTCTCACCCTGGTCTGCCCAGGCGCTGGCCCTGGCCCGACAGGTGGCGCCGCACGCGCAGCTGGTGCTGCTGACGGTGTTCCAGGTGCCGTTCGAGGACAAGCTGCGCTTCGCCGGCGTGGACGCGGAGACGGTGGAGCAGTACCGGCTCCAGTCCCGCGCCCGGGCCGAGCAGGAGTTGCACGCCCTGGCCGAGCGGGCCGGGCTGCGGCCCGGCCAATGGACAAGCTGCGTGCTGGAAGGCGATGCGTCGCTGCGCATCGTCGAGCAGGAACAGGAGCAGGACTGCGACCTGGTCGTGCTCGGCAAGCATGGCCGCTCGCTGACGGAGGACCTGCTGCTGGGCAGCGTGACCAAGCACGTGCTGGCCGAAGGCGGCGCGGACCTGCTGGTGTCCACGGCGCACGCGGGCCAGGACCAGCCCACGGCCGGCGAGCAGGACGCGTAGCCCGCCGCGCGCCGGCCGGCGCCTCCACGCTGCGGCCGGCGCGTGGCTTACAGCGTGTAGATACCGTGGGCCTCGGGCTGGAACTCAATGGCCTCCACCCGCGCCGCGCCTTCCCAGCCGTCGGGCAGCCGCCAGCGCGCCACCTCGCCCACGCGCAGGCCCAGCACGCTCATGCCCACCGGCGAGAGCACCGACACGAAGCCGCGCGCGGGCTCGGCATCGGGCGGGTAGCACAGCGTGAGCTTGAGCTGGCGGCCGGTTTCCAGGTCGGTCAGGCGCACGCGCGAGTGCATCGTCACCACATCGGCGGGAACCTCGCGTGCAGGCAGCAACTCGGCTTGCTGCAGCACGGCGGCCATGGGATGGCTGCGCTGCTCATCGTGGTTGATCAGTCGCCCGATGCGGCTGTGGTCCAGCTCGGTCAACGTGCGGTCGTCGGTGGTCAGGATGTTCATCTACGGTTCCTGCAAGCAAGGCCAGGGCAGGCGGTGCCCGGGCACGGATGGGGCGCTGTAGGTGGCCCGGCGATCGACGTTGCGCGAAGAGGAGGGACAGGGATCGCCGGGCTCAGCAGGGTGCGGCCGGCTGGCGTCGCAGCCCGCATCGACACCGTCGCGCGCCGACACCGCCACGGCTGGGCGGTGTCGTTGCAGCGCACGGGCGGAGCGGGACATCCATGGGCGGCGAGGGTAGGCGCCCTGCCAATCCGCAGGCAAGCACGTGCCTTTTGAAACACCATTAGGTCGTCGCTGGAAGTCGTACAACTTGATCGAGGCGACGGCACCGCACGGGGCAAGAAACAGGGGAATTCGGCGCGCTTTGGGAGTGAGGAAGCCTCGGCGGGCCAAAATGGTGCGTTCTTTTGTCGCGTGTTGTCGTACAACCAAGGAATTTCCGCTGGCTGGATGACAACCCTCAATCGCCTTCACGAACCCTGGAAATGCCCTGCGCCACCCCTGCACGCCCTGCCCCGTCGGCCACTGACGTCTTCACCGAACGCAACACGGTGTTCCTGCTCGCCACCCTGTGCTGCCTGCTTTGGGGCAGCGCCTACCCGGCGATCAAGGGCGGTTTTGCGCTGTTCGGCATCGAGGCGGGCGACGTGGCGTCCAAGCTCGTGTTCGCGGGCTGGCGCTTCGTGCTGGCGGGCGCGCTGCTGCTGGCGCTGGCGGCCTGGCAGCGCAAGGACGTGATGGGCCCGTTGCGGCGCCAGCCCGGCATGCTCACCGTGCTGGGCGCGACGCAGACCACGGCGCAGTACATCTTCTTCTACGTCGGGCTGGCCTACACGACAGGCGTGAAGGGCTCGATCCTCAACGCCACGGGCGTGTTCTTCAGCGTGCTGCTGGCGCATTTCATCTACCACAACGACCGCTTGAGCCCGGCCAAGGTGCTGGGCTGCCTGGTGGGCTTCGCGGGCGTGATGGTCGTGAACTTCCACGCCGCCGGGGGGCTGGATTTCGAGTTCACGCTGCTGGGCGAAGGTTTCATCGTCATCGCCGCCTTCGTGCTCTCGGCCGCTTCCATCTACGGCAAGCGCGTGTCGCAGCGCATGGACGCGATGGTGATGACGGGCTGGCAACTGGGTATCGGCGGCGCACTGCTCCTGCTGCTGGGCTACGGCAGCGGCGGCGGGCTCTCGGGCTTCACCCCCGCCTCCACCGCGCTGCTGCTCTACATGGCGCTGCTGTCCTCGGCGGCCTTCGCGCTGTGGAGCCTGCTGCTCAAGCACAACCGCGTCAGCCTCATCACCGCCTTCACTTTCCTGATCCCGGTTTTCGGCGCGCTGCTGTCGGCGTTGTTCCTGGACGAGAACATCCTGGAGTGGAAGAACGCCCTGGCACTGCTGCTGGTGTGCCTGGGCATCCGGCTCGTGACGCGCGAGGCCGCGGCGCCGACGAAGCCGGCCGGCACCGGCGGACGCTGAGCACCGTCCGCCATCGGGGCGCACAGCCGTCTCGAATGGAGTCAATTTAAGGGTTAACCCTGAATCAGCAAGGACTTGCTGCACCGCAACACAATCGCCGCCTTTCTTTCGGCTTGACCGAAGTCAATGCGGCGAGGCCGTGAGGGCTTCGGGGCCCCTTTGCCCATGTCCTCCGCCCCACCGCTGTCCAACGCTTCCAGGCTGTCCTCGTCCCCGGTGTCCCAGGCCCTGGCCGAGCGGCGGGCCCGGGCCTTCTGGCCCTCAGTGATTGCGCTGGGCGTGGGCGGCTTCGCCATCGGGACGGGCGAGTTCGTGATCATGGGCCTGCTGCCCGAGGTGGCGCGGGACCTGGGCGTGTCCATTCCGCAGGCGGGCCACGTGATCAGCGCCTACGCGCTGGGCGTGGTGCTGGGCGCGCCGGTGCTGGCCGTGCTGGCGGCGGGATGGCCGCGGCGCGCGCTGCTGCTGGTGCTGATGGCGCTGTTCGCGCTGGGCAACTTCGCCAGCGCGCTGGCGCCGGGCTACCTGTCGTTGAACCTGCTGCGCTTCGTCGCCGGGCTGCCGCATGGCACCTACTTTGGCGTGGCGGCGCTGGTGGCCGCCTCGCTGGCGCCGCCCGACCGGCGCGCCAGCGCGGTGGGACTGGTGATGTCGGGCCTGACCAGCGCCACGCTGGTGGGCGTGCCCATCGCGGCCTGGCTGGGCCAGCACGTCGGCTGGCGCGCGGCCTTCGTGCTGGTGGGCGCCATCGCCACGCTGGCCTGCGTGCTGATCCGCCGCGGCGTGCCCGACCTGCCCGCGGCCGGCGGCGCCAGCCCGCTGCGCGAGCTCGGCGCGCTGGCGCGGCCGCAGGTGTGGCTGACGCTGGGCATCGGCGCCATCGGCTTCGGCGGCATGTTCGCCGTGTTCAGCTACATCAAGCCCACGCTGATCGAGGTCGCGGGCCTGTCCATCGACGCCATGCCGCTGGCGCTGGCGCTGTTCGGCATCGGCATGGTGGTGGGCAACCTGCTGGGCTCGCGCCTGGCGGACAAGTCGCTCAAGGGCACGATCGCCGGTCTGCTGGTGTGGAACGCCGTGGTGCTGGGCAGCTTCGCCTTCATGGCCGGGCACGCGGCGATGGCCGCGATCAGCGTGTTCCTGATCGGCACCATCGTCGCCATCGCGCCGGCGCTGCAGATCCGGCTGATGGACGTGGCCGGCGAGGCGCAGACGCTCTCCGCCGCGCTCAACCACTCCGCCTTCAACATCGCCAACGCGCTGGGCGCGTGGCTGGGCGGCGTGGCCATCGCCGCCGGCCTGGGCTGGACCTCCACCGGCTGGGTGGGCACGCTGCTGGCTCTGGGTGGCATGGCGGTGTTCGCGGTGTCCATCTGGTGGGACCGCCGCGCCGGCAGGCGTTCATAACGCCAGGCGCGTCACGGCCGAGGCGCAACGGCGTCCCCACGATGCCCGCGGACCTGCCGACCTGGGACGTCCCGGCCCCGCAGGCCGGCTCAGTTGCTTGGAGCCTCAAGAGATGAAAACGCTGTTTGCCATCGCAACCCTTTCGCTGACCTCGGCCCTGGCGTTTGCCGCCGATCCCGAGTTGACCGAAGCGCAGGTCGAGCCCGCTTTCGCCAAGGCCGATGCCAACAAGAACGGCACCGTGGACCTGGCCGAGGCGAAGAAGTTCGGCATCACCGAGAAGGCCTTCACCAAGGCCAACCCGGACAACGACGGCTCGCTGGACAAGAAGGAATTCGCCGCCGCGATCGTGGGCCAGTTCACGGAGGCCAATCCCGACAACGACGGCACGCTCGATCCGAAGGAGGCCCGCAAGGCCGGTATCAAGAGCAAGGCGATCTTCGAGGCCGCCAACCCGGACAAGGACGGCACGCTCGACATCGCCGAATACTTGACCGCGCTGACGATGTCGGCCAAGTAAGGCCCGGCCAGACGGCCCGGGCCGGCTGGCGCCATGCTTGCGCCCGCAACGGCAGCGCGGGGCGCATGGGGCGGTTCATCCCCTTGCCGGCGGCACAATGCGCCGCCCGCCCTTTGCGTCGTAGCAGTGCTGCATGGATCTGCGCCGTACCCTCGTCACCCGCCTGGCCCTGTCCTTTGCCGGCCTCATCGTCGTTTTCAGCATCGTCTGGCTGCACGATCTGCGCGAGGACACGCGCGCGGAGCAGCTCGCCGCCTCGCGCCTGGTGGACCTCATGCAGGCCGGCGACGGCCTGGACGCGCAGGCCCGGGTGGTGGAGGTGCTGGCCCAGGGCGGCCTGCGCCACGTCACGGCCACCCTGCTGCAGGCCGGCGAAGCGTCGCCGCCGGCCCAGACCTCGGCCTGGCTGGGCCTCCTGGGCCTGTCCGCCAGCCCGGTCACGGACCACCGCATCGCGCTGGGCGACCGGGTGCTGCTGATACGCCCCGACCCCAACAGCGAGTTGCACGAGAAACTGGGCTCGTCGCTGCAGGTGCTGCTCATGCTGCTGGTCTTCTGCGCCGCCTGCCTGGGCATGACTTGGTATGCCGTGCACCGCGCGCTGTCGCCCGTCAAGGAGCTCGAAGCGGGCCTGCTGCGCCTGGAGCAGGGCGAGTCCACCGCGCGGCTGCCGCGGTTCGAGCTGCGCGAGTTCGCCGCCATCGCCGGCGTGATGGACCGGGTCGCCACCAGCCTCAACCGCGCCCGCGAGGGGCAGCGGCGGCTGACGCGGCAGCTGATGGAGCTGCAGGACAAGGAGCGCCGCGAGCTGGCTGCCGAGCTGCACGACGAGTTCGGGCAGTCGCTCACCGCCATCAGCGCCTCGGCCGCCTACATCGAGCGCCACGCCGCCAGTGCCGACGCGGCGGTGCTGGTCGAATGCGCCCGGGAAATCGGCAACGAGTCGCGCCGGATTTCCGGGCACGTGCGGCACATGCTCTCGAGCCTGCGGCCTTACGGCATCGAGGACAGCGGCATGCGCGAAACCCTGTCCGAGCTGGTCGCGGCCTGGCGCCCACGGCTGCCGGACCGGCGCATCGAATCCCGCATCGATGACCTGCCGCCGTTGCCGGCGGCCAACGGGCTGGCCCTTTACCGCAGCCTGCAGGAAGCCTTGACCAATTGCGTGCGCCATAGCGGCGCCGACGTGGTGAATGTCGAATGCCTCAACAAGGGCACGATGATTTTGTTGAGGGTGACCGACAATGGCCGGGGCACGGCTGCGCAAATACTCGACCAGGCCGGCGGTGGCTTGCTTGGATTGCGGGAACGCTTGACGATGGTGGGCGGAAGTTTCTCCATACAGGACGCGGCGCAGGGTGGTGTCGCGCTCACCGCCTATGTGCCCATTGCCGGGAAGGAAAACCAATGACGATTCGCGTGATGCTCGTGGACGACCACGCCGTGGTGCGCACCGGTTATCGTCGCCTGGTCGATGCCGAGCCCGACATGCATATGGTGGCCGCGGTCGCCACCGCGGATGAAGCTTGCGCCACCTTGCGGGAAAACGAGATTGACGTGGTGGTGATGGACCTGTCGCTGCGCGAAGGCAGCGGCCTGGAAACGATTCGCCGCCTCCTGGAGCGCAAGCCCGAGTTGAGAATCCTGGTTTTCAGCATGCACCAGTCGGTTGGTTATGCGACCCAGGCGCTGCGCAACGGCGCCATCGGCTACATCACCAAGAATTCGGAGCCGCTGGAAATGATCGATGCCATTCGCAAGACATTCCAGGGTCAGCGAACTTTTTCTCCCGAAATCGCCCATGCCCTGGCCTGCCAGGCCGTGGAAGGCGCCGGTGCGCTCGAATGTCTCACGCCGCGCGAATTCGAGATTCTTCGGCTGGTGGCCGGTGGTGTGGCGCCGACCAGCGTTGGTGAACAGTTGCACCTGAGTCCGAAGACCGTGCTGAACCATCTCTCCAACATCCGCCGCAAGCTCAACGTCAACAGCGAGCTGGAGCTTTTGCTGCTCGCGGCTCGGCATGGCTTGGTGAACCTGCCGTCGGAAAACCGGGTTGATGGGTCGGCATGAGCTGACCCGCCGTTGATCGACCTTTCGCACCCTCATCCCTTTCCCAACAGGGTATCGATCGCGACGATTTGCTTGGTGGGCCCTCCAGCGGGACGCGCTCTGGTCCTCGGCGGCCACGGCCGTCGCGCCACCGCTCCTTTTATCGCCGGGAATCTTTCCCGGCCCGCATGACCCCGTGTCAAGTCGGCACAACCCTTGTTCCTTCGCTGTTCCACTCCCTGTTCCATGCAACCGGGTATTCCCGGAATCGCGCTAAATCCCGAGCGTACCGGGAAATTTTCCCGGTTCCGGCGGGACCAATGGCACGTATTTCGAGGTGGACCGACACCTAACATCGCGTCCCAGCAGGGAAATCAATTCCGCTGTGTACGGCGTTTTGCCCAGGATGGGTCGCCAATTCAATTGGAACAAGTGAGAGGAGCACAAATGGACAGGTATCAACTCGTCCGCGGCGCCATTGCGGTGGCTGTTTCGGCGGTGTTTTCCGTCGGAATGGCCCAGGCTGGCAAGACCGTGTCCTGGGAAGATATACGCAACGATGACAAAACCACCGGCGACGTGTTGTCCTACGGCCTGGGCTTGAAGGCCCAGCGTTACAGCCCGCTCAAGCAGCTCAACCCCAAGACGGTGGCGGGGCTGGTGCCGGCCTGGAGTTTCTCCTTCGGCGGAGAAAAGCAGCGCGGGCAGGAAGGCCAGGCGCTGGTGCATGACGGCGTGGTTTACATCACCGCGTCCTATTCCCGCTTCTTCGCCGTCGATGCGAGAACCGGCAAGCGGCTGTGGGAGTATGAGCATCGCCTGCCCGACGATATCCGCCCCTGCTGCGACGTGGTCAATCGCGGCCCGGCCATTTACGGCGACAAGGTTTTCTTCGGCACGCTGGACGCCAGCATCGTGGCGCTGGACAAGAACACCGGCAAGGTGGTCTGGAAGGAGAAGTTCGCCGACCACAAGGTGGGCTACACCATGACCGGCGCGCCCTTCATCGTGAAGGACCAGAAGACGGGCCGGGTGCTGCTCGTGCACGGCTCCTCGGGCGACGAGTTCGGCGTGGTCGGCTACCTGTACGCCCGGGATCCCGACACCGGCGAGGAGGTCTGGGCGCGCCCGCTGGTGGAAGGCCACATGGGCCGCCTCAACGGCAAGGACAGCACCCCCACCGGCGACCCGAAGGCGCCGTCCTGGCCGCGCAACAAGGACGGCCAACTGGTCGAGGCCTGGAAACATGGCGGCGGCGCCCCGTGGCAGACGGCCAGTTTCGACGCCGAGAACAATATGGTGGTCATCGGTGCCGGCAATCCCGCGCCCTGGAATACCTGGCACCGCACCCAGGAGGGCGACGATCCGCGCAACTGGGACAGCCTTTTCACGTCCGGCCAGGCTTATGTGGATGCCAGCACCGGTGAGCTCAAGGGTTTCTATCAGCACACGCCCAACGATGCCTGGGATTTCTCGGGCAACAACTCGGTGGTGCTGTTTGAATACAAGGACCCCAAGACCGGCAAACTGGTCAAGGCTTCCGCCCATGCCGACCGCAATGGTTTCTTCTTCGTTACCGACCGCGAGAAACTGGCCACCGGGGCCGGTTATCCGAACAAGCCGACCTCGCTGATCGGCGCCTGGCCCTTCGTCGATGGAATCACCTGGAGCAAGGGATTCGATCTGAAAACGGGCAAGCCCATCGAGGTCAGCGGCCAGCGGCCCCCCATGCCGAAGGACGGCGCGGACAAGGGTGACTCCATATTCGTGTCCCCGCCGTTCCTGGGCGGCACGAACTGGCACCCGATGTCCTACAGCCCCGACACCGGCCTTTTCTACATTCCCGCGAACCATTGGGCGATGGATTACTGGACGGAAAAGCTGACCTACAAGGCCGGCTCCGCCTACCTGGGCCAGGGTTTCCGCATCAAGCGGCTGTTCGACGACCACGTGGGCATCCTGCGGGCCATCGACCCGGTCACGGGCAAGATCGCCTGGGAGCACAAGGAGAAATTCCCGCTCTGGGCCGGCACCCTGACCACCGCGGGCGGGCTGGTCTTCACCGGCACGGCCGACGGCTATATCAAGGCCTTCGATGCAAAGAACGGCAAGGAGCTGTGGAAATTCCAGACCGGCTCTGGCGTGGTTTCCGTGCCCATCACCTGGGAAATGGATGGTGAACAGTATGTGGGCATCCAGTCCGGCTATGGCGGCGCGGTTCCGCTGTGGGGCGGTGACATGGCCGAGTTGACCAAGCAGGTGACACAGGGCGGCTCCATGTGGGTCTTCAAACTGCCCAGCAAGGTGGCTTCCCGCTGAGCCTCGACCTGTTCACTGAAACTGCCTGACCGAGCGCCGGCCACCTTTACGTGGCCGGCATTTTTCATTTGAGGATTTTCATGGGAGGCATTCCCCGATGAACACTTGGGTTCGTCTGCTCTGCGCCTCGCTGTCGCCCCTGCTGGTGGCTGCGGCCAACGCTCAGAATGGGGCCGCGGCGGATTCCCGCGAGCCGCTCGTCATCAATGGTTGCCCAATCTGGCCCCATACCCGCTGCCGAGGCGCGGATTTGCGGCATGCCAACCTGGCCGGCCAGGATCTGGCCGGTGCGGATTTGCGTGGCGCCAATCTCACGCGGGCCGATTTGCGCGGCGCCAACCTGGCCGGGGCCGTGCTCGACGGTGCCAATCTCACCGCCGCCCGGCTCAACAAGGTGAACGCGCCGGCCGCGACCTTCAAGAGTGCCAAGATGATCGGGGCGGACCTGGAATTTGCCCGGCTCATGCGCGCCGACCTCAGCGATGCGGACTTCACCGGCGCCAACCTGGAGGCGGTACGGGCCAATTTCTCCTGGTTCTCACGGGCCAGGCTGGTCAACGCCAATCTCCAGGAAGCCAAGTTCGTGTCGGTGAATTTCGAGAATGCCGTCATCGAAGGCAGCGTGCTGCGCTTCGCCATATTTCCCGACGGCTATTTCAAGGGCTGTACCGGTTGCCCGAAGGACTGGTATGCCAACCAGTCGGAGTGAGCGCGAATGAGCTCACGTGGAACGGGGAAATTCAGGAGAACGGAAATGAGCAATCGTTTCAGCCGCACCGGGGAACCGGGCACAGGCTGGCGGCCCTGGGTCGCCGGCGTCTTCATGGCGGTGCTGGGCGGCGCCGCGGCCGCGCAGGCGGAATTGCCCTACAACGTGGCCGACGTGCCGGCCTTGGGCAGCGAATGGAGAGTGGCCAACCCCTACCGGGGCAACGCCGAGGTCGCGCGTGCGGGCGGCGTGGCCTTCAACCACAACTGCGCGCGCTGCCATGGCGTCGATGCGGTGGCCAGCGGCATGGGCGGCATGCCCGCGCCAGATTTGCGCCGACTCGCCCGGGCCTGCCGCCGCATCAAGGACGCCGCGCTGCAGTCCGCGTGCATGGATGACGATGACGACTACTTCCGCGTCACGGTGCTCGAAGGCAAGACCGTGGTCGGCGTGCAGCACATGCCGGCCTGGAAGGGGCAGTTGACCCAGGAAACCATCTGGGCGCTCAAGACCTACGTCGACGCCCGCGGCGCCGAGGGCAAGCGCTAGCCGGGGCAGCCCGGCCGCGGCGCCGGGCGCCGCGAAGAGAACTCCCGGAGGCTACCTTCCGCATCCCACGACAGATGCAGGCCGGCAATGCCCCCGGGAAAAGGGCCCGCCCGACGCCTGGGCGGGCCTGCGCTTGACTGAATGAACTCGGCGCTCCTGCGCGCCCGGCAAGCCCGTGCCGGGCGCCAGCCGCCTCAATACCGGTAGCGTGCCCCGATGAAGAAGCTGCGCGGCGCGCCGGGCGCCACGAACACCGCGTCGCGCTCGTCGCCGCTGTAGGCGCCGGTGGGGGTGAACACCGTCTCGGCCAGGGCGCCGAAGGTTTCGTAGCGGCGGTCGAAGACGTTGTTGGCCTTGGCGAAGAACTCCCAGCCCTTGCCCTGCGGCAGCGCGCTGGGACGCCAGCTCGCGCGCAGGTTCACCACCGCGTAGCCCGGCAGGCTCAGGTCCACGAGTTCGTCCTCGTCGTCCTCGATGCGCCCGTCCTCGTTGCCCGCGGTGCCGCGCCGCGACAGCGCCTGCACGTCGCCGCCGATGCTCCAGCCCGGCGCGAAGCGCCAGTCCGCGCCCAGCTTCAGCGTGTGCTTGGGCAGCCCCGCGATGCGCGTGCCCGGCACCACCGTGACGTTGCGCTCGCCCTGGCGCAGCACCCCGTTGGCCTCGTAGGTGGCTTGCAGGAAGCTGTAGCCCAGCGTCCAGGACACGGCACCCAGCCGCCCCTGCAGGTCCAGGTCGATGCCCTGGTGGCGCGTGCGCTCGAAATTCTCGAAGTAGCCCTCCTGGCCGGTGACGCTGACGCTGCGGAAGAGAATGTCGTCGCGGTTGATGGTGCGGTAGGCCGCGGCGCTGAACTGCAGCGAACGGCTCAGCGGCCAGCGCACCCCGACCTCGGCCGTGCGCGAGATCACCTGCTTCAGGTACGGGTCGGCCTGCAGGCCCGCGGGCAGCCGGCACGGTTCCTCGGGATCGGCGCAACCCAGCTCGATGACGGTGGGCACGCGGTTGTTGCGCGCGATGTTGGCGAACAGCGTGGGGCCGCCTTCGAGCTGGTGGGCGATGCCCACCGCGGGGTTGAGGCTGTTGTAGCGGAACTTCTCGTTCGGCCGTTCGTTGACCTCGTCGGTGTCGTCGTCCCGGCTCGTGAGCTGGTTGCTCACGCGGGCGTGGTTGTAGCGCAGCGTGCCGGTGAGGTGCGTGCGCGGCGCCACGCGCCAGGTGTCGGTGCCGTAGAGGCCGAAGGCCAGCGAGCGGCCCGATACGCGCGCACCCAGTTCGGCTTCCTCGTCGCCGGGCAGCACGCCACGGCTGTCGTCGAAGAAGCCTTCCTGCTCGGTCTCGTGGAAGCGCGTGCGGCTGCCGTCCACCGTGGCGCCGAGCTGCCACTGGTGCGCGCCGGTCTTGCCCGAAAGGCTCAGCGCCGCGCCGGCGCTCTTCTGGCGCGTGTGCGTGGTGTTGAAGGAGGCGTTCTCGTCCAGCCCATCCGGGTCCTCGGCCTCGTCGCCGTTGACGGTGTCGCGGCGCGACTTGCGCACGTAGGCCAGGGCCGCCAGCTCGGTGGTGGCGTCGATCTGGTGCCGCATGTTCGCGCTGACCTGCGCCAGCCGGTTGGTGGTGCGGTCGGGGTGCGTGTAGACGCTCTCGCGGCGGTTGGCGTAGAGGTCGGGCTCGCGCGTCACCTCGCCGTCGTCCTCGTCCAGCGTGTAGGCCGGCACCAGGCCGTTGCCGATGAGGCGGCTGCGGCCGAGCAGCAGCGACACGTCCCACTCGGTGTCGCCGGCGCGGTGGCCGACCTTGGCCAGCACGGTGCCCAGGCGCCCGTCGGAGTGGTCGCGCCAGCCGTTCTCATCGAACACGCTGCCCGCCACGTAGCTGTGCCAGCCCGAGTCGTCGCTGGTGCCGTAGCTCAGGTCCAGACGCTTGCGCCCGAAACTGCCCGCCGAAATCTCGGCGCGCACGCCCGGCGCGGTGAGGCCGCTGTGCGTGGTGAAGGACAGGGCGCCGCCCAGGGTGTTGAGGCCGAAGGCCGGGTTGGCGCCGGGCACCAGCGTCAGGCTGTTGATGGAGAACTCCGGGATCAGGTCCCAGTTGATGACGTCGCCGAAGGGCTCGTTGACGCGCACGCCGTCCAGGTACACCGAGATGCCCTGTGCCGCGCCCAGCAGCGGCGAGGCGCGGAAGCCCCGGTAGGTCAGGTCGCCCTGGAAGGGGCTGCCCTGCACGTCGTTGACCTGCACACCGGGCAGGTTGCGGTTCATGAAGTCGATGAGGTTGTCGGCCTTGGCCTCGTCCAGCCGCTCGCGCCGCACGCTTTGCGTGCTGTAGGGCAACTGGTTGCGGTCCACACCCTGGCCGGGCAGCGGCGAGGTGCCGATGATCTCCACCGTGGCGGCGGGCGGCTGCTCCGCCGGTTGTTGTGCCTGGGCCGCTCCGCCGGCCGCGGCCAGTGCCAGGGCGGGCAGCACGGCCTGCCGCAGCAGCCGCGGCAGCGGCGATAGTTGAGGCTGGCGTGCCTTGATGCGCTGTTTCACGCAAGTCTCCTTGGTTGTTGTCGTACTCATGCAGTCACTCTATGCAAACCCGACCGCGGCAGCGGCGGGAGAAATTCCCGAAACGCATTCCGGTCCGCCGCCCATGGAGCTGCCGCGCCTGGTGATGCGCCGCGCGCTGGCGGTGGCGCTGGGCGCGCTGGTGCTGGCACTGCTGCTGGGCCTGCTGCGCATGCGCGAGGACACCCGGCGCGAGATGGAGGGCTCGCTGGCGTTGGCGCAGGCCGGCGCGGTGCTGGCGACGCTGGCCGACCGTGACGACGCGGCGGTGCTGCAGGCGCTGCGCGAGCTGCGGGGCTTGCGCCACCTGGTGCTGACGCTGCGCGACGCCGAGGGCCGGGCGCTGACGGGCACGGGCGACGTGGCCGGGGCGTCCGCGTCGCCGGGCTGGAGCCGCGTCGCCGCGCTGCTGGGCCTGGAGGCGGCCGAGCGCAGCGTGCGCTGGAGCGTGCCGCGCCCCGACGGCCGGCCCTGGAGCGTGGAGCTCACCGCCTCGCCCGACAGCGAGCTGCAGGAGTCGCTGGGCGGCCTGGTCGGCACCTTCGGGCTGCTGGGCCTGTGCTGCGTGCTGATGCTGGCGGTGATGCACTGGAACGTGCGCCGCGCGCTGCACCCGCTGCGGGCGCTGCTGGGCGCCATCGGGCGCATCGAGCGGCAGGACCTGGGCGCGGTGCGCGCGCTGCCGCGCATGCCCGTGCGCGAGCTGGAAGCCATCGCGCAGGCGCTCAAGCACCTGGTGGCCGAGCAGGAGCGCACCGAGGCCGCGCGCCGTGTGCTGGGCCACCGGCTGCTGAGCCTGCGCGAGGACGAGCGCCAGCGCCTGGCGCGCGATCTGCACGACGAGTTCGGCCAGCGGCTGACGGCTTTGCGCGTGGATGCGGCGTGGCTGACGCGGCGGCTGCAGGACCAGCCCGCGCTGCAAGGCGTGGCCGCCGGCATGAGTGAGCAGGTGGCGCGGGTGCAGGAGGACGTGCGCCAGCTGTTGCGGCGGCTGCACCCCTTCGACGCCGCTGAGGGCGGCGCGCCGCAGACGCTGGGCCGGCTGCGGCCGATGCTGCAGGAACTGGTGCAGGGGTGGTCCGCCGCCGCCCAGGGCCATGGCGCGCGCTTCTCGCTGGAGCTCGACGCCGCGCACGACGCGCTGGAGCTGCCGCAGGAGCTGATCCTGGGCCTCTACCGCATCAGCCAGGAGGCGCTGACCAACGTGGCGCGCCATGCCGATGCCCGGCAGGCGTGGCTGGCGGTGCGCGTGGAGCACGCTGCGGACGGCGCGCCGCGGCTGGACTGGTCGGTGCGCGACGACGGCCGCGGGCTGGACAACCTGGAAGCGGCGCTGCAGCGCGGCAGCGGCCTGGCGGGCATCAAGGACCGGGTCTGGGCGCTGGGCGGCGATTTCGACTGGTCCGCCGCCGCTGCTGGGGGCCCGTCCGGCGAGCGGCACGGGCTGCTGTTGCGGGCGCGCTTCACGGTGGAAGCGGCGGCTGCGGAGGTGCGGCCATGAGCGCGGGCGCCCTGCGCATCGGCCTGGTGGACGACCACGCCGTGGTGCGGGCCGGCTACCGCCGGCTGCTGGAGCTTGAAGGCATGGCGGTGGCGGCCGAGTTCGCCGATGCCGACAGCGCTTACGCCGCGCTGTCGGCGGGCGAGCATTGCCCGGTGGACCTGTTGATCCTGGACCTGTCGCTGCCCGGCCGCAGCGGGCTGGAGCTGCTGCGGCGGCTGTCGGTGCGGCGTCCGGACCTGAAGGTGCTGGTGTTCACCATGCACGACAGTGCCGCCACGGTGGCGCAGTGCCTGCGCGCGGGGGCGGCGGGCTTCGTGACCAAGAGCAGCGCGCCGGAGGAGCTGATCGAGGCGGTGCACCGCGCCTGGCGCGGCGAGCTGGCGCTCTCACCCGACGTGGCGCAGGCCGCGCGGCAGGCGGCCGAGCCGGCGCCGCACCTGCAGCTGTCCACGCGCGAGTTCGACGTGCTGCAGGCGCTGCTGCGCGGCGCCAGCGTGGAGGAGATCTCCCAGCAGTTGCGCCTGAGCCCCAAGACGGTGGCGAACTACCAGACGCTGGTGCGGCAGAAACTGGGCGTGAGCAACGCGGTGGAATTGCTGCGCTATGCGCGGGAGCATGGGTTGGTGGGGTGAAGCCAAGCGGCGATCAGCGCCTCGTAGCCGTCGGGGTTGCCGGGATACTGCAGCGAGTTTTCATCCAGCCGCACCCAGGGCTGCCGGCTGGCGGTCCAGATGTGCCCGGCCGGCCGCAGCCAGCGCGTGTCCTCCAGCGTGCCGGGCTTGATGCTCATGAGCGCCTCCTGGCCCAGCACCTGGTGGAACAGCCGCGTGCCGCAGCCGGGGCAGAAACGGCAGGCCATGCGGCGGCCGGACGGTAGCTCGCGCACCCATTCCTTCAGCTCGCCCGACAGCAGTTCCACGTCGGCCTTCTTCACCCACAGCGCCATGCCGAAGGCGCTGGAGGACTGGCGCTGGCAGTCGGTGCAGTGGCAGGCGAACAGCGTCAGGGGTTCGCCCGTGAGGCGGTAGCGGACGGCCCCGCATTGGCAGTGGCCGGTTCGTGCGTCTGGCATGGTCGATGGCGGCGGTGTTCGCCGCCGCCCGTTGCTGGTCGGCCCGCAGCATCCAGCAAAGGCGGCCGCTTTCACCGCCGCCGGTGCGCGCGGCCTGGAGCGATGGCGCGGCCGGCGTGCGGATTTCACGCCGGACCGGCCTCACACCGCTCCCAGCGTCAGCACGTCCGCGAAGCGATCGGCCAGCGCGGCGAGGCTGGCGCGGTGCAGGGTGTCGCCGTCCACGCCTTCCGGGCCGCCCTGCCCGTGCGTGCCGGGCAGCGGGCGCGACGCGCAGGCATCCCCCACCACCACCGCCTGGAACCCCCGGTGCACCGCGTCGCGCGTGGTCGTGTCCACGCACATGTGCGTGGCGAAGCCGGCCAGCACCAGCGTTTTCACTTGCAGCTCGCGCAGCGACTCCTCCAGCCCCGTGCCGTGGAAGCAGGAGGGCATGCCCTTGCGCAGCAGCCGGTGCCCGGGTGCAGGCTCCAGCCCGGGAACGGGCTGCACGCCCTCGGAACCGGGCGCGAACAGCGGGGCATCGGGCCGGGCCGCGACGTGGTGGACGTGGATCACCGGCAGTCCGGCCGTGTCGGCCCAGGCCATCAGCGCTCGGGCGCGCTCCACGGCCGCTTCCACGCCCGTGAGCGGCAGGCGGCCGTCCAGGTACTCGCGCTGGTAGTCGATCAGCAGCAGCGCCGCGTCGCGGGTCGGCAGCGCCGTGGCCGGCGGCAGGCCGGCCCAGTCGCGCAGGGTCCGGGGCGCCATCGTGGTGGCCGCCGCGCGACGAGCCGCCTGCGTGGCGCCGTCGTAGCCCCAGTCGCCGGCCGGCAGCTCCTGCACCATGACGTAGGTGGGCGAGGTCAGCGGCCCCAGCACCGTGGCCAAGGCGTCGTGCGCGGCACGGATGAAAGCCGCCTTCTGCGCCGCGCTGTTGGTGCCGGCGGTGATGAAGGCTTCCACATGCGCCAGGGGCGCGGCGCCGGCTGGGGCCACGCCGCCGACGGACCAGCTTCCGGCCGGCTGCTGCTCCACGGTCACGACCGTGAGCCCGGCCTGCTTGCCCAGCAGGTCCGCCATCAGCGCCGTCATGCGCCGCTGCAAGTCGGCCACCTGGGCGGGTGTGGGATCGGTGCCCGCGAGGGCGATGCGGACCAAAGGCATGTGCGTGCTCCTGTGCGTTGAAGAGAAGAACGAGGAGCCGCCATGGTTTCAGGAACTCCTGGGCGCTACTATCCGCTGCCAAGCCAACACACCGTTGCCTGAAAGAGAACGATGAGCCTGGACAAGAGCCTGCTGGAGCAGATGGAGGACATGGCGGTGTTCGCGCTGGTGGTGGAGCAAGGCAGTTTTTCGGGCGCGGGGCGGCGGCTGGACCTGGTGAAGTCGGCCGTGAGCCGGCGGGTGGACCGGCTGGAGCGCAGCCTGGGCGTGAAGCTGTTGCAGCGCAGCACGCGCGCGCTGTCCATGACCGAGGCCGGGCAGGCGCTGCATGCGCGGGCGCTGCAGTCGCTGGCCTTGCTGGAGGAGGCGCGCAGCGAGCTGTCGCAGCTGAGCCAGGCGCCGCGCGGGCTGCTGCGGGTGACGGCCTCGGTGGCGTTCGGGCGGCTGTGCGTGGCGCCGGTGCTGCCGGATTTCCTGGCCGCGTACCCGGAGGTGCGTGTGCAACTGGCGCTGCTGGACCGCATGGTGGACCTGGCTGAGGAGGGCTACGACCTGGCGCTGCGCCTGACGCGTTCGCCGCCCGATCACGTGGTGGCCCGGCCGCTGATGCCCATCCGCTACGTGGTCTGCGCGGCGCCGGGCTACCTGGACGGGCGCGTGCTGGAGCACCCGCGCGAGCTGGCGGGGCTGAACTGCCTGTCCTACGGCTACCAGTCGCTGGCGGACGAGTGGGTTTTCCAGCGCGGGGCCGAGCGCGAGGCGGTGAAGGTGCGGGGCAACGTCATCGTCAACAGCAGCGAGGTGGTGCGCGACCTGATGCTGGCCGGCGTGGGCGCGGGGCTGGTGGCGCGCTACGCGGTGGAGGCCGAGTTGCGCGCGGGCCGCCTGGTGGAGCTGTTGCCCGGCTGGAGCCCGGCCGGCACCTTCGGCCCCACCGCCTACGCCCTGTGGCTGCCGCAGCCGCACCTGCCGCCGAAGATCCGGGTGTTCGTGGAGTTTCTGAAGAGCCGGCTGGCGGCATCGGCCTCCACCCCTTCCCCGACCGAGGAGAACCCTTGATGACTGATTCCATGCCCTCCCCAGGCTCCGCCCTGCTCGACCTCCCCGCCCTGCGCGCCTGGATCGGCCGCGAGGCTTGGGACGAGGACCTGCTGGCGGTGCGCCATGCGCGGCTGATGGCCGCGACGCTGGGCCTGCCGCAGGACGATTTCAATGCCGGCACGCCGCTGCCGCCGCTGTGGCACTGGTTGTATTTCCTGGAGGGGCTGCCCCCGTCGGCGCTGGGCCGCGACGGACATCCGGCGCGCGGCGGCTTCCTGCCGCCGGTGCCGCTGCCCAACCGCATGTGGGCTGGCGGGGAGCTGGAATTCCACCGCCCGCTGGCGCTGGGCGCCACGGTGCGCAAGCGCTCCAGCGTGGAGTCCATCGAGCACAAACGCGGGCGCAGCGGCGATCTGGTGTTCGTGGGCGTGCGGCATGAGCTGTTCGACGGCGACGAATTGGCCCTCAGCGAGCGCCACGACATCGTCTACAAGCATCCCTCCCCACCGGGCGCCCAGCCCGCAGCCGTCGCCGCTGCGGCCACGGCCACGTTCAGCGAGACGCTGGAGCCCAGTTCCACCCTGCTCTTCCGCTATTCGGCGCTCACCTTCAACGGGCACCGCATCCACTACGACGCCGACTACTGCCGCGCGGTGGAGGGCTACGCCGACCTGGTGGTGCACGGCCCGCTGCAGGCCACGCTGCTGGCCGGGCTGGCGCAGCGGCTCGCGGCCCGGCCCCTGCGGCGCTTCCGCTACCGTGGCCTCCAGCCCGCGCTGCTGGGCCGGCCGCTGGCGCTCAACGCCGCGCCGGCGGGCGACGGCTTCACCGTCTGGACCGCGCTGCCGGACGACGGCGTGTGCATGCAGGCTGAAGCGATGTTCTGAGCGCGCCGCACCTGCACCGCGGCCAAGGGCTTCGAATAAACGTACCATATACGTTTCGTATATCGGGAGGCCTGATGGGTCTGGTGAAGATTTCGGAGCCCATGCACGAGAACCTGCGCGTGGCCAGCGGGGCGCTGAGCCGCAGCATCAACGCGCAGGCCGAGCATTGGATGCGCATCGGCATGCTGTGCGAGCTGCACCCGGAGCTGCGCTACGGCGACCTGTGCCGCCTGCTCGTTCAGGACGAGCTCAAGCTGAGCGCACAGGTGATGGAGCTGAACAGGAGGGAAAGCGCATGAAGTCCTCGCGTTTTCCCATCCACGGCGCCGAGGGCATCGAGATGGCGCGCCGCGCCGGGCAGCTGGCGGCCGACGTGCTGCGCATGATCGGCGCCCATGTGAAGCCCGGCGTGACCACCGACGAACTCGACCGTCTGTGCCAGGAGCACATCGTCCACGTGCAGGGCGCGGTGCCGGCCAATATCGGCTACCACGGCTACCCGAAGACGCTGTGCACTTCGGTCAACCACGTGGTGTGCCACGGCATCCCGTCGCCCAAGGTGCTCAAGGCCGGCGACATCGTGAACATCGACGTGGCCGTCATCAAGGACGGCTGGTACGGCGACAGCAGCCGCATGTACTTCGTGGGCGAGCCGAGCCCGCTGGCGCGGCGTCTGGTGCGCACCACCTACGAGGCGCTGCGCGCGGGCATCCTGCAGGTGCGCCCCGGCGCGACGCTGGGCGACATCGGCCATGCCATCCAGACCGTGGCGCACCGTGAGCACTTCAGCGTGGTGCGCGAGTACTGCGGCCATGGCATCGGGCAGGTCTACCACGACGAGCCGCAGGTGCTGCACTACGGCCGGCGCGGCGAGGGGCTGCGCCTGGAGCCGGGAATGATCTTCACCATCGAGCCGATGATCAACGCCGGCAAGGCCGCCGTGCGCCAGCTGCCCGACGGCTGGACGGTGGTCACCAAGGACCACTCGCTCTCGGCCCAGTGGGAGCACATGGTGGCGGTGACGGACACGGGCTTCGAGATCCTCACGCCCTGGCCCGACGGCTACGGTGACTACGCACCGATCGAGGCGCCGGCCGCGGAGGGCGCGCGCGATTCGGGCTTGCCGGCCGTCGCGGCGCGCTGAGGTCCGAGACCTCGCTGCCCGCGCGCGGCGCGCACCTGCGCCAGGGACACCTCCGGCGCCGTCACGGTGCCGGCGCTGAAGCCGGCAAAGGGGTGCGCCGCCACCCATGCCTGCAGCGCCTCGTCCGGCAGCGCCGCCATCAGCACCGTGCCCGGACCCACCACGTGCGCCGGCACGCGCGCGCCCGCGTGGAAGCCGATGGACACCACGCGAGGGCTGTTGCTGCGTGCGACGTACGCCACCTCGTGCGGGTTTCCTGCCCTGAAAGGTCCGGGCGGGACGCTCGGGCGCTGGGGGCAGAATCCCCGTATCACGCATCACCTCTGCCGGAAGTTCGACATGCCCTCAAGCCTCCCCGACCGCGAAGCCATCGGTGCCGTACCGAACCCGCTGGGCCTCGACGGCATCGAGTTCATCGAGTTCGCAACCAGCAAGCCGCAGGCCTTCGGGCAGGTGCTGGAGATGATGGGCTTCAGGCCCGTGGCGCGGCACCGGTCGCGCGAGGTGCTGCTCTACCGCCAGGGCGGCATGAACGTCATCGTCAACGCCCACGGCAGCGGGCTGCCGGCGGCGGCGCAGCTGACCGAGACGCCCGTGATCTCGGCCATCGCGCTGCGCGTGCGCGACGCCGCGGCCGCGTACCGCCGCGCGCTGGAGCGCGGCGCCTGGGGCGTGCCGCCACGGGTGGAGGTGATGGAGCTGCACATCCCGGCCATCCACGGCGTGGGCGCGAGCCGCCTGTACTTCGTGGACCGCTACAGGGAGTTCTCGATCTACGACGTGGACTTCACGCCCATCCCCGGCGCCGACCGGAACCCGCCGGCGGTGGCCGGGCTGCACGGTTTCGGCGTGGTGCAGTACATCGGCCCGGGCCGCACCGACGACTGGAGCGAGTTCTACGCCGAGCTGCTGGGCTTCAGCGCGCTGCCCGACGAGGAGCGCTTCGGCATCCTGCCCACCGGGCGCGTGCTGCGCAGCCCCGACGCCTCGTTCTACCTGCAGCTCATCGAGCCGCAGTTCGATGCGCTGGAAATCGACCAGGACGAGACGCTGCACCGCGTGGCCTTCGGCACGCCGGACGTGCTGGACGCGGTGCGCGAGCTGCGCGCGCGGGGCATCGAGTTCATCGAGGCCGGCGGCGTGCACAGCGACGCGCGCGGCGCGCTCACGCGGCCGTACCTCGGCGGCATGAGCTTCGAGCTGGTCCAGCACGAGCTGCCGCAATGAGCGCGGCGAGCACGCAAGCGGCGGTGGGCATGAACCACTTCGACGACTTCGCCCTGGACAGCGCCGCGCTGCCCGGGCCGCTGCAGGCACGGCTGCGCGCGATGCGCGAGGCCGGCTTCACGCAGCTGACGCTGCAGGCGCGCGACCTGGCCGGCGACGCCGCGGGCTTCGAGGCCGCGGTGGAGGCGGTCAAGGCCAGCGGGCTGCGCGTCTCGGCCTTCCAGGCGCTGCGCGACTTCGAGGGCCTGCAGGGGCCGCTGCACGACTACAAGGTGGACATCGCCAAGGCGATGCTGGAGAGCTGCCGCGCCGTGGGCTGCCGGTTGCTGGTGGCCACCTCCTCCACCGCCGCGGCGCAGCCCGGCGGCGACCTCGACGCCATGGCGCGCGACCTGCGCAAGCTGGCGATGCTGGCGGTGCCGCTGGGCGTGCGCATCGCCTACAAGGCCGTGGCGGCGGGGCACCACGTCAACGACTTCGCCATCGCCTGGGACGTGGTCAGCCGCGCCGATTGCCCCAACCTCGGCCTGGGACTGGACGCGGGCCATGCGCTGGCGGAGGGCACCTCGCTGGAGACACTGGACGATATCGACCCGGAGAAGCTGTTTCTCGTGCAACTGTCCGACGCGCTGTGCGAGGCGCCGGGTGCGGGCTGCGAGCCTCTGAGCGTCTTTCCCGCAGAGGGCGTGCTGGCGGCACGGCTGGCGGAACTCACGCTGCGGCTGGACCGTTTGGGCTACCGCGGCGACTACGGCTTCAACGTCTGCAACGAGGACAACCTGCAGCTGCCGCCGGCGGTGGTGGCGCAGCGCGCGCGGCGCGCCGCGGAGTGGCTGTCGGAGGACGTGCTGCGCCGCTCGGCGCCGCTGCCCAACCTCATGAAGCTGCGCGGAGGAGCGCAGGGTTGATACGGGTCTCGTGAAATTTTCGAACCCGTATTCCGTTCGCCCTTGAGGTATCGAAGGGTCAGCCGAACGGGCTTTCAGCGTTCGAAAACCAAGTGGGATCCGTATGAGCCCGGGCCGGCGCGCTCCGGCGGCGTTCCGGCCCGGCCGTCACTTGGCGGCCGAGGCGGAGGACGCCGGCAGGCCCACCTTCTGCGCGGCCCGCTCCACCGCGCTGCCCGCGGCGGCGAAGCCACGCTCCACGGCGCTGGCGCCGCGTTTCACCCCGCGCTCGGCGGCGCCCACGACCGCTTCCCCCTTGCTCTGGATGGCCTGGCCGGTGCGGGTGATGGCCGACGAAGCCTTGCTCGCGGCCGGTTCGGCCGCCTCCGCGGGCTGGGCGTGCAGCGGGGCCCATCCCGTGGCGATCAGGGCACCCAGGGCCCAGGTGCGCAGGTGCTTCGTTTTCATGCTGGTCTCCAATCCTTCAACGCGCCGCAGCGAGCTTGCGCCCCCGCGCCAGTGCATTTTCAATGCCTGCCCCGGCCTGCGGGCTCAGCGCGGCGCGCGCGGCAGCCGGGCGATGCGGGCCTCGAACGCCGCGAAGCGGCGGTCGAGCCGGATGATCTCCTCCTGCTTCAGGTTGGCCGGCAGGAAGGAGTAGCGCACGCTGTCGTAGGAGAGCTGCTTGAGCCGGGCGTAATCGGGCTTGTAGCGCGTGGCGTAGAGCAGGTATTCCTGGCTCAGGTTGTTGCGCGAGACACCGGGGTCGTCGGTGGACAGCACGAAGGGCACGCCGTGGCGCGCGTACAGCCGCACCGGGTGCGCCTCGTCCTTGACGCCCAGGATGAAGGCGTTGCTGGTGAGGTTGACCTCCACCGTCACCGGGCGCTGCTTCATCAGCGCCAGCAGCTCGATGGCCTCGCTCTCGTGCGCGATGTCGATGCCATGCCCGATGCGGTCGGCGCCGGCCACCGTGACGGCCTCGCGGATGTGCGAGCGCAGCCCTTCCGGCGGCACCATGCCCAGCGCCAGTTCGCCCGCGTGCATGGCCAGCTTCACCTGAGGGAACTGGCGCTTGAGGAAGGCGAACATCCTCATGTGCAGGCTGTAGTCGCGCATGGCGACGATGCCGTTCTCCGGTCCGACGATGTTCACGCCCACGATCAGCGGGCTGCGCGTGGCGGCCACGAACGAGGTGTAGAGGCTGCTGAAGACCACCGACGGCGCGCTGTTGCGCGATGCGTAGGCGAGGAAGCGCAGTCTGAAGCTGTCGTCGTCCACGCCCTGGGCGGCGTCCTCGTGGCTCTTGAGGTAATCGGCGATGGACTTCTGCGTGCCCGGGTCGTTGCGCAGGAACACGAAGGAGCGGATCAGCGCGTCTTCGACCTGCTCGGCCGTGGCGTCGGCGGGGAGCGTGTCCAGCAGCGGCGAGTAGTCCGGCACGTTGCGCAGGCTGGGACCGCCGCGCAGCATGGTTTCCATGTAGCCCAGGTTCTCGGCCTGGGCGCGGGCCTTGAGGTGCTTCAGGGCCAGGTTGTAGTTGTAGTCCGACACCGCGCCGAAGTAGTTGAAGGTGTCGAAGAACTGCTTGTCCGGCGGCGGCTGGTCGTGGACGTGGTTGTCGTAGTCCTTGTCGGACCAGCGCGTGAGCAGCTGGCGGTAGAAGCCGTTGTCGGCGCGCACTTGGTCGATGCTGGCGCACACGGCCCTCTTCGCTTCGCTCATCGCCTGGGGCTTCGTCTCGACCTTGAACTGCTCGACGCCCAGCGCCGCATCGCTGGCGCGGTAGATGCAGTAGCCCAGCGCCGCGGCCCAGTCGAGGTAGGTCTCGACGTAGATGGCGCCGGAGTAGTGGTGGTGCAGGTCCGCGCCCTTGGGCAGCAGGTTGGCGAACAGCGTCAGCTCGGCGACGTTGGGCACCGGCCCGGCCAGCAGCTGCTTGTAGTGGGCGCTCGTGGCGGCGAAGTGGGCCTGCTGCGCGGTGCCGGTGTTGTCCCGGGCGGCGGCAAGCGGTATCGCCAGCGCGCAGGACAGTGCCAGCAGTACGTGGTGGGGCTTCATGGGGCTCTCTGGGTTTGTGGTCGTGGGCCGGGCCGGTACCGCGCCGAGGCGCGCCGGAGCATGGCCAGGCGGGCCATGGCGGGCATGATCCTATCGCCGCCCCAGGCCGTCCCGGGCAGCCCGGCCCGTGCCTTGCCGCGCCGGCGAGCCACTACCATGTCGCCCATTTTTCTTCCGAACCGGAGCCCGCCATGACCGCACCCCTTTGCCTCGGCACCCCCCTGTCCCCTACCGCCACGCGCGTGATGCTGCTGGGCTCGGGCGAGCTGGGCAAGGAAGTGCTGATCGCGCTGCAGCGCCTGGGCGTGGAGACCATCGCCGTGGACCGCTACGAGAACGCGCCGGGGCAGCAGGTGGCGCACCACGCCCGCACCATCGCCATGAGCGACCCCGAGGCGCTGCGCGCGCTGATCGAGGCCGAGCGCCCGGCGCTGGTGGTGCCGGAGATCGAGGCCATCGCCACGCCGGTGCTGCAGGAGCTCGAAGCGCAGGGCCTCGTGCGCGTGATTCCCACCGCGCGCGCCGCGCGGCTGACCATGGACCGCGAGGGCATCCGCCGCCTGGCGGCCGAGACCCTGGGCCTGCCCACCAGCCCCTACGCCTTCTGCGATTCGCTGGAGGAACTGCAGGCGGCCATCGACGGCGGCATTGGTTACCCCTGCATCGTCAAGCCGGTGATGAGCAGCTCGGGCAAGGGCCAGAGCAAGCTCGACGGTGCGCAGGACGTGCGCAAGGCCTGGGACTACGCGATGGCGGGCGGGCGCGTCAGCCACGGCCGCGTGATCGTCGAAGGTTTCATTGATTTCGACTACGAGATCACGCTGCTGACGGTGCGCGCCGTCGGGGCGGACGGCCAGATCGAGACGCAGTTTTGCGCCCCCATCGGCCACATCCAGGTCAGCGGCGACTACGTCGAGAGCTGGCAGCCGCACCCGATGTCGGCCGCGGCGCTGGAGAAGGCGCAGCACATCGCGCGCGCGGTGACGCAGGACCTCGGCGGCCAGGGCCTGTTCGGCGTGGAGCTGTTCGTCAAGGGCGACCAGGTGTGGTTCAGCGAGGTCAGCCCGCGCCCGCACGACACCGGCATGGTGACCATGGCCACGCAGTGGCAGAGCGAGTTCGAGCTGCACGCGCGCGCCATCCTGGGCCTGCCGGTGGACACCAGCCTCAAGAGCCCCGGCGCCAGCGCCGTGATCTACGGCGGCGTGGAGGGCCAGGGGGTGGTGTTCGAAGGCGTGGAGCAGGCGCTGCGCGTGCCGGGCATCGACGTGCGCCTGTTCGGCAAGCCCGAGAGTTTCACGAAGCGCCGCATGGGCGTGGCGCTGGCGCACGCGGACGACGTGGAGACGGCGCGGGCGCGGGCCAAGGAAGCGGCCGGAAAGGTGCGTCCGCGACTGGGCTGAGGACCGCGCGCCGGCTGGCGCCCCGGGCCGCGGGCTACGCGCTCAGGGTGCCGCCCTGGCTGTACAGGACGCAGTTGCCGCCGGTGACGTAGTCGAGCACCGACAGGCTCAGCGAGCCGTCGTTCGCGCTGCCGTCGAGCATGAGCATCGAGGCATGGCCGTCCGGGCCGCCGCAGGGCGCGGACCAGAGCGTGGTGCCGTTGCGGCCCTGGAACACCAGGCTGCCGTCGTCGTTCACCATCAGCCGGCCCGGCATCTGTTGCGGCGGCAGCGTTTCCGATGCGGACCACAGGACCGTGCCGGTGCCGTTCCTGAGCCGCGGGCCCAGGACGGGGTCGTTCACCAGCGTGGCGCTGCCGTCCAGGGCCACGAGGGTCTGGCCCGGCAGCAGCACCGGGTTGACGCGGCTGTCGAGCCGGCTCACGTCCAGCATCTCGCCCAGCAGGTTCAGCTGGAACAGCCGCTTGACCTGTGCCGGACTCCAGGCGTTGTCCGGGTGGTCGGCGAGGGTCAGCAGCACCATCAGCTTGGCCAGGGCCGCCATGGGCGTCATGTCCAGCGGGCCCAGCGCCCCCACCTCCGCCAGCCAGGAGCCTGCCGCATAGGCGCTGTCGTTGACCACGCCACGCGGCACCTGGGTGCAGTCCACGATGATCACGCCCTGCGCATTGGCGCTGGCCAGGGCCTGGTAGACCGCCCCTTGGCTGGGCTGGCTGGGGTTGCCCGAAGGGAAGTTGCCCGCGCCGTAGGACGCCAGGACCAGGCCCTTGATGCCCTGGGCGGTGCAGGCCTGAAGCAGCGACGCGATCAGCGCCGTGCCCGGGGTGCCGCTGTCGTACCAAGCCGGGAAGGCGTTGAACGGCATCACCGGGAAGCCGTTGATGCGCGCCTTGGCGTGATCGACCAGCTCCAGCACGCGCTCACGCACCGCGGGCTCGTCCAGGCTGACGGCCGGGCTCACCGGCGGCGGCAGCACCAGCGCGGTGTTCAGCTCCAGCGTCATGCCGTTGACGCCCAGCGCCGGGAAATTGGGCGAGGAAAAGGCGTCGAAGTGGTTGGCGTCGGTCTTGACGCCCCGGTTGCCGCGGAAGAGTTGGGCGTTGAAATAAATGCAGACTTCCGGAATGCCGGTCTGCGCGGCTGCGGCGGCGCCGCAGAAATTCTGGAAAGCGTCGGTGTTGTAATTCAAGGTCAGCGGCGCATTGGAGCCGGTGGCCTCGTAGAACAGGGGAACCTGGGAGCCCGTGAGAATAACCGGCTTGCTCAGGACGGCGGTGCCCACGCCCCGCGCCGAGAAACTCGACAGCAGGAACGGCAGCGCGGTGCCGGTGAAGCCCATGGTGTCCGTACCGTGCAGCACGATCCAGCCGTCGCACTCCGCATAGTGCTGAAGGATGTACTGGGCCATCCGGCACCAGTCGGTCGGCTGCAGATTGGTGCTGTCCAGCGTTCCGGTGGGAGACTCCGGAAATACCAGGTCGGTCACATAAACCAGCTGCAACTCGGGAAATCGCTGCGCGATGATGGGATCGAGAATGGTCTGGCAGGCTTCGGCGAATTCCTGCGCGGACATCGGCGCCAGCGGATCGCCGATGCAACTGATGGTGCCGCCCGTGTTGATGACGTTGATGATCATGGCAGTGGGAAACAGGTTGGCCAAATCCGCGGCAGGCGCAAACCGGGCGCCGTTTAGCCCGCGGGCGCGCAACCCGCAGGCTTGAGCACCCGCTCGGTCGTGGCCGGGTACTTCTCCAGCTTGCTGGCCGGGCGTCGCGGACGGGTCACCAACTCGCCACCGCAATTGGGGCAAGTGTCGTGCAGAACTCCCTCGGCACAGGTGTTACAAAAAGTGCACTCGAAGGAGCAGATACGGGCTTCGGTCGAACCTGGCGGCAGGTCCTTGTCGCAGCACTCGCAGTTGGGTTTCATTTTCAGCATGGTGTGCCTTCGGTCAGGACAGCAAAGAACCCGGTGTTGGCCCTGTACCAGGCAGTTGGCCTTATCCGGAACAGCCGGGATTCTTGTCCATGCCAACTGCGTCAATGGTTCATGTCCTGTCAAAATCGGTTTGAATCAGGAAAACAGGTATTAATTCACGAATTTTCCTGTTGATTTTGGTGGGTGTGAAAAAGTCCACGTTGGCGAGCCGATAAAGGACCGCGGCTCATCCGCCACGGATGGGTTCCTTTAGACGCATGGCTGTGCCTTCAGAGGCGCGCATGTCCGCTGGGGGGATGAGCCGTGCATAAGAGCGTCGTTGGCTTTGGGGAGAAAAACACCATGATGGAAACACGCGACATCGCCACCTGGGTCTATCTGGGGGCTGAGCGGCGCCAGTGCGACCGCAAACTGTTTCGTTGTTCCGCCCAACTGTTGTTGCCCGACCGTAAGGTACAGCGCGTACGCACGCTGGACATCAGTGTGGGGGGCATCGGCTTCGTGGCCCCTTCGAATCTGCTGCGGGATGCGGTGTGCGAAATCAAATTCCGCGCGCCCTTGCTGGACGACGGCGTCGAGATGCTGATGGCTCGCGGGCGCATCGCCTACAGCATTCTCAGCGGCAAGGAAAACGGCTTCCTGGTCGGTCTGCAGTTCACGGAGATTTCGCCAAACGCGGTGGCATCGATACGGCGCTTCGTGAACCCTTGCTGACACCGCCGACCTGTTTCCTTGCCAGCCCTGCCTTGACGGCACGACGGGCCGACGGTCAGTTGGCTCGGTGGGCGTGGCGGGCGGCGGCCCGCAGAGGCTTCTTTACAAAGTCCGAAGCCTGTGCAGGGTTGTCCGAAAAGTTGTGCGACCCTCGAACGCCGACAGGGTAGTCTCGTAACCACTTGTATTGGGAGGGGCGATCGCTCTTTGGTGCTGTACCGCGCGAGCTGTTCATGGAGAAGCGGGATCGGCCTGGCGCGAACGCCGGGCTCCTGCAGGAGCGGAATTCATGATGGAAGCAAGAGAGGTTTCAGCGTGGGCGGGCGCGGGCATCGACCGCCGCTTGGGCGAGCGCAAGAAATTTCGCGCGCCAGCCTTGCTGCGGCTGCCTGACCGGCAGGTCATCGAGGTGCGCACTTTTGACATCAGCGTGGGCGGCATCGGCGTCGTGACGCCCATGAACCTGCGGCAGGACGTCGTTTGCGACATCCGGGTGCGGCCGCCCATTCTGTCCGAGGGCATGGAGGTGCTGCTGGCCCGGGGCCGCATCGCCCACAGCATCCTCAGCGGCAAGGAAAAGGGTTTCCTGATCGGACTGGAGTTCGTGGAGATCGCCTCTTCCATGAGGGAGATCATCAAGCAGTACGTGAGCATCAGGCACCTGTCGTCGTGAGCATCGAGCGCCGTTGAGCCCGGCGGACATGGCCGGTGGCGTGCCCACCCTGGCCCTGCGCTTGCCGTGAAGCGGGGGCGACGCCCCCGGCGGGGCGTCAGCCGCCCGGCCATGTCCTGTCTCTTCACCACCCGCCTCGTCAACGGTCCCACCGGCGACCCGGGCCTGTACTGCGAGATGAACGGCCAGCGCCGCGGCCTGCTGTTCGACCTGGGCGAGCTCGCGCCGCTGATGCCGCGCGAGCTGCTGCGCGTCTCGCACGCCTTCGTCAGCCACACGCACATGGACCATTTCGCGGGGCTGGACCACCTGCTGCGCGTGATCCTGGGCCGCCAGTCGCGGCTGGTGCTCGTCGGCGGCCCGGGCTTCGTGGCGCAGGTGGAGCACAAGCTGCACGCCTACACCTGGAACCTGGTGCACCGCTACGAGGTGGCGCTGGAGATCGAGGTGCGCGAGTTCCGTCCCGAGGGCCGCCGGCGCCGCGCGCTCTTCAGCAGCCGGGACGCTTTCAGGCGCGGCGAGGACGAGGAAGGCCCCTGGGACGGCGACGTGGTGCACGACGAGGACCAGTTCCGCGTGCGCGCCCGCTTCGTGGACCATGGCATCCCGGTGCTCGCCTTCGCGCTGGAGGAGAAGGCGCGCGTGGCCGTCAACGTGGCGCGCATGCAGGCTCAGGGCTTCACCAGCGGCGCCTGGTTGCGCGAGCTCAAGGACGCCGTGATGTCCGGCGCACCCGGCGGCCGTGTCATCGAGGTGCGCTGGATCGACCGCGGGGGCGAGCACGCGCAGCGGCGCACGGTCGATGAGCTGCGTCCCATCGTGCTGGACGAGCGCCCCGGGCGCTGCATCGGCTATGTGACGGACCTGTGCGGCAGCGAGGCCGACGCCGCCACGCTGGCGGCGCTGCTGCGCGGCGTGGACCAGTTGCACATCGAATGCGTGTTCCTGGACGCCGACCGCGAGCATGCACTGCGCAAGCACCACCTCACGGCGCGGCGCGCGGGCGAGATCGCGCGGCTGGTGGGCGCGCGCGAGCTCATCCCCTTCCACTTCTCGCCGCGCTACGAGGGCCGCGGCGACGCGCTGCGCGACGAGGCCGTCGCGGCCTGGGGCGGCGGCCCGGGCTGAGGCCCGCGCCGCCCCCGCATCGAACGGATCTCCCCCCGTGGAGGGTGCCGCCGCATCCCCCCACGGAGGGCTGAACGGCCATCGTCACCCCGGCAACTGAAGCAGCGGATCAGGGACGCGCCATGCGCTTCCCGCGATCGACAGGGGTTGGCGCCGTTCCAGGCACCGCGCGCCGAGTCCGTTTCCTTCTCAACTTTCAAGCGCCTGGGTGACCCGTTCACAAGGAGTTTTCATGATGAGCAAGCAAGTCCGTTCCCTGCGCCGTGCTGCCCTGGCGGCCTCCGTGATGGCCGCCGTTGCGGCTTCCTCGGCAGCACAGGCTCAGGAAACCGAAGCCGCCGCGGCGGAATGGGATGCGCCGTTCGTGTTCAACATGGTTCGCTCGCCCGGATTGGCGTCCTCGCCGAGCTGCGTGGTCAAGGCCAAGGGCCGTGTCTCCATCCAGAAGGTCGGCGAGGCCGAGGAGATGACGGTGCAGGTGCAGGGCCTGCCGCCCAACACGGAGTTCGACCTGTTCGTGCTGAGCGTGCCGAACTTCCCCTTCGGCCTGGGCTGGTACCAGGGCGACATCAAGACCGACTGGCAGGGCAAGGGCAAGCAGAAGTTCATCGGCCGCTTCAACAAGGAGACCTTCTCGCTGGCCATCGGCAACTCGGTGGCGGCGCCGCACGTGCATAACGGCCCGTTCCCGGACGCCGCCACCACGCCGCTGACGCCGCCGGTGCACCAGTACCACCTGGGCTTGTGGTTCAACTCGCCCGCCGACGCCCAGAAAGCCGGCTGCCCGGGCGCCGTCACCCCCTTCAACGGCAAGCACAACGCGGGCATCCAGGTGCTCAACACCAGCAACTTCCCTGATCTGGCCGGCCCGCTGAAGCGGGTGAAGTGAGCCGGCCGGCGCCATGCCGGACCTCAGGGCGCCGCGGCAACGGGAGGCCGCGGCCCATTTGCACCGGGGAGTCCGTTGCCGACGGCAGCGGCCCCCGGCTTTTTTGCGTCCTACGCCGCCAGCCGCGGCGGCCGAATGCGCGAGGCCTGTCCGGCGCAGCCGAAGGCCTCGAAGCGCTCGGCGCACAGCGCGCGCGCCGCGGCGGTGGCCTGCTTGAGAAAGGCGCGCGGGTCGAATTCGCCGCGCTGCTGCGCCATGGCGCGGCGCAGCGCGCCGGTCATGGCCAGGCGGATGTCGGTGTCGATGTTGATCTTGCGCACGCCGTGGCGGATGCCCTCGCGGATCTCCTCCACCGGCACGCCGTAGGTTTCGCGGATCTCGCCGCCGTGCTCGCGGATCACCGACAGCCACTCCTGCGGCACCGAGGACGACCCGTGCATCACCAGGTGCGTGTCGGGCAGCCGCGCGTGGATCTGCTTGATGCGCTCGATGGCCAGGATGTCGCCCGTGGGCTTGCGGCTGAATTTATAAGCGCCATGCGAGGTGCCGATGGCGATGGCCAGCGCGTCCACGCCGGTGCGGGCCACGAAGTCCGCGGCCTGCGCCGGGTCGGTGAGCAACTGCTCGTGCGAGAGCGTGCCCTCGGCACCCACGCCGTCCTCCTCGCCGGCCCGGCCCGACTCCAGCGAGCCCAGGCAGCCGAGCTCGCCTTCGACCGACACGCCCACCGCGTGCGCCATCTTCACGACGTGGCGGGTCACCTCCACGTTGTACTCGTAGCTCGATGGTGTCTTCGCGTCGGGCAAGAGCGAGCCGTCCATCATCACGCTGGTGAAGCCGGAGCGTATGGCCTGGATGCACACGGCGGGGCTGGCGCCGTGGTCCTGGTGCAGCACGATGGGCAGTTGCGGATACATCTCGGCGGCGGCCTCGACCATCTTGCGCAGGAAGGGCTCGCCGGCGTACTTCCTGGCGCCCGCGGAGGCCTGCAGGATCACCGGGCTGTCGGTGGCCTGGGCGGCCTGCATGATGGCCTGTATCTGCTCCAGGTTGTTGACGTTGAAGGCCGGCACGCCATAGCCGTTCTCGGCGGCGTGGTCGAGGAGCTGGCGCAGGGGGATCATGGGCATGGGGTTCTCCTGGGAAGGGGTCGTTGAGGGAGAAACGGAAACGAGAAGCGTGTTGGGTGCTGCCGTGAGCTGATCCGCCTCCCTTGCTACTTCGTCATCCCCGCGCAGGCGGGGATCCAGGCGGCCCCACATCGGAGCGCGAGAGGCCAGGCAGGCGGCACGAGGTCCGGCTCTTGGTGCGCCGTTTCCCGTGCTGGCGGCCGGCTTGGGGGCCGCCTGGATTCCCGCCTTCGCGGGAATGACGAAACAGTGGGCATCACGGGCCAGCGTCGGCCAACGCTCATCCGGCGTGGTTCACCTGTCCGAGCAGTCTCCTCGCCCTCCCCGCCACCGCCTGCGGCGTGAACCCGAAGTGCTCGAACAGCGCCGGCGCGGGCGCCGACTCGCCGAAGCGCTCCAGCGCCACCACGTCGCCGTCCTCGCCCACGTACTTCCACCACAGCCCGCTGCGCCCGGCCTCGATGGCCAGGCGCGGCAGCGCGCGCGGGATCACCTCGCGGCGGTAGGCCTCGTCCTGGCGTTCGAAGACTTCCAGGCACGGCGCCGACACCACGCGCGCCGCGATGCCCTCGTCGGCCAGCCGCTGCGCCGCGGCCAGCGCCAGCGACACCTCCGAGCCCGAGGCGATCAGCACCACGCGCTCGCCGCGCTCGCGGCGCAGCACGTAGGCGCCGCGGGCGATGCCCTCGATGCGCTCCTGCCCGTCGCCCGCGTGCGGCAGCGCCTGGCGGCTCAGCAGCAGGCAGCTCGGTCCGTCATCGCGCCGCAGCGCCTGCTGCCAGGCCACCGCCGTCTCGGTCGCATCCGCCGGGCGCCACACGTCCAGGTTCGGGACCAGCCGCAGGCTGTGCGCGTGCTCCACCGGCTGGTGCGTGGGGCCGTCCTCGCCCAGGCCGATGGAGTCGTGCGTGAACACGTGCACCACCGGCAGCCGCATCAGCGCTGCCATGCGCAGCGCGTTGCGCGAGTAGTCGGAGAAGGCGAGGAAGGTGCCGCCGAAGGGCCGGTAGCCGCCGTGCAGCGCCACGCCGTTCATCACCGCCGCCATGCCGAACTCGCGCACGCCGTAGTGCACATGGTTGCCGCTGCCCTGCCCGGTCAGCGAGCGGCTGCCGCGCCAGTCGGTGAGGTTCGATCCGGTGAGGTCGGCCGAGCCGCCCAGCAGCTCCGGCGCGGTGGGTGCGACCGCATCCAGCAGCTCCTGCGAGGCCTTGCGCGTGGCGACCTTGGCGCCGCGGCGCTCGGCATCCAGCACCGCCTGCGCCAGCGCCGCCAGCGTCTCTTCGCGCAGCGGGCCGCCGCGGCGGCGGCGCAGGAACTCCGCCGCCAGCTCGGGAAAGGCCTGCGCGTAGGCGTCGAAGCGCTGCTGCCAGTGCCGGCGCAGCGTGGCGCCGCGCTCCGCCGCGTCCCAGGCTTGGCGCACTTCCTGCGGCACCTGGAACGAGGCCGCCTCCCAGTCCAGCGCCTGGCGCACCAGGGCGATCTCCGCCTCGCCCAGCGGTGCGCCGTGCACGTCGGCCGTGCCGGCGCGGTTGGGCGAGCCGTGGCCGATCTGCGTGCGGCAGCAGACCAGCACCGGGCGCTCGGAGCGCAGCGCCTGCGCGATGGCCTCGTCCAGCGCCTGGAAGCTGTGGCCGTCCACGCCGCGCAGCACCGTCCAGCCGTAGGCCTCGAAGCGCGCGGGCGTGTCGTCGCCGAACCAGCCCTTCACGTTGCCGTCGATGGAGATGCCGTTGTCGTCGTAGAACGCCACCAGCTTGCGCAGCCCCCAGGTGCCGGCCAGCGAGCAGGCCTCGTGGCTGAGGCCTTCCATCAGGCAGCCGTCGCCGAGGAAGACCCAGGTGCGGTGGTCCACGATCTCGTGGCCGGGGCGGTTGAACTCCTGGGCCAGCAGCTTCTCCGCCAGCGCCATGCCCACCGCGTTGGCCAGGCCCTGGCCCAGCGGCCCGGTCGTCGTCTCCACGCCGGGCGTCATGTGCACTTCCGGATGCCCCGGCGTGCGCGAGCCGAGCTGGCGGAAGCGCTGCAGCTCCTGCATCGGAAGGTCATAGCCGCTCAGGTGCAGCAGCGCGTACAGCAGCATGGAGCCGTGGCCGTTGGAGAGCACGAAGCGGTCGCGGTCGGGCCACTGCGGATCGGCCGGGTCGTGTTTCAGATGGTGGCGCCACAGCGCCTCGGCGATGTCGGCCATGCCCATGGGCATGCCGGGATGGCCGGAATTGGCGGCCTGCACGGCCTCGATGGCCAGCATGCGCAGGGCGTGCGCGCAGCGGCGGCGGATGGGGTCCGGGGCGGTGTGGGGCATGGGCTCTCCTTCCAGTGAAATCAGGGTGTTGTTCGTGAGGCGGCGACGCCGGGGTTTGCGCCGACCGTCAGCCGACGCGCCGCGCACACCGCTCCGTCATGCCCGCGAAGGCGGGCATCCACGCGTGCTGCCACCCAGCCCCGGCCGACGTTCGGGGCTGTCCTGTACCCACAAGGAGACCAACGGGTGCGCGTGGATGCCCGCCTTCGCGGGCATGAGGGGTCAGGGTGCGGTGCGGGTCAGCCGCCTGGAGGCGCGATGCGGTCCGCATACCGCGGACGTCCGGCGCCCCGTGCGGCAGTACGGTTGCCGCCGCACCTTTCTTTCAGGCCACCATCGCCTGCCGCCTGCGCTCCATCAGCCGCAGGATCATGGGCGTGAAGATCAGCTGCATGGCCAGGTCCATCTTGCCGCCCGGCACCACCAGCGTGTTGGCGCGCGACATCCACGAGTCGTGCAGCATGCTCAGCAGGTACGGGAAGTCGATGCCCTTGGGGTTGGCGAAGCGGATCACCACCAGGCTCTCGTCCGGCGTGGGGATGGTGCGGGCGATGAAGGGGTCGGAGGTGTCCACCACCGGCACGCGCTGGAAGTTGATGTGCGTGCGCGTGAACTGCGGGCAGATGTAGTGCACGTACTCGTGCATGCGGCGCAGGATCACGTCCGTCACCGCCTCGGTGGAGTAGCCGCGCGTGGCCTTGTCGCGGTGGATCTTCTGGATCCACTCCAGGTTGATCACCGGCACCACGCCGATGAGCAGGTCCGGGTAGCGCGCCACGTCGTGCTCCCCGGTCTTCACGCCGCCGTGCAGGCCTTCGTAGAACAGCAGTTCCGACTCCGGCAGCGGCGCCCAGGGCGTGAAGGTGCCCGGCGGCTGCTTGAAGGGCGCCGCTTCCGCCTCGTCGTGCAGGTACTTGCGCGCCTGGCCGGTGCCGGTCTCGGCGTAGTGGCGGAACAGGTTCTCCAGCTCGGAGAACAGGTTGGCGTCGGTGCCGAAGTGGCTGAAGTGCGGCTTGCCGTTGGCTTCGGCCTCGGCCATGGCCTTCTTCATCTCGGCGCGGTCGTAGCGATGGAAGCTGTCGCCTTCGACGATGGCGGCGCGCACGCCCTCGCGGCGGAAGATGGCTTCGAAGGTGCGCGTCACCGAGGTGGTGCCGGCGCCGGAGGAGCCGGTGATGGCGACGATGGGGTGCTTCACGGACATGGGAAAACTCCAGGGGTCGTCAGAACCGTTGTGCTTACACGGGCGCGAACAGCCCGCGCTGCCCGAACAGCGGCGCGCGGTAGCCGCCGTCGAGCAACTGCTCCTCGTGGTAGCGCTCGATGCGCTCCACCTCTTCCGCCGATCCGAAGATGAAACCCACGCGCTGCTGCAGCCCCTCGGGCTCCAGGCCCAGCACGCGGTGGCGCCCGGTGCTCGCGCAACCACCGGCCTGCTCGATGAGCATCGCCACCGGGTCGGCCTCATGCAGCAGCTGCACGCGGCCCGCGCGCTGCGGGTCGGTGCCGTCGCGCGGGCACAGGAACACGCCGCCGCGCAGCAGGATGCGGTGCGTCTCCGCCACCAGCGAGGCGATCCAGCGCATCGAGAAGTCCGCGCCGCGCACCCCGTTGCGTCCCTCCAGGCACTCGTCCACGTAACGCTTGACGGCCGGCTCCCAGAAGCGGCTGTGCGAGGCGTTGATGGCGAACTCGCGCGCGCGCCGCGGCACCTGCAGGTTCGGGTGGCTGAGCATCCACTCGCCCAGCTGCGGGTCCAGCGTGAAGCCGTGCGTGCCCTGGCCGAAGCTCAGCACCAGCATGGTGGCCGGGCCGTAGAGCGCGTAGCCGGCGCAGACCTGGCTGCTGCCGGGCTGCATCCAGTCGGTGGCGCTCGGCGCCACGCCGGCCTGCGGCGCGCGCAGCACCGAGAACAGGCTGCCCACGCCATGGTTGATGTCCAGGTTGCCCGCGCCGTCCAGCGGCTGGAACAGCAGCAGGTACTTGCCGCGCGGATAGGCCTCGGGAATGGGCGTGGCCTCGGCCTCGCCGCAGGCGGAATAGCCCGCCAGGTTGCCGCCCCACTCGCAGGCGCGCGTGAAGGCGTCGCGCGCGAACTGCGGCGTGGCCTCGGCGGCGGCGTCCTGCCCCAGGGCGCCGCGCGCCACGCGCGCCGCGATGGCCTTGCACGCCAGCGACACGTCGGTCACCAGCGCGTTGAGCTCGCCGGTGGCGCGCGGGTGGCGCCGGCGTTCCTCGATCAGGAACTGCGTGAGGTTGCTGCGGCCTTCGATCAGCATGGGGGGTCTCCTTCGGTTGTCTTGTTGGATGCCGGTTTTCAGTGGGACGCTGTGGGCGCGCGCGGCGGCAGCAGGGCCAGCAGCTGCCGTGGCACCTGCAGCCGCCACACGGCGGGGCCGGGCTCCTCCACGCCGCCGTAGCCCCAGCCGGCCAGCGCCATCAGGCAGCCCGCCGCCGCCGCGGCGCGCACGTCCGCGGGGCCGTCGCCGACCATCAGCAGCCGCGAGGGCAGCACGCCGCACAGCTCGCACGCGGCCAGCAGCATTGCCGGCGCGGGCTTGCGCAACTCGGGGCGGTCCGCGCCCATCACCGCCGCGCAGTGCGGCAGCAGTCCCGCACTGGCGAGCACCGCCCGCGCCAGCGGCGTGGGCTTGTTGGTCACCACCACCAGCGGCAGCGAGCGCGCCAGCTCGCCCATCACGGCTTCGATGCCCTCGAACACCGTGCCGTGCGCCAGCGGCGCGGCCAGCGTGGCCTTGTCGAAGTGGCTGCGCAGGCGCCGCAGCAGCGTGGGATGCGGGTCCGTCACGCCCCGCGCCGCCAGCGCGCGGCGGATCAGCGCGTCCGGCCCGTCGCCCACCCAGCCGCGCACGGTCGGCAGGTCGAAGCGGGCGTCCAGGTGCTCCGCGCGCAGCGCATGCGCCAGCGCCGCGGCGATGTCCGGCGCGCTGTCCACCAGCGTGCCGTCCAGGTCCAGGGCCAGGGCTTCGGCGCGCATCACACGCCCTGGTAGAGCTGCCGCACTTCGCAGTGCACGGGCGGATGGCGCAGCTGCTCCAGGCCCTGCAGCGTGAGCCAGGCCGCGTCGGGCAGGCTGCCGCCGGGCTCGCCGGACAGCGGCTGCCCGGGGTCGCCCAGGTGCGGCAGCAGCAGCTGCGCGTCGGCGAAGCGCTCGTCCTCGGTCCACCAGGTGGGCGTGACCACGGTCCACAGCCCGGCGGCGCGCGCCGCGCGCAGGCCGTGGGCCGAGTCCTCGAAGGCGACGGCCTCGTCCGCATCCAGGCCCAGCGTGCGCAGCACCAGCTCGAACACGTCCGGCGCCGGCTTCTTGTGCCGCACCAGGTCGCCGCAGGCGATCAGGTCGAACAGCCCCGGCCCCTGCGGGCCCAGCGTCGCCACCAGCAGCGCCTCGACGTTGGCGGGGCTGGTGGTGCTGGCGATGGCCAGGTGCAGCCCGGCCTCGCGCGCCTCGCGCAGCAGCCGCGCCACGCCCGGGCGCAGCGGCACGGCGCCCTGCGCCACCAGCGCCGCGTAGTGCCGCGTCTTGGCCGCGTGCAGCGCGGGGATGCGCGCCAGCGCGGCGCGGCGGTCCAGCTCGTCCAGGCCCAGGGTGTCGATGTGGTGCGCGATGCGCTCCTTGCCGCCGGTCACGCGCAGCAGCTCGCGGTAGCGCGCGCGGTTCCAGTCCCAGCGCAGGCCGGCATCGGCGAAGGCGGCGTTGAAGGCTTGGCGGTGCAGTTCCTCCGTGTCGGCCAGCGTGCCGTCCACGTCGAAGATCAGGGCCTGGATGCTCATGCGCGATTCCTTGCGTCGGGGTCGTTGGGCGTGGGGTTGTCGAACACCCGGCTGCCGAGCACGTCGGCCGCTTCCAGGGTGACGAGCTGCTCGGGCTGCAGCGGCGCGTCGCTGTCGAACAGCCGCGTGGCGTGGCGCAGCCGGATGCGGTCCAGCGCGTTGCGGATGGAGCGCGCGTTGGCGAAGTGCGGCTGCGCGCGGCGCAGCGCGATGTAGCGCGCGAAGGCGGCCTGCGCGCCGGGGTCGAAGCGGTAGTGCAGCTTCTGCAGCATCAGCTCCGAGATGCGCAGCAGCTCGGCTTCCGTGTAGTCGGGGAAGTCGATGTGGTGCGCGATGCGCGAGGCCATGCCCGGGTTGGAGCCGAAGAAGGTCTGCATGCGGTCCTTGTAGCCGGCCAGGATCACCACGATGTCCTCGCGCTGGTTCTCCATCACCTGCAGCAGGATCTCGATGGCCTCCTGGCCGTAGTCGCGCTCGTTCTCCGGCCGGTAGAGGTAGTAGGCCTCGTCGATGAACAGCACCCCGCCCATGGCCTTCTTGAGCACCTCGCGCGTCTTGGGCGCGGTGTGGCCGATGAACTGGCCCACCAGGTCGTCGCGGGTGACGGCCACCAGGTGCCCCTTGCGCACGTAGCCCAGTTGCTTCAGCACCTCGGCCATGCGCAGCGCCACCGTGGTCTTGCCCGTGCCGGGATTGCCGGTGAAGCACATGTGCAGCGAGGGCGGCTGCGAATCGAAACCCTGTTGCGCGCGCAGCTTGTCCACCAGCAGCAGCGCGGCGATGTCGTGGATGCGGCTCTTCACCGGCGCGAGGCCGACGAGCTCGGCGTCGAGCTGCGCCAGCACCGCCTTCACCCCGCTGCTCTCGAACAGCTGGCGCGGGCTCTGCACCGGGGGCGCGGCCGCCTCGGAGGCGGCCGCTTCGAGCACTTCGGCTTCCATGGCGGCCTCCCGCGCTCAGTAGCGCGCGCCCTCGGGCCGCGCCTGCGCCGCGTAGCCCTCGATGCGGTAGTGGATCTGCCGTCCCGGCCCCTCGGAGCGCACCAGGCGGAAGCCGGGCTCGTCCTGCGGCCGGTTCACGATGAAGGACAGCACCACCGACTCGACCCCGTGCGTGGAGTCGAAGGCCGTGACGCGGATGTAGTGGTTCGGGAAGGCCTTGCGGCAGTCCTTGATCTCCATGAGCACGCCGGCAGGGTCCTGCAGGTCGAACATCGGGTTGCCGTGCATTTCCCAGAAGGTGTTGCGCGGGTGCGGGTCGTCGGTGTACTCGATGCCGACTGCGAAACCCTTGTCGAGGGCGTATTCGACCTGCTTGAGGATCTGCTCGTCGGTGAGGTCGGGCAGGAACGAGAAGGTGCCTTGGGTCAGACGCATGGGGGGCTCCGGTTTGCAACGATCAGGCCACCGAGGGGGTGGGCACGAAGTCCGAGGTGTCGGTGGGCGTGTAGTTGAAGCTGACCTCGCCCCAGGTATCGAGCGCGGCCTGCAGCGGGGTGCACCACTTGGCCGCGGCGCGCAGGATGTCGGGGCCTTCTTCCTTGATGTCGCGGCCCTCGTTGCGCGCCAGCACCATGGCTTCGAGCGCGACGCGGTTGGCGGTGGCGCCGGCCTGGATGCCCTGCGGGTGGCCGATGGTGCCGCCGCCGAACTGCAGCACCACGTCGTCGCCGAACAGGTCCAGCAGCTGGTGCATCTGGCCGGCGTGGATGCCACCCGAGGCCACCGGCATCACCTTGCGCAGCGCGCCCCAGTCCTGCTCGAAGAAGATGCCGCGCGGCAGGTCGGGCACCGTGTGCGCGTCGCGGCACACGTTGTAATAGCCCTGTACCGTCAGCGGGTCACCTTCGAGCTTGCCCACCGCCGTGCCGGCGTGGATGTGGTCCACGCCCGCCATGCGCATCCACTTGGCGATGACGCGGAACGAGACGCCGTGGTTCTTCTGCCGGGTGTAGGTGCCGTGGCCCGCGCGGTGCAGGTGCAGGATCATGTCGTGCTGCCGGCACCAGTGGCTCAGGCTCTGGATGCCCGTGTAGCCCACCACCAGGTCCACCATCACGATCACCGAGCCCAGCTCCTTGGCGAACTCGGCGCGGCGGTACATCTCCTCCATCGTGCCGGCGGTGACGTTGAGGTAGCTGCCCTTCACTTCGCCGGTGGCGGCGCTGGCCTTGTTGACCGCGTCCATCACGAACAGGAAACGGTCGCGCCAGTGCATGAAGGGCTGCGAATTGATGTTCTCGTCATCCTTCATGAAGTCCAGGCCGCCCTTGAGGCCCTCGTAGACCACGCGGCCGTAGTTGCGGCCCGACAGGCCCAGCTTGGGCTTGGTGGTGGCGCCCAGCAGCGGGCGGCCGAATTTGTCCAGGCGCTCGCGCTCCACGATGACCCCCGTGGGCGGGCCGCTGAAGGTCTTCACGTAGGCCACGGGGAAGCGCATGTCTTCCAGCCGCGCGGCCTTCAGCGGCTTGAAGCTGAAGACGTTGCCGATGATGGACGCGGCCACGTTGGTGATGGAGCCTTCCTCGAACAAGCTCAGGTCGTAGGCCACCCAGCAGAACCACTGGCCCGGCTGCCCCGGCACCGGCTCCACGCGGTAGGCCTTGGCGCGGTACATGTCGCAGGCGGTGAGGCGGTCGGTCCAGACCACGGTCCAAGTCGCGGTGGAGGACTCGCCGGCCACCGCCGCGGCGGCCTCCACCGGGTCCACGCCCTCCTGCGGCGTGATGCGGAACAGCGCCAGGATGTCGGTGTCCTTGGGCTCGTAGTCCGGGTTCCAGTAGCCCATCTGCGCGTACTTCAGCACGCCGGCCGCGTAGCGCTTGCTCGCGTCCACGATCTGCTTGAGTTCGTTCATCTCGCCCATCGCCTGCTCCTTGGCTGCTTGTCCGACACCGGTTTGCATCGGCTTGGGATGGACTCTAGGAAGCGAATGGAATCAGGAAAAGTTAATTCTTTTTAAGATGACATCAGGTTTAACTAATATCGGATCATGTCGTCGTTGCGCCATGCCACCTTCAAGCAACTCGCCGCCCTGCACGCCGTGGCCCGGCTGGGCAGCGTCTCGGCCGCTGCGGCGGAGCTGCATTTGACGCAGCCGGCGGTGTCGATCCAGATCGGCGCGCTGGAGGAGGCGGCGGGCACGCCGCTGCTGCAGCGCACCGGGCGCGGCATCCGGCTGACCGAGGCGGGCGAGCTGCTGGCGGGCTATGCCGGGCGCATCCTGGAGCTGTGGCGCGAGGCCGGCGACGAGATGGCTGCGCAGCACGGAGACTTTTCGGGAACGCTGCGCGTCGGTGCGGTGACGACGGCGGAGTACCTGCTGCCGCCGCTGCTGGTGGCCTTCGCCAACGAGCACCCCAAGGTGAAGGTGAAGCTGCAGGTCGGCAACCGCGACCAGATCGTGCGCATGCTCGCCGGCCAGGAGGTGGACCTGGCCATCATGGGCCGCCCGCCGGCGGAGCTGAAGACGGTGTCCGCGGCTTTTGCGCGACACCCCATGGCCTTCCTGGCCGCGCCGGGGCATGCGCTGATGCAGCGCAGCGATCTCAGATTGGCGCAGTTGCTCGATGCCGAGCTGCTGGTGCGCGAGCGCGGCTCGGGCACGCGCGCCACGGTCGAGACGCTGTTCCGCGAGGCCGGGCTGCCGTTGCGTCTTGGCTCGGAGATGTCGAGCAACGAGGCCATCAAGCAGCTCACCGCGGCCGGGCTGGGCGTGGCCTTCCTGTCGCTGCACACCTGCACGCTGGAGATGCGGGCCGGGCTGCTGGGGCTGCTGCCGCTGCCGGGCAACCCCATCGAGCGCGACTGGTACGTCATGCACCTGGCCGCACGCCAGCTGCCGCAGGTGGCGGCGGCCTTCGAGCGCTTCCTGTGCGAGCAGGGCCAGGCGCTGGTGAAGGCCCAGCTGGAGCCACGGGAACAGGCCCGGGGCGAGCCCGGGGCTGTAACGCGCTGACGCGCGGCACCGGGGCGACTGTTCAATTTTGACCCTGGCCGCAGGGTCTGCCCTGAGTGGTTGCGCCCGCGATCGATGCCTACAACGCGCTCCTGGGAACCCGTCGAAGACGCCGCGGTGGGCCCGCTGACATTCACCAGGAGACGACAATGACCATGCGTTTGAAGCCTTCCGTCGCCGTATTGGCGCAGACATTCGGAAGCCTGCTGCTCGCCGTACCCGCCGTGGCACTGGCCAACGCCGACGTGGAAAAGAACATCGCCAACTCGAAGAACTGGGCGATGCAGGCCGGTGACATGTTCAACCAGCGCTACAGCAAGCTGGACCAGATCAACAAGGGCAACGTCGGCAAGATGCAGGTCGCCTGGACCTTCTCCACCGGCGTGCTGCGCGGCCACGAGGGCTCGCCGCTGGTGATTGACGGCACCATGTACCTGCACTCGCCTTTCCCCAACAAGGTCTTCGCCATCGACCTGGAGACGCAGAAGATCAAGTGGAAGTACGAGCCCAAGCAGGACACGGCCGTGATCGCGCAGATGTGCTGCGACACCGTCTACCGCGGCTTGGCCTATGCCGAGGGCAAGGTCTTCCTGCAGCAGGCCGACTCCATGCTGGTGGCGCTGGATGCCAACAACGGCAAGGTGATCTGGAGCGTCAAGAACGGTGACCCGAAGCTCGGCGCGGTCAACACCAATGCCCCGCACGTGTTCAAGGACAAGGTGATCACGGGCATCTCCGGCGGCGAATGGGGCGTGCGCGGCTTCTTGGCGGCCTACGACATCAACACCGGGCGCCAGGTCTGGAAGGCCTACTCCACCGGCCCGGACAACGAGATGCTGATGGACCCGGAGAAGACCATGACCTGGGCCGACGGCGGCCTCAAGCCCGTGGGCAAGGACTCCTCGCTCAAGACCTGGCAGGGCGACCAGTGGAAGACCGGCGGCGGCACCACCTGGGGCTGGTACAGCTATGACAAGGCCACCAACATGGTCTATTACGGGACCGGCAACCCCTCCACCTGGAACCCGGCTCAGCGCCCCGGCGACAACAAGTGGTCCATGACCATCTTCGCGCGCGACGTGGACACCGGCGTGGCCAAGTGGGCCTACCAGATGACGCCGTATGACGAGTGGGACTTTGACGGCGTCAACGAGATGATCCTGGCCGACATCCCCGTCAAGGGCAAGCAGACCAAGGCGCTGGTGCACTTCGACCGCAACGGCTTCGCCTACACGCTGGACCGCGTCACGGGCGCGCTGCTGGTGGCCGAGAAGTACGACCCGAAGGTCAACTGGGCTACGCACGTGGACATGCGCACCGGGCGCCCGCAGGTGGTCAAGCAGTACTCCACGGCGCAGAACGGGCCTGACGTCAACACCAAGGGCATCTGCCCGGCGGCGCTGGGCACCAAGGACCAGCAGCCCGCCTCCTTCGACCCCAACACCAAGCTGTTCTACGTGCCCACCAACCACGTGTGCATGGACTACGAGCCGTTCAAGGTCGAGTACACCGCCGGCCAGCCCTATGTGGGCGCCACGCTGGCGATGTATCCCGCCCCGGGCAGCCACGGCGGCATGGGCAACTACATCGCCTGGGACGCCGGCACCGGCAAGATCGTGCAGAGCAAGCCCGAGAAGTTCTCGGTGTGGAGCGGCGCGCTCAACACGGCCGGCGGCATCAGCTGCTACGGCACGCTGGAGGGCTACCTGAAGTGCGTGGACGCCAAGGACATCAACAAGGAGCTGTTCAAGTTCAAGACGCCCTCCGGGATCATCGGCAACGTGTTCACGTATGAGCACAAGGGCAAGCAGTACATGGGCGTGTTCTCGGGCATCGGCGGCTGGGCCGGCATCGGCATGGCCGCGGGCCTGGAGAAGGACAACGACGGCCTGGGCGCCGTCGGCGGCTACCGCGAGCTGAGCCAGTACACCGAGCTCGGCGGCTCGCTGACCGTGTTCGCGCTGCCCAACTGATCTCCCGCATCACAACAAGGCACCACTGAAAAACGCCTCAGGCACGGCCCGTGCCGGGTTGGCCTGGGGCGTTCGCATTCCTCACTGACGTTCGTTGGAGTGAAGCTCTCATGAAGTTCCGCAAAGTCGCTCTCGCCGCCGTGTCGTGTCTGGCGCTGTTCGGTGCCACGGTCTACAGCAATGCTCAGGGCAACCAGCTCTACACGGTGGTGGATGGCAACAAGGTCGATCCCCAGACCATGAAGGGTTTCCGCACCTGGCGCTCGGCCGCTTGCGACCGCTGCCATGGTCCCAACCAGGAAGGCATGGTCGGCCCCTCGCTCATCGAGAGCCTCAAGAAGCTGAGCAAGGACGAGTTCACCAAGACCGTGCTGGAAGGCCGGCTGGAAAAGGGCATGCCCTCCTTCGGCAGCAACCCGGCCGTGACGCAGAACATCGACCAGCTCTACGCCTACCTCAAGGGCCGCTCGGACGGGGCCATCACTTCCGCCAGGGTGCAGGAGATGCCTTGATGAGCGCCGCCGCTTTCCCGCGCTCGCGCCGGCGCGGCTGGAGCGCGGCGCTGCTGCTTGGCGCACTGGTGGCGGCCTGGCCCGCTGCAGCGCAGGAGGAACAGCCGCCGCGCAAGGCCTTCAAGGTGTGCCAGGACCCGCACAACCTCCCCTTCTCCAGCGCGCAGGGCAACGGTATCGAGAACCGCATCGCCGAGCTCTTCGCCCGCGACCTGGGGCTGCCGCTGCAGTACTACGACTTCCCCAACCGCCTGGCCTTCATCCGCAACACGCTGCGCTACAAGCTCCCCGGCGAGGACTGGCGCTGCGACGTGGTGCTGGGCGTGCCCGAGGGCTTCGATCAGGTCTCGGTGACCAAGCCCTACTACCGCTCGACCTACGCGCTGGTGTTCCCGCGCGGCAAGGGGCTCGACGGGGTACGCACGGGCCAGGACTTCCTCAAGCTCGACCCGGGCGTGCTGGGCAAGCTGCGCATCGGCGTGCACGATCGCTCGCCGGCCGGCAAGTGGCTGGCCAAGCACCAGCTGGTGGATCGCGCCGTGGTCTACCCGATGATGAGCCCGGACACCGAGCACGACCCCGGCGAGGCGGTGGAGGCCGACCTGGCCGCCGGCCGCATCGACGCCGCCATCCTGTGGGGCCCGCTGGCTGGTTACGCCGCCAAGCGCCAGAGCGCGGCCAACCTCGTGGTGGTGCCGCTGGCCTCGGAGCCGGACGTGCGCTTCGACTACGCCATAGCCATGGGCGTGCGCTACGGCGAGCCGCAGTGGAAGAGCCAGATCGAGGGCCTGATCGAGCGTCGCCGCGGCGACATCCAGGCCATCCTGCGCGAGTTCGGCGTGCCGCTGGTGGAGTCCGGCGCCTCTGGTCGGCCGGCTTCGAGGGACTGATGCCGTGGCCCGCGGCCCCTCGGCTCACCAGCGCCGCCTCCTGGGCTCGGCGCTGGTGGCGGCCTGCCTGCTCAGCAGCAGCGGCGCGCACGCGGAGTTCGACCGCCGCTCGCTGATCCTGCTGGGGCGCAGCGTGCTGCGCATCGAGGCCGAGGGCGCCGGCGGGCGACTGCAACTGGGCTCGGGCGTGGTCATCGCCAAGGAGCGCGTGGTCACCAACTGCCATGTCACCCGCAACGCCAGCAGCATCTCCGTGGTGCAGGCCGGCGCGCGCTGGTCGGTGCAGTCGCAGGCCCTGGACACCGAGCGCGACCTGTGCGTGCTGCAGGTGCCCGGGCTGCCCAACGCGCCGGTGGCGCTGGGCCGCGCCGCTTCGCTGCGCGAGGGCCAGGAGCTCGCCGCGCTGGGCTACACCGGCGGGCCGGCGCTGCAGATCAGCGGCGGCAGCGTGGTGGCGCTGCACCACTGGGGCGGGCACCTCGTCATCCAGTGCAGCAACGGCTTCACCTCGGGCGCCAGCGGCGGCGGGCTGTTCGACCGCGACGGCAACCTCGTGGGCATCCTCACCTTCCGGCTGCCGGGCGGGCGCACGCACTACTACGCCGTGCCGGCCGAATGGCTGGCCGACAGCACCGAGCTGCGCATGCGCTTCGGCCAGGTGCGCCCGCATGACGGGCTGAGCTTCTGGCAGCAGCCGCTGGCCGCGCAGCCGCTGTTCCTGCAGGCGGCCACGCTGGAGCGCGCCGGGCAGTGGGACGATCTGCTGCACTTGGCCGAGCGCTGGGCGCACGAGGACGCCGCCGATCCCGAGCCGCTGTACCTGCGCGCGCTGGCCTACGAGCACCTGGGCCGTGACACCGCCGCGGTGCAGAGCTGGCAGCGCAGCCTGGACATCGATCCCGCCTACAGCCGCAGCTGGGCCCGGCTGGCGCAGCTCTACCACCGCACCGGCCTGGCCTCGCAGGCGCAACAGGCCATCGAATCGCTCACCGCCCTCAATCCCGGACTGGCGCTGGAGGTGTCGGACCGCCTGCGCGCCGATCCTTCAGAACCCCCTCAGGAATCCGCACGCCAATGAGTCTTTCCCTTCTTTCGCGCGGTCGCCGTGCTGCGGCGCTGGCCGCGGCGGCGCTGGCGGCCACGCTGCTGGGCGCCGCGCCGCTGCGTGCCGCCGAGGAGCCGAGCCCCGACGAGGAGCCGCGCGTGGCCGGCGCCGGCACCATCTCGGAGGCCGAGCGGCGGATCTTCATGGCGCCGCACCTGCAGGGCCTCAAGCCCGGCACCGTGCTGCGCTATGCCTTCACGCATGGCGGCTCGCTGGAGCCCGGCTACGCCGGCGCGCTGGAGCTGCAACTGCGCGCCGGCGCCGATGGCCGCTGTTGCGACACCAGCGCCACCTTCCCGGAGGCGCAAGGCCCGCGTCCCTTGCCGACCGTGGAAGGCGCCAGCGCCAACCCGGTGATCCTCTACTTCCTGGAGCACGACTTGCGCGAGATGCAGCGCCTCACGCGCGGGCAGATGAACCACTTCCGGCGCCGTATCCGCCTCGCGCTGGCCGAGGATGCCCGCAGCGAGGACACCCGCGTGCGCTACCAGGGCCGCGAGCTGCCGGCGCAGCGGCTGCAGGTGAGCCCCTACCTCACTGATCCCATGCGCAACCGTTTCGAGCAGTACGCGGCCAAGCGCTACGAGTTCGTGCTGGCCGACGTGCCCGGCGGCGTGGCGCAACTGCGCACCCTGCTGCCCGGCAATCAGTCCGGCACGCCGCCGCTGCTTGAAGAAACCCTCACCCTTGAAGGCGCCGAAGTGGGCGCCGCGACTGCAAAACCATGACCCTGCCCTCCCTTCGCCTGGCCCGCCAGCTGCTGCGCCCCGCCGCCGTGTCCGTGCTGTTGAGCGTTGCCGCTCCCTGGGCCTTTGCCCACGACTACCCCACGGCCGCACGCGTGGAATACGTGCAGGCCTGCATGCGCGACCACCCGGGCAGCTACTACGAGATGCTCAACAAGTGCTCGTGCGTGCTGGATCGTCTGGCGGCGCAGGTGCCCTACGACGACTTCGTGACCATGAGCACCGCCACCAACGCCAACAGCATCGGCGGCGAGCGCGGCAACACCATCCGCGACACCGAGCCGCTGCAGAAGCAGATCCGCGAGTTCCGCAAGCTGCAGTCCACGGCGCGCGAGGGCTGCTTCATTGCGCCGACGGCGGCGCGCTGAAGACCTTCCTCCAGTCCCGGCTTGCTCTTGTTCGTGAAATGACCCGTTTGCACTGACCCTTCGATACCTCAGGGCGCGCCCTGTGCTGAGGTATCGAAGCATCAGGACGAACGGAATACGTCGCTGATCAGCAAGCGCGGGACTCACGTCCCGTACTTCGGATTCCCCTGCCGCTTCTGCGCCATGTCGCGCACCAGGAAGCGCACGGCGCGCTGCCACGACTCGTCGTTGTTACCGCGCAGGTCCACCGACTTCGACAGCACCACGCGCTTGCGGCGCACGTCGTGCACCTCGATGTTGAAGTTCAGGATCAGCTCGCTGACCTTCTGTACCCAGCCGGTGATGGCGTAGTCGGTGTCGAGCTGCTGCCCTACCTGGCGCGCGCAGTCCTCGCAGCGGTGCATGAACTCCTGCTCGTTGCGCAGCTTGTCCATCAGCGCTCGCGCACCCTGCAGCGGAACGATCCGGTAGAGCCGCTGCGCCTGCAACTGCTCCTCCAGGTCCTCGCGCGCCTGGCGCAAGCGCCGCTGCAGCGCGGCATGCGCTTGCGGCTCGGGGTTGGGATGGTCGTCGAGCAGGTCGAAGTCCAGCACCACGGCGCTGGGCGGCGGCACCGGCTGCGCGCGGGCCGTGGCCCCCGGTATCGCCAGCGCGGCGGCCGCGGTCAGGAGCAACAGGCGGCGATGGCGCTGCATCCGGTGGCTCCGATACGCGCTCACGAACGCCGCCTCAGCTTGCGGTAGATGGTGTTGCGGCTGATGCCCAGCCGCTTGGAAGCCAGCGAGATGTTGCCGTCCAGCTCCTGCACCACGCGCAGGATGGTCTGCATCTCCAGCTCTTCCAGCGTGGCGCCGGCCTCGGCCGGATCAGGCTGTGCCGCCAGTACGGGTGCCGGATCGTGCTCCGCTGCGGGCTTGCCGGTGCCGATGCTCGCGTCCGGCTGGCGCCGTGCCACGGCGCGCTGCACGTCCTCGATGAAGTCCTCGGGCAGGTGCGCGGGCGTGATGGCGGCTTCGTCGCCGGCCATCGCGGCCGCCGCGCGCAGCACGTTGACGAGCTGGCGCACGTTGCCCGGCCAGTGGTAGGACTGCATCAGCCGCACCACCTCCGCGTCCAGCGTCGGCGCGCGCAGCGGGCCGTGGCGGCGCAGGATGCGCTGCACCAGCACCAGCAGGTCGCTGCGCTCGCGCAGCGGCGGCAGCCGCACCGTCAGGCCGTTGAGCCGGTAATACAGGTCCTCGCGGAAGGCCTGGCGCTCCACCATCTCGCGCAGGTTGTGGTGCGTGGCGCTGATCACGGCCACGTCGGCCGGCGCGCCGCCCAGCGGCGCAAGCTCGTGCTCGTGCAGCACGCGCAGCAGCCGCGCCTGCAGCGCCAGCGGCATGTCGCCCACCTCGTCCAGGAACAGCGTGCCGCCCTGGGCTTGCAGGATGCGCCCCAGCGCGCCGGGGCGCCGCGCGCCGCCTTCGCTGCCGAAAAGCTCGGCCTCGATCATCGGCTCCGGCAGCCCGGCGCAGTTCACGGTCGCGAAGGGCAGGCCGGCGCGCGAGGATTCCTGGTGGATGGCGCGCGCCAGCACCTCCTTGCCCGACCCGGTCTCGCCCAGGATCAGTACCGAGATGTCGCGGTCGGCGACGCGGCGCAGCCGGGTGGCCAGCGCCTCCATCTGCGCGTCGCCCGTCTGCAGCCACGACAGATCGGGCACGGCCTCGGCGTCCGCCGCGCGCGGCCGCTCGCGCCGCGGCACCAGCACCGAACTCACCGGGGGGGAGGCCGGCCGTACCAGCGCGGACGGCGCCTCGGTGGCGCCCGCTTCGGCTGCCGCGTCGCCGGAGGGCAGCAGGCTCATCGTCGGGCGCGCCAGCGGCCAGTTCAATTGCAGCCGCGCGTGCAATTGCAGCCCGTTGGCCAGCGTGAGCGTGAGCGGGCCGGTCGAGGCGCTGCGCGCCTGGTCCAGCAGCTGCGGCAGGCTCAGGCCGAAGAGGCTTTCCACGCAGTTCATGCGCAGCCCCGCGGGGCTCAGCGCCAGCAGGTCCAGCGCGCTGCGGTTGGCGCCCAGCAGCTTGCCGTCCTCGCCCACGGCCAGGATGCCGCCCATGAGCGTGTCGATGAACTCGACGCGGCTGTGGAAGTGCAGCCGCAGCGCGTGCTGGCAGTCGTCGGTCAGCCAGTGGTTCTCGATCATGCGCGCCGACATCTTCACCAGGCCCAGCGTGTGGGCGTGGAAGGAGCGGTGGTCGCCGGTGACGTCGAGCACGCCCAGCAGGTTGCCGCGCGGATCGAAGATGGGCGCGGCCGAGCAGGTCAGGAAGTCGTTGGCATACATGAAGTGCTCGTCGGCATGCACGAACACCGGCTCCTCCGTCACCAGCGCCGTGCCCATGCCGTTGGTGCCCTTGCTGGCCTCGGCCCAGTTCACGCCGGGCGCCAGCGCCACCTTGGCCGTGCGCTCCAGCAGGTCCGAGTGGCCCACCGAGTGCAGCACCGTGCCCTGCGTGTCGGCCAGCACCACCATGCTCTTGCTGACCAGGATCTGCTCCAGCAGCAGCTCCATCACCGGCGCGGCATGCATGAACAGCCGGCGGTTGCGTTCATGAACCAATGCCAGGTCGGCCCGCGGCAGCGGCGTGTAGTCGCCATGGCCGATGCGCGTGAGCCCCAGCGCCGCGCAGCGCTCGTGCGACTTGCGGATGGCCTCCACATGCGCCGGGTCGCTGGGCACCAGCACGCTCGTGGCTGAGTGTCCGAAGCCCAAGTCGCGCTTTCGGCCAGCCAACGGGCCCTCGGACGGACGGGTCGTGAGCATCGCTGTCCTTTCTACTTCCGCCTGCAGCGGAGGTCTCCTCTGGGTTTTCTTACAGGCGCGCGCAGCATACGCCCCCGGCCTGCCGTGACACTGTGTACTGAATCCAGGGCAGCAACAGGGTTGCCAGACAACCCGGCTTGCAACAAGCACGCCATCCAGCCGCGTGGAACAGGGCTTGCAGGAAGGGGGTTCCTTCTCCGAGCCGCGTCCCGCCATGACTTTTGCCCTTGCCGTGTCCGCCGCTTCCACTCCTGAGTTCGTGCGCGTGAGCGCCCCGGGCCGGCTGCACCTGGGCTTCCTGGATCCCGGCGCCTCGCTGGGCCGGCGCTTCGGCAGCCTGGGCCTGGTGGTGCAGGGACCGCGGACGCGGCTGGAGCTCCGCCTGGCGGGCCGTCCGGTGGTGGAGGCCGCGCCCGGGATCGATCCGGGGGAACTGGAGCGCGCCGCCACGCACCTGGCCCAGGTGCAGGCCCACACCGGACTGGGACGGCCGCTGCACCTGCGGCTGCTGGAGGTGCTGCCCCCGCACGCCGGCCTGGGCTCGGGCACGCAGCTGGCGCTGGCGGTGGGCACGGCCTTCGCGCGGTTGCACGGGCTGGCGCTGGGTGCCCCGGAGGTGGCCCAGATGCTGGGACGCGGCCTGCGCTCGGGCGTGGGCATCGCCGGTTTCGAGCACGGCGGGCTGCTGCTGGACGGTGGTCCGCAGGCCGACGGCCGGCCCGCGGCCGTGACGTCGCGGCTGGACTTCCCGGAGCGCTGGCGCGTGCTGCTGGTGCTGGACCCTGCTCGCCGCGGCCTCTCCGGCGCGCAGGAGAAGCAGGCGCTGGCCCAGCTCCCGCCCTTCCCGCGCGAGCTCGCGGCCGAGCTGTGCCACCGTGTCGTGATGCAGGTGCTGCCCGGCGCCGCGGCGGCCGATTTCGGCTGCTTCGCCGAGGGGCTCAACCGCATGCAGGCGCTGCTGGGCGGGTACTTCGCGCCGGCGCAGGGCGGCAGCTCCTACACCAGCCCGGCCGTCGATGCGCTGATGCGCTGGATCGGCCGCCACGGCGACGCCGCCATCGGCCAGAGCTCCTGGGGCCCCACGGGCTTCGCCATCCTGCCCTCGGCCGAGGCCGCCGCGGCGCTGCTGCGGGCCGCGCGCGCGGCCGGCGCGGTGGCGCCGGGGCTGCAACTGCAGCTCGTGCAGGGCCGCAATGCCGGCGCCGATCTCCAGATCCTGGCGGCCTCCCCGGCCGCTGCCTGCGCCTGACGGCGCCCACCCCTCCGGCATCACCTCATGGAACGACCCTACATCCTGCACATGCTCACCCCCGGCCCGTGGATGAGCCCCTTCGACGTCAACATGGCCGCCGACGCCGGCTACCAGGTGATCGTCCCGTACTGCGGCGTGGACGTGGCCGCCACGCCCAACCTGACGCAGGACGCCATCTTTTCGCGCGGCCCCAAGGGCGTGGCGCGCACGGGCCTGTTCATCGGCGGGCGCGACGTGATGCAGGCGGTGGACATGCTCGACGCCGCGCGCAAGGCCATGGTGCCGCCCTTTGTGGTGTCGGTGATGGCCGACCCCAGCGGCGCCTTCACCACCGCCGCGGCCATGCTGGCCTGCGTGCGCGAGCAGCTGAAGAAGGCGCATGGCGCCGATCTCGCCGGCCGCCAGGTGCTGGTGCTCGGCGGCACGGGGCCGGTGGGCCGCATCGTGGCGGTGCTGGCGGCGCGCGCCGGGGCACAGGTGCGCGTGGCCAGCCACAAGGGACAGCAGGCGGCCGACGAGACGGCCCAGGCCGTGAACGGGCGCTTCGGGACCCAGGTGCTGGGCGCCTCCAGCGCTGACCAGGCCGCGGTGCGCGAGGCGCTGCAGTCCACCGACGTGGTGCTCGCCACCGCCGCGGCGGGCGTGCAGGTGCTGAGCGCCGAAGACCTCGCCGCCGCGGGCGGAAAGCTGCTGGTGGCGGCCGACGTCAACGCCGTGCCGCCGGAGGGCATCGCCGGCGTGGGCGTGATGGACGACGGCAAGCCGCTGGCGGGCACCCGGGCGGTGGGCATCGGCGCGCTGGCCGTGGGCAACGTCAAGTACCAGGTGCAGCACCGCCTGCTGCAGCGCATGCGCGAGGCCGAGAAGCCCGTCACGCTGAGCTTCGATGACGCCTTCGCACTGGCCTGCGAGCTGCGCGCCGGCTGAGGCCATGGCCCGGCCCACGCTGCTGGTGGCCGGGCTGTCGGTGCGGCAACTGGCGCAGGCGTCCGCGCGCGAGGGCTTCACGACCCTCGCGCTGGACGCCTTCGGCGACCGCGACACGCGCCATGCCGCGCCGCGCTGGCGGGCCTGGCACCGCTTCGACGCCGGCGACCTGCTGGATGCGCTGCACGAGGCCGCCGCGTCCGGCGCGCTGGGCTGGATCGCCGGCAGCGGCTTCGAAGCCCACTTGGACCTGCTGGCCGCCGGCGCGCTGCGGCTGCCGCTGCTGGGCACGCCGGTGGATGGCTGGCGGCTGGTGCGCGATCCGCGCCGCTTCTTCCCGCTGCTGCAGGCGCTGGGTCTGCCGCACCCGCCCACGCGCTGGGACCAACCCCCGGCTGATCATCAGGACTGGCTGTTCAAGGACGGCGCCGCCTGTGGCGGCTGGCACGTGCGGCCGGCACGGGATGTCGAGGCGCCGGGCGGCCTGGGCTGTTGGCAGCGCCGCCTCGACGGCGTGCCGATGTCCGCCGCCTTCGTGGCCGACGGTTGCCGCGCGCTGTGTCTGGGCTTCAACGAACAACTCGTCGGCCTGCCCGATGCGCCCTACGCCTGGCGCGGCGCCATCGGCCCCGTGCCCGTGCCGTCCGATGTGGCGGCGCAGATCGACACGGCCTTGCAACAGCTCATACCGGCCTGCGGCCTGCGCGGGCTGGGCAGCCTGGATTTCCTGCTCGGCGCCGATGGCGGCGTGTCGCTGCTGGAACTGAACCCTCGTCCCGGGGGAACGCTGCAGCTCTACGCGCCGCAATCGCCGCTGCGGCTGCACCTGCGCGCCTGCCTGGGTGCGCCGTTGCCGACACAGCCTGTGTCGCAAACGGTCAGTGGCCTGGAAGTGTTGTACGCGCCGCGGCGGCTGCGCCTGCAGGCCGCCGAGCTGCAGCGGCTGGCGCGCCGCGCCTGGGTGCACGACCTGCCCGATGCGCCGGTGGACGTGGCCGCGCGCGAGCCGGTGTGCTCGCTCAGCGCCACGGCGCCGGACGCCGAGGCCGTGCGCGCGCTGCTGCGTCGGCGCCATGACGAATTGACCCCCCTCTTGGAGAACTGTGCTCATGAGCTCCCCTGCTGACACCCTGAGCGTCAACCACCTTGCGCAGCCCCTGCTGCGGCGGTTGCTGGACGAGGCCACGGCGCTGCGCGTGCGCGTGCAGCGCGACGAATTCGGCGTGCAGGTCGTCGATGCCGGGCTGGAGGCCCAGGGCAGCGTGGAGGCGGGCCTGGCCGTGGCGCGCATCTGCATGGGCGGCCTGGGCGAGGTGAGCCTGCGTGCCGCGCCGGAGGAGGGCTGGCCGACCTGGGTGCAGGTGAGCAGCGCGCAGCCGGTGCTGGCCTGCCTGGGCAGCCAGTACGCGGGCTGGAGCCTGTCGGCCACCAAGGAGGAGACCGGCGGCAAGAAGTTCTTCGCCCTGGGCTCGGGACCGGCGCGGGCGCTGGCCGCGCGAGAGGACCTGTTCCAGGAGCTGGGCTATCGCGACCGCGCCGACGCCGGTGTGCTGGTGCTGGAGGTGGACCGCCTGCCGCCGGACGTGGTGGTGGAGAAGGTGCTGCGCGACTGCGCGCTGCCGCCGCAGGGCCTCACGGTCATCGTCACGCCCACGGCGAGCCTGGCCGGCACCACGCAGGTGGTGGCGCGGGTGCTGGAGGTGGCGCTGCACAAGGCGCACGAGCTGGGTTTCCACCTGGCCGACATCGTGGGTGGCAGCGCGACGGCGCCGCTGCCCTCGCCCGGCGCCGACGGCTTGCAGGCCATGGGGCGGACCAACGACGCGATCCTGTACGGCGGCCGGGTGCACTTGCAGGTACGCGGCGACGAGGAAGCGGCGCGGCGCCTGGCGCAGCAACTGCCCTCGCGCAACGCGCGGGAGTACGGGCGCAGCTTCGCCGACATCTTCAAGGCCGCGGAATACGACTTCTACAAGATCGACGGCGCCCTCTTCGCGCCGGCCGAGGTATGGGTCAGCCACCTGGGCTCGGGCCGCACCTGGCGCGGCGGCGGCACGGACATGGGACTGCTGCGCGGGCTGTGGCTGGAGGAGGCGTGAGCCACGGCATGGAGGGCCTGCGCGTCGCCCTGATGAGCGACGAATCCGGTTGGCACGTGCGGCGGCTGCGCCGGGCGCTGCTGGCGCGCGGGGCGGCGCTGGTGCGTTGCCTGGACCTCGCGCAGTGCGGCGTCGCCACCGCCGCCTCGCGCCACGGCCTGGTGCTGCCGGGCTTCGGGCGCGAGCTGCCCGACGCGGTGATCGTGCGCGGGGTCGCCGCCGGCAGCTTCGAGCAGGTCACCAAGCGGCTCACCGTGCTGCATGCGCTCGCGGCGCTGGGCGTGCCCGTCTACAACGAGGCGCGCGCCATCGAGCGCAGCGTGGACAAGGCCATGACGAGCCTGCTGCTGCGCAGCGCCGGCATTGCCTCGCCGCCGGCCTGGACCACCGAGTGCCCCGCGCAGGCGCAGCGCCTGGTGATGCGCGAGGCCGCCGCCGGCCGCGCGCTGGTGCTCAAGCCGCTGTTCGGTTCCCAGGGCAAGGGGCTGCAACTCGTGGGCCGCGTGCACGGCACCTTCGTGCCGCTGCCGCCGCTGGAGCCCTACGGCGGCCTGGCCTACCTGCAGCGCTACGTGCCGCCGCTGGGCACGCCGGGCTTCGACTGGCGCGTGCTGGTCATCGGCAGCCGGGCCGTGGCCGCCATGCGGCGCGTGAGCGCGCACTGGGTCCACAACGTGGCGCAGGGTGCGCGCTGCGAGGCGGCCGAGGTGACGCAGGACCTGGCGTTGCCCGCGGTACGCGCGGCCCAGGCCCTGGGGCTGGACTACGCAGGCGTGGACCTCATTCCCACGCCCGATGGGCCGCAGGTGCTGGAGGTCAACGGCGTGGCGGCCTGGCAGGGGCTGCAGCGCGTCACGGGCTTCGACATCGCGCAGGCGATCGTGGACGACCTGCTCGACCGCAAGGTCGCGGCGGCGCTGGGACGGCGTAGCGCATGAGCATGCAGATGCCCGTGGTTTCCGCCGAATCCGCCGTGGCGCTGGAGCGCGGACGCGCCGCCTTCCTCGCCGCTTGCCGCCTCGACGTGCAGGTGCGCAAGCCCGGCAACGTCAGTTTCCATTCGCCCGGCCACGGCATGCGGGCGCAGCAGTTCCTGGACAGCGCCGCGGCGGCGCAGGAGGCACTGTTCGCGCCGGGGCTGAGCGTTGGCCAGCGCATCGAGGGCGCGGTGCGGGCCACGCTGGCCGTGGCCGGCTGCAACACCAACCTGGGCATCGTGCTGCTGTGCGCGCCCATTGCCGCCGCGCTGGAGCGCGCGCCCGGCGCCCGCGACGCCGCCGGATTGCACGCGGCGGTGCGGGCGGTGCTGCGGGAGCTGGACCTGGAGGATGCCCGTCACGCCTTCCGCGCCATCGCCGCGGCCCATCCCGGCGGCCTGGGCCGTGCCGAGGCGCAGGACGTCAACGACGCACCCACCGCCGGCCTGCGCGAGGCCATGGCGCTGGCGGCGCGGCGCGACAGCATCGCGCGGCAGTACGCGTGCGACTTCGACGATCTCTTCGCCGTGGGCCTGCCCGCGTTCCAGGCCGGCGCGGATGCCGAGGCCGGGATGCTGCGGGCCTGGCTGGCCTGCCTGGCGCGCTGGCCCGATTCACACATTGTTCGAAAGCAGGGTGCAGCCGTGGCACAGACTGTCCTGGAGCGGGCCACGGTCTTCGAGCAAGGGCTGCGCGGTCAAGGCCCGGCCGCGCTGGCCGAAGCGCTCGCCGACTGGGATGAAACCCTGAAACAGCAGGGGCTGAACCCGGGCACCAGCGCCGATCTGGCAGTGGCCAGCACCCTGCTGGGCCTCCTGGTTTCGCGTGGCACGGAACGTGAATAAAGGCACGAAGCGCCGCAGCCGCGGCGTGGATCGCGAAACCCACATGGAGACTGACCCATGGCAAAAATCGACCGCATGCTCGTCGGCGAATCACTGGTTGGGGATGGCAACGAGGTCGCCCACATCGACCTGATCATCGGCCCGCGTGGTTCCCCTGCCGAGACCGCCTTCGCCAACGCGCTGGTGAACAACAAGGAAGGTTTCACGTCGCTGCTGGCCGTGGTCGCGCCGAACCTGATGGCCAAGCCGGCCACCGTGATGTTCAACAAGGTCACCATCAAGGGTGCCAAGCAGGCGGTGCAGATGTTCGGCCCGGCCCAGCGCGGCGTGGCGATGGCGGTGGCCGACAGCGTCGAGGACGGCACCATCCCGGCCGACGAGGCCGACAACCTGTTCATCTGCGTCGGCGTGTTCATCCACTGGCAGGCCGAGGACGACAAGAAGATCCAGGAGTTCAACTACCGCGCCGTGCGCGAATCCATCGCCCGCGCCGTGCGCAACGAGCCCAGCGCACAGGAAGTCGTGTCCAAGAAGGGTTCCGTCACCCACCCCTTCCAGGCCCAGGGCTGAGGAAGGGCCCCAAGCCGCAGCGCCTGCCCACCGGCAGGCGATCGCGGAAGGCCCGTGGCGCCGCGGCGCCACGGGCCGCCACCCCAAGAGAAGCGGCCCCGCGGGGCCGCTTCTTCATTTCGTTGACGTCACTTCTTCCCGGGCACCATGCCCTCGCCGATCAGCGACAGCACCCGGGCCGGCGCGCGCGCGCGGGACGCGGCGCCATTGAAATCGTCCGCCCGGCGTTCGATGGCCACGCCCACGGCCTGCAGGTCGTCGAACTTGCGCGGCTTGGCCAGCGCCACCCGCACCCAGTGCGCGCCGAACTCGCACACCGTGATGCGCGCGATCTCCTCGGCCAGCGCCTCCAGCAGTTGCACTTGGTGCTCGGCGAAGAGCCGGTGCAACCGCTCGCGCAGCACGCTGTAGTCGATGGTGTCGCCTATGCGGTCGCTGTCGCAGGCACCGCTGCGCGGCAGCCCGGCGGCGAGATCCACGCGCACCGGCTGCGGGTCATGCAACTCGCTGTGGTGGATGCCGATCACGGTCGGGATGGTCAGTCCCTCGATGAAGATCAGGTCCAGCGCGGCACCGGTGGATTCGTGGCGTGGCAGGGGTGGCAAGGGCATGAGGGCGGACATCGGCAAGCCTCCAGGCGTGGTTCGGACGGCGGCTTTCCGCAAGTTGCGCGCCAGTCCCGGCCGGCCTTCTTCCGCGCGGCAAGCAGGGAGCCCGCGCCGTGTCACGGAATGACGCAATAACCCGGTGGATTGCGGGCAATTCCCGACAGCGCTGACCCGGGGGTGCCGGCCGACAATGCGCCGCGAGCGGGCTCCCTCCAACGGGGGCCCTCTTCAGTAGGAGCTCACATATGACACAAGGCCTGTTGGCGGCGGTGGGACATGGCCAACGCGTGCTGGGCGCGGTGCTGAGGGGCATGCGCTCGGGGTTGCACGAGCAGGTGGCGCAGTCGTGGACACGCTGCCTCAACGAGTACCGCCTGGACCCCGACGGCGAACCGCATCCGCCCGTGCTCGACCGCAACGCGCTGGCGCTGCGCTGCCGCCGCCTGGGCGACGTGATCGAGGCGGCGCGGCTGGAGATGAGCACGCTCTACCAGCAGCTCGCCGACACCGAAACCGCCGTGGTGCTGACCGATGGCGAGGGCGTCATCCTGCATTTGGTGTCCTCGCCCGAGTTCGCGCAGGAGCTGGAGCCGGTGGGCTTCACCGTGGGCGCGTTGTGGAACGAGGCCTACGCCGGCACCAACGGCATGGGCACCTGCCTGGCCCTGGCCGAGCCGGTGTCGGTACGCCAGGAGGACCATTTCTTCACCCGCCTGACCTCGCTGACCTGCTCGGCCGTGCCGGTGCACGACCCGGAGGGCCGCATGGTGGCGGTGCTCGACGTCACCAGCCGCTCGGCGCTGCAGCAGCAGCACGTGCTGGTGCTGCTGGGCATGACGGCGCGCATGATCGAGAACCGCCTCATCGACCAGCGCTACCGCGACAGCCACCCGCTGCACTTCCACACCCGGCCCGAGCTCGTGCACACGCTGCACGAAGGCCGCTTGGCGGTGGACGGCGAGGGCGTGATCCGCGCCGCCAACCGCAGCGCGCTGTTCCAGCTCGGCGTGGACCACCCGCAGGCGCTGTGCGGGCGGCGGCTCGAAGAGGTGTTCCAGACCACGCTGGACGACCTGCTGGAGCGCAACCGCGCCACCTCCTTCCATCCGGTGGCGGTGTACCGCGCCAACGGCGCGCACCGCTTCTTCGCCGTGGTGCGCTGCCCGGCGGCGGAGGCACAACCGCAGTCGCAGACCGGCGCGCGCGGCCTGTCCTCCACGCTGGTCCCGGCCGCGCGGCCAGCGCGCGCGGTGCCGGCCGCCGGGCTGGCCGATCCGCAGCTCGTGCAGCAACTGCACACCGGTGCGCGCGTGCTGGCGCGTGGCACGCCGCTGCTGCTGCGCGGCGAGACCGGCGCGGGCAAGGAGGTGTTCGCGCGCGCGCTGCACGAGCGCAGCCCGCATGCCTCGGGCAGCTTCGTGGCGGTGAACTGCGCCAGCCTGCCGGAGAGCCTGGTCGAGTCCGAGCTCTTCGGCTACCGCGCCGGCGCCTTCACCGGGGCGCAGCGCAACGGCCGGCGCGGCAAGATCCTGCAGGCCGACGGCGGCACGCTGTTCCTGGATGAGATCGGCGACATGCCGCTGGAGCTGCAGGCGCGGCTGCTGCGCGTGCTCGACGAGCGCCGCGTCACGCCGCTGGGCACGGAGGAGACGCACCCGGTCGATTTCCAGCTCATCAGCGCCAGCCACCGCAACCTGCTGGAGCTGGTGGCGCAGGGGCGCTTCCGCGAGGACCTGTACTACCGTCTGGCCGGCATCGAGCTGGGCATCCCGGCACTGCGCGAGCGCAGCGACAAGCGAGAGCTGATCCAGCGCATCCTGCAGGAGGAGAACGGCGGCCCGGTGGTGCTGCGCCCCGAGGCCGAGCAGCTGCTGATGGGCTACCGCTGGCCCGGCAACGTGCGCCAGCTGCGCCACGTGCTGCGCGCGGCCGTGGCGCTGGCCGACGGCGCGCCGGTGGGGCTGGAGCACCTGCCCTCGCTGCGCCAAGGCCCGGCGGCCGTGCCGGCCCCGGCGGTGGCGGATGCGCCCGCGCCGGCGCTGGCATCGGTTTCGCTACTGGCTTCGGGCATGGTCCCGGCCGAAACCCCGGCCCCGCAGGGCCTCAACCTGATCCAGTCGCATGAGCGACAGGTGCTGCTGCAGTTGCTGGAGCAGCACCGCTGGAACGTGAGCAACGTCGCCAAGGCGCTCGATGTCAGCCGAAACACCCTCTACCGCAAGCTCCACAAGCTCCAGATCGCCGTCTCCCAACGCGCCTGAAGAAGACGTGCTCGAAACCGAGGCCGCGCTGGAGGCCCTGGACGTGCCCGACGGCCCGCCGCGCTCGCGCTTCGCCTTTGCCGTCACCGGATCGGGCCACTACCTCGAAGAAGCCATGGCGCTGGCGGCGCGGCTGCCGGCGGTGGACCTGTTCCTCTCCGCCGCGGCCGAGGAGGTGCTGCCGCAGTACGGCTTCACGCTGGACTCGCTCAAGGAGCGCTTCAAGGTCTTCCGCGACAAGAGCGCCAGCGCCGTACCGGTGGGCATGCTGTATTCGGACGCCTACCACACGGTGATCGTGGCGCCGGCGACCTCCAACACGGTGGCCAAGTGCGCCTTCGGCATCTCCGACACGCTGCCCACGAACATGTTCGCGCAGGCGGGCAAGCTGGGCATCCCGGGCATCGTGTTCGCGTGCGACACCGAGCCCACCGTCATCACCAAGGCGCCGCACGAGTGGGTGACGCTGCACCCGCGCCGCATCGAGCTGGACAACGTGGAGCGGCTGCGCGCCATCGACCACTGCCGCGTGGTGTGCTCGCCCGCCGAGCTGGAAGCGGCCCTGTCACGGCGGCTGCGGGAGCTGTCCCTGGAATGGAACACATCGTCTTCCTGACGGGCCACCTGGCGCAGCCAGCGCTGCAGCGTGTGCTGGCCGGCATGGACGCCCCCTTCACCTGGGAAGTGCGCGACATCGGCCTGCAGGTCGCCGGGCTCATGACCGCCGACATGGTGCGCCGCCGCGTGAGCGCGCCCGTGCTTTCCCCTGTCGAGGGCGAGGCGCCGCGGCCGGCCGACCGGCTGCTGCTGCCCGGGCGCTGCCGCGGCGACGTGCACGCGCTCGAAGCCCATTTCGGCATCCCGGTGCAGCGCGGCCCCGAGGAGCTCAAGGACCTGCCAGCCTTCTTCAACCGGGAGGCCAAGCCGGTGGACCTCTCCACGTACCGCGTGGACATCTTCGCGGAGATCGTGGACGCGCCGCGGCTGGACGTGGCCGGCATCGTCGAGCGCGCCCGCGCCTACGCCGCTGACGGCGCCGACGTGATCGACCTCGGCGGCCTGCCCGCCACGCCGTTCCCGCACCTGGAGGACAGCGTCAAGGCGCTCAAGGCGGAAGGCCTCAAGGTCAGCGTCGATTCGCTGGACACGGCCGAGCTGCTGCGCGGCGGGCGCGCCGGGGCCGACTACCTGCTCAGCCTCAACCTCGACACGCTGTGGGTGGCCGACGAGGTGGCGAGCACGCCAGTGCTGATCCCGAGGACGCCGCAGGACGAGGAGTCGCTGGCGCAGGCGATCGAGACGCTGCGCGGGCGCGGGCGCGCCTTCCTGGCCGACTCGATCCTGGACCCGCTGCCCTTTGGCTTCACCCGCTCCATCTGCCGCTACCAGCGCCTGCGCGACCGCTTCCCGGACGTGGACATCCTGGTGGGCGTGGGCAACGTCACCGAGCTGACCGAGGCTGACACCGCCGGCATGAACGCGCTGCTGCTGGGCCTGTGCGAGGAGCTGCAGGCGCGCGCGATCCTGACCACGCAGGTCAGCGCGCACGCGCGGCGCGCGGTGCGCGAGGCCGACGTGGCGCGGCGCCTGATGCATGCCGCGCACGAGAGCCGGAGCCTGGCCAAGGGCTTCACGGACGAGCTGCTGACGGTGCATGCCAAGCGCCCGTTCCCGGACACGGCCGAGGAGATCCGCCAGACCGCCGCCGGCGTGCGCGACCCCAACTTCCGGGTGCAGGTGGCGGACGACGGCATCCACGTCTACAACCGCGACGGCCACCGGCTGGCGCGGGACGCCTTCGAGTTGTGGCCGCAACTCAAGCTTGAGAACGATGCTGCCCATGCCTTCTACATGGGGGTGGAGCTCGCACGCGCCGAGGTCGCGTGGCAGCTGGGCAAGCGCTACGTGCAGGACCAACCCCTGAGCTGGGGCTGCGCGGTACCGCGGCGCGAGGACAACCTGGACGCCTGGTGCGCACCAGGTTCCACGCTGCGCGGGAAGGACGAAACGCCATGAACGATCAGATTTTTGAAGTGGTGGTCAGCACGCTGTCGCCCGATGGGCGGCCGCACCATGCGCCTCTGGGCGTGCGCTACCAGGGCGCCGAGGTCGTACTGATGCCTTTCAAGCCCTCCTCGACCCTCATGAACATCCTGGGCTCGGGTTGCGCGGTGCTCAACGTGCTGGTGGACACGCGCGTGATCGCCGGCTGCGTCACGGGCCGGCGCGGCTGGCCCACGCTGCCGGCGCGCATCGTCCCGGGCGTGCGGCTGGAGTGCGCGTTGCGCCACCTGGAGCTGCGGTTGACCCGGGCGCAGGACGATCCGCAGCGGCCCGTGCTGCGCATGGCGCGCGTGCACGAGGAGACGCACGGCGAGTTCATCGGCCTCAATCGCGCCCAGGCCGCGGTGGTGGAAGGCGCGGTGCTGGTGAGCCGGCTGCACCTGCTGCCGAGCGAGAAGGTGGAAAGCGAAATGCGCTACCTGCAGATTGCCATCGACAAGACCGCCGGACCCGAGGAACACGAGGCCTGGGGCTGGCTGCAGCAGGCGGTGGCGTCGTACCGGACGAGGGAGGCAGCATGACGATGGCCCCGCCGCCGTCCGTGGAGGCCGCCGCCGACGCTCCGGCTCCCGCAGCCGCGCCGCGTTTCCGTCCCACGCCTTCGGGCGCCGCTTCCGGCGGCCTGCGGCGCGCCATCGATGGACGCGTGCAGTTGCTGGTGAGCGTGCGCGACGTGCCGGAGGCGCTGGCCGCGGTGGCGGGAGGGGCTGATCTCATCGATCTGAAGGAGCCCAACACCGGCGCACTGGGCGCGCTGCCGCTGCACGTGGTGCACGAGGTGGTGCAGGCCCTGCGCGCGGCCGGGCATGTGCATCCCGTGAGCGCCACTGTGGGCGACTGGCCGCTGGACGCGCGCGCCGCGGTGCTGGAGCAGGTGCGTGCCACGGCCGCCTGCGGCGTGGACGTGGTGAAGGTCGGCATCCCGCGCGGCGACGGCGCCACGGCACTGCTGGCGGCGCTGGCCGCCAGCCCGGCGCCCGTGGTGCCGGTGTTCTTTGGCGACGACGGGCTGGACGAGGCGGTGTTGGCGCTGGCGTGCTGGCTGCCCTTCCCCGCGCTGATGCTGGACACGGCCGACAAGCGCGCGGGCAGCCTCTTCGATCGCCTGGACGAGGCCACGGTGCGCCATTTCATCACCTGCGTACAGGGTGCAGGCCGGCTCGCCGGCGTGGCCGGTTCGCTGCGGCCGGCCCAGGCCGCGCTGCTGCGCGAGCTGGCGCCGGATTACGCCGGCTTCAGAGGCACGCTGTGCGAGGGTGGGCGTGGCGCTGCGCTGCAGCCCCAGCGCGTGCAGGCCTTGGTGCAGGCCTTCGCAACCCCGCGGAGCTGAGCGCTGCCACGAGGGTCCCGCACACCGGTAAACGGCAGTTACCGCGCGGGCAACCGTGACGGGCTTCACGGTGTCGTCACGGGAAGCACCCCACCATTCACATCAAGTGGACAGGCCCGTTCCCGTATCACGGAGATCGGTGCCCCCGCTATTTCCATTGCATTCGCGGGCCCACGGGTGGCGGGTAACATGGTTACAAGTTTTTGGAATGGTCGGCTGCCTTGACGCAAGGAAACCATGAAGACGCTTAATGCCCGCTTCGTGCAGTTTTTCTCCATTGCTGTCTGGGCGATGGCATTGCAGGTGTTGGCAGCGCGGCACGCCCCGGTCGTGGTATTGAGCCAGCCCGTGCCGCCTGAAAGAATCCATTGGTCGCCCGAGGTGCCCGCGAGCGCGGCGCTGGCTACCGTGCATATCATCCGAGAGGCCCGTTTCAAGGGCTGGGCCATGCCCACGACGTTGACCATCGACGGCAAGGAAGTTGCCGTGATCAAGAATGGTGAAAACCTGATGGTGCGTATCCCGCCGGGACAGTATTCGTTGGGCTTGAGATATGAAGGCCAAGGCCCGCTGAATCCGCAACCGCCGGCCCACGAACGCGAAAAAGCTTTTGTCGAATTGATGCTCGATTTTGCCGGGGGCAAGTATCACGACTTGCGAATCGTTCCCGACGAGCGCTGGAACTGGCAGATTTCTCGCGCCGGAAATTGATTCATCCAGGATGTCCAGCCTTGGAGCCGGAATGGCTTGCCTGGGCTACGGTATTTTGGGCAACTGTATTGCCCATCACCGCGTTTCTTTCGGTTTCCTAAGGCTGAGGTCGCGCTGCCTGAGCCGTCTTCAATTCCCGGCTGATGTTGAGCACCGCTGATTGAATCAGCGTGAAGCAGGTGCGCAGGTAGGAGGGGCCCTTGCGGTGCGGATCCTGGAGATGCAGGCGCTGAGGGCGGGACCAGAAACCCAGCAGCGCCACGCGTTCGGCCGGATAACCCTGGCGCACCAGGTAATGGGCATGGCGCAGTTCCATCACCAGGTACAGGTCACCGGCGGAGGGCTCGAACAGCGGCATGTCCACGCTGTGGTGGCCGTCGAGGCTCACGCCCATTTCGGCGGCCACTCTCAGCACCGTGCCCAGCGGCGCCTGGCCGCTGACGGCGCACAGCCCGAAGGAGGCGGCCGGCAGGCCCGCCTGTTGCGCCACCGCCTGCGCGAAGGCGCTGCGCTTGAGATTGGCCAGGCACACGAAAACGAGCCGGTCCACTTGGGATAGATCCGGCCGTGTGAATTTAACTGCCGGTCCCGTCAAATAATCCACGTTGGCCAGCAGCAGGCGTACCAGCCCCTTGAAACCGCCGAAATTGCGCCGCAGCAGTGCCGCCAGTCGCTGGCTGGCTCCTTCAGGATCCTGGAATTCTTGTCGAGGTGCTGGAGCCATATTTCCAGTTCAATGGAATGCCGCTGCAATGGGGCCGAATTGTGGCACGCGAGCCTCAAGCCGAGATTTCCCGCCAGGCCGGTTCTTCCGCATCCAGCAGGGCCGGGTCATGTTGCCGGCGTGCTTCGTGGCAGCGTGCGTTTCCCTGGGTGAACTCACGGCAGGTGCTGGAGCGCTGCTCATAGATGGTGCCTCCCACCGTCCCGCCTATATCGCCCCGCAGTGCCACGGCAGCGAGACGGGCGCTGCTGCGTGCCACGCACGCGCGGGGAGCCCGGCGCCGCTGCCGCGGCACCCGCGGCAGGACCGGGGTATCAGGCCGTCGCGGCGCTGGGCTGCGGCGCCGGCGCTGCGGCCACGCGCCGCGGCGCTAGCTCGAAGCCCTCGACACGGCCCTTGTCGATCCGGATCGCCAGCCGGATCGGCTTGAGCCCCGTGGTTCCCTGCGACACCGACTCCTCCAGCACCTTGCCTGCCTCCGCGAGTTCGGTACGCGTGTTCTCGAACGCTTGCTGGACGAAGACCTTCAGGGCGGCCTTGCGGTGGCCCAGCGTCTTATCGTCGGAGAGTGTTTCGTCCAGGCTGTCGAGTTCTTCGACCAAGGCCCGGATCAGCGGCTCGAAGCCGGTGCCCAGCTCCGGCGTTTGCATGGACTCGGCAATGGCCTGCCGGCGGGGCTGCAGCACCTGCGGGTCCTGGACGAACATGGCCTCGAACTGCAAGACCGTCAGCCGCGCCTGTACCGTCCACACGAACTGCTTGCGCAGCGCGTCCACGGCCTTTGCGTGGTCGGATAGGGCCTTGAACATTTCGTCCGGGTCGAACTCGCCAGCGCGGCGCAGATGCTTGGTGCGCTGATTGAGCATGCGGTGCAACTGCACCAGTTCCTGCTGCACCTTGACCAGACGGGCCTCGGCAGCCTGGAGTTCGGTCATCAGCGCCGGGGGCAGATGGCCGCGCCGCACGGCTCCCAACACTTTGTCGTACAGGAAGTTGACAACCTCGGCCAGGGCCGCCTTGAGCTCGGTGCTTTGCGTGTCGCGCACCTCTGCCAAGCCCTTGCCCAAGTCCACCAGCATGGAGTTGATGCCGTCCAGATAGTGCTGCCCCGCCAGCGCCTTGGCCGTGGCGGCCACGGCCGAAGCCGGCAATGGGGCCAGCGACGGCAGGTTGCGCACGCGCGACTGCTCCACGACCTTGCCGCCGGCGCCGCGCACCATGGCCAGCAGTGCATCGCCGTTGCAGCTGGCCGCCAACGGGCCGTTGAGCACCACCTCCATCAACTGGCCCTCCTCGATGCCCGCATGCGTGAGCACGGACGGCGATGCCTGCAGTACGCCCTTGATGGTGGCCAGCCTGCTTTCAGAGCCGCGGATGGCGCTGCGCGTGAAGCGGGCCAGCTGCTGGATTTCGAGCTTCTTGATGCCCAGCACCATCTTGCCGTCGCTGGTACAGAAGTAGAGCTGCGTGGGCTGCAGCTCCTCGGCGCTGATGTCCTGGGCGGGCCGGACAGCGTCCGGCTCGCGTGCCTCGGCCGGCGCGTGCGAGACGCCGCCGGGTTCGGACAGCAGTGCCTTCAGCTCATTCAGCTGCGTCAGTACCTGGTCCGTCTTGCGCGAAAGGCGAAAGACGGCAACGCCAAGGACCGGGGTCGCAATGAGCAGGGCAAGGGTGGCGACGTCCATGGCTGGATAGCGGAGTTCTGTGGGTGACGACGGATCCGGTGCGTCCGTGCGAGGCGCTAGCCCGCAACCTGGCCGAACCGGACACAGCAGACGCGCGATCCTGCCCGGGCATTTCTGCTGTGACAAGCCGTTTCGTCACGTTTACGGCTGTTTCGTGCACCAAAACAGCAGTTCTTAGGCCGGCGAGTGCCGGCAGCCGCCCACCAATTGGGCCTGCACCTCATCCAGCGCGCTTTTGTCCACCACGTCCACGGCACAGCCCGCGCCGGCGGCCATGGCGGCGAAGCGGGTGTCGAGAACGCCCGTGTCCACCAGCTCCCGCAGCGAGGCCAAGGGCGGCGGCGCGCAGCTCTTGACCACCACCAGCCGCTCGGCGTTGAGCCGCATCGCCAGCCACAGCGCCAGGCTGTCGGCGGTGACATCCCAGCTCGTGAGCTCGTCGGCGTGCTCGCGCAGCAGCTCCAGCGGCATCCATAGCGCGGTGCGGCCCGCGCGCAGGGCGCGGCGGATGTCGGCATCGCGCGCCGCCATCTGCAGCGTGGGGCGCAGCGCGCGCAGCAGCAGCGCGCTCTGGCCCATGCCCAGGATGGCCATGTTGTGCGCCGCGAGGTCGTCGAAGCCCCAGTGGGCCTGCGTCTGCCGCACCTGGTCCACGAAGGGGCCGCCGCCAGGGACGATGACCACGCGCCCGCGGCCCAGCGAGGAGAGCAGCTCCAGCCAGCGCCGCAGCAGCGCCGGGTCCGACTGCAGGCTGCCGCCGAGCTTGACGACCCACATCTCAGCAGCGCTCCTGCTCCAGCAGCAGGCCCACGGCCACCGCGGGCGCGCACACCTGCGCCAGCCGGATCGTCGACGGCTTCGCGCGCGCGTCCAGCCGCACCACCTGCGAGGCGAAAAAGAGGCACGCCCGCTCGCGCGCCGCCGCCAGCTTCTCCACCAGGAAGCCACCGCAGCCCGCCGCCACCAGCGGCGCGTCGGCCGGCAGCCCGGCAGCAGCCAGCACGCGGTCGAGGTTGTGCCCGATCTCGTTGAGCTGCTCGGCGCGCCAGGCGCGCGCGAAGTCCAGCCAGGCCTCGTCCCCGGCCTCCTGCGCGTCGCGCCCGACCATGCGCGCCAGGCGCCGCCGCGTGCCCACGGCGTCCTTGGGGCCGTGGTCGGCCGCCGGATGCTGGTCGTGCGCGGCGTCGAGCTCGCCCAGCAGCCGGTACACGTCGGCCGTGGTGGCGAAGAACTCATTCATCACGTTGTGCGGCCGGCCCTCGAAGTCGATGTGCCGCGCCAGCGCGCACAGCGGCGTGCGTGTGACGCCCTGGTAGACCAGCTCCCCGTTGGCCAGGCGCTGCGCGTCGCTGCGGCCCTGCGCTGCGGGACGGCCGTGGCGCAGCGCTATCAGGTCGCAGGTGGTGCTACCGATGTCCACCAGCAGCCCTTGCTCCACGCGCCGTGCCGCCAGCTGCGCCGTGGCAAGCCAGTTGGCCGAGGCGATGGCCTCCCACAACGCCGCCACGTGGCCGGCCGCGACGAAACCCTGCTCGCCCGCCCAGAAGCGCAGCCCGATGCCCGGCTGCAGCGCCATGTGATCAGCGATGCGGCGCACGCCCTCGGCGCGGGTGGCGAACAGGTCGGCCATCTCGCCGGTCATGGTCACGGCGTGCTGCGCGCGGTGCATGTCCGGCCAGCGCGCGCGTGCCTGCGCCAGCACGGCGTCGAGCCGGTCCAGGCCCTCCCACAGCGGGCAGGCCCACTGCGCGGCGTCGCGCAGCCGCCCGCCGTCGAGCCAGGCGGCCTTGACGTGCGCGCCGCCGATGTCCCAGCCGATCACGCCCGATTCAGGCCGCATGCAGCACCTCCGAACGCGCGAAGGGCTCCAGCGCCTCCAGCGCCAGGCGCCGGCCCAGGCGCTGCGACAGGCCCACGAAGGCGCTGGTCAGCCGCGGGTTGACCTCGATGAGCACCGGCCCGCGCACCGGGTGCCAGACCAGGTCGATGCCCACGCAACCCCGCAGCCCCGGCAGCGACAGCGCCACGTCGCGCGCCAGGCGCTGCAGCAGCGCGGCGCGCGCGTCGTCCAGGCCGATGGCGCCATGGCACACGCCGCCGAAGTGCACCGCCCCGTCGGCGGCCAGGAGCAACTGCTGGCGGTTGATGCTCAGCAGCTCGGTGCGCTGCCGGCCGCACAGCAGCGACAGGCTCATGGCCTCGCCCTCGACCCAGGGCTCCAGCGTGGCGCTGGCGTTCATGCGCTGGCGCTGGCGCAGGTCGGCCTTGGCGTCGGCCAGCGAGGCGTGCACGCGGGTGTGCAGGGCGCCGGCGCCGTCATCGGGCTTGACCACCCAGCGCGTGGCCTCGCGGGCGCTGGAGGCGTCCAGCGGCGTGGGCAGGCCGTGGCGCGCCAGGTGCTCCAGCGTGGCGAGCTTGCTGCTGGCCACGCGGATGGCGACGCTGTCGCAGCCGATCCAGCGCATCGGGCCCACGAGCTTGCGCAGGCAGCCCAGCAGCCCGCCGGTCTCGGGCGCAACGATCCAGCTCAGGTCGTGCGACGCGGCCTGGCGCAGCACGAAGTCGTGCGCGGACTCCTGCAAACGTGGCCGCACCCATTGCACGCCGGCCGTGGCCGGCATCGGCCCGGTGCTGGCGGCGGCGCTCACGCTCAGCCAGGGCACGTCCACGAGGTCCGCCAGCAGGGCATCGCGCATGGCGATGCCCTCCTCCAGCAGTTCCTCGTCGTCGCCGTCCTCCCCGCCGACCAGTCCACCGCCGCTGAGATACTCGTATACGAAGACACGCTGCGTTCGCATGGAATCAATGCTCCTCATTCCCGTCATCGACCTGCTCGAGGGCCAGGTGGTGCGCGGCGTGCGCGGCGATCGCGCGCGCTACCGTCCCATCGAGTCGGCCCTGTGCCGCGGCAGCGAGCCGCTTGCCGTGGCCCGCGCGCTGTGCGAGCACGCCGCGTCCGGGCTGCTTTACGTCGCCGACCTGAACGCGCTCACCGGCCGCGCGCCGCAGACCGGGCTGCTGGCCTCGCTGCTGCAGGCGCTGCCCGGCGTGACGCTGTGGCTGGACGGCGGCTTCAGCGGCCCGCCCGCGGCGCGGGCCGCGCTGGACACCCTGGGCGAGGCAGCCCTGCGCGTGCGCCCGGTATTCGGCACCGAGTCTTTCCAGAGCGCCGCCGATTTCGAGTGCTGCTTCCCGGCGCCCGGCGGCGCCACGGCCGAGAACGCCGCCGCCCCGGCGCTGCAGGGCTTGCTGTCGCTGGACCGCCGCCATGAGGCGCCGATGGACCCGGCCGGCGCATGGCAGCGTCCGGGGCACTGGCCGCGCGAGCTGATCGTGATGACGCTGGACCGCGTGGGCGCGGACGCCGGGCCGGACCTGCGGACCCTGGCCGACGTCCAGTCCCAGGCGCCGCGCGCCCGGCTCTTCGGCGCCGGTGGCATCCGCGGCGAGGCGGACCTGGAGGCCGCCCAGGCCGCCGGCGCCGCCGGCTGGCTGGTGGCCAGCGCGCTGCACGACCTGAAGCTGCGCCCACGCTGAGGCCCACGGCAGCCGCGCGCGGCGCCGGGCGGGTGGGTTGGACAGGTCGGGCGCGTGCTCCATGGCGGAGAGGTGAAACACGTTCCATGCCATGGGGCCGGTGCGCGCCGCGGCCTCAGCCCCCGCAACACACTGTCCCACCCCCGCAGCACAGTGGGACACCCACGGGGCAACAGCCCGGCCGGACGCCCGCCCCGAGCCCCCGCAAACCGCGTGGCATGCCCCTTGCGGACCCGGCCCCCATGGATGACGCCCGCGACGACCTCTCCGCCCCGGCCGCCGAAGCCCCCTGGACCTGCCCTTTCTGCACCCTGCTTTGCGACGGCTGGGGCGTCGCCGCGCAGGCCGACGGCAGCCTGCAGCTCCAGGGCAGCGACTGCCCTCGTGCCCAGCGCGGCCTGGCTCAGTTCCGCGCCACGCCACCCGCGCCAGCCGCCACCCCGCTGGTGAACGGCGCGCCGGCCTCGCTGGGGGAGGCCGCCGCCGCCGCGGCGGC
>Ga0065721_10003748_pt1 | contig 86224 bp, 76 predicted proteins | sample Mesricmetagenome_FD_59108 | JGI IMG/M metagenome (GOLD analysis project Ga0065721, IMG submission 59108) | Mesophilic microbial community from rice straw/compost enrichment Sample: eDNA_1 v2 (version 2) | ecosystem: Engineered > Solid waste > Grass > Composting > Bioreactor | place: USA: Davis... | reverse complement strand
GAGGTCATCGTCCGGCGCACCGAGTTCCGGCTCGCGAAGGCCGAGGCGGATGCCCACATCCAGCGCGGCTACGCGAAGGCCCTCGACGCGCTCGACGAGGTCATCGCCCTCATCCGCCGCTCCCCCGACGTCGACGAGGCCCGCGCGGGACTCATCAAGCTGCTCGACATCGACGAGCTCCAGGCGGACGCGATCCTCGCCCTCCAGCTGCGCCGCCTCGCGGCCCTCGAGCGGCAGAAGATCTTCGACCGCCTCGCCGAGCTCGAGCGCGAGATCGCCGAGTACAAGGCGATCCTCGCCGACGAGAAGCTGCAGCGCGACATCATCGTCGGCGAGCTCACCGACATCGTCGCCAAGTACGGCGACGACCGCCGCACCGAGATCCTCATGGGCTTCGACGGCGACATGAGCGTCGAGGACCTCATCCCCGAAGAGGAGATGGTCGTCACCATCACGCGCGGCGGTTACGTGAAGCGCACCCGCAGCGACAACTACCGCTCGCAGCACCGCGGCGGCCGTGGGGTGAAGGGCGCGCAGCTGCGAGCGGACGACGTCGTCGAGCACTTCTTCGTGACGACGACCCACCACTGGCTGCTGTTCTTCACCGACAAGGGCCGGGTCTACCGCGCGAAGGCGTACGAGGTGCAGGAGGCCGGCCGCGACGCGAAGGGTCAGCACGTCGCCAACCTGCTCGCGCTACAGCCGGACGAGCAGATCGCGCAGGTGCTCGACATCCGCGACTACAACGTCGCGACGTACCTGGTGCTCGCCACCCGCAACGGCCTCGTGAAGAAGACGGCGCTCACCGAGTACGACACGAACCGCACCGGCGGCATCATCGCGATCAACCTCCGCGACGACGACGAGCTCGTGTCCGCGATGCTCGTCGAGGACGGCACCGAGGTGCTGCTCGTGTCGAGGCACGGCCAGTCGATCCGCTTCGCCGCGACCGACTCCGCGATGCGCCCGATGGGTCGCTCGACGTCGGGCGTGAAGGGCATGGACTTCCGCGAGGGCGACNCGCTCCTCTCGGCCTCCGTCGTCACCGACGAGGGCTACGTCTTCGTCGTCACCGAGGGCGGNTANGCCAAGCGCACCGCCGTNACCGAGTACCGNGTGCAGAACCGCGGCGGTCTCGGCATCAAGGTCGCGAAGCTCAGCGAGACGCGCGGCGACCTCGCCGGAGCCCTCATCGTGGAGGAGGACGACGAGGTGCTCGTCGTGCTCGCGAGCGGAAAGGTCGTACGTTCAGCAGTTGCCGAGGTTCCTGCCAAGGGGCGGGATACGATGGGCGTCGTCTTCGCACGATTCGCGGAGGACGACAAGATCATCGCGGTCGCGAAGAACAGCGAGCGCAACATCGATACCGCCGACGCCCCCGAGGCCGAGGCCGGCAGCGCCGAAGGGGGAGCTGCTGACAATGAGCCCCAGGCCGACGGAGAGGACGAGTCGCGATGAGCGTCGCTGAGAAGCTGCAGCGCAAGGAGATGCGCCAGACGACCAGCCGTCAGGTGCGCCTCAAGCTCGTGTACCTCGACGTGTGGTCGCTCGTGAAGCTGTCGTTCCTCGTGTGGCTGTGCCTCGCCGTCGTGCTCATCGTCGCGAGCATCCTCATCTGGGTCGTGCTGTTCTCCACGGGCATCTTCGGCACGCTCGACGAGACCCTGCGCGACGTCATCGGCGACGAGAACTTCTCGATCGCCGACCGGTTCGGCATCGGACAGGTCGCCCTGTTCGCCGTCATCGTGGGCCTGCTCAACACGATCGTCGGCACCGCGCTCGGCGCGATCGGCGGCTTCCTGTACAACCTCAGCGTCCGCCTCACCGGCGGTCTCCTGGTCGGATTCCAGAACTCCTAGAGACTGGTAGGCTGATCCTCGGCCTTCGGGCCACTCGGGGCTATAGCTCAGGCGGTTAGAGCGCTTCGCTGATAACGAAGAGGTCCCAGGTTCAAGTCCTGGTAGCCCCACATCACTTTCGGTGGTCGAGTAGCGACCGCGGGTCGCGTGTCGAGACCCCCCGTAGACTCTCTGCTACGGGGCCTTAGCTCAATTGGTAGAGCGCCTGCTTTGCAAGCAGGAGGTCAGGGGTTCGATTCCCCTAGGCTCCACTCCCTCCCTCCCTCCGACTTCCTCATCGGCGCGGAGGGTGCGGTTGATGACCTGAGGCGCGCGGGGGTCAGAGGTCGACGCGACGGCCGAAGGACTTGCGCCGAGGCCTCGAGCAGGTGAGGCGGTCGCGGATCGCGACGAGCTGGTGGGGTTGGAGGCCGAGGTCATCGGCGAACTCCTGCACGGACGCGAACCGGCCTCGGCGGGAGCGCGCGTCGACGGCGGCGCGGGCTCGCTTGCTCGTGAAGCCGGGGAGGGTCTTGAAGTCGTCCTCGGTCGCCGTGTTGATGTCGACCGTGGCGGACGGGGTCTCGCCGGCCGGGGCAGGCGCGGATGCCGGGGCCGGCCGGGAGGCCGGTGGGGGCGGGCCTCCGGCGCGACGACCACCACGCGGCGGGGGCAAGGTCGCGGCGGGCTCGGGATCGGCGAGGTAGTCGGAGCGGTCGGTGCCGGCTCCGGAGAGGAGGTCTTCGGCCTCGAGCGGCACCTCGACCGCGCGGCGGCGGGCCGCACGAGGTCGTCGGTCCTGCGGGACGCGACTGCGACGCGGGGCGGCGGGGCGTCGATCGGCTCCCCACCACGGGTCGCCGCGTTCGATCCGTCCCCAGATGGTGACCAGCAGCCGCCGGTTCGCGAACATGGCGTGGATGATCGACACGAACTGGAGCACGGCGAGCACGACGATGCGGGCGCGGTCGTCGGGCAGCACCGCCGCGACGATCGCCCAGATGCCGTAGATCCCCGCCGCGACGAGCCACGTCCACCGGAACAGGAGCGCCCCGATGACGAGGAAGCCGAGCCACGCGCCGTTGCCTCCGAAGAAGAGCACCGGAACGAGCCACAGGCTGACGCCCAGGATCCAGCCCGCGCTCGGCAGCCGTCCGCCGCCGGTCGTCGCCGTGGCGTTCGCACGCCAGCCCTGGTCGGTCATCGCCGGATCAGGCTCCCGCCCGCACGTTGAGCACCATCGTGACCGACTGGTCGTCGTCGACGGTCTCCGACACGAGCTCGAGTCCCGCGTCGCCGGCGCGCGACCGGATGCGCTCCGCGACCGCCGCCTGCACGCGCGCGGCGTAGGCGGCATCCAGTCGCTCGGCGAGGCGGGTCGCCCGCTCGGTCGTCACGTCCTCGCCGCCGCGCACGGGGGTGAACTCGGCGACCCAGACGCCCTCCGGCGTCGACTGCATGACCAGCTGGACGCCGTCGACGGTCGCCGCGACCTGGTCGCCGACCTCGACGTCGACCGCGCCGAGGTCCTTCAGCGCCTCGGCGAGCAGCCCGCGGTCCTTCATGCGGGTGCGCACCTGCATCGTCGCGGGATCCTCGGCGTTCGCGCCGCGCATCGAGCTGATGACGCCCGCGACACCGGCGCCGACACCGACCGCGCCCGCGGTTCCGGCGGCGGCCGAGGCGATCGCCGCGATCGCGGCGGGGATGAGGACGATGCTCACGCTCATGCGAGCTACCTTCTCTGTCGTGAGGCCGAGCCTCGAGAGATCGTGTCGGGCGACGTCCCCGGGCCGGTCGGCGCGCACGCCGAGGTCGCCGAGCAGCGTCTCGAGGGTCTCGTCGTCGGCCCAGCCGTTGACGGCGACCGTGCCGTCGCGGGCGATCCGGACCTCGAGACGGTCGGTGCCGCCGTCGGTCTCGATCGCGTCGACGACCTCGCGGTACGCGGGGGGTGAGGGCGCGGATCCCCTGGTTCACGGAGCCGATCCAGGGCCGGCGGCGCTCGGGACGATCGGCGAGGTAGGGGCCGTCGGCGAGCAGGTCGGTCGCGGCGAGCAGCCGGCCGAGGTCGGCGCGGTGCCGGGCCCAGGCCTCGAGTCGCTCGAGCGGATAGCCCGTGAAGGTCATGACGGTGAGCCCGGCATCTTGGAACGCCTCCGCGACGACCGCGAGGGCCGCCGCCTGGTCGAACGGCTCGCCGCCGAGCAAGGTGATCCCCTCCGCCCCGGCGTCGCGCGCGGCCGCCACCCACTCGGCCGCGAGTTCCTCCGGGGAGCCCTCGAGGCCGCCGCGGTCGGCCCACAGGTGCGGGTTGAAGCAGCCGGGGCAGCGCACCGAGCAGCCCTGCACCCACACGGCGGCGCGACGGCCCGGACCCTCCGCTTCGGTGGCGGCGAGGAAGCGCGACCAGCGGAGCGTGTCGGCGGGCGCCGGCCGCGGGATGACGAGCGACCCGAGCGGGATCGGATCAGGCATCGCCGACCTGCTGCACGTCGGAGACGGAGTCGCCCTGCCCGGTCGCGGTGTAATCCGCCGTGTAGGAGCTCGACGCGACCTCGGCATCCAGCAGGTCCTCGAGCACCGCGAAGTAGTCGAGGCACTCCTCGCCGTGCATCCCGACGGTCTCGGCGTGCACGGTGCCGTCCTTGCGGACGCTCACGATGAGCCGCTTCTGCGCCATGTTCTCTCCTAGAAGTCCACGGTCCGGCCGCCGCGGTGCGACGGGAGCTTCGGCGACGCGGTGGCAGCCGGAGCCTGGGACTGCTCGTCGGCCTCGAGGTCCTCGCTGCCCGTCGCGAGCACCGCGCGCACGCTCGCCCACGACCGCAGCCCCGCGATCCGCTCGTGCTGGGTCACCGCGAGCGGCACCGTCGTCGCGACCGCCTGCGCCAGGTCGTCGGGACCGACCGCCCGGCCGGCCGCGAACGAGTCGTACATCGCCGCGACGACCGCCTGCTCGATCTCGGCGCCCGAGAAGTCGATGCTCGCCGCGGCGAGGGTCTCGATCACCGCCGGGTCCTTCGCGAGCGGGCCGAGGCCGTTCGCGTCCGTCGCGTGGCGGGCGAGTTGGAGGCCCCAGATCTGCCGACGCTCCGCCTCCGTCGGCAGGTCGACGAAGAAGATCTCGTCGAACCGGCCCTTGCGCATGAACTCCGGCGGCAGCGCGTCGATGTTGTTCGCCGTCGCCACGACGAACACGGGCTTCCTCTTCTCCTGCATCCACGACAGGAAGTAGCCGAAGACGCGCGACGACGTGCCCGAGTCGAGCTGACCGGCCCCCGCGGTGTTGCCCGAGAAGCCCTTCTCGATCTCGTCGATCCACAGTACGCACGGGGCCGCCGCCTCCGCCGTCGCGATCGCGGTGCGGAGGTTCTGCTCGCTCGACCCGACGAGCCCGGAGAAGACGCGGCCGATGTCGAGCCGCAGGAGCGGGACGCCCCAGGATGCCGCGGTCGCCTTCGCGGTGAGCGACTTGCCGGTGCCGGGCACGCCCGTGATGAGCACACCCTTCGGGGCGGGGAGTCCGTAGGCCTCCGCCTTCGACAGCCACGCGCCGTTGCGGCGGGACAGCCAGCGCTTCAGGTTGTTGAGCCCGCCGATCCCGTCGAGGCTCGACGGCGGGTCGACGAAGTCGAGCAGTCCGGCCTTCCGCACGGCCTGTCGCTTCTCCTCGAGCACGACGGCGACGTCGTCCTTCGAGAGGCGGGCGTCATCCACCATCGCGCGCGCGAGCGCGTTCTCCGCCTCGAGCATCGTGAGTCCGAGCGACGCCTGCACCAGCTGCTCGAGGTCCTCCTCCGTCGCCTCGACCTTCACCCCGCCGTCGGCGTTGCTGTGGATCATCGAGTCGAGCAGCGCGCGGAGCTCGTCGCGCCCCGGCAGCGGGAACTCGAGGAGCGTCGTGACCTTGTCGAGCTCCGCCGGGATGGCGAGCACGGGCGACGAGATGAGCAGCGTCTTCGAGCGCTCCGCCTGGCGGAAGTCGGCGGCCGTCTCCCGGATCTTGCGGATCACGGCGGGGTCGCCCGGACGGTTGTCGCTGCCGAGGAAGGCGTGCAGGTCGCAGAAGACGAATACCGCGTCCTCGTCGAGGCCGAGGGCGTGGTCGAGCGCGCGCACCGGGTTCGTCGTGTTCGCGACGGGGGCGCCGTCGGGTCCGTGGAGTCCGATCGCCGCCGTCCACACCCAGGTCTCCCGCGGGTTGCGGAGGGCGTCGGCCACGCGNGTCACCGCCTCCTGGAGCCGCANCTCCTCGCTCGTCTCGACGTAGAGCAGGGGCAGGCGCGCCTTGAGGGCCTGGTCGAGCGTGTGGTCGAACGTCATCCGTCGGTCTCCGTCGTGGGCGTCGGGGTCGGGGTGGGCGCCGGGGTGGAGGGGGCGAGCTGCTCGATGTCGATCGACCACGCGCCGCGGTCGCCGTCCGACTCGATCTCGAAGACGACCCAGGAGTCGGGCATCCACGAGAGGCGACGGTCGACCGCGCCGGACTCGATGATCGCGCCCGTGTTCCTGTCGTAGGCGGTCGTGATGTCGACGAAGAAGATGCCCGAGCCGCCGTGGATGAACCTGGCGCTCACGGCATCCCCGGTGTAGAGGATGACGGCGTCGCCGCGTCCGTCGTAGTCGTCGTCGATCGTGATGAGGTCGTCGATCGGCGCGAGCCGCAGCTGCCACGGGCCGTTCGCGCGCACCCACAGCTCGAGCGGGTCGCCCGTCGGCACGATGAGGATGTCGCGGTCGCCGTAGAGGTAGCCGAAGAACACCGGCCACGGTCGCTCCCCGGGCTCCAGACTCTCGAGCTCGGCGGGGTCGGTGCGATACAGGTCGGCCTCATCGCCGCGGGTGAGCGTCGCACGGAGCGGCACCGCCGCATCCGAGGCGGGGATGCGGATGACCGCCGACCCGTCGGCGGCCCACTCGTTCGGCGCGACCTCCTCGGCGACGAGCGGGTCGTCGTCGAGCCACGGGCTGCCGGCGTTCGGGTTGTGCAGCCCGCCGCCCGGCGTGTACGGGCTCACGACGAAGCCGTAGGCGGCGCTCGCGCCGACGACGACGAGCACGATCGCGGCGACGATCCAGAGCAGACCGTTGGCGAGTCCGAGGCGCCGGGTCGCGATTCCGGACGCGGTCGGCGGCGCGAAGGTCATGCTCGCTGCTCCCCCGGCCGGTCGAGTATGAGACGAAGGCTCGATTTCACGATACCCCGGCCCGGGCGCGCAGGTTGCGCGCCGCTCAGTCGCAGTCGCGCCCCGGAGAACGGGGGCGCGTGCAACTAACGGGAGCGCAACGCAGGATCAGAGGTCGTCGTCGTCCCCGATGTCGGCGGAACCGGGGTCGCCGAGGTCCTCGATCCAGAGCTCGTCGTCGGCGCGCAGCGTCTGCCAGGCGGCGTACGCCACGCCGGCGACGGCGACGACGCCGAGCCCGATGAGGATGTAGCGACCGGGGCCGCTCGACTTCTTCGGCATCGTGACGACTCCCGCCTTCTCCCCGGTGCGCGACACCTTGCGCACCACGTCGCGCACGCGCGGATCCTTCGCGGCCTCGAGCACCGCGAGGGCCGAGCCGATCGTGCCGGAGATCGCGGGGAGCACGTCCTCGACGAAGCGCTCGCGGGCGGTCGACGCGGCCGAGGTGGCGGTGCGTCGAGCGGCCGAGAAGCCCTCGTCGATGCGGGGCCGGAGCTCCTCGCGCGCGTAGTTCGCGGCCTGACGGCGCGCATCCTTGAGCACGTGCGTGGCGTGGTCGATCGCCTCGCGCTGCTCTTCCCAGAGCCGCTCGGCGTCTCGCTTCAGGCGGTTGAGCTCGCGCTGCCGCTTGCGGGACAGAGCCATGAGGACCTCCGATGCTCGGATCAGGACGTTGCGACCATCCTGCCACGGGGCGAATCGCCGCCGAAGGGCTTGCCAACGAGGCCGTCATGCGAGAATGACGGAATGCCTGCCGCTACGCACGTCGCGACCATCCACACCACGCTCGGCGACATCAAGGTCGACCTGTTCGGCTTCCACGCCCCCGTCACGGTCGACAACTTCGTCGGCCTCGCGACGGGCGAGAAGGAGTGGACCGACCCCGCGACCGGCGAGCCGAAGAACACCCCCCTCTACGACGGCGTCATCTTCCACCGCATCATCAAGCAGTTCATGCTCCAGGGCGGCGACCCCCTCGGCAAGGGCATCGGCGGTCCCGGCTACCAGTTCGACGACGAGATCCACCCGGAACTCCACTTCAACGAGCCCTACCTGCTCGCGATGGCGAACGCCGGCATCCAGATGGGCCGCGGCACGAACGGCTCGCAGTTCTTCATCACGACCGTCCCGACGCCGTGGCTCAACGGCAAGCACACGATCTTCGGCGCGGTCGCCGACGACGAGTCGAAGCGCGTCGTCGACACCATCGAGGGTGTCGCGACCGACGGCCGCGACAAGCCGCTCGAGGACGTCGTCATCACGTCGATCACCGTCGACAAGGCCTGAGCCCGGCGTGAGCGGGGCGACGGGAGCGGATGTCTGCTATCGGCATCCGGATCGGACGAGCTGGACGCTGTGTCAGCGCTGCGGCCGCACCATCTGCCCCGAGTGCCAGATCCTCACGCCCTCGGGCGTGCGCTGCCCCGACTGCGTGAGGGAGACCGGCGGCTCGGTGCAGTGGCAGAGCCCGGTGGGCCCCGAGATCCGTCGACCCGCCGCCACGAAGCCCCGGCCGCAGCGGGCACGCCGCACGCCGTCGGCGTCGAGCTCGCCGTTCCTCCAGCGGCTGGGCGAGATGCTCCGCCCGGGAGACGAGACCCCGGTCCTGACGTGGGGCGCGCTCGCGATCGTCGTCATCCTCTTCCTCGCGGGCTTCTTCACCGCGAACCTGCCGTTCCTGCTGCTCGCAGCCGACTCGAGCCTCGCCCTCCAGGTGTGGCGCTACCTCACCGCCGCGCTGGTCTACCCGTCGGCTCCGCAGTTCATCCTGAGCATCCTGCTGAGCGGGCTGTTCTTCGCGATCACGGCGCCCGCCGTCGAGAAGACGCTCGGGCGCACCCGGTTCGTGCTCGTCTTCGTCGTCGCCGCGGTCGTCGGCAACGCCGCGGTCGTCATCGCGGGCCTTCCGGCCTACGGGCTCACCCCGGTGCTCTTCGGGATGTTCGGGGCCTACCTGACTCTCATCTGGCAGTACCCGCAGGTGCGCGTGCAGGTGCTCGTCATCATCGGACTCAACCTGCTGCTGAGCCTGGCGCTCGGGGCTCGTACGCTCCCCGCGCTCATCGGCGGGCTCATCGCCGGTGCCGGCGCGATGTTCCTGCTGCAGCGTTACGAGGGCCGACGCGTGCGCACGGCCTACCTCATCATCGCCGGCGTCGCCGGCGGGTTCGTGCTGCTGGCGATCCTGCGCTCTCTCTTCTGAGACCGGGGACCGGGGACCACGTTGTCCACAGGTTTCTCCACAGGTGTGGAGGAATCACACCGGTGTAGTTCTCCGGGGCCGAGACCCGGTCAGCGCCACCGGGTCGTCATGAAGAAGCCGATGATCAGGAAGCCGAACCCGATCGCGATGTTCCCGACGTCGATGCCGGGGACGGGGAGAGCGCCCTTGCTCAGGTAGAAGGTGATGATCCACGCGAGGCCGAGGAGCATGAAGCCGAACATGATCGGCTTGAACCACACCGGGTTGGGGAGGTTCTCGCGCCCCTGCTCGTCGCGGTCCTCGGGTCCGCGAGCGGTGGAGGAGGTCTTGGGTCGGGCCATGCGGAGCAGTCTAACCGAGCGGATCCGGGCGCCCCTCTAGAATCAGGGCATGACGGACGTGGTCGACACTGTCGACGAGGGCGCCCGGCGACGCGACCTGCGCCGCCGCGACCCCCGCCCGTCGAAGCCGCGCCGTCGCGTCTCCGTCGTCGGAGTCCTCGGCGAACTGCTCATCACCGCGGGCGTCATCGTGCTCGCGTTCCTCGGCTACCAGGTGTGGCTCAGCGACATCATCGTCGGCAGCCAGATGAACGCCGAGGGCCAGGAGCAGAGCGAGCAGTGGAACCTCGACTACGCCGACGTGCCGCCGACCGAGGCGGGCGATCCCGGCCTCACCGCCGACCCGCCCGTCGCCGCGACCGTCGGCAACGCCCAGCAGTTCGCGAACCTCATCATCCCGAGGTTCGGGAGCGACTACTACCGCCCGATCGCGGAAGGCATCGGCACGCGCGACGTGCTCAACAAGGGCTTCATCGGGCACTACCCGACGACGCAGATGCCCGGCGCCGTCGGCAACTTCGCGCTCGCGTCGCACCGTTCGAGCGGCGGCGGCAACTTCCACGACCTGCACCAGCTCATCGTCGGCGACCACATCTACGTCGAGACGGCCGACGGCTGGTACCTCTACGTCTTTCGCAACCTCGAATACGTGCGGCCCACGGGTGTCGGAGTGCTCAACCCGGTGCCGCAGGTCGACGGCGTCGACCCCGCCGAGCGCTACATCACGCTCACGACGTGCAACCCGTTCTTCTCGACTGCCGAGCGGCTCATCGCCTACGGCACCTACGAGGCCTTCTATCCGCGCGCCGGCGGCATCCCCGCCGAGATCGCGCCCAACGTGACGACGGGAGCCGGCTGATGTACGCGGCGTTGTGGAGGGTCCTCCCCGGACCCTGGTTCGTGCGGGCGCTGATCCTGCTCGTCGCCGCTGCGGCGGTCCTCGCGGCGCTCGTGCTCTGGGTGTTCCCCTGGGTGGACGCTCTCGTCGCCCCGTCGGACGTGGTGGTGGAGGGATGACCCGCGTCCTCGTCGTCGACAACTACGACTCGTTCGTCTACACGCTCGACGGCTACCTCCAGCAGCTCGGCGCCGAGACCGAGGTCGTGCGCAACGACTCGTTCGACGCGACCGACGCCGCGGCGCGCATCGCCGACTACGACGCGGTGCTGGTCTCCCCCGGTCCCGGCACCCCCGCCGCAGCCGGCGTCTCCATCCCCGTCGTGCACGCCGCGCTCGCCGCGGGCACGCCGCTCCTCGGTGTCTGCCTCGGCCACCAGGCGATCGCGGAGGCGCTCGGCGCCACGGTGACGCACGCCGAGGAGCTCATGCACGGCAAGACGTCGCTCNTCCGGCACGACGACAGCGGGTTCTACGCGGGTGTGCCGCAGCCGTTCCGCGCNACGCGCTACCACTCNCTCGCGGTCGTCGACGGCACNGTGCCCGACGAGCTCGAGGTCACGGCGCGCACCGANGGCGGCGTCATCATGGGTCTCCGCCACCGCTCCGCACCGGTCTTCGGGGTGCAGTTCCACCCCGAGTCGGTGCTCACCGAGGGCGGCTACCGGATGCTCGGGAACTGGCTCGCCTCCGCCGGGCTGCCCGAGGCGGCGGAGCGTGCGGTCGCGCTCAGCCCGCTCGTGAAGCTGGGGTAGGTCTCGACACGCCGCCCGCGGGCTACTCGACCACCGGGGTGGGCGCTGCCTGCGGGGGCTGCTCGACCGCCGGGTGCGTGTCGCCTGCGGAGGCTACTCGACCGCCGGGGGTCAGCCGTTGCAGAAGCGGAGGGTGACGGCGGTGCCCTGCGGGACCTCGCCGACGACAGACTGCTCCGTGACCGCGCCGCCCGAGCATCCCGTGTCCGGCTGGATGTTGACGGGAAGCTGGAGCGACCCGCCGGAGAGCTGCGACCGGGCCGACGCGATCGGCTGACCCTTCAGGTCCGGGACGTTGACGAGGCCGTTCGACACGACGAGGTCTACGGTCGACTTCGCCTTCACCGACGTCTGGCCGGTGACGATCTCGGTGCTGCCCTCGACGATCGCGCCCATGACGATGCCCGCGGCGACGTTCGGCGAGTAGGTCACCGTGGTCTCGCCGTAGACGAGCCCGAGCTCGTCGAGCTTCGCCTGCGCGGCCTCCTGCGTCATGTAGACGAGGCTCGGCAGCGTGACCGGTCGCGGTCCCGACGACACGATGAGCGTGATCGTCGTGCCCGGACCGACGCGGATGCCGTCGGCGGGCGTCTGCTCCAGCACGATGCCCTCCGGCACGTCCTCGGACGACTGCGTCGTCTGCGACGGCGTGAGGCCGAGTTCCTGGAGCTCGGCGACCGCGTCGTCGACGTGCTCGCCGACGACCGCGGGCACCTCGACGGCGGCACCCGATCCGACGAGCTGCTCCGCCTGGAGCGAGAAGATCCACCATCCGGCGGCCACGAGGATGACGACGAACATGGCGACGCCCGCCCAGATCCACGCGACCGGGGGTCGGCTCTGGGTGCGCGGGACGCGGTCGTCGTCGTCCTCGGCGAGACGGCGGAGCGCCGCCTCCGACGCCGCACTCGACGTGGGGCTCACGCCGAAGAGCGTCGACGTGAAGTCGTCGCCCGCGGGCACGCGCTCGACGACCTTCCCGGAGAGCGCCGCCTCGAGGTCGTGCTTGAAGTCGCCCGCGGTCTGGAAGCGCTCGAAGCGGTCCTTCGCGAGGGCGTGCAGCACGACGGCGTCGAGCGCGGGCGTCACGGCGGGGTTCAGTCGGGACGGCGGGACGGGCGCCTCGCTCACATGCTGGTAGGCCGTCGCGACCGCGGTCTCGCCGGAGAACGGCGGCTTGCCGGTGAGGAGCTCGTAGAGCACGACGCCGGTCGAGTACAGGTCGGTGCGGGCGTCGACCGCCTCGCCGCGGGCCTGCTCGGGCGAGAAGTACTGGGCCGTGCCGAGGATCGCGCTCGTCTGGGCGATCGTGGCCGACGAGTCGGAGATCGCTCGGGCGATGCCGAAGTCCATGACCTTCACCTGGCCGGTCGAGGTCACCATGACGTTGCCGGGCTTGATGTCGCGGTGAACGACGCCCGCGCGGTGCGAGTACTCGAGCGCCGTCAGGATGCCCTCGACGATGTGCGCCGCCTGCTCGGCGGGCAGCGGGCCCTCGGCGACGAGGTCCTTGAGGAGGGTGCCCTCGACGTGCTCCATGACGATGAACGGCACCTGGAGCTCGCGACCGGTCGAGTCTCGCGCGATCTCCTCGCCCGCGTCGAAGACGCGCACGATCGTGGGATGCGCCATCCGCGCGGCCGCCTGCGCCTCCTGACGGAAGCGGGTGCGGAACGCCGGGTCGTTGGCGAGCGACGGCTTGAGGAGCTTGATCGCAACGCGGCGTCCGAGGCGCGCGTCGAGGCCGACGTGGACGTCGGCCATCCCGCCGCGGCCCAGGAGCTCGCCGATCTGATATCGGCCCGCGAGCAGGCGGGGTCCCGCGGAGGTGTCGGTCACGGAGTCAGTGTAACCGGGTGATCGTCACGGTCAGCTGACGGTGATCGACAGGGTCGGCGAGCTGTGCGACGGCGGCATGTCGGCTCCGCAGAGCGCGACGTAGCTGAGCGTCGCGGAGCCCGAGTCGCCCACGAGGAAGTCGAGCGACGTCACCCCGGGTGACACGTCGTTGCCGCCCGCGAGGTCGCCGTTGCTCGTCGTGAAGCGGTAGCCGCTCAGCGACGTGCCCGACGGGCAGCCCGTGTACTCCGACCACGAGATCTCGACGATGTCGCCCGGGTTCACCGGGCCCGCGGGGGTCGCGGTGAGTGCGGCGGGCGCCGCGGGCGCCGCGACGGCGCCGTAGACCCGCACCTCGATCTCGCGGCCCCTCTGCAGGTTGCCCTCGGGGTTGAGGCCGACGACGCGCCCGACGTCCGCCGGGGTCGGCGCGGCGGGACCGGGGACCTGCCGCACGCCGAAGCCGAGCTCGATGAGCCGGTCGCGGGCCTCCTCGTAGGTGAGGCCGATGTAGTCGTCTGCGTCGATGTTGACGAGGTTGCTCGTCTCGGTCGCCGTGGGCGTCGGGGTCGACGACGTCTGGTTCGTGGGCGGGGGCGTCACGTCGCCGCCGCTGTCCGGACGGACCGTGAGCACGATGATGATCGCCACGAGCGCGACCGCGAGCACCGACACCGCCGCGACGAGCGGCCACGTCCACGGGCTGCGGCGGCGCGGGGCGACGGGCTGCTCCGCCGTCGTGCCGCGACCCTCGGCGGAGGGGAGCACGCGCGTCACGGCGCTCGTCGAGGAACCCGTGCCGAGCACCTGCGTGAACGTCGGGTCGCTGCTCGCGATTCCGGGAACGGCGGCGATCGCCCCCGCGATGTCGCCGCGGCGCAGCGCCTGCGCGGCGCGGGCCAGGTGCGCCGCCGTCTGCGGCCGGTCGGCGGGCTTCTTCGCGATGCATGCGTAGACGAGGTTGCGCACCGGCTCGGAGATCGTGACCGGGAGGTCGGGCGGGGTCTCGTTGATCTGGGCCATCGCGATCGCGACCTGCGACTCGCCCGTGAACGGGCGCCGCCCCGCGAGTGCCTCGTAGGCGACGATGCCGAGGCTGTAGATGTCGGTCGTCGGCGACGCCGGGTGACCGCTCGCCTGCTCGGGCGAGAGGTACTGGACGGTGCCCATGACCTGCCCCGTCGCCGTGAGCGGCACCTGATCGGCGATGCGCGCGATGCCGAAGTCGGTGATCTTGACGCGCCCCTCGGGGGTGATGAGGAGGTTGCCGGGCTTGATGTCGCGGTGCACGAGGCCGGCCTGGTGCGCGGCCTGCAGGGCGGACGCGGTCTGCGCGACGTAGTCGAGCACCTTGTCGGTCGGCAGGACGCGCTCGCGCTCGAGGATCGTCGAGAGNGCCTCGCCCGGGACGAGNTCCATGACGAGNTAGGCNNNGCCGTCCTCCTCGCCGTAGTCGAAGACGTTNGCGATGCCCTCGTGGTTNACGAGNGCGGCGTGNCGNGCNTCNGCGCGGAANCGCTCGAGGAAGCCGGGGTCGCCGAGGTACTCGTCCTTGAGGATCTTGATCGCGACCGTTCGGCCGATGACGAGGTCGGTGGCCTGCCACACCTCGCCCATGCCGCCGATGGCGATGCGCGACGAGAGCTGGTACCGGCCGCCGAACGTGAGGCCGCTCGTCGGTCTCATCTGTTCACCACCGCCTCCATGACCTTCTTCGCGATCGGCGCCGCGATCAGGTTCCCGAACCCCGTGGCACGATCCTCGATCACGACCGCGACGGCGACCCGGGGGTCGTTCGCAGGGGCGAATCCGGTGAACCAGAGGGTGTAGGGCTCGCCCGGACCGTTCTCGGCGGTTCCGGTTTTCCCCGCGACCTCGACACCGTCGATTCTGGCATTGTTCGCGACGCCGTTGGCGACGCCCTGCACCATCATCTGAGTCATCGTCGACGCGGTCTCCGGCTTGATCGGGGTCGAGAACACCTGCGGCTCGAACTCCTGGAGGACGGACAGGTCGGGAGCCACGATGCTCTCCACGACGGTGGGTTGCATGAGCACACCCCCGTTCGCGATCGCGGCCGACACCATCGCCATCTGGAGCGGCGACGTGCGCACGTTCGCCTGACCGAATCCGGTCAGCCAGACCTGCGCCTCGTCGTTCCCAGGGATCTCCGGGTAGACGCTCGGCTCGACGCGCATCGGGATGCCGAGCTGCTGCCCGAAGCCGAACTCCTGCGCCTGCTCCCGGATGGCCTTCTGCCCGAGCGCGCCGGCGAGTTGGGCGAACGTGACGTTGCACGACAGGCGCAGTGCGGTCGCGATCGACGCCGTCTCCCCGCCGCCGCACGTGCCGTCGGCCGAGTTCGAGATCGGCGTCGTCGTGCCGGGGAGGTCGAGCCGCGGCGGGTTCGGGAACTCGCTCTCGGGGGTGTACTGCCCGCTCTCGAGCGCCGTCGCCGTGACGACGAGCTTGAACACCGAGCCGGGCGGGTTGAGATCGCCCGCGATCGCCCGGTCGACGAGCACGTCGTCGGGGCTCGCGTCGAGTTCCTCGTAGGTCGACTCGACGGCGTTCGGGTCGAGCACCGCGAGCGCGTTCGGGTCGTACGTGGGCTTCGAGACGAGGGCGAGGATCGCACCCGTCTTCGGGTCGAGGGCGACGACGGCGCCGCGCTCATCCCCGAGGGCGTCCCACGCAGCCTGCTGCACGACCGGGTCGATCGTGAGCTCGACGGCGGAGCCCTGCGGGTCCTGCCCCGTGAGGATCGCGTTGAGGCGAGACAGGAACTGCGCGTCGGAGTCGCCGGAGAGGTAGGAGTTGAGCTCGTGCTCGAGCCCTCCGGTCGACGGGAGCACGGTGAAGAAACCGGTCACCGCGGAGTACAGCTCCCCGTACGGGTAGACGCGCTGGTAGTTGTAGCGGCTGTCGACGGGCTGCGAGTAGGCGACCGCCTCGCCGTCGACGAGGATCGGGCCGCGCTGGGTGTCGAAGCTCGCGTAGAGCACGCGCGCGTTGCGGCCGTCGGCCTTGAGGTCGGCCTGCTGGAACACCTGGATGACGCTCGACGACGCGAAGAGCGCGACGAACATGAGCACGACGAGGAGCGAGACGCGACGCAGTTCCCGGTTCACGGCTACTCCACCACCAGTCTCGGCTGTGCGCGCACCGCGTCGGACAGTCGCGCGAGGAGGGCGACGATGACCCAGTTCGCGACGAGCGACGAGCCTCCGGCGGCGAGGAACGGCGTCGTGAGGCCGGTGAGCGGGATGACGCGCGTGACGCCGCCCACGACGATGAACACCTGCAGCGCGACGACGAACGACAGGCCCACGCCGAGCAGGCGGCCGAAGTCGTCCTGGCCGGCGAAGCCGATGTGGAATCCGCGCGAGACGAACACGAGGTAGAGCACGAGGATCGCGAACAACCCGATGAGTCCGAGCTCCTCGCCGAGCGCCGCGATGATGAAGTCGCTCTCGGCGAGCGGGGTGATGTCGGGGTTGCCGCGGCCGAGGCCCGTGCCCGCGAGGCCGCCGTCGGCGAGTCCGAAGAGGCCCTGCGCGAGCTGGTAGCTCCCGCCGCCCTGGTCGTACAGTGCCGGGTCGAACGTGTTGAGCCAGGCGTGGAACCTGTTGCCGACGTAGTCGAGGGCGCGGGCGGCCACGAACGCGCCGCCGCCGATGAGGCCGAGGCCCAGCACGATCCACCCGGTGCGTCCGGTCGCGACGTAGATCATGACGAGGAAGAGGCCGAAGTAGAGCAGACCGGAGCCGAGGTCGCGCTGGAACACGATGACCGCCATCGACAGCAGCCAGATGACGACGATCGGGCCGAGGTCGCGGAGCCGCGGGAACGTGATCCCGAGCACGCGGCGCCCGACGATGCTGAGGGAGTCGCGCGCCGTCACGAGGTAGCCGGCGAAGAACACGGCGAGGGCGATCTTCGCGATCTCGCCGGGCTGGAAGCTCGCGATGCCGATCCCGATCCACGCCTGCGCGCCGTTGACGTTGCGGCCGATGACCGGCAGGAACGGCAGGATGAGCAGCGCGATCGCGGTGAAGCCGGCGACGTAGCGGTAGCGCTGGAGCACCCGGTGGTTCCGGATGCCGAGGAGCACGGCTCCGGCGGCCACGATCGCGATCGCCGACCAGACGACCTGGCGCACGCCGTAGGCATCCCAGCCGAGGTAGCCCTCCGCGATGTCGAGCCGCGTGATCTCGGCGATGCCCACGAGGTTGAGCGCCGTCGCGATCGGCAGGATGAACGGGTCGGCCTCGGCCGCGACGACGCGCATCACGACGTGGAGTACGAGGGTCAGCACCGCGAGCCCGATGACGAGGCCGAGCACGCCCGGGTCGATGCGGCCGAGCGCGCCGAGCTCGGCGAGCACGAGCGCCGAGATCCCGACCCCGATGGCGACGACGAGCAGGCCGAGCTCGAGGTTGCGTCGCCGGGCGGGCGCGCGCAGCCGGATGCGGATCGACCCGGTGAACGTCGGCGCCGGGTCGCGTGCCTCGATGGGCGGGCTCGCCACGACCCCCGCCCCGGAACCGTTCTCGCCGCTCATCGGTCGGGTCTCGCTTCCGCGGCGCGGCTGAGCCGGTCGAGGATGTCGTGCGCGTCGCGGAGGTCGTCGGCGTTGATCGTCGCCTCGACCTGCTGGCGCTGGAAGGGCGGGAGATCGTCGACGCGGAGCTGCGACGTCTGCTCGACGTGCGAGAGCGGGATCGGGCCGATGCTCTGTTGCACGCCCTGGAAGATCGCGACGCGCCCGTCCTCCGTCGCGCCCACGTAATAGTGGGTCTGCGTCCACTGGTAGGCGAGCACGACGGCGGTCACGATCGCGGCGATCGCGACCGCGACGAAGACGAGCCACGAGATCCTGCGGCGCCGGGCGCGTCGCCGGTCCTCCTCGATGAGCTGCTCGAGGAACTCCTCGCGCTCCGGTTCGAAGTGCGCGTCCTCCGGCGGCGGCGCCTTGAGCGGATGCAGCAGCAGGGTGGGGAGGCGGATCGGACGCCGCTCCTCCTCGACCCCCTCGAACATGAGGGGCGCCGCCGCGGAGCCGACGAAGCCCGCGGGCTCGGCGCCCTCGGCGGGGTCGTCGTCGCCGATGTCGGTGATCACGACCGTGACGTTGTCGGGGGCGCCGTGGTCCAGGCTCTCCTTGACGAGCCGGTCCGCCGCGGCGGTGGGCGTGCGCACCGTGGACAGGATCTGCGTGATCTTGTCCTCGGAGACGTAGCTGGAGAGCCCGTCGGAGCACAGCAGCCAGCGGTCGCCCGGCTTCGTGTCGAGGATGCGCGTGTCGATCTCGGGAGACGCGTCGACATCCCCCAGCACGCGCATGAGCACCGAACGACGGGGGTGGACCGCGGCTTCCTCCGGCGTGATGCGGCCCGAGTCGACGAGGCGCTGCACGAAGGTGTGGTCGGCGGTGACCTGCTCGAGGGCGCCGTCGCGGAAGCGGTAGATGCGGGAGTCGCCGATGTGCGCGAGCGCCACCTGGTCGCCGACGCGCAGGATGCCCGACACTGTCGTGCCCATCCCGGTGAGCTCGCTGTGCTCGAACACCGTCTCGGCGAGGAGAGAGTTCGCGGCGATCATCGCCGCCTGGAGCGCCGACTCCGCGTCCGCCGCCGCCGCGTAGGCCTCGTCGGCCTCCGCGATGCGCTTCGTCGCGATCGCCGACGCGACGTCGCCGCCCGCGTGGCCGCCCATCCCGTCGGCGACGACGAAGAGGTGCCGTCCGGCGTAGCCCGAGTCCTGGTTGTTGGACCGGATCTTGCCGACGTGGGAGACGGCGGCGCTGAGCGGAGTGGTCGCCATGCCTACCGTCGCAGTTCGAACGTCGTCGTGCCGATGGTGACGGGGACGCCGGCGGGAACCGCGGTGTCGGCAGNGTGACCCGCACGCCGTCGAGGAANGTGCCGTTCGTNGAGTCGAGGTCNTGGATGACCCAGTTGGAGTCCCAGAGCATGAGGCGCGCGTGGTGCGTCGACGTGTAGTCGTCGCGGATGACGAGGCCCGACTCGCTCGAGCGTCCGATCGTGAGCTGCTCGCCCGGGAGGTCGATCTCCATGCCCTCGCGCGGACCGGAGGTGATGACGAGGCGGCGCGGGGTCTCCTCATCGGGCGCCGGCTCCGCGCGATGCACCGGCTCGGTGAGCGGGGACGCCGGGGCGGGCCGGGCCGGGGCCTTCGGCGCGGCGGCGGGGGCGACCGGGGTCGTCGCCTGCGGCGACGGGGGCGGGAGCCGACGCGCGCGCTGCCCGAACAAATCGGAGCGCAGCGAGTAGATGACGAAGAAGACGAAGCCCCAGAGCAGCAGCAGGAACGCCAGCTGGAGGACGAGGAGGGTCAGTTCGCTCATCGGGGCCTACCGGAGACTCCGCGAACTGGTCGACGTCGGCGGCCTGGGCGAGCACCCGGAACACGATACGGGTACGACCGATCTCGATGACGGAGTCGGCCGGAAGCGGGGCTTTCGTGAGCGGCTGACCGTTGAGCTTCGAGCCGTTCGTGGAGCCGAGGTCGTTGACCTGACCGCGCGTGCCGTCCCACAGGATCTCGATGTGCTGCCGAGAGGTTCCGGAGTCGTCGACCGTGATGTCGGCATCCGAACCGCGTCCGATCACGGTGCGCGGCTTCGTGATCGGGTAGCGCTTGCCGGCGATGTCGAGCACGGGGGTCCAGGCGACCGAACCCTTGACGTTCTGCGACTCGACGCGCACCGTGCCCTCGGCGACGGACGGGTCGAGGACGAGCTTGATCGAGATGCCGCCCGCGAACGCGTAGTGCTGCGCCTTCGCGTGCCGTTGAACGAGATCGGTGAGCTCGTCGAGGAGTGCTGGGCCGAGCTCTGTCATCCGGGCGTGGTCGGCGCGGCTCAGGTGCACCTCGAAGCGGTTGGGCGCGAGGATGCGGTCGCGGGCGACGACGGCGGCCTTCGTATCGAGTTCGCGACGGAGGGCGGCGGTCACCTCGAGAGGCTGAAGACCGCTCTTGAAGGCCCTCGCGAACGCGCCGTTGACGACGCGCTCGAGTCCCTTCTCGAAGCTGTCGAGGATCCCCACGCGGCCCCTTCGGAAGCTGGACGGCACCCCGCGAGGGGGCCGTGGCGGTCAGAACGATGTTAGTCGCGCCGTCCCGGGAACCGGTCGTGAGGAGGTCGAGAGCCTTCCCGTGATACCGTTGCCGTCGCGCGCGAGTGGCGGAATGGCAGACGCGCTGGCTTCAGGTGCCAGTACTCGTAAGGGTGTGTGGGTTCAAGTCCCACCTCGCGCACCACCTCTCGAAAGCCCCCGGTCTCCCGGGGGCTTCCGTCGTTTCCAGGGTCAGGCGGCTTCGACCGCGGTCGCCCGCTCGCCCGCCTTCGCCGGCACGACCCGCCGGATGACGAAGCCGAACGCGAGCGCCACGAAGAACATGAGCACGCCGTAGACGGCCGCCGGCAGCGACATGTCGAGGTTGTCCAGTACCGTCTGCGCGATCACGATCGACAGCGTGGCGTTGTGGATGCCGATCTCGAACGAGCTGGCCACCGCCTGGCGCGGCTCGACCCGGAACAGGCGCGGCACGAGGAACCCGATCGTGAGGCTCAGCACGCAGAACAGCACCGTGATGCCGGCCAGGCCGCCGAGGTTCTCGAGCAGCAGGTCGCGGTTGGAGATGACGGCGCCGACGATGACGACGGCGAGGATGATCATCGACGCGATCCGCACCGGCTTGTCCATCTTGTCCGCGAACCCGGGAGCCAGTCGGCGCACGATCATGCCGAGCACGACCGGCCCGAGCACGATGAGGAAGACCTCGACCGCCTTCGCGAACTGGATGCCCAGGCCCTCCGATTCGGGCAGGTAGATCGAGATCGCGAAGTTCGTGAGCAGCGGGAGCGTGAACACGGCGATCACCGAGTTGATCGCGGTGAGGCTCACGTTGAGCGCCACGTCGCCGCGGAATAGGTGCGAGTAGAGGTTCGCGCTCGTGCCGCCCGGGGAGGCGGCGAGCAGGATCATGCCGACGGCGAGCACCGGCGGCAGGGCGAAGATCGCCACGAGCCCGAAGGCGAGCGCCGGCAGCAGGATGAGCTGGCAGACGAGGGCGACGATCACCGCCTTCGGATGCTTCCCGACCCGGGCGAAGTCGGCGGGGGTGAGCGAGAGGCCGAGCCCGAACATGATGATGCCGAGGGCGACCGGGAGTCCGATGGTTGTCAACGCTGACATGTGCTCACTCTGGCGGAACACCCGCCCGCGCGGCTACACCCGGCGTCTCGGGCGGGTCAGAACTCCGGGTAGGTGAGCCCGATGATCTCCCGGATGCGGTCCATCGTCGCCATGATCTCGACCGTCTCCGCGGGCGACAGGATGCCACCGCTGATGTCGCCGGAGGCGACGCGGCGCTCCAGCTCGGCGGCCTGGAAGTGCATCCCGCGACCCGGCACGCGACCCTCGTAGCGTTCGACCACCTGGTTCGAGCTGTCGTAGTGGGTGAAGCTCGCCTGGTTGTACCAGACCCACTCGATCTCGATGCGCCCGTCGGTTCCGTTGACGGTCGCGCGGTTCGGGCCCACGGCATCCAGCTGCGTCTGCAGCACCGCGTGCGCGCCCGACGCGTAGCCGAAGATGATCGACGTCTGCGAGTCGACCCCGGTGTGCAGCCGGGTCGCGTGGGCGAGGATCGTCTCCGGGGCACCGAGCACGTCGTAGGCGAACGACACCGGGTAGATGCCGAGGTCAAGCAGTGCGCCGCCGCCGAGCTCCGGCCGGATGAGCCGCTCGATGTGGTCGATCTTCTGGTCGTGGTCGACCATGACGGTGCGGATGTCGCCGAGGGCGCCGGAGCGGACGATCTCGCGGATGCGCACCATGTGCGGCAGGAAGCGCGTCCACATCGCCTCCTGGATGACAAGGCCCTTCGCGGCGGCGAGGTCGACGAGTTCGCGCGCCTCCGCGGCATCCATCGTGAACGGCTTCTCGACGAGCGCGTGCTTGCCGCCCTCGAGCACGAGCTTCGCGGCGGAGACGTGCCACGGGTGCTGCGTCGCGACGTAGATCGCGTCGACGTCGGGGGCGGCCGCGAGCTCCTCGTAGGAGCCGTATGCGGTCGCCACGCCCATCTCGTCGGCCCACGCCCGCGCCTTGCCGAGGTCGCGTGCCGCGACGGCGGCGACGTCGAAGCCGTGGAGCTTCATGTCCGAGACCTGCTGCTTGGCGATGCCGCCGGCGCCGAGGATGCCCCAGCGCAGTCCGTTCTGCGTCATGCGCCCAGCATGGCCCACTCGAGCATGCGGGACCAGGGTCCGAAGCCGGACGCCGGGATGAGGTGCCCGCCGCCCGGGACGAGCTCCACGGGCACGTCGTCGTCGACGTCGAACTCGACGCTCACGCCGCGGCCGGCGTACTCGTCCCCCTCCCCCTCGAAGACGCGCTGCTCGACGCCGGGGAGCGCGGGGATGCGGGCGGGCGCCGCGACGAAGGACTCGACGACCGTGCCCTCGAGGGCGGACGGAGCCGGGACGGCGACGAGGGCGAGCCGGGTGACCGACCCCGTCGACCCGCCGCGGGCGAGGTGGGTGACCCACAGGTTCGTCGCGAGGCTGTGCGCGACGAGGGTCACCGGGCGGTCGTCACGCGTGATGAGATCGTCAAGGATGCCGAGCCACGTCTCCAGGTCGGGGGTGTCGGGGTCGGGCAGCTGCGGGTAGTCGACCTCGTACCCGCGGGCGACGAGTTCGTCGTGGAGCCAGTGCTCCCAGTGGTCGGAGGGTCGGCGGTTCTCCCAGCCGTGGAGGATCACGAAACGTGGACGCATTCAACGATCGTCGCCGATCGGCGTAGCCTGACGCCATGCTTCCCCTGCCAAACCTGCTCGCGTTCCTGGCAGCGGCGATCGTGCTCGTGATCATGCCGGGCCCGACCGTGCTCTTCGTCGTCGGCCGGTCGCTCGCCCTCGGGCGTCGCGGGGGGCTGCTGAGCGTGCTCGGCAACGCGCTCGGCCTCATCCCGATCATCGTCGCGGTCGCGTTCGGTGTCGGCGCGATCATCACCCAGTCGATCGTCGTCTTCACGATCCTGAAGATCGCGGGCGCGGCGTACATCGTCTACCTCGGCGTGCAGGCCATCCGGCACCGGAAGCGCACCGCGGCGGCCGTCACCGCGGGGGTCGCCCCGAAGTCGGCGGGCCGGATGCTCGCCGAGGGCTTCGTCGTCGGGGTCACCAACCCGAAGACGATCGCGTTCTTCCTCGCCGTGCTGCCGCAGTTCGTCGCGCCGTCGGCGGGGTGGGTCCCCGGGCAGCTGTTGCTCCTCGGCGGCATCTTCGTCGTGCTCGCCCTCGTCTCGGACGGGGCCTGGGCGCTCGCCGCGGGCTCGGCGCGCGACTGGTTCGCCCGCTCCCCGAAGCGCGTCGAGCGCCTCGGCACGACCGGCGGCGTCATGATGATCGGCCTCGGCGGCGTGCTCGCCCTCACCGGCTCCTCGAAGTAGCCGTCTCGGTGGTCGAGTAGCCGCGTCAGCGGCGTGTCGAGACCTCCTGCACCGTGATCGCGACGCGGTGGTGGCCGGTCGCGCCGTCGGGGACGACGGGACGCTCGCGCGGGGTCTGCACCTCGCCGTCGACGCTCGTCGCCCGTACCGCGAGCTCGTGCTGTCCCGGGGTCGCATCCCAGGTGTACCGCCACTGCACCCAGGTGTCGGCGCTGATCGCGGTCGCGAGCTCGGCCTCCCGCCACGGACCGTCGTCGACGGAGACCTCGACGCGCGCGATCCCGGTGTGCTGGTGCCACGCGACACCCGCGACGACGGTGTCGCCCGCGACGATCGTGCCGCGCGGCACGTCGATGCGCGACGACAGCTTCACGGGACCGCGCTCGCTCCAGCCCCGGTCGGTCCAGTACGCCCGGGCGGCGTCGAACCTCGTCACCTCGAGCTCGGTCACCCACTTCGTCGCCGACACGTAGCCGTACAGCCCCGGCACGACGAGCCGCGCCGGGAACCCGTGCTCGAGCGGCAGCGGCTCCCCGTTCATCCCGATCGCGAGGATCGCGTTCCGGTCGTCGGTGAGCGCCTCGAACGGCGTCGACGCGGTGAAGCCGTCGACGCTGCGCGACAGCACCATGTCGGCGCGGGACGTCGGCCGCGCCCGCGCGAGGAGCTCGCGCACCGGGTAGCCGAGCCACAGCGCCGTGCCGACGAGGCCGCCGCCGACGGGGTTGGAGACGCACATGAGCGTCGTGTGGCTCTCCTCGAGCGGCAGGGCGACGAGCTCGTCCCAGGTCAGCACGACCTCGCGCTCGACCAGCCCGTGGATGCGGAGGCTCCAGTCGGCGGGGTCGACGTTCGGCACCTGGAGGGCGGTGTCGATGCGGTAGAAGTCGGCGTTCGGGGTGACGACGGGGGCGAGGCGGGGGATGCCGAAGTCGGCTCCGGCGGGTACCGGAGGGGCGGCGACGGCGGCACGCGGCAGGGCGAACGTGTCGCGGACGGCGGTGACGGCGCGGGCGCCGGCCTGGAGCGCGAGACCGCCGAGTGCGGCGAGGGCGCCGACCCCGGCCGCACCGCCGGTCCAGGCGAGGAACTCGCGACGGGTCGGGGCACTAGGGTCGGCGTCCTCGACCGGGCGGCGGCGGAGCAGCGCGCCGAGCCCGAGCGTCGCCGCGACGGTCGCGACGGCGGCGGGCACCGCATCCAGCACCGAGGCGCCCTCCCGCGTGACGGCGGCGGCGATCCCGAACACCCCGCCCGCGACGATGAGGAGGCGCGCGGCGAGGGGCCGCCGGGTGTGGAGGATGCCCGCGGCGGCGGCGAGGGCGGCGAGCACGATCCCGATCCCGACGAGCAGCGCGACCTTGTCGCCCGTGCCGAAGAGCGCGATGGCGGCATCCTTCGCCCACGGCGGGGCGAGGTCGATGAGGAGCGAGCCGACCACGACGACGGGACTCGCCCGCGGCGCGAGCACCCCCGCCGCGAGTTCCGCGATCCCGAGCCCGAAGGCCACGGCCGCGACCCCCGCGAGCGCCGCGAGCACCCTGGGCCGACCCATGCGCAGCACCCTACGCGCGCTCGGTCAGACGGCGCAGGGCGGGCAGGGTCAGGGCGTCGGGTGGCGGGCGTCGTAGGTGCGGAAGGAGGGCTGCAGGCGCAGGAGGAGCGCGATGAGGCCGATGATGAGGATGCCGCCGAGCACCGGCGGGAACCACAGCGCCACCGCCGACGCGAGCACCCCGATGTAGAGGTCGCCGATGCGCGGGCCGCCCGCGACGACGACGGTGAAGATGCCCTGGAGGCGACCGCGCATCCCGTCGGGCGCCGCCATGAGCAGCATCGTGCCGCGGAAGATGGCGCTGATCTCGTCGCTCGCGCCCATCCCGAGCATCGCGAACGCCGCGATCCCGAGGGCGACGAAGTTGGCCTCCGAGATGTCGGCACCGACGGGGGCGACCCAGCCGGCCGCGAGGGCGGACTGCATCCCGAGCACCGTGAGCCCGAGCAGCAGCACGAAACCGCCGTAGACGGTGATGGCGCGGCCGACGGCGAGGCCGTGGCGGCGTACGTGCCCGACGGGGCCGCTGAACAGCGATGCGAGGAACGTGCCGACCGCCATCGCCGCGGTGAGGATGCCGACGGTGACCGGTCCCCCGCCGAACACGAGCGCGCCGAGCGCGGGGAACAGCACGTGCGGACGGCCGAACGTCATCGCGACGATGTCCACGAGGAACGACATCCGGATGTTGGGGGCGGTGCGCAGGAACGCCGCTCCCTGCTTGAGCGACTTCCAGCCCGGACGCTCGACGCCCTCCGCGGCGGAGAGTCGGGGGAGCGTGACGATCCCGAGGAACATCGTCGTGAACAGGAGGACGTCGACGAGGTAGGTCCAGCCGAAGCCGACGGTGGCGACGAGGACGCCCGCGAGGGCCGGACCGAGGGTGAGCTGGATGCCGAGCGCGATGCCGTTGAGGGCGCTCGCGGCGGGGACGAGCTCGCCCGGGATGAGGCGCGGCGTCACCGAGGAACGCGTCGTCATCTGCACGGTCGCGGCGACGGAGCCGAGCGTCGCGAACACGTAGAGCGGCCACACCGGCGGATCGGTGAGCGTCGTGTCGAGCCACGCGATGAGCACGAGGCTGATCGTCGACCCCCAGCCGACGAGGGCGCTCGCGAGGAGCACGAGCTTGCGGTCGAACGCGTCGGCGAGCATCCCTCCCCAGAGTCCGGCGACGATCATCGGCACGAGGCCGATGCCGCCGACGAGGGCGACCGCGAACGTGTCGCGGGTGATGTCGTAGATCTGCAGGCCGACGGCGACGATGGTGAGCTGCGCGCCGATCCCGGAGATCGCGCCGCCGAACCACAGTCGGGCGAACGCGGGCGACGCCCGCAGGGGGGAGAGGTCGACGAACCGTCGACGCTTCGCGGGGGCCTCCGGGACCTCGACGGTCGGCTCGTCACTCACTCCCTCGAGGGTACTGGCGGGAATTCGGTCGGCGCTGTCCGAGGTCCCACTAGGCGGGAGCCGCGCTCCGCGGTTGACTCGCGGCATGACGCTCACGACCGCCGACCGGGACGCCGCGATCGAGCATTTCGCCGCGAAGCTCCGCTTCGAGACCGACCCCTCCGACGTCGCCGCGGCGTTCGCGGCGGGCGAGGAGTTCGTGCTCGTCGACGTGCGCGGCCACACCTCGTGGCACCAGGGCCGGATCGCCGGCGCCATCCATCTCCCCCACGCGGAGATCCCGGAGCGCGCCCCGACGCTCATCCCGCTCGACACCCCCGTGGTCGTCTACTGCTGGGGTCCGGGTTGCAACGGCGCGACGCGCGGGGCGCTGCAGTTCGGTCGCCTCGGCTACGCCGTGAAGGAGATGATCGGCGGCTTCGAGTACTGGGCCCGCGAAGGACTCGACATCGTCGATGACGCCGGTCCGATCACGCGCGCGGTCGACACCCTCACGGCGCCGCGCCCGGGCGCGCTCGGCGTCTCCTGCGACTGCTGACGCGGTCGTCGAGTAGCGTGTCGAGACGTTTCTGCATACTGAGATGCCCGCGTCCGGGCACATCTGCCGCCTGTGAGGGTTGTTCTGTATACAGAACGGGCGTAGCGTGTAAGGGTGCGCGCGAGTGACCGGGCCTACGCGGCCCTGCGGGAGGACATCCTCACGGGCCGACTGAGCGCCGGCACCGCCCTCTCCGAGGTCGACCTCGCCGAGCGGCTCGGCGTCTCCCGCACCCCGCTCCGCGCCGCCCTCGCCCGCCTCGCGCTCGAGGGTCTCGTCGACACGACGCGCGGGCGCACCGGCGTCGTGTCCGCCGTCTCCGCCGAGAGCGTCACCGAGCTGTTCGAGCTGCGCGAGGCCCTCGAGACGCAGGCCGCGCGACTCGCCGCCCGGCGTCGCGACCCCGACGTGTTCGACGCCCTCGTCGACCGGTTCGCCGCCGCCCCCGAGCTCCTCCGCGAGGGCGGCGTCGAGGCGTACTACGACCTCGTCGCCGAGTTCGACGCCGCGCTCGACGACGCCCTCGGCAACGCCGTGTACCGCGGCGCCCTCGACGGCGTCCGCCTCCACCTCGCTCGCGCCCGCCGCATCGCGACCGACAACCCGGAGCGACTCGTCCGCTCCGCCGAGGACGCGACCGGCTCATCTGCGCCGCCATCCGCGACGGGGATGCCGCGCTCGCCGCCTCCGCGACGACCGTCCACCTCAAGGCCTCGCTCACCACGATCCTCGCGACCCTGTCGCCCGGCGACACCCAGAAAGGCACCGCATGAAGCTCCACCCCGTCCGCACCTACCGCTCCGACGAGAACCTCCCGAAGGAGGAGCAGCTCGCCTGGAAGGTCGCCCAGGTCGCGGCCGACCCGGTCGCCGTCGAGCCCGAGGTCGCGGAGATGATCGTCAACCGTGTCATCGACAACGCCGCCGTCGCGGTCGCCTCCATCGGCCGCGCCCCCGCCGTCGCCGCGCGCGGGCACGGCGGAGGCACACCCGGTCACGAAGACCGGCGCCGGCGCCACCGTGTTCGGCGTCGACGGCCGGTACAGCCCCGAGTGGGCCGCCTTCGCGAACGGCGTCGCCGTGCGCGAGCTCGACTACCACGACACGTTCCTCGCCGCGGAGTACTCGCACCCCGGCGACAACATCCCGCCGATCCTCGCCGTCGCGCAGCACGCGGGGATGGACGGCGCCGCCCTCGTGCGGGGCATCGCCACCGGGTACGAGATCCAGGTCGACCTCGTGAAGGCGATCTCGCTGCACAAGCACAAGATCGACCACGTCGCCCACCTCGGCCCCTCGGCCGCCGCCGGCATCGGCACCCTCCTCGGGCTCGACCCCGAGGTCATCTACCAGGCCGTCGGCCAGGCTCTGCACACGACGACCGCGACGCGTCAGTCGCGCAAGGGCGAGATCTCGACGTGGAAGGCGTACGCGCCCGCCTTCGCCGGGAAGATGGCGGTCGAGGCCGTCGACCGGGCCCTGCGCGGCCAGACCTCCCCCTCGCCGATCTGGGAGGGCGAGGACGGCGTCATCGCGTGGCTCCTCGACGGACCCGAGGGCCGCTACGAGGTGCCGCTCCCCGAGGCGGGCGAGGCGAAGCGCGCCATCCTCGACACCTACACGAAGGAGCACTCGGCCGAGTACCAGGCGCAGGCGTGGATCGACCTCGCCCGCGACCTGCACTCCCGGCACCCNGAGNTGCTCGACCCGGCGAACGTCGCCCGGATCGTGCTGCACACGAGCCACCACACCCACTACGTNATCGGCTCGGGGGCGAACGACCCGCAGAAGTACGACCCGACGGCGTCGCGCGAGACGCTCGACCACTCGATCCCGTACATCTTCGCCGTCGCGCTCCAGGACGGCACCTGGCACCACGTCGACTCCTACCTGCCGGAGCGCGCCGCACGTCCCGACACCGTCGCGCTGTGGCACAAGATCACGACCGTCGAGGACCCGGAGTGGACGCGCCGCTACCACTCGAACGACCTCACCGAGAAGGCGTTCGGCGGCCGCGTCGAGATCGACCTCGCCGACGGGAGCCGCATCGTCGACGAGATCGCCGTCGCCGACGCGCATCCGCTCGGCGCCCGGCCGTTCGCCCGCCCGCAGTACGTGCATAAGTTCCGCACCCTCGCCGAGGGCGTGCTCGCGGACGCGGAGATCGACCGNTTCCTCGAGCTCGCCGAGCGGCTCCCGGAGCTGACGGCGGCCGAGGTCGCGGCGCTCAACGTGCATGCGACGGGCCTCCCGACGCCGCCGAAGGGGCTGTTCTGATGCTGCACACGACCGTCACGCCGAGCGAGAAGCGGCAGGCCTTCCGGGCCGGGCTGAACTCGGGCACCATCCAGCGCTTCCCCGGGGCGTTCACGCCGCTGAGCGCGCGGCTCATCCAGGAGAAGGGCTTCGAGGGCGTCTACATCTCGGGCGCCGTCATGGCGAACGAGCTCGGGCTCCCCGACATCGGGCTCACGACCCTCAGCGAGGTCGCGCAGCGCGGCGGGCAGATCTCCCGCAACACCGATCTGCCGACCCTCATCGACGGCGACACCGGATTCGGCGAGCCGATGAACGTCGCCCGCACGGTGCAGCTCCTCGAGGACGCCGGGGTGTCCGGCGTGCACCTCGAGGACCAGGTGAACCCGAAGCGCTGCGGGCACCTCGACGGGAAGGACGTCGTCGACGAGGCGACCGCGGTGAAGCGCATCCGCGCCGCCGTCGCCGCCCGCCGCGACCCGGGGTTCGTCATCATGGCCCGCACGGACATCCGCGGAGTGGAGGGACTGCCGGCGGCGCTCGACCGCGCGAAGGCGCTCCAGGATGCCGGAGCCGACGCGATCTTCGCCGAGGCGATGGCCGACCTCGGCGAGTTCGAGGCGATGCGGGCCGCGGTGGACGTGCCGATCCTCGCCAACATGACCGAGTTCGGGAAGAGCGACCTCTTCACCGTCCAGCAGTTGCAGGACGTCGGCGTCAACATGGTGATCTTCCCGGTGTCGCTGCAGCGCATCGCGATGGGGGCGATCGAGCGGGCGCTCGACACCCTCGCCGCCGAGGGCTCGCTCGCCTCCGTCGTGCCCGAGATGCAGACCCGGGCCCGCCTCTACGAGGTCGTCGACTACGCGGCCTACGGCGACTTCGACAGCAACGTGTACACCTTCGACCTCTCGACCAACAGGAGCTGACATGACCGACACCGACGTCGCGCCCGGCGGGTTCAAGCCCAAGAAGTCCGTCGCCCTCTCGGGCGTCGCCGCCGGCAACACCGCGCTGTGCACGGTGGGCCGCACCGGCAACGACCTGCACTACCGCGGCTACGACATCCTCGACTTCGCCGAGACGGCCGAGTTCGAGGAGATCGCGCACCTCCTCATCCACGGCACGCTGCCGAACGCGACCGAGCTCGCGGCCTACAAGGCGAAGCTCCGCTCGCTGCGCGGACTCCCCGCGGCGGTGCGCGCGGCGCTCGAGACGGTGCCGGCAGCGGCTCACCCGATGGACGTCATGCGCACCGGCGTCTCGGTGCTCGGCTCGGTGTTGCCCGAGGCGCACGATCACGACGAGGCGGGTGCGCGCGACATCGCCGACCGCCTCGTCGCGTCGCTCGGCTCGATGCTGCTCTACTGGCACCACTTCAGCCAGAACGGGCGACGCATCGAGGTCGAGACCGACGACGACACCGTCGGCGGGCACTTCCTCCACCTCCTCCACGGAACCCCGCCGTCGGAGACCTGGGTACGCGCGATGCACACGTCGCTGATCCTCTACGCGGAGCACGAGTTCAACGCCTCGACCTTCGCCGCCCGCGTCATCGCCGGCACGGGCTCCGACATCTTCTCGGCGATCACCGGTGCGATCGGGGCCCTGCGCGGTCCGAAGCACGGCGGCGCCAACGAGGTCGCGTTCGAGATCCAGAAGCGCTACGCCGATCCCGACCAGGCCGAGGCCGACATCCGTCGCCGGATGGAGGCCAAGGAGGTCATCATCGGGTTCGGGCACCCCGTCTACACGGTGTCCGACCCGCGGAACGTCGTCATCAAGCGCGTCGCGAAGCAGCTCGCCGACGAGGCCGGCTCGACGAAGATGTTCGACATCGCGGAGCGCATCGAGGCGACGATGATGGACGCCAAGAAGATGTTTCCGAACCTCGACTGGTTCTCGGCGGTCTCGTACCACCTCATGGGGGTGCCGACGCCGATGTTCACGCCCCTGTTCGTCATCGCGCGCACGACGGGCTGGTCGGCGCACGTCATCGAGCAGCGTCAGGACGGCAAGATCATCCGCCCGACGGCGAACTACACCGGCCCGGAGAACCTGGAGTTCGTGCCGCTCGCGCAGCGTCCCTGAGTCGTCCGCGCAACCCCTCACGGCCTCGCAGTACCCGGTGATACGTTCCGGGCATGTCACGGATCGTGGCGGTCGCCCCCGCGCTGCCCGAACACGCCTACACGCAGGCCGAGATCACGGCGGAGCTGTCGGGCCTCATCACGCATGACGCGACGAAGCGCGCGGTGCTGGAGCGGTTCCACGCGGCGAGCGGCATCGGCACCCGGCACACGGTGCTCCCGATCGAGGCGTACCGCGACCTGCGGTCGTTCCGCGACGCCAACGACATCTGGATCCGCGAAGGCACGGCGCTCGCCGCCCGGGCGGTGGCGGATGCCCTCGCCTCGACGGGACTCGACGCGGAAAACATCGACTACCTCTTCTTCACGTCGGTGACGGGGATCGCGGCACCGTCGATCGACGCCCGGCTCGTGCCGCAGCTCGGGATGCGGCGCGACGTCAAGCGCGTGCCGTCGTTCGGACTGGGCTGCGTCGCAGGGGCCGCCGGGCTCGCGCGCGTGCACGACTACCTGCTCGGGCATCCGCGGGAGGTCGCCCTGCTCGTGTCGGTGGAGCTGTGCTCCCTCACGTTGCAGCAGGACGACGACTCGGTCGCCAACTTCGTCGCCTCGGGGCTGTTCGGCGACGGCGCCGCCGCGGTCGTCGTCGCGGGGGCGGAGCGGGCGGAGGAACTCGGGACTCCCGGGCCCCGACATCCTCGCCAGCCGCACGGCCCTCTACCCCGACAGCGAGAGCGTCATCGGGTGGGACATCGGCGGCACCGGGTTCCGCATCCTGCTCACCGCGGCCGTGGCCGACACGATCGACGCGAACATCGCCGCAGACGTCGCCGGGCTGCTCGCCGCGAACGGGATCGAACGGGACGCGGTGGGCGCGTGGATCGCGCACCCCGGCGGCCCGCGCGTGCTCGAGGCGTTCGAGCGCGGACTCGGCCTCGACCACGCCGACCTGGAGCCGTCGTGGCGGTCGCTCGAGGCGGCCGGCAACCTGTCGTCGTCGAGCGTGCTCCATGTGCTCGCCGACACGCTCCGCCAGGAACCCGGCACGCACGGGGTGCTCTTCGCGCTCGGGCCCGGCGTCACGAGCGAGTACGTGCTGCTCAGGTGGGCGGCGTCGAGCGTCGAGCCGAGCCTCGTCTGGTTCACGGCCCTCATCCTGCTCACCGGGGCGGAGCGGATCGCCGAGCTCGTCATCTCGACACGCAACGCGGCGTGGGCGTTCGCGCGCGGCGGCGTCGAGTCGGGACGCGGCCACTTCCCCGCCATGGTCGCCCTGCACACCGGACTGCTGCTGGGGGCGCTCGCCGAGGTGTGGCTGCTCGGGCGGCCGTTCCTCGCGTGGCTCGGCTGGCCGATGCTCGCGCTCGCGCTCCTCTGCCAGGTCGGGCGGTACGGCGTCATCTGGTCGCTCGGCCGGCAGTGGAACACGCGCGTCATCGTGGTGCCCGGGATGCCGCTCTCCCGCCGCGGGCTGTACCGCTGGGAGCGGCTGCGGCATCCGAACTACTGGATCGTCGCGATCGAAGGCGTCGCACTCCCCCTCGTGCACACCGCGTGGATCACGGCGCTTGTCTTCACGGTGCTCAACGCGATCCTGCTGCTGCGGTTCCGCATCCCCGCCGAGGAGCGGGCGCTGAAGGCCGCGGCTCCGGCGTGAGCGGCGCGGGTTCGACCGACACGCAGGTGCTCGTCGCCGGCGGCGGGCCGGTCGGACTCGCGGTCGCGATCGAGGCCCGGCTCGCCGGACTCGAGACGGTCGTCGCCGAGCCGCGCGACGGGGCCGGCGACAAGGCGTGCGGCGAGGGGCTCATGCCCGGGGCGCTGCCCGCGCTCGCGCGGCTCGGGATCGACCCGGACGGGGTGCCGTTCCACGGGATCGCGTACCTCGACGAGCGGCGGCGGGTCGAGCACCGGTTCGGCGGCGGGCCGGGTCGCGGGGTTCGGCGGACTGTGCTGCACGCGGCCCTGCGCAGGCGGGCCGAGGAGCTCGGGGCGAGATTCACGGACGCCAAGGTCGAGTCGTTCGCGCAGCGCGCCGGCGTCGTGTCGGCGGCGGGGCTCCGGGCGTCGTGGCTCGTCGGCGCCGACGGACTGCACTCCGCCGTCGCGCGGGAGGCGGGGCTCGCCCGACCCGTGCCGCGGGGCCGCCGCCGGTTCGGGCAGCGCCGGCACTACGCGCTCGCACCGTGGTCGGACCTCGTCGAGGTGCAGTGGACCCCGCTGGGCGAGTGGTACGTCACCCCGGTCGCCTCCGACGTCGTCGGCGTCGCATTGCTCGCCCGCCGCGGGGTGCAGTTCGACGAGGCGCTCGCCGCGAACCCGCTGCTCGCGGCGCGGCTCGACGGGGCGGCCCCGGCATCCGCACTGCGCGGCGCGGGGCCGCTGCGGCGGTCGACGCGGGGGCGGACGGCGGGGCGCGTGCTGCTCGCCGGCGACGCCTCCGGCTACGTCGACGCCCTCACGGGCGAGGGGCTGCGGATCGGGTTCGCCCAGGCCCGCGCCGTCGTCGCCGCGATCCTCGCCGACGACCCGGCATCCTACGAGCGGGCGTGGGAGGCGGAGACCCGCGACTTCCGTCGGCTCACCGGGCGGCTCGTACGGCTCGCGACCTCACCCCTGCGCGGCGCCGTCGTCCCCGCCGCCGTGCGGCTCCCCGGCGTCTTCGCGGGGGCGGTGGAGCGACTCGCGGGCTGAGGAGGCGAGGCCCAGCTCGCGCAGGAGCTCGTCGGCGGTGGAGACGACGGCGATCGTGCCGACCGTCTCCGCGGGGGCGCCGTACCCCCACGTCACGTAGATCGTCGGCACGCCGTGCTCCGCGGCGCCGTGCACATCGTGCGACCGGTCGCCGACCATGACGGGACGCGACAGGTCGACGCCTCGGGCCTCCAGCCGGCGCAGCGCCTCCGCCACGACATCCGCCTTCGCGCTGCGCGTCTCGTCCTCGCTCGCGCCGGTGAGCTCGTCGAAGTACTTCGACAGGTCGTAGTGGTCGAGGATGAGCGTCGCCGCCGACTCCGGCTTGCTCGTCGCGAGCGACAGCGGCAGGCCCGCCTCGTGGATCGTGCGCAGCACCCGCTCGAGCCCGGGGTAGACGAGCGCGTCGAACACCCCGGTCTGCACATAGTGCTCGCGGTAGATCGCGAGGGCCCGGGCCGAGGTCACCGGGTCGAATCCCGCGAGGTCGCGGAAGGAGTCCATGATCGGCGGACCGACCCATTCGAGCAGCTTCGCGGGAGTCGGCACCGGCAGGCCCATCGCCTCGAACGTGTACGCGAGCGACGACGTGATCCCGGGCGCGGAGTCGACGATCGTGCCGTCGAGGTCGAACAGCACCGCGGTGAACGGGTGCTCGTCCGGCGTCGTATGCATCAGAACAGTCTCGCGTGCCCGGTCTCGAGGCCGCGCATCGCGTCGTAGTCCAGCAGGAGGGTGCGGATGCCGCGGTCGGCGGCGAGGGTCTGCGCCTGCGGGGCGATGGCCTGCGCCGCGAACACCCCGGTGACGGGCGCGAGGAGCGGGTCGCGGTTCATGAGCTCGAGGTAGCGGGTGAGCTGCTCGACGCCGTCGATGCCGCCGCGGCGCTTGATCTCGACGGCGACGTGGGCACCGGTCGCGTCGCGCGCCAGGATGTCGACCGGTCCGATCGCCGTCATGTACTCGCGCCGCACGAGCTCGAAGCCGTCGCCGAGGAGCCCGATCTGCTCCGCGAGGAGCCGCTGGAGGTCGGCCTCGACACCGTCCTTCTGCAGGCCCGGGTCGACGCCGAGGTCGTGGGTCGAGTCGTGCAGGATCTCGTGGATCGAGATGACGAGCAGGTCGGCCGTCTTCGCGTGGGTGACCCGCCACAGCTCGACGACGCCGGCGGCGGCGCGCTCCTCATCCACCTCCTCGACGTTGAGGGTGCACGGCGGGCTCATCCAGTTGAGCGGCTTGTAGGAGAGCGCGTCGGAGTGCACGAGCACGCTGCCGTCGCCCTTGAGCACGAGCAGCCGCGTCGCGAGCGGCAGGTGTGCCGACAGTCGGCCGGCGTAGTCCACGGAGCAGCGGGCAACGACGAGACGCACCCGCCCAGCCTACGGGCGCTTTCCCGTTCCGCGGCCGGGGCCGTTCGGGTTCATTCGGAAACGCCGTCCGGCACTTCGGCGGTCCGCAATGCGGCCCTAGAAAGGCACGCGTGACCAATCCCGCATGGGTCGAGTACATCGTCGACAGCGCCCACGCCGACACGGCCGCGGTAGGCCTGCTCATCGCCGACCAGGCACAGCGGACCCGACGCGTGCAGCTCGAGGCCGCCCGGCGCCAGGTCGACGCCACCGAGCGGCAGACCCAGGCCGTGCGCGCGGCGGCACGTCAGACGCGCGACGCCATCGACGCGGCCTCCGCCGCCCAGGTCGACGCGCAGCACGGCACCACGCGCGCGGTGGAGGAGCTCGGCGCCACGATCGACGCCGCCGTGGGTGCCATGTCGGACCGGATCGGCGACTCCCTCGACGTCGGCTTCCTGCAGGTGCAGGAGACGGTGCGCGAGGGGTTCGACGTCCTCGATCGCAAGTTCAACGTGCTGGCCGGCGTGATGCGCGGCGGCTTCGAACTGGTGGGCCGCCGCATGGTCGAGCAGACCGAGGTGCTCGGCGACATCGCGACGATGACCGCGAACCCGCTCACGACGGCGGCGGCGGAGCACTACCGTCGCGCGGTCGCATCGCTTCGACTGGGCTGGCTGGAGGAGGCGATCCCCGAACTCGAGCAGGCGATCGAGAAGGACAGGACCAATCCCGCGCCGCACTACTCGCTCGGAGTGGCCCGGGCGACCCTCAACGAGCCCGGAGCGGCGTTCGCCGCGCTCGGGCTCGCGGTGAAGTACTCGGCGGCCGACCCGAAGTGGGCGCCGCTCGCCGCGAGCGCCGCGATCCTGCAGCGGGCCGTCGCGACCCCGGAGCAGGCCGACGAGGTGGCCCGCACGATCGACTCGGCGCTCGCGCTCGCGCCCGGGTGTGCGGAACTGCTGCTCACGCGCGCCGCGCACCGGGGCGACCGGGCCGACCTCGTGAAGGCGCTCACGCTCGCGCCCGAACTGGCGATCGTCGCGATCCAGGCGGGGATTCCCGGTGCCGAGGATGCTGCACAGGCGGTCTACGACGACGCGACGAGTCCGGTGCGCGCGCGCCTGGAGATCCAGCGCCTCGTCGCGGAGTCGGGTGACGACGGCTTCGGCGCCAACGTCGTGCCGAGCGACGTCCCGCAGGCGATGATCGGCTTCCCGTCCTGGGTCGGCGGCGCGTTCCAGGACGTGGCACGCCACGCGCGCGTCGGGATCCCCGAGCAGGTGGAGGCAGCAGAGAGCTCCCTCGCCGAGGCGCGCGAGCGGCTCGAGGCGGCCCGTCAGTCCCTGGCGCGGACGCGGGCTCGGCTCGCCCAGGCCACGGAGAGGCGGGAGAAGGCGGCACAGGAGGTGGCTCGGCGTCAGACGTCTCTCATCGCCTACGAGTCGCTCCCCGCACCGACGGTGAACGTCGACCACCGCGCCGGGGTGAGGGGCGGATTCCGTCCGTTCATCGTGACGGCGGTCCTCGGCGTCCTCCTCCTCGTCGTGGGGGCCAACGCTGTGCAGTCGTCGTCGCCGGGATTCGCGTGGTTCCTGTGTCTCGTGCTGCTTGTGCTCCTCGGGGTCAGCCTGCGCAAGGCGCTGTCGAAGTACGGCGAACTGCGCGAGACGGCGGCGCGCGAGGCCGACGTCGCCCGGGACCTGCGCGAGCAGCAACTGGACCTGGCGCGCCAGCGCGCCGAGGCGACGCGCTCCGATGCCCGACAGGCGCTCGCCGAGGCGGTCACGGTTCAGGACGAGCTGGACGCCGAGATCGCGTCCGGTCGGCGTGATCTCGACCGACTGGAGGCGGCGCTCCCCGCGCTCGAGGCCGCGGCCAACTCGGCCCAGGACCGTCTCGAGCGGCTGCTCGCCCACGCGGACAGGTTCCAGGCGCCGATCCTCGAGCTGGTCGAGCGCGTCCAGGTCGCCCGCGTGTATCCCCTCGGTGACGAGCCGACGGGGTCGGCGTCGCCGGCCTCGATCGAGCTCACCGGTTCTTCCCCGTCGCCGTGACCGCGACATCCACCCGAATCAGTAGAGAGAAAGCAGCATCATGACGAAGGCTCCCGCCGGCTGGTACGACGCCCAGGACCACCCCGGACACCAGCGCTACTGGGACGGCTCCCAGTGGACCGACGACTTCAACCCGCCCCTCGCCGAGGGTCCTGCCGCGGTGGCGACGATCACGACGGCCGAGGTGCGTGACATCGCGGCGACCCCGATCGACGAGAACGACGTCGTGGCGATCCTCAACCTGATCAAGGCGGACGCGATCGCCGCGGGGATGCTGCAGAAGCACAAGGTGACGTCGAAGGTGAACAAGCGGCGGCAGGAGACGGAGGCGAGGTTCACCGCGAATCTGCGCAGCGTGCGCAACTTCTGGGTGCAGATCGACGTGATCAAGACCGCGTACGGCGTCAACTGGGGTGCCGAGAACGGGCTCTGGAACAAGGACGGGGCCGCACGCGGAGGACGGATCGGTCTCGCCAATGAACTCGCCGCGGGAGGCGGCATCGTCGGCGGGCTCGTCGGGAGTGCGCTGGCGAAGTCGGCGGCGAAGGCCGCTGCGAAGGATGCCCAGCGTGCGTACACCGAGTACGCCGCGTTCGAGGCGAAGGTGCTGTCGAAGTACTTCGAGTGAGCCGCGAGGCCCCCTCGGGGGCTGGTCGCCAGGCGAGGACTCTACGGAAGGACACGGAACGTGCGCACACTCTCTCGCGGCATCGCGCCGCTCGCTCTCGCGGTAGTCGCCGGCGTGCTCGCCGGGTGCGCCGCGACCCCGGCCGAGCCGACTCCGAGAGAACGGCTGCTCGAGCTCATCGATCCGTTCGTGCAGGAGTACCGGGCGGGCGATCCGGAACTGTCCGAGGAGGAGGTGCACCTCCTCGCCCTGTTCGACGGCTTGGACATCCTGGACCTTCCGGAGGCGGTCGACTTCGGGCTCGTGGAGCGCGACGAGCTCATCCGGGCTGTCGGCTTCCGGTGCGCGTACCCGCACCACCCGCGTGGCGTCGACAATGAGACGTCCATGCAGTGGGCGATCGTCCAGCTGGGGTTCACCGGATTCGCCCCCGAGGATCTGGTGACGGCGTGTCTCGCCGCGGGGGCCTCCGAGGAGACGATCCGCGGCTTCGACATCTTCACCCCAGAAGCGCTGGCGGCGGCCGGGATCGCCGCGCCGACCCCGACGGGGCCGACGTGGTGGAACACCGCGATGACGGCGGCGGAGGGCCAGGTGATGTGCAACGCGATCCGCGCGCATCTCGGCTACCCGAACAAGATCGGGTCGACCGGGCTTCAGTCGAACTCGGCGGGGAAGTTCTTCCAGTGCTCGTCGGGGGTGAACGCCGGGGGCCGCTACCTCGAGATCAACGTCCAGTTCGAGCCGCCGTCCTTCGACGAGAACACGCGCGAGTACGCCTACTGCTCGGCCGGGGAACCCCACGGCCGCAAGTTCGAGGCGGAGCCGGGCCTCCTCGACTCCCGGGGCGGGTGGTTCACCGCCGACAGCACGTACAGCTTCTGCATCGGCAACACCACGGTGTCGATCTGGGAGCGGGGGAAGGTCATCCGGTCGGTGATCGACGACCTCTGGCCGTACTTCGGCAGCCCGGAGTCGGCCGAGCTGTTCGCGGGATTCGTGGCGCAGTTCGAGGTCGCGGAGTGAGTCTCCACGGGAGGTGACGCCGGGGGTGCCGAGGGCGCCGCTAAGTGAGCGACCCTCGTGTCGGCTAAAGTCTCCTCGTGGCCACGAGGATGCCGTCGAAGTCGTCCGCAGGGACGTTCGACGAGCTCGCCCGCGACCTGCAGCAGCTCCGCCTGGACGCGGGCGCCGTGTCGTACTCCGAGCTCGCCGAGCGCGTCACCCGCGCGCGTGAGGAGCGCGGCCTCCGTCCAGCCGCGGCCCGCGTCGCCCGATCCTCCGTCTACGACGTCTTCCGCCCGGGCCGCGTCCGGGTCAATGCGGAACTCGTCGGCGACATCGTGCGCGCCCTCGGCCGCGGGGAGGACGAAGCCGCCGCCTGGCAGGCGCGGGCCGCCGCCGCGCGCCCCGAGGAGGTACAGCCGCGCGCGCCCAGGCCGGCGAGGCGCAGCCTGGATGCCGCCCTCGTTGTGATCGTGTGCGTCGCCGCCGTCGGCGTGAACCTGATCCTCAACTTCACCGTGAGCAAGGTCGGCATCCCGATCTACCTCGACATGGTCGGCACCGCCCTCGCCTCGTTCGCGTTCGGCCCCTGGGTGGGCGCGATCGTCGGCATCGCCACCAACGTCGGCGGCAACGCGATGAACGCCGACTTCAGCGGGTGGGGATTCGCGTTCGTCCAGGTCGCCGGCGCGGTCGTGTGGGGCCACGGATTCCGCCGCTGGTTCGGCCGCGGGCGGCTCCGGTTCCAATTGCTCAACGTCGTCGTCGCGGTCGTCTGCTCCCTCGTCGCGGTCACCGTCATCCTCGTGTTCTTCGGCGGCGTGAGCACCGCGACCACGATGGCCGCCTTCGCGGAGGTGCTCCAGCGGCTCGGCACCGACATGGTCGCGGCCGTGTTCTCGGTCAACATGCTCACGTCGCTCGTCGACAAGGTGCTCTCCGGCTCGATCGCGCTCGCGCTCGTGTGGGGGCTCGCGCGCGGGGGGTTCCCGTTGAGCGACGTCGTCCGGACTCGTTTGGGAACCGCGGAACCCGCTTTCCGGGCCTGAGTCACCGCTCGTACGGTGGCGGCGAAACCCGCGAGCGGCGTGCCTCGGCGCGCTGCGAGGACCCGACGTGAGAGCCGCCCCCGAGATGACCGCACCGACCGCCGAGACGGCGATCACCGCCGACGCACCGCCGACCGCCGACCCGCCGGCGCTGGAGGTCGCACCCGGTCGTCGGCCGCGCCGGGTCCTCGTCCCCGTCATCGCGGGCGTGGCTGCGGTGGTGCTCGGCGTCTCCGGCTGGCTCGTCGCCGACACCGTCGCGCTCGCCGAGGCGCGCGCCGCGTACGAGTCGTCGCTCGCCGAACTCGACGGCGCGCGGGAGGCATCCGCCGCCGCCACGGCCGCCCTCGCCGTCGCGATCGACGCGCTCGGCGAGCGCCTCCCGATCGCGGAGGCACTCGTCGCCCAGCTCGGCGCTTCCGGCGACATCCTCGTGACGGCGAACCTCGCGACGGAGGCGGCTCGGGCCGCGGTCGACGCCGATCGTCCGACGCCGCCGGTCGCCTCGGCCGGCCGGCTGCCGGAGAGCCCGGCGGCCGCTGACTACGCCGGCCTCGAGGCGGCCACCCGTGAGCTCACCGGCATCCACGAGCGCTTCGCGGCCGCGCTCGCGGCGTGGACCGCCGGGATCGGCACCCGCGACGCCGAGCTGACGGCGGCGTGGGCCGCGCACGCCGCGACCGCGCCGGCGTCCGCGGATTCCCTCGTCACCGCGCACCCCAACGCCGGGCAGGAGCTCCAGGACGAGGTCGTCGCCGCCGCGGCAGCGATCGCCGCGCTCGAGGATCCGCTCGCCGAGGAGGCACCGGCCCTGTGGGCGGCTCTCGTGGACGCCCAAGCCCGGCTCGCCGCGGCGGAGCAGGCGTATCAGGAGCAGCTCGCCGCGCAGCAGGCGAGCCGGTCGGGCTCCCGGAGCCGCGGGGGCTCGGGCGGGGCGCCCGGATCGGGCGGCTCGAGCGGCGGGGCCGTGACGCTCGCCGACATCGAGGCGGCGCTCGCGCAACAGCTCGGCATCCCGGTGAGCGACGTGCGGTGCTTCGACATCCCCAACGGCGTGCGCTGCGAATACCCCGGAGGGTGGCGCGAGGTCACGATCTGACCCGCCTCCGCGGCCGGCGGATCAGGCCGCGGGGTCGGTGAGGGTCGGCACGGGCTCGTCGCCAGCGGGTCGGGCGGCGCCGCGTTCGCGGGCCGACGAGATGCCCACCCAGCCGAGCACGATGAGGGCGAACACGATCCAGAGCGAGTTGAGGATGCCGACGCCCTTGCCGACGAGCCCCAGCACGGGCGGGCCGACGAGGAACGCGCAGTAGGCGATCGTCGCGACGGCGCTCACGCGCGCGGCGGCGCCGTTCGGGTCGTCGCCGGCGGCCGACATCCCGACGGGGAAGCCGAGGGAGGCGCCGAGTCCCCAGATGACGATGCCCGCGATCATCACGGGGGTGAACGGCACGAGGATGACGATCCCCAGTCCGACCGCGGCGGCGGCGACGGCGACGCGCAGTACCGGCGCGCGCCCGTAGCGGTCGAGCAGCGGCACGCCGGCGATGCGCCCGATCGTCATCGCGGCGGTGAAGACCCCGAACAGCAGGGCGGCCTGGGCGTCGTCGAACCCGCGGTCGTCCTTCATCGCGAGCGCGAGCCAGTCGTTCGCCGACCCCTCGGCGAACGCCATCCCGAGCACGAGCACGCCGAGCAGCAGGACGCGCGGGTCCTTCCACGCCTGGAGCTGCGCGCGGAACCCGTTCCGCTCGCCCTCGGCGGGTTCGGGTCCCACCTCCTCGAGCGCGGCGGGCAGGAGGCGCGGCATGACGACGGCGGTGGCGGCGACGAGCGCGGCGACGACGGTGATGTGGATCGCGGGCACGATCCCGAGGAACGCGGCGGCCGCGCCGGTGGCGGCTCCCGCGACGGAGCCGAGGCTCCAGCCGGCGTGGAACCAGGGCATGAGGTTGCGGCCCATCGCGCGCTCGACGGCGGAGCCCTCGACGTTCATCGCGACGTCGCACACCGACCAGGCGAGGCAGAAGAGGGCCATGCCGACCGCGGCGACGGCGAAGACGGGGACGAGGGAGACGCCGAGCGCGAGCACGAGGAGCGCGACGACGCCGAGCAGGAGGCAGGCGACGATGCTGCGGCGCGCGCCGAGGCGGTGCACGATCTGCGCGGCGGCGAGGAGTCCGAGGATCGACCCCGCCGACATCGTGAACAGGAGGAGCCCGACCTGGGCGGTGTCGATCGCGAGGATGTCGCGGATCGCGGGGATACGGGAGATCCACGCCCCGACGGCGACGCCGTTGATGCCGAAGGCGAGGAAGACGCCGTACATGGCCCGCCGGACGGCGGGCGGGCTCGAGGTGACGCTCATGGTGCTCCACGGGTGAAGGCGGCGGATGTCGAATCGATTCGATCGAAACGATTCGAGTACGCTAGCACCCCATGGAGCCCGCCGCGACCCCCCGCCCGACGCTCGCCGCCGTCGCCGCCCGAGCCCGGGTCTCGGTGTCGACCGCGTCGCTCGTCTACAGCGGCGCCGGCCCCGTCGCCCCCGCGACGCGCGAACGCGTGCTCGCCGCCGCCGCCGAGCTCCAGTACGGCGGACCCGACCCGACCGCGCGGTCCCTCCGCCGCGGGCGCTCCGGCGTCATCGCCGTCGTCACCGAGGACCGCCTCGCCGAGTCGTTCCGCGACCCGATGAACCTCGCCTTCCTCGACGGCGTCGCGCAGGCGTTCGGCGACGAGAGCGCCGGCCTCCTCGTCATCCCCCGCGCCGGCGAACCCGAGACCGACCTCGCCGCCTCCCCCATGGACGCCGCCATCCTCCTCGGCTGCAGCCTCGACCTCGCCGCGTCGGTCGCCGTGCTGCGCCGCCGCCGCATCCCGATCGTCGCCGTCGAGGCCGACGCGCTCGAGGGGGTGCACGTCGTCGACCTCGACAACCGCGACGCCACCCGTCGCGGTGGGGAGCACCTCCGCGACCTCGGGCACCGCCGGGTCGCCGTCGTCACGCTGCCGCTCGACGTCGCCCGCACGGTCGGCCCCCTCACCCCGGAGCGCGAGCTCCTCGCGACCGGTCACACCGCCCGCGAACGCCTCGCGGGACTCCGCGACGTGTTCCCCGGCGCGTACGGGGAGTCGGCCTCGGGCAGCTCGATCGCCGACGGGCACGCCGCCGGACTGCGGCTCCTGTCACTCCCCGCTGAGGCGCGTCCGACGGCGATCGTCGCGCAGAGCGACCTCCTCGCCCTCGGAGTGCTCCGTGCCGCGGAGGAGCTCGGCCTCGACGTACCGGGCGACGTCAGCATCCTCGGCTTCGACGGCGTGCGCCTCGACGAGGCGGCGCCGCACGTGCTCACGACCCTCGTGCAGCCGGCCGTGGAGAAGGGCGAGGTCGCGGCCGCCGCGGTCTTCGCCGCGCTCGCGGGCGGGCATCCCTCCCCCGTCCTCCTCCACTGCGATCTCCGACTCGGCACGACGACCGGTCCTGCCCCTCCCTCCTCGTCCTCGTGAGCGCTACCGCGTTCGTCGAACGCGCCCGTGCTCGCGGCAGCGCTCGCCGAACGCGGTAGCGCTCGAGAGGGCGGGCGAAACGTAGGCTGGAGCGCGTGACGGACGCGCAGCTGACCAGTGGCATCGAGAAGGACGAACTGGACCCGGAGGTGCGTCCGCAGGACGACCTGTTCCGGCACGCCAACGGCAGGTGGATCGCGCGCACCGAGATCCCGAGCGACAAGGCCCGGTACGGCTCCTTCTACGTGCTCGCCGAGGAGGCCGAGAAGGCCGTCCACGCGATCATCGAGGAGGCGCAGTCCGCCGAGCCCGGCACGGAGGAGCGCAAGTTCGGCGACCTCTACGCCTCCTTCATGGACGAGGCGCGCATCGAGCAGGTGGGCTGGTCGGCCATCGCCGCCGACCTCGAGGCCGCGGGCTCGCCCGGCGACATCGCCTCCTTCGTCGCGACCCTCGGGCGCCTCGAGCGCGCGGGCGTCTCCGGCTTCGTGCAGGCGTTCGTCGACAACGACCCGGGCGACCCGGAGCGCTATCTCGTCTTCCTCGAGCAGGCCGGCATCGGCCTCCCCGACGAGTCGTACTACCGCGAGGACACCTTCGCCGGCATCCGCGACGCCTACCGCGCGCACCTCGAGCGGATGTTCGGCCTCGCCGGCCTCGACGCTCCCGCCGAGCGCGCGGCCCGGGTATTCGACCTCGAGACCGAGATCGCGCAGCACCACTGGGACAAGGTGCGCTGCCGCGACTCCGTCGCCACCTACAACCCGATGGCGTGGGATGCCGTCACCGCTCTCGCGGGCGACCGCGCCCCCCTGCTCGGCGACTGGCTCGCCGCGCTCGACGCCCCGGCAGGGGCCTTCGCCGAGGTCGTGGTGCGCCAGCCGAGCTTCCACGAGGGGCTCGCGCCGCTGCTCTCCGACGACCGCCTCGACGCCTGGCGCGACTGGCTCCGCTGGCAGGTCATCCGCTCCTCGGCGCCGTACCTCCACGCCGAGGTCGTCCAGGCGAACTTCGACTTCTACGGCAAGACCCTCACCGGCACCCCGGAGCTCCGTGCCCGGTGGAAGCGCGGCGTCTCCGTCGTCGAGGGCGCGATGGGCGAGGCCGTCGGCAAGGTGTACGTCGCTCGGCACTTCCCCGAAGCCGCGAAGGTCGCGATGGACGACCTGGTCGCGAACCTCGTCGAGGCGTACCGCCGCTCGATCACCGACCTCGAGTGGATGACCGACGAGACGCGTGCGAAGGCGCTCGACAAGCTGTCGAAGTTCACGCCGAAGATCGGCTACCCGGCGAAGTGGCGCGACTACTCGAGCCTGAGCATCGACGCGACCGACCTCATCGCGAACGTGCGGGCGGTGGCCGAGTTCGAGTTCCAGCGCGAGCTGGGCAAGATCGGCAAGCCGATCGACCGCGACGAGTGGTTCATGACGCCGCAGACGATCAACGCGTACTACAACCCGGGTTTCAACGAGATCGTGTTCCCCGCGGCGATCCTGCAGCCGCCGTTCTTCGACGAGAACCGGGATGCCGCCGCCAACTACGGCGCGATCGGCGCGGTCATCGGCCACGAGATCGGCCACGGGTTCGACGACCAGGGTTCGCAGTACGACGGCGACGGGCGGCTCACCAACTGGTGGACCGACGACGACCGCGAGGCGTTCGAGGCGCGCACGGCATCCCTGATCGCCCAGTACGACGCGCTCGAGCCGCGGCAGCTGCCCGGCCACCATGTCAACGGCGCTCTCACGATCGGCGAGAACATCGGCGACCTCGGCGGACTCGGGATCGCGTGGCAGGCCTACCTGCTGTCGCTCGACGGCCAGGAGCCGCCGGTCGTCGACGGACTCACGGCGGGCGAGCGGTTCTTCCTCGGCTGGGCGCAGGCGTGGCGCACGAAGCTCCGCGACGAGGAGGCGCTGCGGCTGCTGTCGATCGACCCGCACTCGCCGGCCGAGTTCCGGTGCAACCAGATCGTCCGTAACATCGACGTGTTCTACGACACGTTCGGCGTGACCGAACGCGACGCCCTGTGGCTCGATCCGGAGGATCGCGTCACGATCTGGTGACCCACCCCCGAGCGACACCCGTTCCGTGAGGACGCCCTTGGTAGACGTGCAGGCAAGCCCCCGCCGTGCCCGGGCGCGCCTCGCCCGGACGCCGCGGCACCGGGCGCCCCAGCCCGCCGAGGACTTCTCCGCGAGCTTCCGGGCGCTCGGCGACCTCGCGTACGACGGCGCCCAGGTGTCGTGCTCCGTCCTCGACCTCGACTCCGGGCGCACCCTCGTCGCCATCGACGAGCGGATCGCGCTGCCGACGGCGAGCATCGGCAAGATCCTGTTGCTCGTCGAGGTGTCGGCCCGGCTCACAGAACGCGACTTCTCCGGCTACGGCATCCTCGACAAGACGCCGCGCGACGCCGTCGGCGACTCGGGGATCTGGCAGCACCTCCAGGCGCCGTCGCTCCCGGTGTCCGACCTCGCGACGCTCGTGGGGGCGACGAGCGACAACCTCGCGACGAACGTGCTGCTCCGCCAGGTGGGGCTGGATGCGGTGCGCACCCGCACCGAGTCGCTCGGCCTGCAACGCACGGCACTCCTCGACCTCGTGCGCGACTCCCGCGGCCCCGACGACGCCCCGCAGCTCTCGGTCGGGTCGGCCGCGGAGCTCGCCTGGCTGTTCGCGGCGCTGGCGCGCGGCGAGGTCGTCGACACCCTCACGTCGAGCCGCGTGCTCGGCTGGCTCTCGCTCAACGCCGACCTCTCCCTCGTCGCGAGCGCGTTCGGGCTCGACCCGCTCTCGCACCGCGGAGCCGACCACGGCCTCTCGCTCGTCAACAAGACGGGCACCGACACGGGGGTGCGCGCGGAGGCGGGGGTGCTCCGGGGCCCGGCCGGCGCGGTCGCGTACGCGACGTCGGTGCAGTTCCACGACGACGGGATCGGCGCGCGGCTCCGCGTGCTCGACGCGCTCCGCACCATCGGGTTGGACCTGCTCGAGTATGTTCATTGAACTTCTGCAAAAGTTGAGGCGCTCAACCCTTGTCCTCCCTTTGGGGGACTGCTAGCCTCGGGCTCGGCTCCGTATCGCGACCCCCCTTTGTCGATCCCCCCGACGGAGCCCAGAAGGAGGCCCGCCTCGTTCCACCCGCTCTGATCCCCCGAAGATCGGACGCGCCCTGCACCCCCGCACGCCGCGTCCTGTGCCCCCCGCCCCGGCCGACCCGCTACCTGCCGGGACCATCTCGACGGTCATCTCGCGTCCGTCCGCTTTCGCGTACATCGCGCGCCCGACGACCGTCGCCGGGCTCTTTCGCGCGCCCGGAAAACACAGGTTTCCCCTTTCTCAGCAGAGGAATCGAAATGTTCAAGAAACTCCTCGCCGGACTGACGACCCTCGTGTTGTCGCTCGGCATGGTCGCCCTGACGGCCGCTCCCGCGAGCGCCCATCACGGCAACCTCGGCGCATCGTTCGCCTGTACCACCGACTCCAAGGGCACCATCACCTGGACCGTCCAGAACTCCGAGTACGACAAGACCGCCCGCGTGTGGTCGTCGAACAAGGCCGGCCTCCCGGTCGGCACCGACCTCGGGCCGAGCGAGACGAAGACGTTCACCGAGCCGTTCAACGGCACCGGCAGCTCCGAGCTCAAGGTCACGCTGCGGTGGTACGACGGTTCGGGCAACCCCGACCACAGCTCCAACTGGGGCAACGAGTGGTCCGGCTCGAAGACCATCTCCATCAAGTCGTCCGACTACAACAACTGCAAGCCCACCGAGGTGACGCCGACGTCGCCGACGTTCGCGTCGGCGCAGTGCACCGGCCCCGGCACCTACGGCCAGGCGAGCTACACGATCCCGTCGACGACGGGCGTGCGGTACGAGGTGCGCTTCCACAGCTACGGCAACAGCGGCTGGCAGGACGCGCCGACGGGGACGTACCCGGTCGCCGCGAACGCCTACGTCGAGGTGCGCGCCATCGCTCTCGACGGCTACAAGCTGAAGAACTACTCCAACCCCTGGAAGAAGCAGTTCACGGCACCCGCCAACTGCACCGTCGACGTGACTCCGACGTCGCCGACGTTCACGTCGGCGCAGTGCACCGGCCCCGGCACCTACGGCCAGGCGAGCTACACGATCCCGTCGACGACGGGCGTGCGGTACGAGGTGCGCTTCCAGAGCAACGGCAACAGCGGCTGGCAGGACGCGCCGACGGGGACGTACCCGGTCGCCGCGAACGCCTACGTCGAGGTGCGCGCGTTCGCCCTGGACGGCTACAAGCTGAAGAACTACCCGGGCACGTGGAAGAAGCAGTTCACCAAGCCCGACTGCACGGTCGAGGTCAAGCCCACCAGCCCGACGTTCACCTCGGCGCAGTGCGACGCGGCCGGTGAGTTCGGTCCGGCGAGCTACACGATCCCGTCGACGACGGGCGTGCGGTACGAGGTGCGCTTCCACAGCAACGGCAACAGCGGCTGGCAGGACGCGCCGACGGGGACGTACCCGGTCGCCGCGAACGCCTACGTCGAGGTGCGCGCCATCGCGCTCAGCGGCTACGAGCTGAAGAGCTACTCCGGCGCGTGGAAGAAGCAGTTCGTCAAGGGCGACTGCAAGGTCACCCCGACGACGCCGACGTTCACCTCGGCGGTCTGCACCGGCCCCGGCCAGAACGGTGACGCGAGCTACACGATCCCGTCGTCCGTGGGCGTGCGGTACGAGGTGCGCTTCCACAGCTACGGCAACAGCGGCTGGCAGAACGCGCCGACGGGGACGTACCCGGTCGCCGCGAACTCCTACGTCGAGGTGCGCGCCATCGCCCTGAACGGCTTCGAGCTGAAGAACTACCCGGGCACGTGGAAGAAGCAGTTCACCAAGCCCGACTGCATCGTCGAGGTGAACCCGCCGAAGCCGACCAGCACCGACGCCGTCTGCACGGCCGAGGGTCAGACCGGTGGTGCCGGGTTCACCATCCCGGAGGTCACGGGTGTGAAGTACCAGCGCCAGACCGGGCCCTCCACGTGGGAGGACCTCGCGACGGGCTTCCACCCGACCGCCGAGGGCGAGACGGTGTGGATCCGCGCCGTCGCTCTCTCGGGCTACGACCTCAAGCACTCCGACTCGACCTACAAGTGGAAGTTCGTCTTCCAGGACGTCGACGAGAGCAAGTGCGTCGTCCCGGCGGATGCGACCAAGACGCCTCCGGTGTGCTCCGGCCCCGGCCAGTGGACTCCGGGTACGTACACCATCCCGAGCGACACCGGCATCCAGTACCAGGTGAAGCAGGGTGACGCGTGGGTCGACATCGAGACGGGCACGTACGACGTGAACACCTTCCCGACGACCGTCCAGATCCGGGCGCTCGCGAAGGACGGCTACACGCTCGTCGGCGGTCCGTACGAGTGGACGTTCACGTTCGCGGACCCGGGCGACTGCATCGAAGAGGTCGAGGTGGTCGGTGACCCCGTGTTCGTGAACGCGGTCTGCGCCGAGGAGACGACGGGTGTGACCCCGGGTCACTACTTCATCCCGGTGACCGCGAACGTCGACTACGAGGTGAGCGTCAACGGCGCCGACCCCGTGCCGGCGATCGAGGGCGTCGAGGTGCCGACCAACCCGAATGACCACGTCGTGATCACGGCGAAGGCGGCGGCGGGCTACCTGCTCGTCGGCGACGACGAGTGGTCGCACACGTTCGAGAACCCCGGCGAGTGCCTCGACGAGGCCCCGACGGGTGCCGTGACGAAGGTCGACCAGCAGTGTGAGCTCATCGACGACCTCAGCACGGCGGGCAAGTTCGGCTCGGTGCTGCGCACGCTCTCCGCGTCGTACACCTCGGGCTACATCCACATCCCGAACACGCCGAACGTGAAGTACTACCTCGCGCCCGACATGGTCAACCCGCTCGCACCGGGTGACCACGACGTCGAGCCGGGCACGTACTTCGTGCACGCGGTCGCCGACCCCGGCTACAAGCTCGTCGGACAGTCGGTGTGGGAGCTCGAGGTCGTCGAGTCGCACGACTGCGACCAGCTCGAGGAGCACCCGGTCGTGACCCCCGTGGTCACGTTCGTCCAGACCACGTGCTCGGTGGCCGGCAGCTACACGCTCGGCGTGGAGGAGGACGGTCTCGAGGACGGCGTCATCTGGACGGTGACCCCCGCGGGCCTGCCCACCACCATCGGCAAGCACAACGTCACGACGCCGGGCAAGGTGACCATCACCGCGACCCCGGCGGAGGGCTACGGCTTCCCCGAGATCGAGGGTGAGGAAGTGCCCGTGCTCGCGTGGGAGTACACGTTCACCGGCCTGCCGGAGGACTGCCTCCCGACCCTCGCCCTCACGGGCGGGAACCCCGGCATCGCGACCGGAGCCGTCGGCTTCGCCACGCTGCTGACGCTCGGCGGTGCGCTCCTGGTGGCCCGTAGCCGCCGCGAGCAGTTCACCGCGGAGTGACCCGCACGGTGCCCCGCCCGGTCAGCGCCCGGGCGGGGCACCGCACCCGCACCACGGTGGGTGCTTCGGGGCAGGCCACGGCCCGCACCGTGACGTCTCGCGGGCGTCTGTCGCTCACCGCGTGTCGGCTTCGGCGCCTTCGATCGCCGCAGCCGACGACGGCACCCCGTCTCCAGCGCTGAGACCCGAGGCGGGGTGCCGTTCCACCCTCCAGTCTGAGGGGGGTCCTCCGTTCGGGGGACCCCCCGTTCTGGGCTTGTGTCCGCACTATGGGGGACTGCTAACCTCGATCTTGCGACCGGTGCGCGAACCCCGATATCCCGCGTGCCGAACCCGTCGCACACCCGCACAACCCCCACATCGCGACGCGAACCCGTCCGGGCCCCCGCCGGAGCGTCGTCACCCGAGCCGAGGCAGGGCATGCCCTCGGTGAGCTCCCCCAAGGAACTTTTCCGTGCTCGCAGTACAGTCCCCCCGCGCACGCGCCCCCCGCCGCGCCTTCGCCGTCCTCGCCTCCGCCGTGGCCCTCGCGATCGGCTTCTCCGGCCTCGCCGCCGTGACGACGCTCGACTCCGCGGCCGCCGCGGCCTCCAACCCGCTCGCGCCGCTGCAGAAGTTCACCGTCCTGGCGCGCGAGAACGCGACCGTCCCGGATCGTGGGGAGTTCGAGGGCAGCCTCGCCGTCGGCGGCAACCTGTCGTTCCAGAACTACAACCTCAGCGCGAACAAGGACGGCTCGAGCCTCCCGAGCGTCGACGGCCTCGCCAACGTGCAGCTCTTCGTGGGCGGCACGGTGCAGTTCCCGGGCAACGGGAAGTTCGACGTGAACTCCGGCATCGCGCGCATCACCGACACGACCGGCATGCAGGTGTCGGCCGACAAGCGCCTCTACAAGGCGTCGATGAACGCGTACCTGAAGTCGCAGGGCGGCACCCAGTCGACGGCCTCGGGCTCCGGGCCCTCGAGCTACACGGCCAACCCCGGTGCCTTCGCCGCGGCCTTCCCGGCGAGCGCATTCGCAACGCTCGAGTCCACTTCGGAGTCGCTGGCCGGCCTCACGGCGGGCTCGACGGTGGCGATGGTCACCACGAACTCGGCGACGCCCGAGCGCACCATCACCCTGACGAGCGGCAAGATCAACGTCTGGAACGTCAGCGCGTCGACCCTCGCCGGCCTCACGGCGGTGAACTTCGCGAACAACGTGAAGCCGAGCGCCACGACGCCCCTCATCATCAACGTCGCCGACGACGCCGGCGGCACCGTCAAGTCGGTGCGCCTCAACGTCAACGACGTGACCCTGTCGAAGTACATCCTGTGGAACTTCGCGGGATGGCAGAAGGTCACGGTCACCGACAACGGAGCCTTCTACGGCTCTGTGCTCGCACCTGAGGCCGTGTTCTCCTACCAGAACAACTCGGAGCTCAACGGCCAGATCGCGGTGAAGTCGTTCGCGATCACGACCGGAGCCGAGATCCACCACTACGGCTTCTCCTACGACACCCCCGAGAAGACGACGGTCGCCGGCTCCTGGTCGACGACGGGGGCGTGCGCGTCGCCGAGCAACCAGCTCGTCGTCGACGCCGCCACCGGTGTGACCTACACCTGGACCAAGGGCAAGTCGGGCTCGTTCACCTCCTTCTCGCAGTCGGGACTGGTCGGCACGTACGCCTTCACGGTGTCGGTCACCGACCCCGCGCTCTACACGCTCGGCGCGAACCCGTCGTCGTTCGAGGTCACCTTCGAGGCGCCGCACGACTGCGAGCCGACCCTGCTCTGCATCCCGCCGAGCCAGGTCACCTACACCTACGACGCGGCGACCAACAGCGGCACCGTCACCGTCCCCGCCCCGCACGGCGCGTACGGCGACACGCTCTGCCAGCCGTTCTGGGTCTCCGCCGTCAGCTGGACCTACATCACGAGCGGCCTGTGGCCCCAGCGTCTCGTCCACGACAACCCGATGCCCAACGACGACGGCGGGTTCCGGATCGAGAAGTCGGGCGAGTACCACTACGGCGCCCCCGTGGTCTGCGGCCAGGGCGACATCTATGCGTCGTTCCTCGACCAGCGCACCACGAGCCCGTCCCTGCAGGGCTACACCCAGCTCGACGCCCCGAGCACGCCGTTCCCCGAGTACTTCCTCCACGGAATGGGCTTCTCGGGCCCGAACCCGACCTACATGCAGACGGCGCTCGACTGCAACAAGGTGACCCCCGAGCACCCCGTGCCCTCGGTCATCCCGGCGGGCAGCTGCGACGTCGACGGCAGCCTCACGGTCGGCTCCGGCGACACGACCGCGGTCCTCTCCTCGGCCAACAAGGTCGCGACGATCGAGGGCGTCGTCTACACGCTCACCGAGGGCGACGGGACGAGCGGCACGTGGAAGGTCGTCGCGACGCCGGCGACCGGCAAGTACTTCGCCGGCCCCAGCCAGGTCAAGACCTACCGGGGCGACCTCGGCGCGCGACTCGAGTGCGATTCGGTCGACAAGCCCGCGCTCCAGGTCGCGGTGTGCGACACGGAGACCGGTCTCGTCACCGACGCCTACATCGTCATCCCGGCGGGCACCAACTTCACCTTCAGCCACAACGGGGTCGTGAAGAACCCCGGTGCGCGGGTCGACCTCCCGGCGGGCGTCACGACGACGATCGACGTCGCGGCGAAGCCCGGCTTCAAGAACGTGGGCGCGGCGTCGTTCGACTACACGCCGGAGCAGATCGACTGCGACGGCCCCGTCGAGTACGTGACCCCGCGGTTCACGACCGAGGTGTGCGTCGACGCCCCCGGCGACGCCGCGCACGCGGAGCTGGAGTTCACCGCGACCGAGCACCTCGCCTACTTCGTCGACGGGGTCGAGGTCGTGTTCCCCGCCGGCGAGACGACCGTCAAGGTCGCCGTGCAGCCCGGCACGCACGTCGTGACGGTCGTGGCCGACGCCGGGTATTACGTCGCCGGCACCGCAGACCAGACGACGAAGGACTACGAGGTCGTCGCCGGCCCGGCATCCGACTGCGACGAGGAGACGGTCATCCCGCTCGACCCGTTCGCGACCCCGCAGGAGTGCCAGCTCGACACGGAGACGGGCGAGGGCTACGCCGGCGGCGGATCGATCACGATCGTCTACGCCGAGCACGTGACCTGGCAGATCAGCGACGACCGCGACGGCATCAAGAAGCCCGTCGTCGTCGCCGCTCCGAGCAGCGTGTTCCCGTACCCCGCCGGCGACTACCACGTGTGGGCGACCGCCGACCCGGGCTACTACCTCACGACCCCGACGAGCTTCCCGGTGAAGGTCGCGGCGCCCCTGCTCCCGTGCGACCTCGACACGCACGCCGAGCTGCCGACGAAGGCGACCTGGACGCACCAGGTCTGCTCGCCGTCGGGCCTCGTGAACCCCACGATCACCGTGGAGCCCTTCCCCGGCGTGAGCTACTTCATCAACGGCACGCGGGTGACGCAGTCGACCACCACGGTCGCGCCAGGCACGTACACCATCACCGCCGTCGCGGATGACCCGGAGAACACGGTGACGGAGTCGAGCTGGGGTCCGGTGACCTTGGCGGCTGTCTCGAATGCCGCCCTGTGCGGCGACCTCACGACGCTCGCCCTCACCGGCGAGACGCCCGGCGGCTGGCTGCTCCTCGCCCTGATCCTGCTCCAGGCCGGGCTCGCGCTCGTCGCCGTCCGCCTCGTGCGGATGCGGCGCGGGCGCCACCTCGCCCGGTAACCCGACCAGCGGCGCCCCGTCCGACCCGCCGTCCCCCGAGGGACGCGGGCGGGGCGCCGCTTCTTCCTGCCGCGGCGTATGAGGGAAGTCTCATCGGGATTCTCTTGTCCCCCATTCGGAGGACTGGTTCACTCGTGCGCACTCGCGTACCCCCGCGCGACGTTCCCGCTCTGAAAGTGACCCCCCATCATGCTCAGGAAGTTCCTCGCAGGAGTGTCCGCTCTCCTGCTCGCGCTCGGCTTGGCGGCGTTCACCGCGACGCCCGCCGGCGCCGACCAGCCCGACTTCATCTGTGAGGGCTACGCCCCCAACGGCACCGACACGATCAACACCGCGGGCGATCCCGCGACGGTGCCGTACGAGGCCCCCGACGGGTACCTCATCGACGAGTACTGCGTGAAGGCCGACACGATCAAGCACATCGTGACCGTCAGCCCGCCGGTCAAGTCGATCGTGATCGACCACCCCGACAAGGACTCGGTCTCGCACTACGCGGTGCACCTCGTGCCCGAGTGCGCCGTGGTGCCCGGCATCGCGGCGAGTGCGGCGGAGTGCGTGCCGCCGGACCCCTGTGCCGAGGTCTCCACCACCGCCGTGAACGGGTACGACGAGTGCAACCCGCCGCCGGACTGCGACACCGAGGTCGGCGAGGCGCGGTTCGCCGCGGCCGCGGTCGACGAGGAGTGCCCCGGCGCGTCGCTCACCGTCACGGGCGAGCCGACTCACCAGACGTGCGAGGGCGGCGACGAGACCCCCGGCACCTATGTCCCGGGTGAGATCCAGCTGTACGTCAGCGACCTCGCGGGCGTCACCGACATCAGCTACTCGAAGGACGGCGGACCGTCGACGAGCGTCGATCTCGCCGGCAACCTGCTCATCACGGCTCTCGACCCCGGGAAGTACGACTTCGTCGTCACCGTCGCGGACGGCTACGACGCCGTGGACCCGTTCTCGGTCACGGTCAACGAGTCGCAGGACCCGGGCTGCAAGAAGGTCGAGATCTGCCACTGGACCGAGGGTGAGGGAGGGAAGTACGTCGAGATCGAGGTGTCGAAGAAGTCGATCTTCAACGTGCCGAACGGGCACGACCTCCACCCCAACGACAAGATCCCGTCGTTCGAGTACAACGACGGCGACGACGTCCTCACCTACCCCGGCAAGAACGGGGGAACTGGCGAAGGCTGCGACGACCTTCCCGACCTCCCGACCCACGGCCCTGTGGAGCCGCTCGTCGTCTTCACCGCACCGACCTGCGAGGCGGACGGCAGCTACGAGCTGATCTCCCCCGAGCCCCTCGAGGGCAAGTCGTCGACGACGGTCTTCTGGTTCGTGAACGGCGACCCGGTGGAGCCCGGCCTCTACAAGGCGGCGGCCGGCACGAGCGTGACCATCAAGGTGGACGCCAACGGGCCCGACTACACGCTCGAGGACTTGACGCCGTCGCGCACGTACCCGGAGCACGTCTTCGCGGAGCCGGATGGGGACTGCGACCTGACGACCCTCGCCCTCACCGGGCAGGACGTGTCGCCGTCGCCGGCGCTGACGATCGCCGGGTTCCTCGGCCTGTTGGGCCTCGCGATGGTGCGCACCGCACGCCGCACCGCTCGCTTCAGGACGGAGGGCTGACAGGGATCCCCGGGATCCCCCGGGACGGGAGATACGGCCTGAGACCGCGGGTGGTCAGGATGCCGTAGCGGGACTCCCGTCCCCCCGGGTGGCGCGGTCGCCGCGCCCGTGCCCCGCCGCTCCCTGACGGCGGGGCACGTTCCTGTCGGTACCCCGATTCACCGCCCTCTGATCAGGAAAAAACCGCGGCATCCGAAGATGAGAGAAGTCTCACGCGTTGTGACTTGTCCTCATTTGTGTGGACTGCTTGACTCACGACGCGCGAACCCCCTCGCGCTCCCCCGAATCACCCGCGATCCGAGGCCCCCGCCTCGGCGTGCCGACCCGTCCGCGCCCCGTTCCGCCGGTGCGCGGGGCACGAGCGGGTCCACCCGAAAGTGAACCCCCCGCATGTTCAAGAAGACACTCGCAGGAGTCACCGCGCTCCTGCTCGCACTCGGGATGGTGGCCCTCGCCACGTCCCCCGCCGCGGCCGCCGGCCCCAAGCAGCACAACGGCGTGAGCATCACCATCTGTCACGCGACCGGCGCCGGCACGTGGCAGAAGATCACCCCCAACGTCAACTCGATCAAGGACGACGGCCACATCAACCCGTCGACGAGCGACATCCACGCCAACGACATCGTCCCGGCCTTCTGGTACGACGTCCACGTCAGCGGCCCCGACTGGGACCAGGTGCAGTTCCTGGGCAAGAACCTCACCACGGTGTGGGGCGGCTACACCGGCGAGGAGATCCTCGAGAACGGCTGCGCCATCCCCGCCCCGATCCAGGTGACCCCCGGCTACAGCGTGCAGCAGGAGCAGTGCGTCGAGGGTGAGGTCCGGAAGGGTCACGTGACGGTGACGACCCACGCGGGCCTCACCTACACGCTCACGGGCCCCGGTGACGTCGACGTCCCGATCACGAACGGCCAGAGCGCCGAGCTCGAGCCCGGTGTCCAGTACCTCCTCACCGCGAGCGACGCCGACCCGAACGACAAGTACGCCGGGGGCAACCTCTCCGTCCCGATCGTGATCCCCGCGTACGACGGCCAGTGCGGCGAGACGTCCGAGGAGCCGGAGACCGTCGAGGCGACGGCCACGCCGACCCAGGCGCAGTGCGTCGAGGGCGAGCTCGCGGACGCCTTCATCACCGTCGACCTCGTGGACGGCGTGACCTACACGATCACGAAGAACGGCCAGCCCGTCGCGTTCGACGAGAACGGCAAGACCGGCGCGCTCGAGCCCGGCGACTACCTCGTCGAGGCCGAGGCGGCCGACGGCTACGCGCTCGCCGAGCCCTACAGCGTGACGATCACCATCGTCGAGTACGAGGGCGAGTGCGGCGAGCAGGAGCTGGAGCCGACCGTCGTCGAGCCCGACTACTCCTCCGAGCCGATGCAGTGCATCGAGGGCGAGTTCTACGGCGGGTTCATCACGGTCGACCTCACGGTGCCCGGCGTGACCTACACGATCACGAAGAACGGCGCGAACGTGCCCTTCGACGAGTTCGGCAAGACCGGCGCGCTGGCCGAGGGCGACTACCTCGTCGAGGCCGTCGACGCCGACCCGAACGACGGGTACGTGCTCGAGGGCGAGTACAGCGAGACGGTGACGATCGTGTACGAGCCCTCCGAGGACTGCGAGCAGGTCACCCTCGCCGATGTCGAGCCCAAGGTGTCGTACACGGAGGCGACCTGCGCGGCTTCGGCCTCGTACGTGCTGTCGAACAACCAGACGCTGCCCGGTGACGTCGACCCGGCCGTGTTCTGGACCGTCGGCGGCGACGCCAAGGCCGAGGGCGTGGCGCACTCCGCCGCGGCCGGCTCGACCGTGAAGATCATCGCGACCGCCAACGGACCCGACTGGGGCTTCACCGGCGACCTCGACGGCATCCTCGAGTTCGAGCACACGTTCGCGGCCGCGCCGGACTGCGGTGAGCTGACGACGCTCGCCCTCACCGGCCAGTCGGGTTCGCCGGCGCTCGCCGCCGCGGGCTTCCTCGGCCTGCTCGGCGTCGCCCTGATCCGCTCGGCTCGCCGGGCGACCGACCTCCGCCAGGAGGCCTGACCGGGTTCCCCGGGGACGGGAGATCACGGCTCCGATCGCGGGTGGTCGGATGCCGGTAGCGGGACTCCCGTCCCCCGGGCGGCGCGCCAGACGCGCCTCGTGCCCTGCCGATCCCTGACGGCAGGGCACGACCCGTTTCGACGCATCGTCGTCACCTCGCAGGCCGGGTGTCAACCCCGGGTTCCCCGAACGACCCCCGGGGCTAGGCTGGTCCCCTACTTTCCGGACGAATGGAGACATCCACATGAAGGGCAAGATCCTCTTCGTGGCCGGGCTCGGCCTCGGGTACATCCTCGGCACGCGTGCCGGGCGCGAGAAGTACGAGCAGCTCAAGGCCCAGGCCCTCAAGGTGTGGAACGACCCGCGCGTGCAGAAGCAGGTCGACGCCGTCGAGGACTTCGTGAAGGACAAGGCCCCCGAGGTCGCCGACTTCGTCACCGACAACGCCAAGAAGGTCGTCGACAAGGTGTCGGGCAAGCCGGCCGCGAAGGCGCCGACGCGCTCGTCGACGACACGCAACTCGTCCGGCAGCTCGTCGTCCGCCTCCTGAGTCATGTCGGGCGCTACCCCTCAGGGCCCCGGCGCGCCCCGCAAGCGCTCGGTGTTCGCGCTGCTCGCGGACATCCCCACGCTGGTCACCGACCTGGTGCAGCGCGAGATCGAGCTCGTCAAGGCGGAGCTCGTCGCCAAGCTCAAGGCGCTCGGCGCCGGCGCGGGCCTCATCGTCGCGGCGCTCATCGTCGTGCTCGGGATGCTCGGCGTGCTGCTCACCGCGGCGATCCTCGCGCTGTCGCTCGTCATGCCCGGGTGGCTCGCCGCGCTCCTCGTCGCGGCGGTGCTGCTCATCGTCGCGGTGGTCCTCGGCCTCATCGGCTACCGCATCCTCATGCGGGGCGTCCCGCCCGTCCCGACCGAGGCGATCGACAGCATCCGGCGGGACCTCAGAGCCATCAAGGGAATCGGAAAGCGAGGAGTCTCCTCATGAGCACCACCGACGCCAAGAACCAGGCCGCGAAGGCCCGCGCCGAACTCGCGGCCACCCTCGACGCGATCGAGGACCGCCTGAACGTGCCGAAACGCGCCAACGAGCTCGCCCAGAAGGCGGCCGCCGCCTACGAGAAGAACCCGCTCCCGTGGATCATCGGCGGGGTCGCCGTGGCGGTGATCGCCGCGGGCCTCGTCGCGTGGGCGATCTTCTCTGACGACGACGACTGAGCACGCCTCCGTCGAACGGGGGATGATGGAGGCGTGAGCTCCGCCCGACCGCTCTCCTCCTGGCGCGTCCTGGTGCCCCGTGGGGGCAGCTGGGGCGACGGGGTCGCCGCGCGCCTGCGCGAGCTCGGCGCCGTGCCGGTCGTCGCGCCGATGCTCAACTTCGCGAGCGCCGAGGATCCGGCCGCGCTCGCCAACGCCCTCCACGAACTCCAAGACGGGCAGTTCGACTGGATCGTGCTGACAAGCGCGACGACCGTCGACGTTCTCGTCAGCCAGGGCGTCCGCATCCCCGACGCGACCCGGGTCGCCGCCGTCGGTGAGACCACGGCCGCGGCGCTGCAACTCGCCGGGTACCGCGTCGATTTCGTGCCGACGTCCGATAACTCGGCGCGCGGCCTCGTGAAGGAGTGGCCCGAGTCGGAGCGCGACGGCCGGGTGCTCGTGCCGCAGTCCGACATCGCCGAGCCGACCCTCGTGGCGGGTCTCGCCCGCCTCGGGTTCGACGCCGAGTACGTGACGGCGTACCGCACCGTGGGAGTGCCGGTCGCGCCGGAGGTGGCCGCGGACGTCGCGAGCGGGAAGATCGGGGCGATCCTCATCACGTCCGGCAGCGTCGCGCGGCAGGTCGCCGAGCAGCTCGCATCCCTCCCCCCGTCGACGGTGCTCGCCTGCATCGGCCCGCGCACCGCGTTCGACACGCGCGCCGCCGGCCTCCCGGTGCACGTCATCGCGGAGGAGCGCACCTCCGACTCCCTCATCGAGGCCCTCGTCGACTACGTGTCGGGCCCCTAGCCCGTGAATCGGGCGACGACGAGGAACAGGATGCCGAGCGCCGGGGCGAGGCCCTGCACGAGAGCCGCGCGCAGCATCCGCCGGTTCGACGTGACGAGCACGAAGGCCGCGAGGAGCATGCTCGCGAGCGCGAACAGCACGACTGCGAAGCCCGCGTCGGCCCGGGACGCGGTCGCGAGGAGTGCGAGCCCGATGCCCGCGCCGACCGCGAGGAACAGGTTGTAGAAGCCCTGGTTGTAGGCCCACGGGCGCACCGCGTCGGCGTCGCGGGCCTCGCGCACGCCGAACGTGCGCTGCGTCGACGGGCGGCTCCAGAGGAGGCTCTCGAGCGCGAAGATGTAGACGTGGATGAGGGCCGCGAGCCCCGCGAACACCACGCCGAGCACCCAGAACGCCGTCGTCATGGCGTCAGTCTGGCATCGATCCGGCCGCCCGCACAGACCCGCCGGAGGTCAGCCGAAGAGGACGCGCGCCTCGTCGTAGCGGGCCTGCGGCACGGTCTTCAGCTGTCCGAGGGCCTCCGAGAACGGCACCTCGACCATGTCGGTGCCGCGCAGGGCGACCATGTTGCCCCAGCTCTTCTCGAGCACCATCGACACCGCCTTCATCCCGAACCGGGTGGCGAGGACGCGGTCGTACGACGTCGGGGTGCCGCCGCGCTGGATGTGGCCGAGCGTCGTCGCGCGTGTCTCGATCCCGGTGCGCTCCTCGATGACGGGGGCGAGCATCTCGCCGATGCCGCCGAGCCGGGGACGACCGAAGGCGTCGAGCCCGCGCTCCGAGTGGGCGTCGTCCATGGTGTCGAGCTTGAACCCCTCGGCGACGGCGACGAGGGGGGCGCGGCCGCGGTCGCGGGCGCTCTCCACCCACTCGACGATCTGGTCGATGCTCGTCTTCTGCTCGGGGATGAGGATGGCGTGGGCGCCCGCCGCCATGCCGGAGTGCAGCGCGATCCAGCCGACGTGGCGGCCCATGACCTCGGCGACCATGCAGCGCCCGTGCGAGTCTCCGGTCGTGCGGAGCCGGTCCATCGCGTCGGTCGCGATCTGGACCGCGGTGTCGAAGCCGAACGTGTAGTCGGTGGCGGACAGGTCGTTGTCGATCGTCTTGGGCACGCCCACGATCGGGATGCCGGCATCCGCGAGCCGGTTGGCGGCGGCGAGGGTGCCCTCCCCGCCGATCGCGATGAGGGCGTCGACGCCGTTGAGCTCCATGACCTCGGCGACGCGCTCCGGTCCGCCGAACTCGAACGGGTTGGTGCGCGACGAGCCGAGGATGGTGCCGCCCTGCTTCGAGATGCCCATGACCTGGGGACGTCCGAGCGGCATGGTGTCGTTCTCGACGAGACCCTTCCAGCCCCACCGGAACCCGACGAAGTCGAGGTCGTACAGCTTGGTGCCGGTGAAGACGGCTCCGCGGATGACCGCGTTGAGTCCGGGGCAGTCTCCGCCGCTGGTCAGGATGCCGACGCTCATGCGGAACATTCTGCCCTGTCCGGAGGGGGCGCCACACCGGTCCCGGAGGGTCGCGGCGGAGCGCTCCCAGTCGCTAGAGTCGGCGGCGGCGCGACGCCTGTCGCGCCACCGACAAGTCAAGGAGCGTCACCCCATGACCACCCCTGCGCCCACCCCCGCCCCGGGCCCCGCCGCCGTCGACGACGGCAAGACCCTGGGCATCGTCGGCCTCGTGCTGGCCTTCGTCTTCCCGATCGCCGGTCTGATCGTCAGCATCATCGCGCGCAACAAGTCGAAGGCCGCCGGTGTGGAGAACGGCCTCGCGAAGGCCGGCCTCATCCTGAGCATCATCTTCCTGGTGCTCGGCGTGATCATCGCGATCGTCTACTTCGCGCTGTTCGCCGCCCTGATCGGCTCGGCGACGGTCGTCACCTACTGAGCAACACCACCGGGAAGGCCGGAGCGGGCGCGGCTGCCCGCTCCGGCCTCTCGCCCATCTGGGGTCGTGTCGCCCTTCTCCGCGGGCTCGCGGATCGCTAGAGTCGGCGGCGTCCGGCCCACGGTGGGCCCGGCACCAGGAGGTACTTACGCATGACCACTCCCGCCCCCGCTCCCGAGCCGACGCCCGCGGCGGCGCCCGTCTCCGACGGCAAGACGCTCGGCATCGTCGGCCTCGTGCTGGCGTTCGTGTTCTCGCTCGCCGGTCTGATCGTCAGCATCATCGCCCGCAACCAGTCGAAGCGCGCCGGCGTCTCGAACGGCCCGGCGACCGCCGGCATCATCCTCAGCATCATCTTCCTGGTGCTCGGGATCATCATCGCGATCGCCGTCGGCGCGGGCTTCGGCGCCCTGTTCAGCGCGTGCGCCGAGTACGGCCCGGGCGAGCACATCCTCGAAGGCGGCGGCACGCTCACCTGCGGCTGAGCTTCGCCCCGACACCCGGATGCCGGGCCGCCCTCCGCGGGTGGCCCGGCATCCGCCGTTCCGGGCGGGGTCACGGTCGCGCGGGGAAGCGAGTACAGTGCTGCGGTGACGGCACCAGTCTCCCCCGCGGGTCGTCCCGTGGATCCCGACAGGGGACGCGCCGGGACGGTCAACGGAGCCCGTCCCGGCGCGCCCCCCGGGTCGGAGGCGCCGGATAGCCTGCCGCCGATGCTCACCACGCGCTACGCGCCCCGCACCCCGGTGTCGCTCGCGCTCGTCCTCGCGCCGCTCCGGCAGGGTCGCACCGATCCGACCTTCCGACGCGACGACGCCGGCTGGTGGCTCGCGATCGGCACGCCCGCGGGCGCGGCGACGCTGCGGCTGCGGGAGACCGCCGGCGCGATCGAGGCGACGGCGTGGGGTCCGGGGGCCGAGCGCGCGATCGCGGGCGTGCCGGAGGTCCTCGGCGCCCGCGACGACGACTCCGGGTTCGACCCGTCGCGGCATCCCGTCGTCGCCGTACTGCACCACCGCTTCCCGGGGTTGCGGCTCACGCGCGCCGCCCGCGTCATGCCGTACCTCGTGCCGACGGTGCTCGGCCAGAAGGTCACCGGCGTCGAGCAGAAGCGCGCGTGGCGGGAGCTCGTGCTGCGGCACGGCGAACCGGCGCCCGGCCCGGCCCCCGCGGGGATGCGCGTCGCGCCGTCGCCGTCGGTGTGGCGGCGCGTGCCGTCGTGGGAGTGGCACCGCGCGGGCGTCGGCCCGCAGCGGTCGGACACCGTCATGCGCGCCGTCGCGGTCGGCGACGCCCTCGAGCGCACCGCCGCCCTCGACGCTGCGGAGGCATCCCGGCGGCTGCGCTCCGTGCCCGGCATCGGCGTGTGGACGGCCGCCGAGACGGTGCAGCGTTCGCACGGCGACCCCGACTCGGTGAGCGTCGGCGACTTCCACGTGTCGAAGCGGGTCGGCTGGGCGCTCGTCGGGGAGCGGGTCGACGACGACGGGATGCTCGAACTCCTCGAGCCGTGGCGCGGCCACCGCCAGCGCGTCGTGCGGCTCATCGAGGCGGCGGGCATCGGCTACGAACGGCACGGGCCGCGCATGACGATCGTCGACAACCGACGCCGCTGATCGTCCCTCCCTGCTGTGCGGCGGCACAGCCGATTCAGCGCGGGGGTGACGCGTCGCTAGCTTGCCCTCATGGACTGGTTCCGCCGCTTCTCCCGCCTGTTCCGCATCCAGCTGGTCGCGCGTCGGCGCCCGCCCGTCGACATCGCGACCGAGGTGGCGACCACGCACGACCGCGTCTGGCTCACCGACATGGACGAGCTGCGGCACATGAACAACGGCGTCTACCTGTCGCTGCTCGACCACGCCCGGCTGGACCTCATGATCCGGTCGAACGTGTGGCAGCGGATGCGCGCGGCGAAGGTGTACCCCGTGGTGACGGCGCAGACGGTGACCTACCGCAAGTCGCTCGAGCTCGGGCAGCGCTTCGACATCGAGACCCGCATCGCCGGGTACGACGACCGCGCCGTGTTCATCGAGCAGCGGTTCGTCGTCGGCGGCGAGATCTACGCGCGCGCGTTCGTCGAGGGTCGCTTCCTGCGTATGACAGGCGGCGTCGTCCCGGTTGACGAGGTCGGACGCATCGTCGGCGTCGACACGTCGCAGCACCGCGCCCCCCGCGTGGCTCACCGAGTGGTCGCGGGCGGTGCGCCTGCCGTCCACCCGCGAGCCCGCTCCCTCCGTCTGGCACTGACCCCGAGCGCTACCGCGTTCGGCGACGGCTGCCGCGACCGGGGGCGCGCTCGCCGAACGCGGTAGCGCTCGCGGCAGGAGCGCGTCAGGGACGCTCGAGCACCGCCATCGCGGCGTTGTGACCGCCGAGGCCGCTCACGGCGCCGCCGCGCTGGGCTCCCGACGCGCAGCGCAGGATGCGGTCGTGCTCCGTCGCGACGCCCCACCGGCGCGCGGGGGTCGACAGGTCGGCGTCGTCCTCCGCGAACGGCCAGTCGAGCGGCCCGTGGAAGATGTTGCCGCCGGGCATCCGCAGCGCGTGCTCGAGGTCGAGCGTCGTCTTCGTCTCGATGCACGGGCGTCCGTCGCCGTCGGTGAGCACGAGGTCGGCGAGCGGCTCCCCGAGCACCGCGTCGAGCGACCGGAGCACGGCGTCCTGGAACTCGGCGCGCCGGGCGTCGTTGTTCCCCGCGTCGACGAGGCGGTCGGGGGCGTGGAGCGCGAACACGGTGAGGGTCTGCGCGCCCGCGGCCTGCAGTTCGGGCGACAGGATGCTNGGGTCGGTGAGCGAGTGGCAGTAGATCTCGCACGGGATCGGGTCGGGCACGCGNCCCGCGAGCGGCCTCGTCGTANGCGGCNCCGAGNCGCGNCCACCCCTCGTTGGCGTGGAACGTGCCGCCGAANGCCGCNGCNGGNTCGACGGANGCGTCGCGCAGGCGGGGGAGTCGNNTCAGNAGGAGGTTGACCTTCACCTGCGCGCCCTCCGGCCGNGGCGCCGTCTCGCCGAGCAGCTTCGCGAACTCGTGCGGTGCGATCGCGCTGAGCACCACGTCGGCGGCGAGGCGGTGCTCCTCGTCGCCGCGGCGGTAGGCGACCTCGCCGTCGGGCGTGACGGAGGTGACCTCGGCATCCGCGAGCAGTTCGGCGCCCGCCTCGACGGCGGCGTGCCAGAGCGCTCCGCTCACGGCGCCCATGCCGCCGACGGGTACGTCCCAGTCGCCCGTGCCGCCGCCGATGACGTGGTAGAGGAAGCAGTGGTTCGCCGCGAGGGTCGGGTCGACGTTGGGCGCGAACGTGCCGATGAGGGCGTCGGTCGCGACGACGCCGCGCACGAGGTCGTCGGCGAACCGGCTCTCGATCGTCGCGCCGACGGGCTGCTCGATGACGGCGTCCCACAGGGCGTCGTCGCCGACGAGCCGTCGGGCCTCCGAGCGGGTGAGGAGCGGTTCCGTCACGGTCGGGAAGAGTGCCGCCGCGAGCCGGCCGGTGCCGGCGTAGAAGGCGTCCCACGCGGCGGCGTCGGGGGCGGCGCCGACCGACGCGAACGACGCCGCCGTGCCCGCCCGGTCCGCGGTGTCGACGAGGAGTCCGCGGTCGGTGCCGGGGAGCGGCGTATAGGAGGAGTAGCGACGGCGGGCGAGCCGGATGTCGAGCCCGAGGTCGTCGATGATGCGACGGGGGAGGAGGCTCACGAGGTACGAGTAGCGCGAGAGGCGTGCCGAGACGCCGGGGAACGCCTCCGCCGACACGGCCGCCCCGCCGAAGCCCGGCAGGCGCTCGAGCACGGCGACGCTGCGTCCGGCCGCTGCAAGGTACGCCGCCGCGGTGAGGGCGTTGTGCCCGCCGCCGACGATCGCGACGTCGACGCTGCGGGTGCCCCCGGTCACGCGCGACGCTCGGCCTGTGCGGCGAGCTCGCACGCGGCCGGGTTGAGCTTGTCGAGCACGCGCCGCGCGGCGGTGCGCAGGATCTCCTTCTCTTCGGGCTCGAGCTGCTCGAGGAAGAGGTCGCGGATCGCGGTCGCGTGCTCGCGCATCGCGCCGAGGAGGGCGCGCTTGCCGTCGGTCTCGAGCGTCACCCAGGTGCCGCGTCCGTCGGAGTCGCACTCGACGCGGCGCACGAGGCCGCGCGTCTCCATGCGGGCGACCTGGTGCGAGACCCTGCTCTTCTCCCAGGCGAGGAGCTCGCCGAGCTCGCCCATCCGGAGCCGCTGCGAGGGCGCCTCGAAGAGGGAGACGAGGATGCCGTAGTCGGCCTGCGAGAGTCCCGCGTCGCGCTGCAGCTGCCGGTCGAGCTCACGCGACAGCTGCTCGCCCATCGACCGGAACGCGCGCCAGAGCTCCCAGTCCGCGGGGGACACCTCGGAGACGGTCGACATGTCACCCGATGCTAGTCGTGGGGTGCCTGCGCGGGCAGGGTGCCCGGAGTGGTCGGGCCGGGCGTTTCTGTGCGATCCCTGGACGTCCGCCGTCCCCCGGCTGGGGATCAGGTGAAGCGCTCTATCCTCGGAGTCATGCCGAACCCCGACGTCGGCGACCTGCCGTCGCGCGAGGAGGTCGAGCACCTCGTCCGCCGTTGGGCCGACGCCGCCGCGGAGGCCCCGCGCGACCGCGACGCCGACCTGCTCGCGGACCTCCTGCGCGATCCGCGCGGCTTCGACTTCGCGTTCGGAGTCGTCGACCGGGTCATCCGACCCGACGACCCGCGCGTCGCCGCGCGCAATCTCGAGCGGCTGTCGCGTCGGCTCCCGCAGGTCCTGCCGCTGCCCCTGCGGGCCGCGGTCGTCGCGGGCGGCGGCTTCGGGATCGTCCTGCCGTCCGGGATCACGCCCGTGACCCGCGCCGTGTTCCGCCCGCTCGTGCGTCACCTCGTGGTCGACGCCTCGCCGAAGAGCCTCGACAAGGCGCTCACCGCGCTGCGCGACACCGGCGTGCGGGTGGATGCGCGGCTCCTCCTCGACCGCGCGTGCGGGGAGCGGCAGGCCGAGCGGCACCTGGCCGCCCTCACCGCGCTCGTCGACCGACCCGACCTCGACCGCGTCACCGTGCGACTCCCGGCGCTCGCCGCGCCGCTCTCGCCGTGGGGGTTCGAGCTCGCCGTCGACGAGCTCGTCGAACGGCTCGAGCCGTTCCTCGCCCGCGCGTCGCGGGGGCGCGGCACCACCGTGACGTTCGAGGTGTCCGAGTTCGACGACCTCGACCTCACGCTCGCCGTCGTCACGCGCGTGCTCGGGCGGCCGGACTTCGCGCGCATCGACGCGGGCGTCGCGCTCCCCGCCTCGCTGCCCGACTCGCTCCCGGCGCTCGACCGCCTGACTTCCTGGGCGCGCGAGCGCGTCGCCGCGGGCGGCGCCGGCATCCGCGTGCGGATCACGCCGGGCGATCACGCGGGAGCGGAGCGCGCCGAGGCGATCGTCGAGGGCCGCCCGCCCGCGACCTGGGCGTCCCGGGCGGAGACGGAGGCCCACTACCTGAGGCTTCTCGCGCGGGCTCTCCGGCCGGAGACCGTCGACGCCGTGCGCGTCGGGATCGCGACCCACGACGCCTTCGCCCTCGCGTTCGCGCACCTGCTCGCGACGTCGCGCGGCGTGAGCGAACGCGTCACGTTCGAGCCGACGCTCGGGATGGCGGGTCCCCTCGTGCACGCGGCACGCGCCGACCTGGGGCGGCCGACGCTCTCGGTGCCCCTCGTCGCGGCCGAGGACTTCGCCGACGCCGTGCCGTACCTCGTCCGTCGCCTCGAGGAGGGCCGGACGATCGTCGACCTCTCCGACGCCGACGCCCTCGCCGCGGACGCCGTCCGGTTCGCGGCGTCGCTCGCGCTCGTCGGCGACGCCGTCCCGGCGACCCAGCGCACGCAGGACCGCTCGCGCCCGCCCGTGCCGACGACTCCCGATCCGTTCGCGAACGACGAGACGACCGACCCCGCGCTGCCGGGCAACCGCGCCTGGGGCGCGGAGCTGCTGGCACGTGCCGCACGGTCGAGCCTCGGCGCGGAGGCGCTCGACGCGGCACGGATCGACGACCCCGACGTCGTGCGGGAGCGCGTGCGGGTCGCCGCCGGAGCGGGCTCCGAGTGGGGTCGCCTGCCCGGCAGCCGGCGGGGCGAGCTGCTCGACCTGGCCGGCGAGGTGATCGCGGCGTTCCGCGGACGGCTCGTCGAGGTGCTCGTCGCGGAGGCCGGGCTGACCCTGCCCGACGCGGATGCCGAGGCGAGTCGCGCGATCGACGCGGCCCACCACGCGGCGGCCCGGGCGCGCGAGCTCGCCGGGATCCGCGGCGCCGTGTTCGAGCCGCGGCCCCTCGCNGTCGTGACGCCGTCGCGCCTGCACCCGGTGTGGGTCGCCGCGTCCGAGGTGTCGCGGGCCCTCGCAGCCGGGAGCGCTGTGCTCCTCGCACCGGCTCCGGGCACGGGACGCTCCGCCGCCGTGCTCGTCGACGCCTTCCACGAGGCCGGGGTGCCGCGCGATGTGCTCGGACTCGTCGCGGTCGACGGCGATGCGGCCCGGGCGCTCGTCACCGCCCCGGAGGTCGGTCGGGTACTCCTCACGGGCGGGATCGAGACCGCCGCCCTCTACCTCTCCTGGCGCGCCGACCTGCCGCTCCTCGGCGCGACGACGGCCGTCAACTCGGTCGTCGTGACGCCGAGCGCCGACCTCGATCGCGCGGCCGCGGACCTCGCCGCGGGGGCTTTCGCGTCGGCGGGGCAGTCGTGCGCCGCCGCCTCCGTCGCGATCCTCATCGGCACGGTCGGCACGACGGAGGACTTCCGGTGGCGGCTCAAGGACGCCGTCTCGAGCCTCACGGTCGGACTGCCGCTGCATCCGGCGACGCAGGTGGGGCCGCTCGCCGCTCCCGCCGCGGGTCGCGTCGAGGCCGCCCTCACCCGGCTCGCCGAGGGCGAGCGTTGGCTCGCCAAGCCGCGACCGCTCGACGACTCCGGTCGCCTGTGGTCGCCCGGCGTGCGCGACGGGGTGGCGCCCGACGCGGAGGTGCTGCGGCATCCGGCCCTCGCCCCCGTGCTGTCGCTCGTGTGCGTGCCCACGCTCGACGACGCGATCGCCCTCCAGAACGCCCTCCCCTACGGGCTGCTCGCCGGACTCCACTCGCTCGACGCGCGCGAGATCGCGACGTGGGTCGACGCCGTCGAGGCCGGGGGTCTCGTCGTCAACCGACCGCTCGGACCCGGCTCGCCCCGGCGACGGCCGTTCGGCGGTTGGAAGCGGTCCGCCGTCGGGCCGGGCGCGATGAGCGGCGGACCGAACAGCGTCCTCGTGCTCGGCGACTGGCGGCCCGAGGAGGCTGAGCCGAGCGAGGACCTGCGCCTCGACGGCCTCGACGACCGCGTGCGGCTCACGATCGAGGCGTTCCAGCCGCAGCTCGACTACCTCGCCTTCGACCGCGTCCGCCGCGCGGCGTACTCCGACGAGGAGGCGTGGACGACCGAGTTCTCGCGCGGGCACGATCCGACGGGCCTCCGCCTCGAGCGCAACGTGTTCCGCTACCGCCCCGCGGAGGTCGTCGTGCGACTCGCCGACGGTGCCGACCCCGCCGACCTCGCGCGCGTGCTCGTCGCCGGCGTGCGCGCCCGCGCCCGGATGCTCGTGTCGACGTCGGTGCCGCTGCCGTCCGGGATGCTTCCCTACGTCGACGACGGCACCCCGCTGGGACGGTCGCCGCTCGGCCTCCTCGGCGTGCAGGTCGAGGACGACGAGGCGTTCCGGGCGCGTGTCGCCCGCGGTCTGCCCGCCCGCATCCGCCTGATCGGCGGCGACGCGGAGGCGCTCGCACACGCGACCGGCGGCTCGCCCGACGTCGCGGTCTGGTCGGGTGCGGTCACGGGGGCGGGGCGGATCGAGCTCCTGCCGTTCCTGCGGGAGCAGTCGGTGACGATCACCGCGCACCGCTACGGCATCCCCGACCGGGACATCGCCGCCCTCGTCCTCTGACGCTGCCTCCGGTGGTCGAGTAGCGCCGCAGGCGCGTGTCGAGACCCTCGCACGGAAGGGTCTCGACACGCCGCTCCGCGGCTACTCGACCACCGGGGGTCAGTCGAAGGTGCGGTGCACGAGACGGGAGAGCACGATCGCGCTGCGGGTGTGGTCGACGGTCGGCGCGACGCGGATGCGCTCGAGCGCGTCCTCGAGCGACGGGATGTCGCGGGAGCGCACGTGCACGATCGCGTCGGCGTCGCCCGTGACGGTCGCGGCATCCTGCACCTCGGGGACGGCGGAGAGGATGCGCCGCAGCTCCTCGGGGGCGACGGTGCCGCGACAGAACAGCTCGACGTAGGCCTCGGTCGCGAGGCCGTCGACCTGCGGGTCGACCTGGATCGTGAACGCGCGGATGACCTTGTCGGCGACGAGGCGGTCGACGCGGCGCTTCACAGCCGACGCGGAGAGCCCGATCCGATCGCCGATGTCGCCGTAGCCCGCGCGGGCGTTCTGGCGCAGCAGGTCGATGATCCCGTAGTCGAGATTGTCCATGCCTCAGGGTAGGCGCGGGATCGTTGCGTGCACACCCCCGGATTCAGCGGAGTGCTGCGTGCTACGCCGGGAAACTCCGGATGCGTGCGTGCGAGTCTGGGAGACATGACGGATGCCACCACGTCGACGCTCACCGCCGCGCCCGAGCGCGTCGCGGTGCGGAAGACCGTGCTCATGTGCCGCCCCACGCACTTCACGGTGAGCTACCGGATCAACCCGTGGATGCATCCCGAGGACCCCACCGACACCTCGCTCGCCGTGCGGCAGTGGGAGGAGCTGTACCGCATCTACCTCGACCTCGGCTTCGAGGTCGAGCTCATCGACCCGATCCCCGGCCTCCCCGACATGGTGTACGCCGCGAACGGCGGGTTCACGCTCGACGGTGTCGCCTACGGCGCCAAGTTCCAGTACGACGAGCGCGGGCCCGAGGGCCCCGCCTACATGGAGTGGTTCCGGTCGCACGGCTTCGAGGTCGCCGAGCCGGTGAGCGTCAACGAGGGCGAGGGCGACTTCCTCCTCGTCGGCGACCGCATCCTCGCGGGCACCGGGTTCCGGTCGGATGCCGCGAGCCACGACGAGCTGCGGCGCCTGTACGGCCGCGAAGTCGTCACCCTGCAGCTCGTCGACCCGTCGTTCTACCACCTCGACACCGCCGTCGCGGTGCTCGACGACACCAACATCGCCTACCTGCCGAAGGCGTTCTCGCCGGAGTCGCGTGCGATCATCGAATCCCTCTACCCCGACGCCGTCGTCGTGAACGACGAGGACGCCGCCGTACTGGGCCTCAACAGCTTCAGCGACGGCCGGCACGTCGTCATCGCCTCCCGCGCGGTCGGGTTCGAGGCGTCGCTCCGGGAGCGCGGCTACGTGCCGATCGGCGTCGACCTCTCCGAGCTGCTCCTCGGCGGCGGCGGAGTGAAGTGCTGCACCCTCGAGCTGCGGCGATGAGCACCGTCACGGGCGTCTCCTCGGAGCGGGCCATCGAGCTCGTCGAGGAGTTCGGAGCGCACAACTACCATCCGCTCCCCGTGGTCGCCTCCCACGCGCACGGCGCCTGGGTGACCGACCCGGAGGGCAACCGCTACCTCGACTGCCTCGCCGCGTACTCCGCGGTCAACTTCGGCCACGGTCATCCCGCCCTCGTGCGCGCCGCGCGCGATCAACTCGACCGCGTCACCCTCACCAGCCGCGCCTTCCACAGCGACCGGCTCGGTCCGTTCCTCGAGCGGCTCGCGAAGCTCGCCCGCAAGGACATGGTGCTGCCGATGAACACGGGCGCCGAGGCCGTCGAGTCGGGCATCAAGGTCGCGCGCGCGTGGGGGTACCGCGTGAAGGACGTCGCGGACGGGCGCGCCAAGATCGTCGTCGCCGACGGCAACTTCCACGGGCGCACGACGACGATCGTCGGCTTCTCGTCCGACCCGCAGGCGCGCGACGGCTTCGGCCCGTTCACGCCCGGGTTCGTGTCGGTGCCGTACGGCGACGCCGCGGCGCTCGAGTCGGTGCTCGACGACGACACCGTCGCGGTGCTGCTCGAGCCGATCCAGGGCGAGGCGGGGATCGTCGTGCCGCCGCCCGGGTACCTCGCCGAGGTGCGCCGGATGACGGCGGAGCGCGGCATCCTGTTCATCGCCGACGAGATCCAGTCCGGGCTCGGGCGCACCGGCGCGACCTTCCAGTGCGACAACGAGGGCGTCGTGCCCGACCTCTACCTGCTCGGCAAGGCGCTCGGCGGCGGGATCGTGCCGGTGAGCGCGGTCGTCGGCGACCGCGACGTGCTCGGCGTGCTGCGGCCGGGGGAGCACGGGTCCACGTTCGGCGGGAACCCCCTCGCCGCCGCGGTCGGGCTCGCCGTCGTCGAACTGCTCGAGACGGGCGAGTACCAGGAGCGCGCCCGCGAGCTCGGCGAGCACCTCCGTTCGCGGCTCGAGGCGCTCACCGGCCGGGGCGTCGTCGCGGTCCGCGGGGCGGGCCTGTGGGCGGGCGTCGACATCGATCCCGCCCTCGCGACCGGACGCGAGGTGTGCGAGCGGCTCATGGCGCGCGGCATCCTCGTGAAAGACACGCACGGGTCGACCATCCGCTTCGCCCCGCCCCTCGTCGTCGAGCGCGCCGACCTCGATCTCGCCGTCGACGCCCTGGCGGCCGTGCTGGAGGACCTGCGACACTAGCTCGAGCCCAGCCCACCGCTCCCACGGAGGCAGCATGCGCACCCGACTCGCCGTCGTCCTCGCGGTCGCGGCCCTCGCCCTCGCCGGCTGCACGACGCCCGCGCCGGAGCAGTCGCCCGTCGCCGAGGCGACCGTCGAGCCGACCCCCGTCGAGTCGTGCGCGAGCCCGACGACCGCGGCGACGCCCGGGGCCGCTCCCGTGATCGACTGCCTCTACCCCGACCCGACGGCGTACCTGCTGTGCACGCAGCGCACCCAGAAGCTCCCGCTCGAGCTGCGTTGGTCGAGCGTGAACGCCGACCACGTCTTCATCGCCTACGGGGAGCACGAGGATGCCGAACCGGCCGCGTTCACCGGAGCGTTGCCGCCCGTCGGGTCGTACGACGGCGGCGGCCGGCTGCGTCACGACTGCGGCGAGGTGTTCACGACCTACACGATCACCGCGAAGGGGGACGGGGGCATCACGTCGGAGGTGTTCCACCTCCAGACGCGTCTCCCCTGACGCGTAGCCTGGGACGGTGACCGTGCTCACCCCCGACCTGCTCGCCCGCATCCGCGAGCGCGCCCCGGGATACGACCGCGACAACGCGTTCTTCGCGGAGGACCTCGACGAGCTCCGCGCCGCCGGCTACCTCGCGCCGCGCAGCCTCCTCGAGACGGCGCGCGACCAGCGGCTGCTCGCGGCGCACGCCCCCGCGACGGCGCTCGGCGTCAACATGCACCTCGTCTGGGTCGGGGTCGCGCGCGTGCTGCACGACCGCGGCGACGCGTCGCTCGACTGGGTGCTGCGGGATGCCGAAGCCGGCGAGCTGTTCGCATTCGGCAACAGCGAGCCCGGCAACGACCTCGTGCTGTGGGACTCCCTCACCCGCGTCGACACCGTCGACGGGGGTTACGCCTTCACGGGCACGAAGATCTTCACGTCCCTCGCCCCCGCGTGGACGCGGCTCGGCGTCTTCGGGAAGCTCGAGACGCCGGGGGAGGAGCCGCGCCTCGTGCACGGCTTCCTCACGCGCGACGACGCCGGAGTAGAGACGCTCGACGACTGGGACACGCTCGGGATGCGCGCGACGCAGAGCAACACGACGCGGCTGCACGGCGCGGTCGTGCCGGAGTCCCGCATCTCGCGGGTGCTCCCCGTCGGCCCGAACGCCGACCCTTTCGTGTTCGGCATCTTCGCCAACTTCCTGCTGCTCATCGGCTCGGTGTACGCCGGCATCGCCGACCGCGCGCTCGAGCTCGGCGTCGAGGCGGCCCACCGGCGCACCTCGCTCAAGACCGGGCTGACGTACGCGGCCGACCCCGACATCCGCTGGCGCCTCGCCGACGCGGCGCTCGCGCTCGACGCGCTCCGGCCCGACCTCGAGTCGCTCGCCGCCGACGTCGACGCCGTCCACGACCACGGCGCCGCGTGGTTCCGCCTCCTCACCGGAGCGAAGCACCGCGCGACCGAGACCGCGCGCCGCGTCGTCGACCAGGCGATGCGCGTCGCCGGGGGTGGGGGCTACCGCTCCTCGAGCGAGCTCGCGCGACTCCAGCGCGACGTGCTCGCCGGCATTTACCATCCGTCCGACACCGAGTCGGTGCACGCCACCGTCGCCACGAACCTCCTGGGACCCCTGTGAAGCTCGCCACCCTCCGCCGCGACGGCGCGACCGTCGCCGTCCGCCTCGACTCCGACGTCGCCGTCGAGCTCCCCGGCGTCTCCGACGTCGGCGCGCTCCTCGCCGACCCCGACTGGCGCGGGATCGCGGAGCGCGCCGCCGGTCGCGTCCTGCCGCTCGCCGACATCCGCGACGACGACTGGGCGCCCGTCGTACCGGCGCCGCGCAAGATCCTCTGCGTCGGCGTCAACTACCGCGCCCACATCGCCGAGATGGGACGCGAGGAGCCCGACTTCCCGACGGTCTTCAACAAGTACCCCGAGGCGCTCATCGGGGCGGGCGATCCGATCCTGGTGCCGCCGTACGCGGCCGACGCGGTCGACTGGGAGGCGGAGCTCGCCGTCGTCATCGGGTCGCGCGTGCACCGCGCGACCGAGGAGGAGGCCGCCGCCGCGATCGCCGGGTACACCGTGCTCAACGACACGAGCATGCGCGACTGGCAGAACCGCACCCTCCAGTGGCTCCTCGGCAAGAGCTTCGAGAGGTCGACCCCCGTCGGCCCCGCCCTCGTGACGGTCGACGACGTGCCCGTCTCGGCCCGCATCACGACGCACGTCGACGGCGAGCTCATGCAGGACGGCCGCATCGACGACCTCGTGTTCGGGCCGGCGGCGTGCGTCTCCTACATCTCGCAGGTCTTCCCGCTCGAGCCGGGCGACATCGTCGCGACCGGCACTCCGAGCGGCGTCGGCCATGCTCGGAAGCCTCCGCACTACCTCGGCGACGGTTCGGTCGTCGTGACGGCGATCGAGGGGATCGGGGAGTTGCGCAACACGGTCGTCGTCACCTCATGAACGACGTCCTGACCCGTCGGACTCCGAGCGAGGCGGGCGTGGACGCGCGCGGCATCCTCCGCTTCCTCGACGCGCTCGAGGCCGACCCCCGCCTGCGTCCGCACGGGCTCGTCGTGCTGCGCGACGGCGCCCGCATCGCGGAGGGGACCTGGGCGCCCTTCGAGGCCGACCGCATCCACCTGCTGTATTCGCTCAGCAAGAGCTTCACCTCGACGGCCGTCGGCTTCGCGGTGCAGGAGGGCCTGCTCGACCTCGACGCGACGGTGCTGTCGTTCTTCCCGGAGTGCGACGCCGACGTCACCGACCCGCGGAGCCGCGCGATGACGCTCCGCCACGTCGCCGCGATGGCGAGCGGCCACGCGGGGGAGACGATCGACGTCGCGTTCGGCCGCGACCCCCTNGANCCGGTGCGCGGCTTCCTGCTCACNCCGCCCGACGCCGACCCNGGCACCCTNTTCGCGTACAACCAGCTCTGCACCTACTCGCTGGCCGCGGTCGTGCAGCNGGTCACGGGGAAGCGACTCGTCGACTACCTGCGGCCGCGGCTGTTCGACCCGCTCGGGATCGGCGAGGTGGCGTGGATCCAGCATCCGGAAGGTCGCGACATCGGGTTCAGCGGCCTGCACGCCACGACCGACGCGGTCGCGAGACTGGGCGAGCTGTACCGGCGGGGCGGGGTCTGGGGCGACCGACGACTGCTCGACGAGGAGTGGGTCGCGCTCGCGACGAGGATGCACATCGACACGCCCCCGGGGAACCCCGATTGGCAGCTCGGCTACGGCTACCAGTTCTGGATGTCGCAGCACGGCTACCGCGGCGACGGCGCCTACGGGCAGTTCTGCGTCGTCGTCCCGGAGGCGGGGCTCGTCGTCGCGACGACGGCGGAGTGCGTCGAGATGCAGCCCGTGCTCGACGCGCTCTGGGAGCACCTGCTCCCCGCGGTCGGCGCGGAGGGCGACCCGGCCGCCGACGCCGAGCTCGCCGCGCGGCTCTCGACCCTCGCGGTGCCCGTGCCCGCCGTCGACGCGGCGCCCGGAGCCTACTGGTCGGGGCGCGAGTTCTCGGCCCTCGGACCCGTCCCGACGGTGCGGGTCGTGGTCGAGGGCGACGACGCCCGGCTCGAGCTCGTCGAGGCCTCCGGCGTGCTCGCCATCCCGTTCGCCCCGGGAGTGTGGACGAGGTCGCAGCCGGGCGGCGTCCCGGTCGCGGCGAGCGGCGGCCGGCGGGGCGACATCCTCGAGGTCGACGTGCTCTTCCTCGAGTCGCCGCACAGTCTCACGGTCACGTGCCGCCCCGACCGCGACGCGCGCGTCGAGTGGCGCACCCAGCCGCTCGCCGACCTCGCGCCGAGCGCCCAGCGGCGCCCCTGAGACCCCCGACTTCCACGACGCGGAAATCGCGTCGGGCCCCCGCGGTCGCGTTCGTACAGTGACCGCATGACCTCGCTCACCCTCGCCGACGCCATCGCCGCCGCCGGCAGTCCCGTCGAGTACCTCCGGAACGCGCAGGCGAAGCCGAACCGTCTTCCCCGTCGCGCCCGAGTTCACCAACTGGCGCAGCGAGCAACTGTCCTGGCGCCGCACGTGCGCCCTGCTCGACCAGTCGCACCACATGACCGACCTGTTCCTCACCGGTCCCGACGCGATGCGGCTGCTCCAGGACCTCGCCGTCAACTCGTTCGCGAACTTCCGCCCGAACAGCGCGAAGCAGTTCATCGCCGTCAACCACGAGGGCTACGTCATCGGCGACGCCATCCTGTTCCACCTCGACGAGGACTCCTTCGACCTCGTCGGCCACCCGATGGCGATCGACTGGGTGCGGTTCCACGCCGAGAAGGGCGGCTACGACGTCGAGCTGGAACTGGACGGCAACTCGATCGTGCGGCAGGGTCCGCCGAAACTCTACCGGTACGAGCTCCAGGGCCCGAACGCGCTCGCGATCGTCGAACGGCTGATCGGCGGCGAGGTGCCGCCGACGAGGTTCTTCGGGATGGCCGCCTTCACGATCGCCGATCGCCGCGTCCGCGCGCTCCGGCACGGGATGGCGGGGCAGCCCGGGTTCGAGCTCTTCGGCCCGTGGGAGGACGGCGAGACGATCCGCGCCGCGATCCTCGAGGCGGGCGCCGACCTCGGGATCACCCAGGTCGGGTCGATGGCGTACTCCTCCGCGAACCTCGAGTCGGCGTGGGTGCCGTCGCCCGTGCCCGCGATCTTCTCCGGCGAGGGGATGGACGCCTACCGCGCGTGGCTGCCCGCGGTGCGCGCCGGGTCGCTCGCCGGGAGCGTCGACTCGCCCGACATCGAGGACTACTACGTCACTCCGTGGGACCTCGGCTACGAGAAGAGCGTCGCCTTCGACCACGACTTCGTCGGCCGCGCCGCGCTCGAGCGGATGACCCCGACGCGCACGAAGGTGACGCTCGTCTGGGACGAGGAGGACGTCGCCGACGCGATGGGCTCGCTGNTCCGGGAGGGGCTGCCGGCGAAGTTCATCGCCCTGCCGAAGGCCCGCTACGGCTTCTACCAGGTCGACAAGGTGCTGATCGACGGGATGCAGGTGGGCGTCTCGCACGACTGCGGCTACATCGTCAACGATCAGACGTTCGCGTCGCTCGCGTCGATCGACCTCGCGCACGCGACCCCCGGCACGCGCGTCACGGTGCTGTGGGGCGAGGAGCCCAACTCGCGCAAGCCCGCGGTCGAGCCGCACCGGCAGGTGGAACTCCGGGCGACCGTCGCCCCGGCGCCGTTCTCGGCGGAGGCGCGGGAGAACTACCGCCGCAACCGCTAGGCGGCGTGTCGACCGCGCGGGGGGCCGATGAGCCCGCGCGTGCGCAGCAGGACCACCGCTCCCACGACGGCCGCGAGACCCGTCGTCGACGGGATGCCGATCCACAGCCACGTCGCGAAGGCCTCCTCGCCACGGTCGGAGACGGCCGCCACCGTCTCCGGCTGCGGTCGCGCCTGGGACCGGTAGACGGTCGCGGGGCGGGTGGACCCGAGCGGGGCCGCGGTCGCGGTCGGGCGGGGCTCGGACTCGTCGGCCGCGTCCTCCGCGGATGCCTCGGCACGCCGCTCGGGCGCGGGGGCGGGAGCGGGTTCCGCCGGGGCCTCGGGAGCGGGCGCGGGCGCGGCGGACGCGGCGGGGTACGCGGCGAACACCTCGACACCCCAGGTCGAGTCGCTCGACGTGAGGAACGCGATCCCGACGTCGGTGTAGTCGCCGAGGATGTTGGCGCGGTGACCCGAGGACGACATCCAGCCCTCGTGCATCGCCGCCTCGGTCGGATACCCCTGCGCCACGTTCTCGCCGACGGTCACCCAGCCGCCCGGGACCTGCGCCGCGACGTCGGGGTTGTGTGCGAGCGCGCCCGCGGCGGCGAGCTGCTCGGCCCACACCGCGGCGACGGCGTCGAGCGCGGCGTTGCGCGCGAGGGGCGCCTGGCCGTTCGCCGCGCGGGCGTCGTTGACGAGGGCGTGCAGGGTCGCGCCTTCGGCGGCGGCGTGGGCGGGATGGGCGGGGAGGAGGGCGGCGCACAGGGCGAGGAGGAGTGTCAAGAGGACACCTAGGGTCCAGCGCCGCGCGCCCGACAGGGTGCGGGGGTGGGGCATGACCTCCATCTTCGACAGGCAGCCTGAGCGAGTCCCGGGCGGAACCCGGACGGAACCCGGACGCCGTCGGTCAGGCTCCCGGCGCGGTCCTCCATCGCCGCAGCACCGTGGTCGTCGCCGCCCCGGCGACGAGGACGACCCCGGCGATCACGGGCCACCACGGGGGAGGGGAGCCGGGATCGCCCCGGCCGTCGACGGCGGAAGGCGTGCGCGGCTCGGGAGCGACGCTCGGCGCCGACTCGGGGTCGGGGGTCGCGGAGCCCTGAGGGTCGGGGGTTTCCGAGGCGTCGTCGTCCGACGTCTCGGGGTCCGGGGCCTCGGGTTCGGGCGCCTCGGGATCCGGGGCGGGCGGGGGCGGCGGAGGCGGAGGTGCGGGATTCGCCGGACCGGCGTGGCCCGGGTACTTCGCGAAGACCTCGACCCCCCACGTCGTGCCTCCCGCGCTGAGGAACGCGATCCCGATGTCGGTGAAGTCGCCCAGGACGTTCGCGCGGTGCCCGGTCGAGCTCATCCAGCCGTCGTGCATCGCCGCGCCGGAGCCGTAGCCTTGCGCGACGTTCTCGCCCGCCGCGACCCAGCCGCCCGGGATCTGGGAGGCGTAGTCGGGGTTGTGCGACAGCGCGTTGTTCTGCGCGAGCTGCGCGGCCCAGTTCGCGGCGACCTGATCCATGGCCGGGTTCCGGATGAGGCCCGCGAGCCCGTTCGCCCAGCGGGCCTGGTTGACGAGCGCGTGGATGTCCTCCGCGGGACCGGCATGCGCGACCGTCGGCGCGGCGACGATCCCCAGCGAGAGCAGGATGGCGACGGCCGCGCGCAGGATCACAACCAGCCCTCCTCGCGGAGCCACGACTCGGCGAGCGACGTCCACAGCCGCGCATCCCCGTCGCCCTCCTTGCGGGCGAGGTTGAGCCCGTGCCCACCCTTGGGGAACACGTGGAGCGCGTGCCGGACCCCCGCCGCGGCGAGGGCCATCCCGAGCAGGTAGCTGTGCTGCACCGGCACGACGGGGTCCTCGGCGGAGTGCCAGACGAAGAACGGCGGCGCGTCGGGCGTCACGAGGAGGTCGACGCTCGTGGACGCCCGCAGGGCGCTCGAGGCATCGGCTCCGAGGAGCGTCTCGCGCGACTGCCGGTGCGTCGGCAGCATCATCGACACCACCGGGTAGCTGAGGATGACGAGGTCGACGCGCTCGTCGGGCGCGGCCCCCGGCGCGAGGGCGGCGTGACCCGCCGCGTGGCCGCCCGCGGAGAACCCGATGAGGGCGACCCGGTCGACCCCCGTCGCCCGCACCCGCCGGATCTCGCCGCGCACGGCATCCAGCACCGCCGGATGCCGGGTGTGCACCGGGTAGGCGAAGTAGTGCGCCGAGAGTCCGAGCGACTCGAGCCACGCGACGATCGTCGTCGACTCGTTGTCGGAGATGCGGGTGTAGCCGCCGCCCGGGAGGACGATCACGTGGTCGCGCGTCATCCGTCCAGTGTGGTCGCTGTTTGCCCGAAAAGGCCGCTTCCGCAGAGCGTGAAGCGGCCTTTTCGGGCAAACAGCAGGGTTCAGCGGGTGCGAGGGACGAGGCGCTCCAGCTGCGTGACGTGCTTCGGCTCGAGCTCCTCGATCGTCGCGACGCCGAGGAGGGTCATCGTGCGCTCGAGCTCGCTGCGGAGGATTGCGAGCGCCCGGTCGACGCCGCGACGCCCGCCCGCCATGAGGCCGTAGAGGTAGGCCCGGCCGATGAGGGTGAACCTCGCGCCGAGGGCGACGGAGGCGGCGATGTCGGCACCCGACATGATCCCCGTGTCGATGCCGATCTCGACGTCCTTCCCGACCTCGCGCACGACCTCGGGGAGGAGGTGGAACGGGATCGGCGCCCGGTCGAGCTGCCGCCCGCCGTGGTTGGAGAGGATGATGCCGTCCACGCCGAGCGAGGCGAGCTTCTTCGCGTCCTCGACGTTCTGCACGCCCTTGATGACGATCTTGCCGGGCCACATCCCGCGGATGACGTCGAGGTCGTCGTAGGAGATCGTCGGATCCATCGCCGCATTGAGCAGTTCCCCGACGGTGCCCCCCGTCGTCGACAGCGACGCGAACTCGAGCTTCGGCGTCGTCAGGAAGTCCCACCACCACCAGGGCCGGGGGATCGCATTGACGATCGTGCCGATCGTGAGGGCGGGCGGGATCGAGAACCCGTTGCGCTTGTCGCGCAGCCGCGCACCGGCGACGGGGGTGTCGACGGTGAACTGGAGCGTGTCGAATCCGGCGGCAGCGGCGCGCTCGACGAGCCCGTACGAGATCGAGCGGTCGCGCATGACGTACAGCTGGAACCAGTTGCGCCCCTCGGGGTTCGCCGCCTTGACCGCTTCGATCGACGTCGTGCCGAGGGTTGACAGCGTGAACGGGATGCCGGCCGCCCCCGCCGCGGAGGCGCCGGCGAGCTCGCCCTGGGTCTGCATGAGCCGCGTGAAGCCGGTGGGCGCGATCGCGAGCGGCATCGACGAGGGTCCCCCGAGGATCGTCGTCGACGTGTCGACGGTCTCCGCGGAGCGCAGGATCGACGGGCTGAACTCGACGTCCTCGAACGCCTGGCGGGCGCGGGCGAGCGAGAGTTCGCCCTCTGCGGCGCCGTCGGTGTAGTCGAACGCGGCCTTCGGAGTGCGGCGCTTCGCGATGAGGCGCAGATCGTGGATCGTGAGCGCGGCCTGGAGGCGACGGTCGGTCGCGTCGAAGTTGGGCTTCTTGAACTTCAGCAGCTCGAAGATCTGCGACGGGCTCGGCACCTGCCGGGGCTGCGTGAGGGGATTCTTCGCCATGGGTCTTTCCGGTTCAGTGGGCGGCGGTGGGGTGGGTCGCGTCGTAGTGGGCGAGGAGGGCCGCGCGCGTCTGGTCGACGTGGGCGGCGGCGAGGGCGGAGGCGCGCGCCGCGTCGCCCGCGATGACGGCGTCGAGGATGCCCTGGTGCTGCGCCACGACGTCCGTCACCGCGACGAGGTGGTGGGCCTGCACCTGCCCGATGCAGAGCTCGATCTCGCCCATGAGGGCGGCGTGCATTCGCGCGAGTCGGGGGCTCGGCTGCCCGGCGACGAGGGAGCGGTGGAAGTCGGCGTCGGTCGCGGCGAAGGCGCCGTCGACACGGGCGACCTCGAGGAGCGCGCGGTGCGCGGCGAGGGCGTCGGCGGGGAGCTCGCCCGAGGTGGCGAGTCGGCCGAGCGCCGCGGACTCGATGAGGCGCCGGGTGTCGAAGAGGTCGACGATGTCGTCGCGGCTCAGCTCCGGGACCCGGGCGGCCCGGTGTGCTTCGCGCCGCAGCAGCCCGTCGGCGACGAGTCGCTCGATCGCGAGGCGCGCGGTCGGACGTGCGACGCCGAACCTCTCCGCGACGGCGGCCTCGGTGATCGCCGCGCCGGGCGGCTCCTCCTGCGCGATGATGCGCGCGCGGAGCTCCCCGACGATGGCGTCGGGGACGGTGGCGGGCTGCAGCGACATTGTTCAACAATCTATCGGATTGTCTAACAATCTCGCGACTCTCGGGTGGGGGTGCGTTTCTCCGGTGGTTCGGCCGCCCGGGGTCGTCCGTGTCCGGGATCGCCGGGCCGCACGGGCGAGACCTCCGGAGAAGCGAGCGAGGGCTCCGGAGAAGTGCGCAGTCAGCCGCCCACGACCGCCCTCCGCAACACCGACTCGGCGTGGCGGAGGACGGGGCCGTCGACCATGCGGTCGTCGAGGCGGAACACCCCGCCGTGGGACACCGCCGCCGCGAGCACGCGCCGCGCCCACGCGACCTCCTCCTCGGAGGGCCGGTACGCCTCCCGGATGACGGGCACGTGGGAGGGGTGGATGCACGCCGTCGCCGCGAACCCGGAGGAGACGGCATCCTCGGCCTCCGCGCGCAGTCCGTCGAGGTCGGCGATGTCGAGATGCACGGTGTCGATCGCGGCGACCCCGGTGGCACCGGCCGCGAGCAGCACCTGCGACCGTGCCGTGCGCACGACGTCGCGGTAGCGTCCCGCGGCATCCCGCGACGACGTGCCGCCGAGCGCGGCGACGAGGTCCTCGGCACCCCACATGAGGGCGACGACCTCGTCGCGGCGGGCGAGGGTCACGGCATCCACCACCCCCGCCGCCGTCTCGCACAGCGCGACGACGCGGAGCCCCGGCAGCGGGGGAAGCGCGGCGTCCGCCTTCGCGACCATCACGGTGCCGTATCCGGCGGCGCGGACGGCGTCGAGGTCCGCCCCGAACTCGGGCGTCGACGCGGGATTCACCCGCACGATCACGCGCGCCGGGTCGAGCGGATGCTCCGCGAGGGCGGAGCGCGCCGCCTCCCGAGCTGACGGCGCGACCGCGTCCTCGAGGTCGAGGATGACCGCATCCGCCCGCTCGAGCGCCTTCGCGAACCGGTCGGGCCGGTCGGCGGGGCAGAACAGCAGCGCGGGCCCGAGGTCGAACGTCACGGGCGGCCGTCCCGCGTCCACACGAGGGTCGACCGCACGGCGCGGGCCACGACGACCCCGTCCTGGTTGCGCCCGACGTGCTCCAGCTCGACGATGCCCTGCCCCGGACGCGACGCCGACAACCGCTTCGAGAGCACCGTCGTCTCCGAGTAGAGGGTGTCGCCGTGCTTCAGCGGCGCGGGGAACGTCACCTCCGAGAACCCGAGGTTCGCGACGATCGTGCCGAGCGTCAGCTGCGTCACCGACGCCCCGACGATCGTCGCGAGCGTCCACATCGAGTTGACGAGGCGCTCGCCGAACGGCTGCTCCGCCGACCAGTGCGCGTCGAGGTGGAGGCCCTGCGTGTTCATCGTGAGCGTCGTGAACAGCACGTTGTCGGCCTCGGTGACGGTGCGCCCCGGGCGGTGCAGGTAGCGCACCCCCTCCTCGAACTCCTCGAACCAGAGCCCTCGCTGCTCGACCTCGCGCATGCCGTGACCCTACGCCTAGGCGGTCAGGCCGAGGTCGCGCGAGATGATCATGAGCTGCACCTCGGTCGTGCCCTCGCCGATCTCGAGGATCTTCGAGTCGCGGTAGTGCCGGGCGACGATGTTCTGGTTGAGGAAGCCGTAGCCGCCGAAGATCTGGGTCGCGTCGCGCGCGTTGTCCATCGCCGCCTCGCCGCCGACCATCTTCGCGATCGACGCCTCGCTCTTGAACGGCATCCCGGCGACCTGCTTGCGCGCCGCGTCGTACCAGCACAGGCGCGCCTGGTGCACCCGGGCCTGCATCCGCGCGAGCTTGAAGGCGATGTGCTGGTTGTCGCCGATGTTGCGGCCGAACACGTGGCGTTCCTTCGAGTACCGTAGCGCTTCCTCGAGGCACCCCTGCGCCGCCCCCGTCGCGAGCGCCGCGAACGCGATGCGGCCCTCGTCGAGCGCCCAGAGGAAGTTGGCGAACCCGCGACCGCGCTCGCCGAGGAGGTTCGACGCGGGCACGCGCACGTCCTCGAGCTTGAGCGGGTGGGTGTCGGAGGTGTGCCAACCGACCTTGTCGTAGCTGTCGCCGACCGTGAACCCGGGCGTGCCGGTGGGCACGAGGATGCACGACAGCTCCTTCTTGACGGTGCCGTCCGGGAGCGTCTCCTCGCCGGTGACGGCCGTGATCGTGACGACGCTCGTGATCGGGGTGCCGGAGTTGGTGATGAACTGCTTCGACCCGTTGATGACCCACTCGTCGCCGTCGAGCACGGCGGTCGTCTGCGTCGCGCCGGCGTCGGAGCCGGCATCCGCCTCGGTGAGCGCGAAGCCGGCGAGCGCGCGACCGCTCAGCAGGTCGGGCAGCCACTGGCGGCGCTGTTCCTCGGTGCCGTGGCGGAAGATCGACTGGATGCCGAGGCCGACGCCCGCTTCGAGGGTCACGGCGATGCTCTGGTCGACCCGGGCGAGCGCCTCGACGGCGAGGCACAGCTCGAAGTAGGTCTTGCCCTGCCCGCCGTACTCCTCCGGGAACGGCAGCCCGAAGAGCCCCATGTCGCCCATCTGGGCGATGATCTCGAGCGGCAGCCGTCGCTCCGAGTCGTACTGGTACGCGGCGGGCGCGACGACCTCGTCGGCGAACCGGCTGACGGTGTCGTAGAGCTCCTGCTGGTCCGGGGTGAGTTCGTACTTCATGCCGTGCCTCCGTCGGTGTCGGGGTGGGGTGTGACGACGGCGACCACCTGGTCGCGTCGCACGAGGTCTCCGGGACGCACGCGCAGGCTCACGGCGCCCGCGTGGGGCGCGACGAGCGCGTGCTCCATCTTCATCGCCTCGATCGTCACGAGGGTCTCGCCGGCCGAGACCTCGGTGCCGTCCTCGACCTCGACGGCGACGACGGTGCCGGGCATCCCGGCGCGAAGCTCCGGCGCGAGGGGGCCCGCCGCGTGCTCGCGGGCGGCGAGGCGCCGGGCGAGGCGGGTGGCGCGATCCGGCATCGGGATGCGCAGGATGCGGCCGTCGCGGTGGAGCCACACCACCGGCCCGTCCGGCGTCGGCTCGACGGCGGTGCGGATGCCGGGACCTCCGTGCCCGCCCATTCCGCGTTTTGCGTCCGAGTACTGCGCAGAGAGCGCGTACTCGGACGCAAAACGCGGAGCTTGGCGTGTGAGTCCGGCGCGACCGGCGCGCCAGCCGTCGAGACGCCACGGGCCGTGGCCCGGGTCCGGCGCGACCGCGGCGGCGGCGGTGCGGAGGTCGCCGTCGGTCGGCTCGGGGTCGGCGGGGACGCCGAGCCGGTCGATGAGGCCCGTGTCGAGGCGACCCGCCTGCACCTCCGGCGCGGCGAGGAGGTCGCGCAGGTGGCCGACGTTGGTGTCGACGCCGAAGACGACGTAACCCCGCAGGAGGGTGTCGAGTCGGCGCAGCGCCTCGTCCCGGTCGGCGCCATGGGCGATCGCCTTCGCGAGCATCGGGTCGTAGTCGCCGCTCACGACGAGCCCGGGCAGGAGCGACGAGTCGACGCGCAGCCCTTCGCCCTCGGGCTCGACGACCTCGAGCACCGTGCCCGTGGCGGGCAGGAACCCGCGGGCCGGGGACTCGGCGTAGACGCGGGCCTCGATCGCGTGCCCTGTGATCCGCACGTCGTCCTGGCCGAACGGCAGGGGTTCGCCCGCCGCGATCCGCAGCTGGAGTTCGACGAGGTCGAGGCCGGTGACGAGCTCCGTCACGGGGTGCTCCACCTGGAGCCTCGTGTTCATCTCGATGAAGAAGAACTCGCCGGGGTCGGCGTCGGAGACGAGGAACTCGACGGTGCCGGCGCCCTCATAGGCGACGCTGCGGGCGACCTCGCACGCCGCCTCGCCGATGCCGGCGCGGGTCGCGTCGTCGAGCAGCGGCGACGGCGCCTCCTCGATCACCTTCTGGTGCCGGCGCTGGAGCGAGCACTCGCGCTCGCCGAGGTGCACGACGCCGCCGTGACGGTCGGCGAGCACCTGCACCTCGATGTGCCGCGGCGTCTCCACGAGCCGCTCGAGGAGGAGGGTGTCGTCGCCGAAGGACGCCGCGGCGACGCGCCGGGCCGACGCGAGCGCGCCCGGCAGCTCGTCCGCGGAGCGCACGACGTGCATCCCCTTCCCCCCGCCGCCGGCCGACGGCTTGAGCAGCAGCGGGAAGCCGACCTCGGTCGCGACGCGCGTGAGTTCGGCATCCGACAGGCCCGTCCCCGACGACCCCGGCACGACGGGCACCCCGCGCGCGGCGACGAGGGACTTCGCGGCGATCTTGTCGCCCATCGCCTCGATCGCGTCGGCGCCGGGCCCGATGAACACGAAGCCGGCGTCGGTGCACGCACGCGCGAACCCGGCGTTCTCCGACAGGAACCCGTACCCCGGATGGATCGCGTCGGCCCCGACCGACCGCGCCGCCGCCAGCACCGCCTCGATCGACAGGTAGCTGTCGACGGCTGCCGCCGGGCCGATCCGCACCGCGACGTCGGCGAGTGCGACGTGCCGCGCCCCGGCATCCGCGTCGCTGTAGACGGCGGCCGACCGGATGCCGAGCCGCCGCAGAGTGCGGATGACGCGGCAGGCGATCTCGCCGCGGTTCGCGACGAGCACGGTGTCGAAGAGGGCCACGGCGGTCACATCCGGAA
>Ga0065721_10003786_pt1 | contig 86704 bp, 76 predicted proteins | sample Mesricmetagenome_FD_59108 | JGI IMG/M metagenome (GOLD analysis project Ga0065721, IMG submission 59108) | Mesophilic microbial community from rice straw/compost enrichment Sample: eDNA_1 v2 (version 2) | ecosystem: Engineered > Solid waste > Grass > Composting > Bioreactor | place: USA: Davis... | reverse complement strand
CATCCCCACCCGGGTTCGCCGGCTCGCCGGCGGGTTGCGAAACGAAATCCACCGTGAACGCCCCGCCGCTGCGCGCCGAGAGGTCGCGCAGCATTTCCTCGAGTTGCGGGATCGAGCTGTGCCGGAATCCCGCGGTGGTCGTGACGACAAGGACCTTCTTCGGCTCCGCCGCAACGGAGGTGAAGACGAGCGAACAGAGCAGGAGAATTCCGGGGAGGAACGCTTTCATAAGCCGGAGCGATTCTGCCCGCGCCCCGTCAAAGGTGCAACCGCCGTCGCTCCCGCGCCACCCGCGCGCGATCCGTCAGTCGAGCAGCGTGACCTTGCCGGTCTCCAGGTCGTAGAGACCGCCGACGATCTTGATGTCACCCGACTTCTCCAACCCGGCCAGCACAGGGCTTTGCTCGCGGATGCCCGCCACGGTCTGGCGCACGTTCTCCTCGATCGTCGCCTGCACGAATTCCGAGTTGCCCGCCGTCCGCTCCTCCGGCTCGAATCCCTCGACCGCCTCCGCCGCCGGCCGGATCTTCGCCAGCAGCGCCGTGAGGTGACCGAGCTCGGCCTTGTTGATCGCGCCCACCACCGCGCCGCAGCGCGAATGCCCGAGCACCATCACGACCTTCGCCCCGGCGAGCTTCGTCGCAAATTCCATCGACCCGAGCTGATCGGAGTCCTGCACATTCCCCGCCACGCGGCCAACAAAGAGGTCGCCGATTCCCATGTCGAAGACGAGCTCCACGGGCACGCGGGAGTCGAGGCACGAAAGGATCACCGCCTTCGGGTGCTGGCCCTGCACGACCGCCGCCCGCCGAGTCGTAATCTCAGGCTCCGACGGCTTGCCCTCTACAAAGCGCGCGTTCCCGGCCATCAGGCTTTCCAGCACGGCATCGGGCGTGAGTTCCGCCTGGCGCTCGCGGGTGGTTTGCGCGTGGGAAGAGGTGAAAGAAAGAAGAATGGAGGCGGCAAGAAGGAGGGACGCAGGCTTCATATAAGGCTGCGATTAGATATACACCCAAATTGTAAGGCGAGGCTTTTCACAAGTGATGTGTAACGCCGGTCCGTCGCTCCTCCAGCCATGGTGAAGATGACAAATTGGACAGGTATGACCGATCAGTTGCGCCTGCGATGCGCCAACCGTGCCCGGGTCATCCGCTCGCGGAGGCCGCCTTTTTCGACGAAGTCCCTCTCCAAGGGCCGGATCTGGCGGTCGAGGAGGTAGTTCGCCTGGTGGATGAGACAGATGGCGATGTTGGCCAGCACCTCCGGCGGCCGGTCTTCGAGAAGGGCCCGTAGGTTTCAAAGCTCTCGTCGGGCTTGCGACCGAGGCGGCGCACGTAGAGAGCTTCCCGGGAATCCTTCGGCCAGATGAGGTGTCCGCGTGTTCGAAGGAAGTCTTCATAGTCGAGGAGGAGTTCCTCAAGGCTGTCTCGGGCGACGTTGGGGAGCTTTAGCTCCGCCTCGGTCGAGGTCTTCGAGGCCTTGCTGCCTTCGGCAATGTTTTGTTCGCCGGAGCGGGCGGCCTGCACCATCTGGTCGATGGTGCGGTCGCCGCGCTTCAGGAACCGCTCGCAAAAGCGGTGCGTGAAGTCGTAGATAACTTCGGCTTTCCGGTAGGAGAGAAGCTCCCGGTAGTTGCCGCCCGCGGGGAGGAATCCTTCGGGGCGGTCGGGCATCGTGAGTTTTTATCGGTTCAATAGGTCCTATAGGACCTAAGTCTGCCGGTAGACTTCGGCGCCGGCTTCGACGAACTCCTTCGATTTCTCGGCCATTCCCTGCTGCAGAGCTTCCTCGGCTGCGAGACCTTTCTCTTCCGCGTAGCGCCGCACGTCCTCCGTGATCTTCATCGAGCAGAAGTGCGGGCCGCACATGCTGCAGAAGTGCGCGGTTTTCGCGCCTTCGGCGGGGAGCGTCTCGTCGTGGAACTCTCTCGCGCGCTCGGGGTCGAGGCCGAGGTTGAACTGGTCCTCCCAGCGGAACTCGAAGCGGGCCTTCGAGAGCGCGTTGTCGCGGTATTGCGCGCCGGGATGCCCTTTGGCGAGGTCGGCGGCGTGGGCGGCGAGCTTGTAGGTGATGACGCCTTCCTTGACGTCCTGCTTGTTGGGCAGGCCGAGGTGCTCCTTGGGCGTGACGTAGCAGAGCATCGCGCAGCCATACCAGCCGATCATGGCGGCGCCGATGCCGCTGGTGATGTGGTCGTAGCCGGGGGCGATGTCGGTGGTGAGCGGTCCGAGCGTGTAGAACGGCGCCTCGTGGCACCACTCGAGTTGTTTGGCCATGTTTTCCTCGATCATGTGCATGGGCACATGGCCGGGGCCTTCGTTCATCACCTGCACGCCGTGCTCCCAGGCGCGGCGGGTGAGCTCGCCCTGGACCTGGAGTTCACCGAACTGGGCCTCGTCGTTGGCATCGGCAATGGAACCGGGGCGCAGGCCGTCGCCAATGGAGAAGCTCACGTCGTAGGCTGCGCAGATTTCGCAAATCTCGTCCCAGTGCGTGTAGAGGAAGTTCTCCTGGTGATGGGCGAGGCACCACTTCGCCATGATGCTGCCGCCGCGCGAGACGATGCCGGTCATGCGCTTTGCGGTGAGCGGAATGAAGCGCAGGAGGACACCGGCGTGGATGGTGAAATAATCGACGCCCTGCTCGGCCTGCTCGATGAGGGTGTCGCGGTAGAGCTCCCAGGTGAGGTCCTCGGCCTTGCCGTTGACCTTTTCGAGGGCCTGGTAGATGGGCACGGTGCCGATGGGCACGGGCGAGTTGCGAAGGATCCACTCACGGGTGGCGTGGATGTTGCGACCGGTGGAGAGATCCATCACGGTGTCGGCACCCCATTTCGTGGCCCAGCGCATTTTCTCGACCTCCTCGTCGATCGAGGATGCGACGGCGGAGTTGCCGATGTTTGCGTTGATCTTCACGAGGAAGTTGCGACCGATGATCATCGGCTCGAGCTCGGGGTGGTTGATGTTCGCGGGAATGATCGCGCGGCCGGCCGCGACCTCCTGGCGCACGAACTCGGGCGTGATCTCGTCCGGGATACGCTGCGGGAAGCGGCCGAAGATTCCGGGCGTGTAGGGTCCGCGGGGATTCTGCGCGCTGCCGAGGTGCTGCTTGTCGAGCTCGTTGCGGGCGAGGTCGCGGGCCTGGTCGAGAATACGCGCGCGGCCCATGTTTTCGCGGATGGCAATGAATTCCATCTCGGGCGTGATGATGCCCTGCCGCGCATACCAGAGCTGCGTGACCGGGTGGCCGGCGCTGGCGCGGAGCGGGCGGCGCTTCGCATTTTCCGGAGCCTGCAACGGGCTCAACCCACCGCGGCGCTCGCTGGCCTGCTGGGCGTGGCTGACGCTGAGGTAGCCGTTGTCCTCGGGCTTCACGGCGCGGCCGTCGTATTCCTCGACGTCACCGCGGGCGCGGATCCATGGAGCGCGCAGGGGCGGCAGGCCCTTCTGCACGTCACCGTGGAAATCGGGATCACCCCACGGGCCCGAGGTGTCGTAGACGCGGACGGGCTCGTTTTCGGTGAGCGTGCCGTCGATGGAGCGCGTCGGGGAAAGTTTGATCTCTCGGAAGGGCACCCGCACGCCGGGCTGCGTGCCCTCGACGTAGACGCGGGTGGAGTTTGGCAGCTGGTCGCTGCTGTGAGGTTCGATGGCGTCCTTGGGTGCAATCATGGCGGATGCGTGCGTTGCGGGAAACCGCCGGGACACACCTCGCCCTTACTCCCTGCGCCGGCATTACCCGTTTCAGGTTCAAAGGGTCGTCCGTTGTCGCGTTCCGCGGTCGGACCTCTCAGCCCCGGTGGCTCCCCTGTTGGTTCGGAAGCTAGACGCTGGGGAAAGGACGTCAACGCCGGAGTGCNACACTTCGNCNCCGGGATCGACAANCCCCCGCAGACTCCGACCTTGTTCGCGCCATGGCGTTCCGGTTTGCTGTCCGCGTGCAGGAACTCATTGCAGGCATTCACAAATTTCGCTCGGAGGAATTCGGCCACTACAAGGCGCTTTTCCAGCGGCTCGCGAAGGAGGGGCAGAATCCCCACACGCTTTTCATCACCTGCTCGGACTCGCGCGTGCTCGCGGAGTTGATCACGCAGAGCAAGCCCGGGGATCTTTTCGTCGTCAAAAACGTCGGCAACATCGTGCCGCCCGCGACCAGCACCGGCTCGACGAATTCCACCGCCGCGGCAATCGAGTTCGCCATCGAGACGCTCGGCGTGCAGGACGTCGTGGTCTGCGGGCATTCCCAGTGCGGAGCGATGAAGGCGCTCGTCTCGCCGTCGGATTTGAAGGCGATGCCGCATCTGGAGGGCTGGCTGTCCATCGCCTCGCCGGTGCAGGAGGCCTTGAACGAGCGGTATCAGCACCTCACCGATCCCGACGAACGCGCAAACGCCGCCGGCGAGGAAAACGTGCTCTTTGCGCTCGAAAACCTGCGCACCTATCCGGGCGTGCATCGCCGCCTAACCGAGGGCTCGCTGCGGCTGCACGCGTGGTTCTTCAAGATCGCGACGGCGGAGTTGTTCGCCTACGAGCCCTCGGCGGGACAGTTCCTTCCGCTCGTCGGTCCGGGCCAGATGAACTTCGACTTCAAGCGCGAGAAGTAACCCCACCCAGGTGCATACTCCCGGCTTGTCGATGTCCGGTTCCCGGGAACGCTGCGGGGGCACGGTCCCCCGTGCCACACTCCCACAGACTCCACGCGATAACCCTTTCGGAGCGCCGCGCAAAACAGGCTTCGCAAGGCGGCGCCAATCGCGGATTTTGCCCACGCACCTTGATGCCGCCGTCCCGCACACTTCGCAAGAATGCCCGTGTCCTCGTGATCTGCCACAAGCAGCTCGGTGATGTCGCGCTGCTCGAGCCCGCACTGGCACGGATCCGCGCGGCTTCCGGCGGTCCCATCGATTTGCTGACGCGCAGCGGGCACGCGCCACTCATCGAGTTGATGGAGGGTGTGCGGATGATTCACCGCGCGTGGTTCCGTCGCTACGACGCGATCTTTTGCTACGACGGACTCGACAAGTCGTCGATTCACGCGCTGCTCGCATTCGCTCCGAGAAAGGACCTGATCCTGCGCACGCCGGAGGACCTGCGTCCGCTTGCAGCGCGGGCGTTCAAGGTCATCCTCGCGCCTGGCCTCGGCGACCGCTACGTCGCGGAATACAACTGGGACACGACCGACGTCGGAGTCTCCACGGACTTTCGACCGCCGAAGTTGAACCGTCCTCCGGAATCGTGGCGACCTGCCGGCTTCGACACGCGCGACTACCTGCTCCTGAATCCGACCGCGGGCTGGAAGAGCAAGCGCTGGAAGACAAAGGCGTGGCAGGCGCTGCTCGATCGCTTCGATGGTCCGGAGAAGATTCTGATCACCAGCGGCGCGCAGCACTGGCAGCTCGAGCATTCCCGCGCGATTGCCGATCACCTCGGAGACCGGGCCATTTTTCTCGGCGGCGCGACACGTCTGGAGGAATTTCTCTGGCTCGTGGCCAATGCGCGAATGGTCCTCGGCGTGGACGGCGCCGCCGCCCATCTCGCCGCGGCATTTGGAGGAAAGAGCCTCACCGTGTTCGTCCGCACCAGCAACGCGAACTGGCACTTTCCGACGGAACGCAGCCTCGCGATCGCGGTCGATCCGGACGCGTCTGGCGATGCCCGTCAGCGCGACATCGACGAGGCACTGGCGAACGCGGATGCGCTGTGGCGGTTGTGAGCAATCAGTGCAAGCGCTCCTTGCGCCCCTTGTTCGCGAGATAGCGCATCTGCAGCAGTTCCACGACCAACGCAAACCCCATCGGCAGATAGATGTAGCCCTTGTCGACGTGCTTGTGCATGCCCTCAAGGCACAGCGTCACGCCGATCGTCACGAGGAAGGACAGAGCGAGGATCTTCAGCGCCGGGTGCTTTAGGATGAATTCCCCGATCGGCCCCGCATAGAAGAGCAATCCGCCGAAGGAAACGATCACGGCAATCGCAATGACAATGAGGTTTTGCGTGAGGCCGACGGCCGTGATCACGGAGTCGATCGAGAACACGATATCGAGCATCACGATTTGAAGAATCGCTGCCGAGATTGCGTTCTTCGCCGTTACCGCATGACCGTGATCCTCCTTGAGTTCCACAACGTGGTGAATCTCCCGCACGGCCTTCCAGAGAAGGAACAAGCCTCCCGCCAGCAGGATCATGTCCTTTACCGACAGCCCGGCCAGCACCGGCGTGGTGAGCTGAACGAGCCAGAAGGCACCTGCGACAAACACGAGTCGCAACACCATCGCGAGCACCAGACCCGTGATGCGCGCCTTCGTCCGCTGCGCCTCCGGCAGACGGGAAACCACCAGTGAAATGACCAGGATGTTGTCGATTCCCAGCACAAGCTCGAGTCCGACCAGCAACGCCAGGGTGGCAAGGGAGTTCGGATCAAATGCATCCGTCAGCATCGAGGCAACGATCTCCATGGCGCCGGAAGGTGCCATGTCCGCCGGGGTTTGAAAGTCAGAAACTTGGCAGCATCAGCCGCCTCGGTATCGTTAATCCATGTCGATCTCCCCGCCGCTCCACCCGCCGCCGCCCGGCAGGCTGTCGGCGGATCTAGCGCGGGTGCTCGAGGCATTCGCCCATCGCGATGTCACGCTGGGGGAGATCATCGCGCTCATGCAGCAACGCGCCTACAATTTCGTTCTGCTGCTGATCGCGGTCCCTTTTGCCACCCCCGTGCCTCTGCCGGGCCTGTCAACGCCATTCGGACTGATCATCGCCTTCACCGGTTTTCGCATTGCCTGCGGAATGAAGCCCTGGCTGCCGGCGCGCATGATGCAAACGAGGCTGCCGGCGAAGTGGCTGCCCAGGATGTTTCGCGCCGCGAGCAAGCTCGTGCGATGGCTCGAAAAATTCCTCCGGCCCGAATTCTCGTGGCTCGTGAAGCCTCCGGTGTTCCGCCAGATCCACGGCGCGATGATCATGATCAGCGGTCTGCTTTTGCTCCTGCCGATCCCGGTGCCGATGACGAATTTCTTTCCCGCGCTGGCCGTGGTCCTTTTGTCCTGCGCAATGCTTGAATCCGACGGACGGTTTTCGATCGCAGGCACGATCGTGTTCGTGATCGGCTGCGCCTACTTTGCGCTGCTCGGCTTCGGCGGAACCGCCCTGATCACGCAGGCGTGGGAGTGGTTGCGCGGGCTGTTCTGAAACCGGGAGAGCGAGGCTCCCGCCAAGCCGTGGATGCGTGGTCGGCTCGGCCCGAGCCTCACCTCCCCGATCGATTACGACGCTTCTTTCAGGGCACGTCGTCGAGCATGTCGAGCGCGTAGCGCGCCGCGCCGAGCAGGGCCGCCTGATCATTCAGGATGATCTTCACCGGCATCGATTCCATGAGCGGTTCGAGCCGGCCCTTCGCAACAAACGCATCGCGGAACGCGGGCGAGCTGAACTTCCACAGCAGCTTCGCCGAAATGCCTCCGCCCAGATAGACGCCGCCGGTTGCCATTGCCTTCAGCGCAAAATTGCCCGCCTCCATCGCGAGGCAGTGGGCGAAAATTTCCACCGCCTGCATGCACATCGGGCAGGACTGGTCCTCCGCGTGTTTGGTGATGACCTTCGCCGGATCGGTGGTCTTCATTTCCTCGGCGACAGATGCCTTCTGCTTCCCATGCCCCCGGTCGCGGAGGAACGCGTAGATGTTCGCGATGCCCTGGCCGGAGATCACGCGCTCGTTGCTGACATGCCCGAAGCGGCCCTGGAGATAGTCGAGAAGCTCCACCTCGATCTCCGAACGCGGCGCGAAGTCCGAGTGTCCGCCTTCGCAGGCCCAGACGCGGTGCTTTTTCCCGTCCCAGAAAAGCCCCGCCTCGCCGAGACCGGTCCCCGGTGAAACCACGCAGCGGTTGCCGTTCGCGCTCTTCAGGCCGTCCTGGATCGTGTGAAGGTCTGCGTCCTCAAGTTCACTGATGCCGTAGGCATTCGCCGCAAGATCGTTGAGCAGGTGAACGTCCTCGAGTCCGAGATCGGCCCGCAACGAAGGCGCACTGATCTCCCACTTGAGATTGGTCGGAGTCGCCCGGTTGTTGCGCACGACACCCGGCACACCGAAGCACGCCGCGTGAACCTTCTCATCACCGGCGCCGAGAAACTTGAGCGCGATTGCATTCAGGCTGTCGAACTCGACGCTCGGGTAGCGCTTGTTGCGAAGAAGCTCGAGATGGTTCGTCTCGAAGTTCATCGCGAAGATCGCGAGATTGGTCTTCGTCCCGCCAACGTCGCCGGCGAGCAGCAGCTTGCGTGCGTCCGCCATTTCTCAGCGGGTCGTGCAGGTGTAGTGATGCCACGCGTGGCCGTCCTTCGCGATCAGCTCGTCGGAAGACCGCGGTCCCCACGTGCCTGCGGCGTAGTTCGGGAAATCACGCGCCGGCAGGGCCTGCCAGACATCGAGGATCGGATTCACAATCCGCCACGAAGCATCGACCGAGTCGTAGCGGTGGAAGAGCGTGGTCTCTCCGATCATGCAGTCGTAGAGCAGCGTCTCGTAGCCGGTGGCGGCATTGCCTTCGCCAAATTCCTTGTAGTTGAAATTCAGCGGCACATTGGAAATCTGGATCTTCGGGCCGGGCCGCTTCGCGTGAATGTCGAGCGTGATGCCCTCCTCCGGCTGGATGTGCATCACGAGACGGTTCGGCGGAATCTCGCTCTCCATCTGCGTGCCGAAGAGGAGCAGCGGCGCCCGACGGAATCCGATGACCACCTCGGTGGTATGCGCGGCGAGACGTTTGCCCGAGCGAATGTAGAACGGCACCTCCGCCCACCGCCAGTTCTCGACCTTGAGCTTCATCGCGACGAACGTCTCGGTGTTCGACTGCGGGTTCACGTCCGGCTCGGTGCGGTATCCGGGGACCGGCTTTCCATCGATCAGGCCCTCGGCATACTGGCCGCGAACCGTATTTTCAATAACCTCCTCCGGTTCCATCGGCCGGATCGCCTCGAGAACCTTCACCTTTTCGTTGCGGACGGCATCGCCCTCGATCGAACTCGGCGGCTCCATCGCGATGAGCGAAAGGACGGAAAGAATGTGGTTCTGCACCATGTCGCGCAGCACGCCCGACTTGTCGTAGTAACCGCCGCGCAGTTCGACACCGAGTTGCTCGGCAACGGTGATCTGGACGTATTCGATGTAGCGCCGGTTCCAGATCGGCTCGAACACGCTGTTGCCGAACCGGAAGACCATGATGTTCTGCACGGTCTCCTTTCCGAGATAATGGTCGATCCGGTAAATCTGCGACTCGCGCAGGGTCTTCGTGAGGTCTGCATTCAGCGCGCGGGCGCTGGCGAGATCGCGACCAAACGGCTTCTCGACGATGACCCGGCGCCACGCGCTCTCCGTTTCCGTCGTGAGGCCAACGGCTCCAAGCTGATCGACGACCTTCGCAAAAAACGTCGGCGAGATCGCGAGATAGAAAAGGACGTTGCCGGGGAGCTGATGCGTCTTCTGAACGTCTGCAATCTTCGCCGCGAGGTGTTTGAACGTGTCGGCCGAGTTGAAGTCGCCCTGGATGTAGTAGGTGCGCTTCACGAAATCATCCCACACGGCCTGGTCGACCGAGTGCGTGGCGAACTGCTTGATGTCCGCGGTGATCTTCTCGCGATACATCTCGTCGTTGCTCTCGCTGACGGCGACGCCGATGACCGCGAATCGTTCGGGGAGAAGCTTCAGCGCCTTGAGATTGTAGAGCGCCGGGAGGAGCTTGCGCTTCGTGAGATCACCGGAGGCTCCGAAGATGACAATCGTGCAGGGGTCGCCAGGCCGGTCGTGGCCTGTAAGGGGTTGGTTCACGGGCATGGCACAACGACGTTAAGCCGATCCCTCGCGTCAAGTCAGCAACGAATCTACCGTGGGACTATCCGAACGCAGACGAATCGGATCACGCTCCCCCGGAACCGGGCAGTCGCGATGAAACGAAATGAACGAGCCGTTCGCGCATCGATTCTGCGTCCGCGCCGTAGCGGGGATTCGCGATGTGGTTCGTGGTTTCCCCGGGATCGCTGGCGAGGTCGAACAGAACATCGGGCATTCCATTTCCAAAGGTGAGGTATTTGAGATTCCCGCGCTTCAGCATGAACTCGTCGGTGTCGTATTGGGAAAACGTCTCATTCTCCCACGGCGCATGGTTCCGCTCGAGCAACGGGACGAGGCTGCGTCCATCGAGGTCGTCGGGCGTTTCGATCCCGGCCATCCCGCACAGCGTCGGAAACAGATCGATCGTATTCACGTTTTCCCGGCGGCGTCCGGGCGTCCATCGACGCGGGCACCGAATGAACAGCGGCACGCGCACGCTGCCCTCGAAAAACTCGCGCTTCTCCCACAGGCAATGCTCGCCAAGCATGTCGCCGTGATCCGAAAGGACGACGATCGTCCAGTCGTCGAGCGATTGTCCGAGAGCCTCCAGCGCGCCGACGACGCGCCCGAACTCCCGGTCGGCTTTTTCCACGAGCGCGTAGTAGGCCGCGGTCGCATCCCGCACCTGCCCGGGGGTAACGTCGATGCCCGGCCTCAGCGCCCCGCGGCTCAGCCCGGGATGCGGAAACGGCTCCTCCGTCAGCCGGGGCCGCACGCGCTCACGATAGTCGAGAAACAACTCGCGGTCGGCGAGAAACGGAAAATGCGGCTGTTGCAGACTCACCATCAGCAGCAGTGGTGGAACCTCCGCCGTGCGGCGATACATTCCCTCGAAATGCATGCGCAGGAAATCGCAGGCTCCGTCGACGGTGAGCCGGTCGTGCAGCGCGAGTGGTGACGTCCCGGCGCCCGCAATCTCCAGTTCCTCGATGCCGCGCCATTTCAAACGTCCAATCTGCTCGCGGCCGGACGCGGCGCCGGTCTCCGGCCAGTTCACCGCGGTTTCCGCGCCGATGCGCTGAAGCCAGCCCTGCATCTGGTCGGGACCGCGGTGGTGCAACTTCCCGCAGGCAACCGTCAGCCACCCCGCCTCGGAGAACAGCCGGGCGAACGTTCGCGCCCCGGGCTCAAGGTCGCCGCCAAACCGCTCGCACCCCGTGTGCAGTGGGTATTTTCCGGTCGCGATGCACTGCCGTGCCGGGACACAGACCGGCGACGGTGTGTAGGCGTTGTCGAAGATCACCGCGTCCTTCGCGAGCCGGTCGAGGGTCGGTGTGCGGGCAATCCGGTTTCCCATGAAACCCGGCAGATCGAAGCGGAGCTCGTCCGCCATGAGGATGAGAATGTTCATGCGGGAAGCGACAGTTGGGAATCCATGCCCGGCAGCCTGCAGTTTCTCACGCCAGCCGGAGGTCGTGGGTCAACGCGCCCTTGAACACCGGGCGACATGGTTTTCCCCGCGGCGGGGAGTCCGCGAGGTTCATCGGGGCAAAGTCCGTTGCGTTGAAATCCATTCGATATCCGGCGATCGCATCGCCGTCCTTGCGGGAAATCACCACATCGAGCGGAAAGTCGATCGGAATGCCGGGGTGCAGGCAGGGATACAGGCAACTCCGACGGTAACGCACACCGGCCAGCCAGGTGTCGGGCGCGACCTGCTTCAGCGACAACTTTCTGCCGCGCACATGAATGCCGAACTTCTCCACGAACGCATCGTTCGCGCGCAGTTCGATCCGGTGCATCGACGTATCCACGAAACGGCTGGTCGATCCACCCTCCACCGGCGTCTCGCAAAGCAGCGGCCAGCTCTCGTGGGCACGCCGCGCCTCGAGTCGCGCACCTTTTGTCCCGTGCTCGAGGATGCGCGGGAACTTCCAGTGCCAGATCTCCCGGAAGACCTTTCGCGGCAGCCGGCATCCCGCGGTTTCCAGCTCGTCGAGAAGCTCCTCGAGATCCGCAAGGAGACAGGTCGGCAGGAAAAACGCGTCGTGAAGATGCGGCCCGAAGTCCCGCAACGGCTCGCGCAGCGGCTCCACCACGGCAAAGGCGGCGATGCAACGCCAGAGCAGAGCGACGGCCGACATCCAGTCCGCCCGTGGCAGCGACTCGATGGCGCGGAATTCGATGAGACCGAGCATTCCGCCCGGCCAGCCAGGGTTCCAGAACTTGTCGAAACTTGTCTCCGACCGGTGCGCATTTCCGGTCACGTCGGTCTGCAGATGACGGAGCGTCTCGTTGATCAGCGCGCGGTGGTCGCCATCCGGCAGCGTCTCGAGAAATCGATACGCCATCTCGAGATCGAAGAGCTGTTTTGCCGACTCGTCCGGACGCGGAGCCTGCGAGGACGCGCCGACGTAGCAACCCGTGAAGAGATACGCGAGCGAGGGATGGCGCTGAAACCTGCGCAGGATCGACGCAAGCCACGCAGGACGGGAGAAAAACGGATTCTCCTCGATCGACGGCCCGCCCCACAGAAGGTGGTTTCCGCCACCGGTGCCGCCGGGATAATCGCCGTAGGGATGTTTCCATGAACGCAGTCCGACGCGTTCCGCGCACTCGGTAACCACACGAATCCACTCGTCGTATTCCTGCCACTTGGCGCAGGGAGGAAGATTGATCTCGAGCACCCCCGGGTCGGCGGCAAGACCGAGCACGGTCCACACCCCCTCCACATCCTCGGGCACATATCCCTGCAGCTCATACAGCCCGATCTTCGCGGACGTCAGCGCGTCGCCGACGACCGACAGCAACTCGAGGAACGGTTCCTGCAGCAGCGGAGGAAAGAAAATGGACAGGCGACCTTCGACGACTTCCGCAACCAACGCGCGGCGCGGAATTTCGGGCGGCAGCAGGTAAAGCGGGAGGCGCAGACCGGCCGGTCCTTCCGCAGCGGTCAGCACACACTCGTCGGGCTTCAACTCCCAGCGAGCAGACGACCACGCGGTTCCGTCGTGATCGAGCGGAAGCACGTGGGCGGCGACCGCCTTCGTCTTCGGATCTTGAAATTCCAGCCAGTCCGCGCCGGGCGCAAGCTTCGCCGCGATCTTTTGCAGGCACTTCGCGATTTTCGCATCGGTAGCCGGCGATGAGGACGGCGTGGCGCGAAAGAGCGGACGCCGGTCGCGGCGGGCCACGATTCGCAGCGCCCATCGCGGATTCACCTCGCCGGGATACTGTTTCCCCGGACTGAAAAACACCGCTCCGCCGGCCATGCGGGTCTGCAACAGCTCGTTCGCCATGCGGCGCGCGTAGCCAAGTTTCGTCGGACCGACCGCGGAGAACGACCACTCGGGACCCTCGGGGTTTTCAGGCACGTAGGTCGGCTCACCCCCGAGCGTGAGACGAATACCCCCGCGCTCAAAAATTGCATCCGCCCATTTCGCCGCCCTTTCCAGCATCGATGCGCTCATCGTGACACGATCTCCAGTCCCGCGTCCATCCGGCTCGCGATCCGTTCCTTCCCAAAATACCAGCCCCGGATCGGGCTGATGTCCTCGGACCGCAACCCCACGGCGGCGGTGATGCGGTGGTGATCGCACAGCACGCCATTCGTCGGATCGAAGCCAAGCCATCCCGCTCCCGGCAGGAAAATCTCCACCCACGCATGCAGGGCGCTCTGCGCGCGAAGGTCCCCCTCCGCCGCATCCTCCGGCTCCCACAAATACCCGCTGGCTAGCCGGCATGCGAGGCCGAGCCCCCGCGCGGCCGCGGCAAACAGTCGCGCAAAATCGCGGCACGCCCCCGCTCCGCGGGCGAGCGTTTCCCCGGGCGACATCGGATCGCCTTCCTCCCGGCGCTCGTAGCCGAGATTTTCAAAGATCCACGTATTCATGCGAACAAGGGTTTCAACCGTGTCGCGAGGCGTGGAAACCGGAGACAACTCGGCCGGAAGCGGGTCGGAGTCCGCCTGTTCCATGAACGGCGCGAGCACGGCCAGCTCGCGATCCGAGTAGTCAAACGGAATGCTTATCGCGCGGGAATCGAGCAGGAATGCGAAAGGATTCCGCTCCGACAAGGTGAGATCGAGTTCCAGGCGGAACTCGAGCCGGTCCCGTTCATCCGGGAAGAAGCAGCTCGCGATCTCGTTATCGAAAAGATCGCGCCGATATTGAACCTCCGCGGTTCCGCCGGTGGAAAAATCGAAACGCTCGACGCACACATGGCGGTCGGCGCGCGGGAAGAGCCGGACCAGATGCGGAGAAAATCCCGCCGGCTTCTCGTAGGTGTATTCCGCGTGGTAGCGGATTCCGATTTTCATGCCCTTGAACGTTTCATGCTCACCCTTACCTTCATCTCCTGCCCGCCGGATCCCTTGAACGTTCCCCGCACAGGCGCCGCATCACGGCTGTCGCGACCGAACGATACCGCAACATGCTGCCTTCCGCATATCTGATTGTTCGTCGGATCGAAGGCAATCCACTCGAGGCCCGGCACGAGCACCTCCACCCATGCATGCGTCGCGACCGAGCCGACAAGCCGCCGGCCGTCCGGAGAGCGCGGCGGCGCCGTCTCGATGTATCCGCAAACATAGCGCGCGGGCAGCCCCGCGGTGCGCAGCACGCTGAGCATGATGTGCGCGTAGTCCTGGCAGACGCCGCGCCGGCTCTTCCACACCTCGCGCAGGGGGGTGGAATTGTCGGTCGCGCCGGGCATGTATTTGAAATCGCGATAAATCGCGGAGTTCAGCGCCTCGACCGCGGTTCCGAGCGGAGCACCCGGCTTGAGAAACTGCCGCGCAAGCGCGGACGCCGGACCGCCCGTGGGAACCGCAACGGTCGGCTGGAGATAGTCGAAGTAGTCGATGAGAACCGAGCTGAAGAGCTGCCGCGCCTCGGCGATCGACACGCCCATCGCCTCCGTCGGAAGCGGGACATCGCGCGTCTCAACACGCAGGTGATTCGTGATCGAGAGCCGTTCGTGGCGGAGCGTCATCGAGAAGAAGTCGACCGCATTGCCAAAGCTGTCCACATAACGTGAGGTCGGCAGCTCCGGCACGATCTCGATTCGATGTGAAAGCACCCTCTGCCGCGCGGTGTCCGGCGGCGTCAGCCGCGCCTCGAGATACGCCTCGATGGCCGGCACCTCGTAGCGGTAGTCGGTCGTATGGCGGATCTCAAACTCCATCGGCGAAACCGGCGAGCATGGGATGCTCGTCCGCACTCATATGAATCTGGTGATTGAGGAAGCCGTCCGAGATCAGCTCATGAATGGCCAGCGTGCGATCGAGCATTTCCTCGCAACGTGCGACCAGCGCGCTGCATGCCGGCAGGACAACTCCGCCATTCTCGACGTCGGATTCCGCAAGCGACTCCCAATCGATCTGCGCCGATCGCGAACGCAGTTCCTCGATGGCGGCGAGCGTGCGGCGCAGCCCGGGGGACATCTCCGATTGGGAGTCGGAAAGCAATGCCACGCATTGGGCAAGGCAACGCTCGACGGATCGCGGCACGCGGGGGTTCCGCCAGAAAAGTTCCAGCACCGCTCCGCTTTCGATGCGCATCTGATACACGCGCCGGTAGACGTCGCGACAGCCAAACAGCCGCAGAAACGCCGAGAGCTGGATCTCCCGTGCATGCTCGCGCTCCGGACCGGACGTTCTCACCTGCGTCCGCATCATCGAGGTCACGGCGTTTGCGGAAATCGTCGCCCGTTCGATTGCGCCACCGATCTCCAGGAACCGCAACCCTCCATCGGCAACCATCGTCGTCTGCGTGACTCCGGTGAACTGCGCGATCAGGCCGGCCGTCCGTTCGCACGCCGCCCGGGAGAGCGCTGCAAGCCGTTCGTCTCCCAGGCCCTTCGTCCGCCGCGGCTTCTCGAACAACTCCCGCAGGCGGCTGAGAACGCTCCACGCCTCCATGCTCAGACATTCCTGAATCGACTCGGCATTCCATGTCGCACGCTGCACCGCCCGGCCGACGGACCCGGACTCGTTGGTGTCGAAGGTCAGCCGGTAGCGTTCGACGACGCTGGAAATCGATTGCCGCGACCTCCGACGGTCCTCGAGCGGCGGAAGCATCCGGTTCCACACCGGCCGGTAGAGCGTGCGCTCGGTGGTGTTCAGTTCCTCGGTCTCGAGCGCCTCGATGACGGCGATCATTCCGGCGAGGCTTCGCGCGCGTTCGAGATACCGCCCGATCCAGTAGAACGCCTCGGCGACGCGGCTCGTGACATATTGCGACGGCGGATGCACGTCGCGAGTGATGCGGGCGGAAATGGCCGGCTCGTCCGCGACCTCGCTCTCCACCCAGGTGTCCCGGCTGCCACCGCCGAGTTCCGATGCGGTGAAGAACGAATCCCCCTGCGACACGCGGGTGAGGGCGCCGGGCAGCGCGGCGTAGTCGCCCTCTCCGCGACGCACCGCAAACAGAATGTGATCCTGGTGCCGAAGCTGCGGGCGCCCGTTCTCGAAACACAGCGACACCGCGGTCGATCCACGCGACTGCGCGACGTAGGCGGCGGGATTTTCCAGGATGCGTTTGAGCAATGCCTTTCGCCGGGCGGCATCGAGCTCCTCGCCAAGGTCGGGACTTGAAACGGGTTCCCCGTAAAGCGGGCGGATTACGAACGCGTCGAGATCGCCGAGCACGATTTCGCGCTGGTCAAGATCACCAAGCCAGAAGGTCTCGAGGTCGTCGAGGATCGGCGCCTCTCCGAGGTAGTAGCGAATGAGGGACGGCGCGAACGGCAGGAGCGCCCGGTCGTCCACGAGCTGCGACCCGACGGCGTTGAGGACGGCGACCGTGCCCTTGCGGATGCATTGAATGAGCCCCGGCACACCGAGGAGGGAGTCGCGGCGAAACACGAGCGGATCGAGCCAGTCGTCGGCCAGCCGGGAGTAAATGACCTCCACGCGCTCGAGGCCGGTGACGGTTTTCAGATAAACGCAATCGTTCAGAACGAGCAAATCTCCTCCCTGCACGAGCGGAATGCCCATTCGCCGCGCGAGGAAGCTGTGCTCGGAATATGCGGCACTGCCCTGCCCGGAGGAAAGCAGAACCACCGTGGGGTCCACGTCGAGCGCGTGGGATCGCAGCATCTCGAGAAGGTCCGTGGGCGTGTCGCCGATCGAATGAATCGAGTAATCCTGAAACGCCTGCGGCAGCACGCGCGCCATCGCGCGACGGTTCTGGATCATGTAGGCCATGCCCGACGCGTGGCTGAAGTAATGATGCTTCACCACCATCTCGCCGTCGGCCCGGCGCCCCATCGCCACGCCACCAAGATGGAGAAACGCCCCGCCCGGGCGGGGCAGACCCGCGGCCTCCCGTTGGTAATACGGACTTCCCAGCACCGGCTGCAGCGGGATCAAGCCCTGGCGAAGAATCCGGCGTTCGCCATACACGTCGCGCAGGAAGCACTCGTAGGCGTGCATGCGCTGAGTCAGACCCGCGGCAAGATTTCGCCACTCGGCATCGGTGAACACCTGCGGCATGAGATCGCAAAACCACGGACGGCGCCCCCACGGGCGGTCGCGCACGATGTCAAAGGTCACCCCCATCTCGCGCATCGTCGCCTCGAGTTGCTCGTCGATGCGTCGCAACTCGGACCGCGGCGCGTTTGCGAACCGTCGAAACAACGGCTCGTAGGCGGGACGCGGACGGCCGTCGTCGTCGAGGAACTCGTTCCAATATCCCCCGACGGCTCCCCCCTTTCGACTCCCTCGCAAAACGGCCTTCTGCACCCGGAGACGCTTTGCGGGCAACGCCTTGCGGTCAAGGAAAACCCGGGAACGGATCAGCGGAACAAACGGCCCAGAAAAGTTGCGTCACTAAACGATCCGCCCTGGCCCGTGCGCACGATGACGAGCTTGCGGGACGGCACGACATAAACGCGAATGCCGCCCGATCCCACCATCGCGACAAGATCCGGCGGTGCGACCGGCGAGATGCACGACCGCCGCCATGCCGCGGGGGATCGCTCCTGTCCCAGCGTGCCCTCAATGGAAAGCGGCGATGCGCCAGTCTCCCGTGCGTTGGCATTGAGCCAGAAACCGAGGCCATACATGGAATTTGCGGAGGATCCGGTAAAGGCGCCGTCAAACGCGGACTGGGGAATCACCGGCACGATCCATGCGCGACCGCGCGTGCGCACGAATTCGCCAATCTTCGCAAGATCGCGCGGCGTAAGCTTCGCGCCAGCGGATTGAAAAGGATTTCCCGATCCGTCCTTCCGCCAGTCCGCGGGCGTGATTCCGAGCGGTGTCAGCACCTTCGCTCGAAGATACCCCAGCGGTGTCCTGCCGCCCGGTGCCAGCTTGCGCCGAAGAATCTCCCCAAGGACCTCGTAATTTCCGGGGCCGTAGTCGAACCGGGCGCCGGGCGTGTCCACGAGTCGCAAACCGAGCGCCAGCCGCGCCTTGTCCTTCACGCCGCGTGCGTAGATCGCGTTGTAACCATCGGCGAGGCCGGAGGTGTGGTTCAACAGCTGACGGATGGTAACCGCCTTGCGGCCGTCCTTTTTCCATTCGCCGAGCGTCTTCGACGCAGGTTCGTCGAGGGTGAGGAGACCGTCGGCCCGCGCGGCGAAGATGGCCATCGCCGTGAGACTCTTGGCGATGCTCATCGTCCAGATCGGCTCCGCAAGCGCCGTTCCGCCGGATTCATGCAGCACCGCGCCCGCCTGCATGACGATCAACGTGCTGCCACCCGCACTGCGCGAATACGCCTCCGCCTCGGCAATGCGCGCGGGAGAGAGTCGCTTGTCTGGTGGCGGAGCCACCGCAAGCAGACTGCCGCAAACCAGCATGCACGCCAGCGGCAGCAGGAATCTGAACGCGGACGTCCTTCTCGGACGGCTGGTCCGGACTTCCATCGGGACGGTCATCCGACCTCGGGCTTTGGCGGACGATCCAGGAGCTCGCCCATTCCCTCGCGCACGGATCGTCCTTCGTAGATGACGGCGTGCACCTGCGCCGTGATCGGAGCCTCCACTCCGAGTCGCCTTGCACACTCGAGGGCACTGCGGGATGTCGGCACGCCCTCGGCGACCATTTTCATCGACGCCTGGATGGCTTCCGGCGACTCGCCGCGACCGAGTCGCTCGCCGAATCCGTGGTTCCGGCTGAGATCGCTGAAGCAGGTCACCATGAGATCGCCGATGCCACTGAGACCGGAAAAGGTTTCGCGCCGGCCTCCCATTGCCACACCGAGGCGCATCATCTCCGCCAGCGCGCGGGTCACCAGCGCGGCCTTGGCATTGGATCCCATACCGAGCCCGTCGCAGACGCCGGCCGCGATCGCAAAGACGTTCTTCAATGCCCCGCCGAGCTGGATGCCGGCAACGTCATCGCTCGTGTAGGCGCGATAGGTCGTGCGGGAAAACAGCTGCTGGAGCCCCGGCAGGACGTCGCCATGCTTCGAGCCGATCACGCCGGCGGCGGGCACTCCGCGAACCACCTCGGCGGCGAGGTTGGGCCCGGAAAGAACGGCCGGACGACATCCGGGAATGCATTCCTCGAGGATGTCCGTCATCAGCGCGCCGGTGCCATGTTCGATTCCCTTGGTGCAGGAGACGATGACCGCGCCGTCCCTCACCCCGGATTCCACAAGACGCATCGAAACCTCCCGAAACGCACGTGACGGTGCGACAAGCACGAGCAGATCCGCCCCGGCGGCGTCGGCGAGGTCCGCGGTCGGCAGAACGGAGTCCGGAATTCGCACGCCGGGAAGGAACACGGAATTCGTGCGCTCGCGCTGCAATTCCTCCGCGGTGTCAGGTCCGTGCGCCCACAGCCGCACCGGCGTTCCATCGGCGGCAAGCAACGAGGCCAGAGCCGTGCCCCAGCCGCCCGCGCCAATCACGCTGATCTGCGAAAACATCATTTCCTTTTCCTTTCGAATCGCGGTTCCTCGCCGCGCGCGAGCCGGGCGAGATTCGACCGGTGCAACCAGAATGCCAGCAGCGTCATGCCCACTCCGATGACGGCGAGCACCGGCGGCGTGCGATGAAGTGCCGCGAGCAGGACGAGCGTTCCTCCAAGCATCGATGCCGCAACCAGTGACGCGACGGAGACAATGCGCGAAATCTGAAAGACGACGATCCACGCCCCGATCGACACCAGAAACACGATCGGCGGAAACAGCGCGATCGCGATGCCGCCCGAAGTGGCGATTCCCTTGCCGCCCTTGAATCCCAGCCACACCGGAAACGTGTGCCCCAGCAGCGCGCCGGCCGCGGCGACGATCGCGGCGTTTGTGGGATCGATTCCCAGGGCCGGACCCGCCCAGAGCTTCGCCAGCCAGACCGCAACCGCGCCCTTGCCGATGTCCATGACGAAGCAGAGGTATCCCCATTTTTTACCTAGCACGCGCAACGTATTCGTCGCGCCGATGTTCCCACTGCCCTGCGCGCGGATGTCGATCCCCTGCGCGCGACCAATGAGATACCCGCTCGGCAATGAACCGAGGAGATATGCGCTCAGAGCGATCAGAAAAAACGACACACTTTCTTGTTCGCGAGCCGCCCAATCCATCACAAGAAATTTCCAGCAGGAAAATCCGGAGGCCTCAGGCGATATTGCCCCGTCATGAAAACTCCCGCCTCCTTGCCGGCACTCCTGCTTGCGGCTATTTTCCCCTTCATGAGCGCCAACGCCGCGGACACCGTCACCATTCGACCCGTCCAGCCCGATGGGAATCCCGGGCCCGCGCAGGAGTTTCCGGTGGTGACGAAAACGGACGCCGAGTGGCGCGCGCAGCTCGATCCGGAGGCGTATCAGGTGCTGCGTTCCGCCGCAACCGAACGGCCATTTTGCGGCGCCCTGCTCGATAACAAGGAACAGGGCGTCTATTTCTGCGCGGGCTGCGACCTGCCGCTCTTCACGTCGCGCAAGAAATTCGATTCCGGCACCGGCTGGCCGAGCTTCAACGAGCCATTTGCGAAGGAGAACGTCGCGGAGGAGGTGGATCACAGCCACGGGATGACCCGCACGGAGATCCACTGTGCGCGCTGTGGCGGACACCTCGGCCACGTGTTTCCCGACGGTCCGCCGCCCACCGGGTTGCGCTATTGCCTGAACTCCGTGTCGTTGAAATTCCGGTCCTTCGACGAAATCGCAAAGCAGTAGCCGCGACCGCTCGCCTTATTTGACGACCCAGTCCTTCGGCGCCTGGAATCCCTCGCGCCCTTCGCCATAGTCGCCGACGCCGGGCTTCTCCAGTTTCCCGAATTCGCGAAGCCTTGCCACGAGATCGCGAACAATCTCGGGATGCCGGTCTGCGATGTCCTGTTTTTCACCAATGTCCGCGTCGAGATCGTAAAGTTCGACCCGCGGAGCTGCTTTTCGGGAAAACACATCCCCGTGCGCCACAAGCTTCCATTTTCCGAGATGCACGGAGGCATCCGCCTCGCCTCCCTGCTGGATGTAGGAGAACCACGGACGTTCCGGCAGCTTCGCCCTGCCCTGAAGCGCGGGCATCACGTCGATGCCATCGACGTTGGAGGGAATCGGCGCCCCCGCCGCGGCAAGCACCGTCGGCAGAACATCGATGTAACCAATCCTGCCGTCGAATTCGCGCCCGCCCTTCAGTCCTCCCGCAGGCCAGCGAATCGCCGCGCACACGCGCGTGCCGCCCTCGTAAACGGCGAACTTCCCGCCGCGATACGGCCCGCTGCTGCTGCCAACGGCGGGAATTCCTCCATTGTCGCTGAAGAACAAAATCAGCGTGTTCGCCGCGTCGGGCCGGCTTTCGACCGCGTCAAGGATCCGGCCGATTGCCTGGTCCATGGAATCCACCATCGCGGCATACGCGCGGCGCTTGGGATCCTTGATGTGGGAGTATTTCGCGAGATCCTCCTCCTTCGCCTGAAACGGACTGTGCGGGGCGTTGAAAGGAACGTAGAGAAACCACGGAGCGGGACTTTCCCGAATGAACTCCGCCGCCGCCTCGCTCACGAGATCGGTCGTGTAGCCCTCCTCTCGAATCGTCTCGTCCTGCTCGTGCCAGTCGACCTCTCCCTCGCGCTCGTGCGAAAAATAATCGACCGCGCCGTTGTAGTGACCCTTGAACGTCGTGAATCCCTGCTGCAGCGGCAGGAACTCGCGCCGCGCGTGGCCAAGGTGCCATTTGCCCACAAGACCCCGGCGCTTGTAACCGGCCTCCGCGAGAGTTTCCGCGAGGGTTTTTTCCTCGGGTGGCAGACCATGCTTCGACCAGGGCGGCACCACCGCACGCATGATTCCAAAGCGCAGAGGCCAGCGGCCGGTCATCAATCCGGCGCGCGTCGGCGAGCAGATCGGCGCCGTGTGAAAATTACCAAGTCGCACGCCAGTCGCGGCAAGCCGGTCGAGGTTGGGGGTATCGATCACACGGCCTCCATTAAATCCCGCGTCGGCATAGCCCATGTCGTCCGCGACGAGGATCAGGACGTTTGGCTTGGGCGCGGCAACCGTCGAAGCGCTCGTGACGATCGTAAGCGCGGCGATCGCAAGATGGCTGCGCGAAGTCAGGGGAACAAAACTCATCAGCGATTCAACGCCGGCCCCTGCGCGAGGTTTCAGGCTTTTCGCCGGACATATCGGCGGATTTCGTAGTCGCCTGTTTCCTCGAGCAGCTCCGCCAGTTCGAAGTCCTTCTCGAACGGCGGAAAATACACGTCGCCCCGCGGCTCCTGCTTTACGATCGTCAGCAGGATTTCGCGGCACTTCGGCAGCAGATGTTTGTAGATCTCCGAGCCGCCGATCACGAACACCTCGCGTCCATCCCCGGGCTTCACAATTTCCTCCGGATGCTTCACCCACCGCACGCCGCGCACGTCGACCTTGCGCCGCGACAGCACGACGTTTTCCCGGCCGGGGAGAGGTTTGCCGATCGAGTCGAACGTCTTGCGCCCCATCACCACGATGTGGCCCATGGTCGTTCGCTTGAAAAATTTGAGATCGCCCGACAGGTGCCACGGGATGGCTCCCTTGTAGCCGATCACGCGGTTCAGCGCCATGGCGGCAATGGCGATCATACCGAGATGGGAGCCTTGATCGCCGGGTGTGGATCGTAACCCTCGAGCGTGAAGTCCTCGTAGCGGAAGGCGTGGATGTCCGTGACCGCCGGATTCAAACGCATCCGCGGCAGCGGTCGCGGCTCGCGGGAAAGCTGCTCGCGCGCCTGCTCGAGGTGGTTCGAGTAGAGGTGAAGGTCCCCGAACGTGTGAACAAAGTCACCTGGCTTCAGTCCGCACACCTGAGCAACCATGAGCGTCAGCAGTGCGTAGGAAGCGATATTGAACGGCACTCCTAGGAACAAATCCGCGCTGCGTTGGTAGAGCTGGCAGCTCAGCTCGCCGTCCTGCACGAAGAATTGAAACAACGCATGGCATGGCGCGAGGGCCATGCGATCGAGTTCGCCCGGGTTCCATGCGCTCACGACGAGGCGCCGGCTGTCGGGCGTGCGCTTGATCTGCTCGATCACCGTGTCGATCTGATTGATCGAGCGGCCGTCCGGAGTTCTCCAATCGCACCACTGCGCGCCATAGATGCGGCCGAGGTCGCCGTTCGCATCGGCCCACTCGTCCCAGATCGTCACCTTGTTCTCATGGAGGTAGCCGACGTTCGTGTCGCCGCGCAGGAACCACAGCAGCTCGTGAATGATCGACCGCGTATGCAGCTTCTTCGTCGTGAGCAGCGGAAACGACTCGCGAAGATCGAACCGTTCCTGCGCGCCAAAGACCGAGATCGTGCCGGTGCCGGTGCGGTCGGTTTTCGGTCGTCCGTTCTCGAGCACGAGACGAAGGAGGCGGTGGTATTGCTGCATCGAAAAGCTCGTGGATGAACCTTCAGGAGAGCAGGAAAACCGGCTCCGCGCATCCCCTTTTCCCGGTTTCCGGTTTCCACAATCCCCGCATCTGTGCTTCCCTGAGTCATGCTCGAAGTGACAGTCCTCGCCAGCGGCAGCTCCGGAAACTCGGCGCTCGTCCGGTGCGGGGAAACGAGCATCCTCCTCGATGCAGGACTCAGCGCGAAGCAGCTGTGCACCCGCCTCGACGCCTGCGGCGCGGACGCCGACCGCCTCGACGCCATCGTGCTCACCCACGAGCACTCGGACCACACCGCCTCCCTGCGCGTGCTCTGCGCGAAGCGGCGCATTCCGATCTTTGCCACGCGAATGACCGCCGCTGCTCTCGAGGCCGGCTGGTCGGTCGAATATGGCCACTGGCGGTTCTTTGCAAGCGGCTCGAGCTTTGCGATCGGAAATCTCGCAATCGAGGCGTTCTCCGTGCCGCACGATGCGGCGGACCCCGTGGGCTTTCTCGTGCGAAGTTCCGGCGGGACCTTCGGTCTGTTGACGGATCTCGGGCACGCCACGCAGATGGTGATCGAGCGGATGCGGGAAGCCGACGCGCTGCTTATCGAAACAAACTACGACGAGGAATTGCTCCAGCTGGACACGCGGCGCCCCTGGTCCGTCAAACAGCGCATCGCATCGCGTCACGGGCACCTTTCGAATTCCGCCGCAGCCGACGTCGTCGCCGCTCTCGCCGAGGGCCGTCTGCGACGGGTCGTCGGAGGACATCTGAGCCGCGAATGCAATGCAACGGATCGCGCTCTCGCGGCCCTTCGCGCACCGCTGGATCGAGTGGGACGGCCGGACGTGCCCGTCCACTGCGTCGCACAGGGCGAGGCCGGTTTTTCGTTCGCGGTCGGGTAGAAACGCGACGATTCAGATCCGGCTGCGTTTCAGAGCGCACCCGAAAACCGCAGGCCGAGATAGACCCAGTTCACCGCCACCGCCGTCACGACCAGCACTCGCATCCGCCGGAGTTCCTGCCCCGAGATCTCCTGAACCCGCACGCGGGGCAGCCGCAAAAGTGCAACCGCGCCCGCATAGGTGATGCCGACTCCGATCGCCATCACTCCGATCGAGACGAGCGGATTCCACGCGAAGGCTCCCGGGAAATCGCCGTTCAGCAGGCAGCGAAATGCCCGCGTTGCGCCGCAGGTCACACAGGGAATGCCCGTCAGGGCATGGAATACACAACGGGGCGTGGGCAGGTCCGCACGCAGCCATCCCGCTCCCAATGCAAGCGCGGTCAGGGCCACGAGGGCGATGATTTCCTCCTCCCGTCCCCGCGCGTCACGAACCCATCGCAGGCGCATCGATCGTCATTGCAGGAACTGCATGTATCCGAGGCTGATGATGGCAATGACGATTCCACAGCAAATCACCGCCGGCAGCAGGACCGTGATGATCGCGTTCGCCCATGTCGTTGCATGCACCGTCTTCAAACCAACCGCCAGACAGAAAAATGCCCAAAAGGTCTGCACAATACTGCCGCAGAACGGCACCAGCAAAAGGGCCATCGTCGCGCCATTCACGTAGGCGATCACTCGAAACGTCGCCCAGTAAGGTCTGCTCGCCGCGCCCAGCATCATCAGAACCCCGTGAAAAATTGCGGAACTGATAAACGCCCCGATGACGAGAAGAACCGGCGCAAACACTGCAAGGACTCCGGAAATGATCGCGGTAACCGCAGGAGCCGGCTCATCCGCACCCTGCGGCATCACAAATGCCCTGGCCACCTCATAGCAGAGCGACACCACGGTGGCGGGCCAGCCAACAATGATCGTGAACCCCAACGCACGCAGGATGTTGCTGTCGGCCGGCACGTTGGCGAAGGCTTCCGACGGGGAAAGAAGCACCTTCTGAATCGTCTCCACCAACCGCTGGAGAAAGGGTCTTTCCTCCTCCCACGGAGGTGTCGGAGTCGCCGGCGGTGCGGATTCCAAAATCTCGTTGCCCGGCGCAACAGACGGCAGGGATCCAACCGGAACCTGCGGTTCCTCAACAGCCGGCAGATCCGTGAACGTCGCGAGCGGCTCCCACGTAGCCATTCCTTCCCGCCACGCCAGATCCGTCGGTAGAAACCGTCCGCTCCGGAGTCCTTCCGCGACCTCCTCAGGACTGAATTGTCCGAGAGTTTGCCGGTCCCTCGCAATGTGGATCCTGCTCATGCCAGCGTGCCTAGCCAATGCCGGGGACGGGGTCAAACCCGATTGATCGTGCGCCACGGATCGCGCACCATCGCCGCATGCCCACCATTGCCACCGATTCCATGCCCGCGGGCACCCCTGCGCCCGATTTCAGCCTCCCGGATGTCGTCACGGGAAATACCGTGTCGCTCGCGGATTTCGCCGAGTCGCCGGCGCTCCTCGTCGCCTTTATTTGTGCACACTGCCCGTATGTTGTGCACGTTCGAGACGAAATCGTCCGCATCGCGCGCGATCATCCGTCGCTGGCCGTCGTCGCGATCTCGTCAAACGACGCGGTGAAGTATCCCGAGGATGGACCGGACGGACTGCGCGAGATGGCGGTTTCGTGCGGGTTCCCGTTTCCCCTGCTCTACGATGAATCCCAGGAGGTCGCCCGTGCCTACACGGCGGCATGCACTCCGGATTTCTTCCTTTTCGACGCGGGCCGGAAACTCACCTACCGCGGCCGTCTCGATGACAGCACGCCCGGCAATGGCAGGCCGGTGACCGGCGCGGACCTTCGCGCCGCGATCGAAGCGACCCTCGCGGGCAGGGCTCCTGCCGGCACTCCGCAGCCGAGCCTCGGTTGCTCGATCAAGTGGAAATAGAAAGCGCTGGCGGCGGCCGCCATTGAACAAAAAAGGCGGACAGGTTGCCCTGTCCGCCTTTTCGCAAGCTTTGTCCGAAGACTACTCGGAATCGTCCGGGATGACCTCCACGATGCCGACATCGATCATCTGTCCGTGCTCCGTCTGATGACAGTGGACGGCGATCGTGTTTTTGCCGGGCTTCATGGAAGCACGGGCCTCCTTCGAGATCGGGATGGTGCGGAAGACCGGTGAATAGCCGCCACGCTCGCCGGCTCGGATGCCGTTGATGTAAACGACCACGTCCTCATCGTGGACGGCCCAGAGTTGCAGATCGGCGTCCGCCGGAATGTCGGCGGGCAGATCGAACTCTCCGCGCAGCCAGATGTCGGAGTTGTCCCAGCGCGTGTTGGCTTTGGCAACCGAGCCGTCGGTGCCGAAGGCGGCCTTGCCTTCCTTCCAGTCCGCGTCGTTGAACCCGACGGCATACCAATCCTCCGCCGGCTGGGTCGTCGTGTATTTCCAGGTCTGCTCGACAGGCACGATCTTCTCGACCTTGGGAGCACGGGGTTGTTTCGCCCAGTTGCCGGGGATCTTCTCGCCGGCGGCGGACCATTTCTTCCACGTCGCAGCATCGCCGAGGAGCGGAATGAACACACCGCCGACGACGGAGCGGGCCTTGAATCCGCGCTGCTTCGGCTCGTTCGTCCAATGCCAGTCGGTCATCGGCACGCGGTCGGGCGTCTCGTTGTAGAAATGCCAGAGCGGCGTGATGAGCGCCTCCAGGTCCTTCCGGTCGCCCGTGAGCGCACCGGACCAGACGATCCAGTCGCTCTTCGTGTAGGTCTGGCGGCTGTCGAGCGGCAGACCGTATTTGTTCTGCTTCTGCCGGTAGAATTTCAGCTCGTTCTTCGCGACGTCGGCAGGGAAGAGGTTCAGCCCGAGCAGATGATCCCAGACGAGGTTGTATTTCTGCGACCACGTGCCCGGCTTGTCGAAGGCGAGGCGGGTGTGATTGCCGTCCTTCGCCTCCTTCATCCAGCGCGCGGCAAACTCCTCCGCGATCTTGCGATACTTCTGCGCATCGGCGGTATCTCCGCGCATCTGGCAAAGCATCGCGTAGGCGCCGAGGGCCTGGATCGCCTTCATCGAGAGATTCACGTTGTGCGCGAGATGGCCGGCGAAGTCATCCGTGCAGAGCTGGTTCTCGGGATCGAAGCCCTTGTCGGCGAGGTATTCCGCCCACTTCGTGAGCGTCGGCCAGTATTTGTTCGCAAACTCCGGGGATCCCTCGACCTTCGCGAGGGCCGCCATGAGGATCAGGATGTTGCCACTCTCCTCGACGGGCATCTGGTCGCGCTCGCTTTCCTCGCCGCCGCCATACACCTGGCCGTTGCCCATCGGGTAGGTGCCGATGTCGTGCGGAGCAAACGGGAACTTCCACTGCTCGCTGGATGCATAATCGAGCACCGGAACGAGCATCGCCTTCATCAACGCGGGCGAAGTGAGCAGGTAGAGCGGCGCGGAGGGGTAGGTGATGTCCACCGTTGCCATGCAGCCGTTGCTGTTGTTTTCCTTCGAAAAGAAGAGCGCCTCGCCATTCTTGTCAGCCGCGAGACCGTGCGCGGCGAACGACTGGCGGTAGGCCAGGCTTCCGATATCGACGAACCGGTCGCCTCCGGCCTTGCGGAGATCATCGCGCAGCTCCTTGTCCACCTTGTCCGCCATCTGCTGCACCTTCCCGTAGTCGGCGGCGGCGGTTTTCAGGAGTTCCGCAGGCGTCATGCCGTCCTTGCGCCAGTAGGGCTGCAGGTTCTTGTAGAAATACTGCACGGCCTCGACTTCGTCGTAAGCGAGCATCGCAAACTTCGAGACCGGCTGAACGCCCACCTTCCCGAGGTCCAGCGCGAGCGCGAGCACGGGGCGGCCGTCGCCCGCAGCCTTCGGAAAGTCCGTGGCATCCGCGGACGGGAGTTTGCCATCCTTGCGGAAGGCCTCCGTGACGGCTTCGAAGTCACCGATCACGCCCTGGGCGCCGGATTCCGGAGCGGCCGCATAGAGGTATCCCCAGTCGATGCGAATGTCGTCGCCCTTCTTTTCGAGAACCGGCTGCTCCTCGGAGCCAACCTTGAGCACGACGAGACCGTCCACGTCCTCACGGGACGCCGCAACAGTCTGCTCGCGCCGGTTGACGGCAATCTCGGAGGCGGCATCGAGATAAACGGAAACCTCGTGCGGCCGGCCGTCGGCGGATTTCACGCTCCAGCTGACATAGGTCACCGGCCGGGACAGAATCTTCAGATCCTGCGGTATGAGCGGGGAAAGGAACGAAAGCGTCACCTCCACCTTGTCGTTCGCGAAGACGTAGTTCGTCTTCAGCGGGAGCACCTCGACGCTCTTTTGCGGAAGCGCAGGGACATCGGACGGCGCATCGCCCATGAGGCGATATGTTTGACCATCCACCCGAATCAAACTCGTGAGCCGGTGTTCGGCCCCCGTCCAATGTTGGGTCGGTGAGTCCGTCAGCTTGTCGGCCGGGGACCAGATGGAGAAATACGGGGTGTGGGTCACGAGCGGGACCGACGGCGGGCGAAATGTCTCGGCGCCGAAGGCGGTCGAGAGCATCGCAGCCAGTCCCAGAACGGGTGCGGCAAGGAGGTATCTCATGGTCATTTCAAGAGTTGAGGGAGGAGCGGGGTCTATTGGGGACTCCACGATGGCAATCTTCCGTGGAGGAGTGGAGCGGGAGACAGCTTCGGGGAGCCCTCGAACCTAACGGGCGTGCGCCGGTCGGGCAATGAGGGTTCCGGTCAATCGGGCGACATTTTCGGTCACCTCAGGTGATGCCGCCTGCGACGGCCGATCCGAAGCATCGACGCCATCGATTCTCCGTTCGCAGAAAAGGATCGGGCCGGAGTCTTCTGGGAAACTCCGGCCCGTGAAAACAACGGTTTGCTTATGCCGGGATCAGCGCCGGCGGCGCAGACGCCACATCGCAAACGCGGCTCCGCAACCAAGGAGTGCCAGCGTTCCGGGCTCGGGCACCGTGGAGGTCACCGTCAGCGTCGCATTCACGTCGCCGTCGAAATCCACTCCGCCTGGCAGCGCCTGCAGTTCCTCCAGCGTATAGGTATCGGGCGTGATCGCTTCACCGTTGATCCACAGCGCGGCAATCGTCATGTCACCCTCGAAGTCGAGGGTGAGCGCCGCCCCGTCCACCAGCGTCAGCACGATCTCCTCGTTCAGCGAGACCGCATCGTGAACCACCAGCCCGGCGCCAGCGGCGATGTCGAGATGAGGCACTCCTGCGAGCACGCCACCCACGCCAATCTCCAGGACGCCGCCCTGCACCGCCGAAAACCCGGTGAACGTCGTGGCGCCGGTCAGGGTGAGTGTGCCCGTTCCCAATTTTGTCAGTCCGCCTTCTCCGGAAAGCGCGTAGGAAATTCCGACATTGAAGTTGTTCGTATCGAATTTCAGACCGCCGGCCTGAACCGCGATGTCGCCGTCATCGAAGTTGGCAAGGAAGTCGGGATTGGCGGCACCCGCACGAAGCACACCGCCGTTGAGATTCACAAATCCGTTTCCTGCGCCTTCCGAGATTCCGTCGGCGGTAAAGGTTCCACCCTCGAGATTCAGCTCTGCAACGCTCGTTTCATTCGTGGCAACAATGACCGACTTGTTGATGTAGTTGGCCGTGCCTTTGATGGTCATGGTGGCGGCGCCGTCGACTCCGAGTTTGGTGAGCGCCCCGAGGTTGGCCGTGCCTCCGGTTGCCTCCCAGATCGCGCTCTTGCCGGAGAATTCGGAAATCCAGGTTTCGCCGGCGTTGACGTTCAACTCGCCCCCGGTTTGAAGAACGAAGCTCGTCGCTCCATTCACGACAAAGTGCGTGTTCGTGTCTCCGTTCTTGCTCACGGAGCCTCCATGAATCTCCAGGGTGCCGGAGCTGGCTCCATCGCGACCCACGGCGATCCAGCTTTCCGTGGTCACCGAGCCGCCGTTGACCACGAGCTTTCCGGTTCCATGCTGACCGATCCACAGCTCGCTATTCGACTTCACCTCACCGCCATTGACCGTGAGCGTGCCGTTTGCGCCGCCGCCATCGGCGATGATCATGTGGCGGCCTCCAGAGGGGCCTGTTCTCTCGATGAGACCACTCTCCAGAGTCACGTTGGCTGTGCCGCCATTCCGGCCAATGACGAGCCAGTCGTCCTTGGACCTGAGGACTGCGTTCTCCGTGATGGTGAGCGTCGCATTCCCTCCTTCGTTACCGATCTGCACCTGATTCTGGATCTCGACGACCGCGTTCCCCGAGAGAGTGCCGGTGGCGCTGCCACCGTTGTTTCCAAAGATGAAATGCACGCCATCGGGATTGGTAATCCTGCTGGAGCCCGACATATTCAGGACGCCGTTGCTTCCCGATCCGTCACCAAAGACGACATTCCCGCCGGCGTTGATGGTCATCTGCGAGCCTTCGGACATCGTCAGCGTGCCGGTGCCACCGTTGCGTCCGACCACCAACCAGTCATTCTGAATCACCCACTGGGAGTCTCCCTTCATCGTGAGAGTCCCCACACTGCCGGCTCCGTTGCCGACCCAGGTGTCCTGCTTCTCGCTCCCGAGGTAACTGCTCGTGCCCTCGATCGTCACGTGGCCTTCGCCACCGGCGTATCCGATCCGGACCCGCCCGCCGCTCAAAAAGGATGCGCCGGCAATGTTGTAGTTGCCAACCGACCCTTCGACACCGCCAACCTCATAGGCGCCGGGGCTTTCAAAATCCCCAAAGGGGATCGTGGAGATGGAACCTCCGGTCTGGTCGACCGTGCCATTGGTGATCAGGAGGCGGGAGACCGCAATCTCGTCGCCGGTTTGAATCTGGGCCGTTCCCCCGTTGAGGATGGACGCATTGTCCATTTCCGTGGGGACGGTGTCAGTGCTCCAATTTTCAGGGTTCGTGAAGAGGCCACTGCCTGGATTGTCCCAGGAGATCTCAGCTGCACGGGTTCCTGCGAACGGGAGGATGGCTGCAACGGACAACACGCCGACAGCCCATTTACGACGAGGTAGGGTCTTCATTGGGGGAGGATTTTGGGGATCTACGATCTTGCGATCATAGAAGGGGATTAGACGGCTTACGCTCCCACCATCCCTCAAAAATTTCAATGAGAATTCCGGGCTTTGCACTTTGAAAAACGGTCAACGCGAATCGGTGCGACGGTTGATGGCGCCAGTCGATGGTGAACGCAAATACCGCCTCGATTTTCGCTTCCACGTGAAAAAAGTCGGGCCGGAGCCTCCACAAGGAAGCTCCGGCCCGTGAAATAGTGGCTAGTGAGGCTGTGATCAGCGCCGGCGGCGCAGACGCCACATCGCAAACGCGGCTCCGCAACCAAGGAGCGCCAGCGTTCCTGGCTCAGGCACCGTGGAGGTCACCGTCAGCGTCGCACTCAGGTTGCCGTCGAAGTCCACTCCGCCCGGCAGCGCCTTCAGGTCATCCAGCGTGTAGGTATCCGGGGTGATTGCTTCGCCGTTGATCCACAGCGCGGCAATCGTCATGTCACCCTCGAAGTCGAGCGTAAACGCCGACCCCTCCACCAGCGTCAGCACGATGTCGTCGTTCAACGAGATCGTGTCGTGAACCACCAGTCCGGCGTTGGCCGCGATGTCCAGCTGGCTCGCTTCCACGAGCATTCCCCCAAAGGCGATCTCGAGCACTCCCTCCTCCACCGCAGACGCACCCTTGAAGGTCGTGACGCCGGAGAGGGTCAGCGTTCCGCCACCCAGCTTGGTGAGTCCACCGTCGCCAGTGAGCGCATTGGAGATGCCGACATTGAAGCCATTGGTGTCGAACTTGAGACCACCGGCCGCGATCTCGATGTCACCGGTTTCAAAGTCCGGCAGGAAGTCCGCGGCGGCCTGGCGGGCGCGGAGCGTGCCTCCATTGGCAACGATCGTGCCCTGACCAGCTCCCTCTTCGATGAAGTTGGCGGTGAGCGTGCCACCGTTGAGATTCAGCACGCCGATGCCGGAAACCGCGGACCCCATGTAGATCGAGGTCGCCGTGATGCTGGCGTTTCCGGAAACATTCAGCGTGCCACGGCCAAAGTGCCCGATGCGGGTGTCGCCGAGGTTCGCGACGGAGTCGCCCGACGCGTTCCAAACCGCGAGCCCGTCGGCAGGGTCACCGATCACGAGGACGGAGAGGAGGTTGTTGATCGTGCCTCCGCTGTGATTGACCGTTGCAACCTCACCTTCCCGTCCGACCAATGTGAAGTTGGTGCCGGTCAGGGAATTTCCCGCCACCACGCTGCCGGTGCCGATATGCGAGAGCGTGCCGCCCGTCATATTCAGCGTGCCCTCCGAGCCATCGCGACCGACGGCAATCCACGACCCCGAGGTGAAGGTTCCCCCGTTCTGCGTGAACGTGCCAACGCCCGATCCCGCCTGTCCCACCCAGGTCTGGCCGGTGACCGTCACGGTTCCGCCGTTCATCGTGAAGGAGCCCTGACCGCCGTCGGCGATCACGAAGGTCCCGCTGACATTCACCTGAGAGTTGCCCGACATGGTCATCTCTCCCTGCGCACCGGCATTGTTGAAGCCGAGCTTCAACCAGCCACCAACGGTGACGGTTCCACCCTGCAAATCCAGGGTGCCATGGGAATTCGCTCCCTCTCCAAGGATAAGGTCGAGATTCGAGGACAGAAGCGAGTTATCCATCATCGTCAAATGCCCGGTGGCGTCCGGCGCTCCGATCACAACATGCCTGTCGTTCCCACCGGTTTTCCGGATCTTGGCATTGTCGCGAAGGATCACCGTGCCCTCGGACTCGCCACTACCGAAACGGCCGATGGCGATCCAGTTGTTGGTCGCCTCGATCTCCGCGTTGCCCGACATCTCCAGCTCCGTCTTGGCATTGAGATTTCCGATGAAGATCTCGCCACTGGTGTTCAAAATTTTCGAGTCATCGGAAAGCGTGATCTTGGCCGTGCTGCCCAAGTCGGATCCGAGATAGGTATTTCCGCTGGACTGCTCGATCAGGCTGGTCCCGCTCATCGTGAGAACCCCAGCTCCTCCGTCACGCCCGACCACGAATGGACCGCCCACCTTCCAGGTGGAATTGACAAGCGTCAGCGAACCTTCACTTCCTGCGCCGTTGGCCACCCATGTGCTGCGGCCTCCATCCGAGAGATAGCTGGAATCGGTCAACGACATCGATCCCGAGCCTCCGCCGTATCCGATCCGCACGGAACCTCCCCACAGCGAAGCGCCGTCGGTCACGTTAACGGTCGCGCTTTGCGCGGAGACCGCGCCGATGTTGTAAGCCCAAAGCGGGTCGTTATCCCCGCTGGCTGCATTCGTCGCGGTGAACGATCCACCCGTCAGTGTGATCGCCCCCAACTGCAGTTGCAGGATGTCGATTTCCACCGTGTCGTCGCTGCCGACGGTCGCGGTTCCTCCATTATTGATAATGGCGCTGTCCGTAAGGCCGGGGGCGACACCTCCCAGCCAGTTTGACCCAAGAAGGAAGGGACCTTCACCGGGATTGTTCCACTCGATATCGGCGGCAATGGCGGGCAGGGCAATCAGGGAAGCCGCTGCGCACATTGCAACCCGCTGACTACGCAGGATGGATTTCATATAACTGGGGATTTGGGGGTTGAGACGGTGATAACGTTATCTCCGACATTTGCGAAAACAATGCAATTTTCAGGGTTAGGTGCGTAGGAACTTAATCAAAATTAATGATTTAGATCAATCTACCCGACCGGAATCCCGGTCCTTTCGAAGACCATTTCGAGGGCAAAAAAGGCGCCGGGCACATTTCGCGCCCGGCGCCAGAACAGGAAATCGCCGAAACTAAGCGTGGCAGCGGCGGCGGCGTGCCACGATCGCGAGACCGAGGAGAACGACCACGCCCATGGCGTAGTGCGAGGGCTCCGGGACCGCCACCAGGAGGAGGCCGTCGCCGGCGATCAGCGCCGTCTCGTAGTCCGCTCCCGAGGCGATGCCACCCCAGGTGCCGGCCGCCATCATAATTCCGTCGATGAAGAGCCGGTTGATCGAGTCCACCGCGACGAAGTCGAGGTTCAGCACGCTGCCTGCGGTGAGGTAGACATCACTGTCATCGGCGAGGAACGTGGTGTGAATCGTCAGGGTGCCGCCTTCCACAACAGTGTCACCGAGGTAGGCAACGCCCTGCGAGGAGAGGTTGAGCGTTCCAGCTCCCTGCTTCACGAGCCCGCCGACACCGGCAAGCGCTTGCGTGATCGTAACGTTGTGACCGTCGGTGTCGAAAATCAGTCCGCCAGCCTGGATGTTCAGGTCGCCATCTTCGAAATCAGCGAGGAAGTCAGATCTATCTTCAGAGGCTTGCACCACGCCTCCGTTAAAGTTGATGGAACCGCTCCCGGCGCCTTCTTCAATGAATCTTGCCCTCAGCTTGCCACCGTTGAGATTCAACACATTGCCCGTGCTGGATCCATTGGAGCCGATGTAGACGGTCGTCGCAGTGTAGTTTGCCGTGCCATCCAAAGTCATGGTTGCCTGGCCGCTGAAACCAATTCGAAGGTCCCCCAGGTTTGCTGTCCCTCCGGTTGCGGTCCAGTTCGTGCGGGACACTCCCGCCTCTGAAAGAACTGTAACAGAAGTGGTGTTGTTGATCGTGCCTCCACTGTGATTCACAGTGGCAACATTCGCCGCATTGCCCAACGTCACGAAATTAGTGCCCGTCAGTTCGGCTCCATCCACTGATCCATTACCGTTCTTCGTCAACACTCCCCCGCTCATATTGAGTGTTCCTTTGGATTGGTCACGCCCCACAGCAATCCAGCTCCCTGCCGTTACCGAGCCGCTTTCCAAATTCAATGTTCCTGTCACGGTATTGTTACTGTTTCCAATCCAGAGTTCATTGTTGGAGGAAACAGCTGCATTGCCTTTGACCGTCAAGGTTCCCACCGAGTTCGACTGGTCACCGATAATGAAATGGTTGCTGCCGGTTTTTACGAGTTGCGCATTGTCCTGGACTGTCACTGTTCCAGTGCCACCCGCACGGCCAACTACGAACCAGTTACTCGCTGAGATCTTTGAACTATCAGAAAGAGTGATGGTTCCGTTGCCTCCGTCAGCGTTACCGAGCCAAGCTTCACCTGCGGTGGACATTTCTGCCGAATTCGACAGGTTCACGGTCGCAGTGCCGCCATCTGCGAGGACAATGTTTCCGCCGGTCGCGATCGAGACCTTGGAAGTTCCTGACATTGTCAGCGTGCCGGTGCTGCCACTGCGGCCCACGACAAACCAGTCGCCATCGATCTTCCACTGCGCGCTGTCGGTGATCGAAAGGCTGCCCACGCTGCCGGCTCCGTTTCCGACCCAGGTATCCACACCGCCGACACCGGTATATACGCTCGTGTTCCCGAACGTCATGGTGCCGGTGCCGCCGTTGTAACCGATGCGAACCCGCCCGCCGTTGAGTGCGGAGGCGCCGCTGACATTGTAGGTGCCGCTCTGACCTGCGACGCTACCGATTGCGTAGTCTCCAGGAGTTTCGAAATTTCCGTGCTTGACCGTGGTGACCGACCCTCCGGTCTGGGTGACCGTTCCATTATCGATAATCAGTCGGTTGACGCTGACCGTGTCGCCCGTGGTGATCGTGGCCGTGCCGCCGTTGGTGATAAACGCATTGTCGGTGTTGCCGGGAACAACATCGGTGTTCCAGTTCGTGTCAACGGTGAACGAACCGGTTCCGGGATTATCCCAGGAAACGTCGGCTGCAACGGCAGCAGGGATGGAGAGAACGGCGGCCGACGACGCGACGCCGAGGACCTGTTGAAACAGGGTTTTTTTCATAGGGAGGAGCTTTTTGGGGGACTGGGGATAGTTGTCAGGTCCGTTGGGATCGAACAGACAATGTGGCGGAAAACTACCAGTTCATTCGCAATTTACGCAATGAAAAGTCCGGTCAAATAACGGAGGTTTCCGGTTAATCACCGCTGCGTTTTTCACCGCCTGCGAAGCACGCGCAGCAGTTCCCGGCCTTCGCGCCCCGGAAACGCCACCTGCGGCACGGATTCCTCCACCAGCTCAAAATCCCGCGCAAAACAGGCATCCAATTCCTCACGCGTGACGCCGTAGGGCGGGCCGGTGTCCCCGTGGCCGGGATCCAAATAAAAGATCGCCAGCAGGCGGCCGCCCGGCTTCAGCGCAGCGGCGGCGGAATCGGCGTAGGTGCGACGGCGGCGGGGATCGATCGCGCAGAAACACGTGTGCTCGAAGACCCAATCGAATGCGCCGACCAACTCGGGGGGCAGCTCCAGGAAATTTGCAAGCCGATAGCGCTCGGGACCCACGCGCGGAAACGAATCGGCGATGTTGATCGCGGAGGGTGAGAGGTCGAGACCGATTGGCTCCGCCCCGGCACGGGCGAGCGCGCGCACGTCGTGTCCGCTGCCACAGCCGGGAACGAGGACGTGGCCGTGAATTTCGTTCCGCGCGAGCCAGTCGAGCAGCGGCGGAGCGGGCGCGCCCTTCTCCCAAGGGGTGTCGCCCGTCTGCCACCGCGCCTCCCAGTCGGGACTGCGATCAGCGCCGGCGCCAGCGGCTTCCGCAGGCGACTCCGTATTGGAATTTTCGGGCGTGCTCACGAATCAGAAATGGCAGGTCGCAGACAGATTCCAACGTGAAATGCGGTTCGAGCAGCGCACGGAGTGCATCGAAACTGCGACCCCCTGCAGCCGTGCCGCCAATCCACTTTTCGCGCGGCGTGAATTCCTCGAGCCAGGTGAACGGGGTCGTCAGCAGGAGCTGGCCGCCCGGCTCAACCAGCGAGGGAAGCCGTTCGATCAGGCGAATTGGATCGGGGAGCCGGCACAGAAGATTTGCGGCCAGCACGACGTGGAACGCGCCCAGTCCGGGGTCGAGATCGCAGGCGTCGCCGCGCTGAAAAACGACCCTCGTCCGGACAATGTCCGCGGGCACGCGGGCCACCGCCGGCTCATCGATGTCGCCTTCGATCGATCTGCGAAACGGATGCTCGCCCGTTTCGCGAAGGTGGTTGGCGGCATCGATGAAGGATTGGGAAAAGTCGATGCCAATCACCCGGCGGCAGGATCGGGCCAGTTCGAAGGAGGATCCTCCGACCGCGCAGCCAAGATCCAGCGCAATGGCGTCGTCGGAAACCGGCGCCAGCAGCTCACGAACGAGACGGGTGGGAAACCCGACCGCGTCTGCCGGACCGGGCATCCCGTCGAGCACGTCCTCCGCGCCGCCGTAGTGCAGGAGCAGATACTCGGCGAGAAGCTTGGGAGATTCGTAGGGATTCAATGCGAAACCACCATGCGCACGAATGGCTCGAAGCCTCGCGCTTTCGGTGCCCTTCCTATCAATCCGCAATCAGCCCGGTCATGTAAGCGGAAGGCTCGTAGTGTTCGATGAGGATCTTCACCTCGCCGTCGCGGAACATGCGCGCCTGGAGGACGTCGATCTCGGGCGTCTTGTGGGGAGCAAAGAGAATGTCGTCGTGGGTCGCATTCTCCGCGTGCACAAACTTGTCGGGCGTGACGTGGCCGCCGAGATGGTCATCGCGACCTGTGGCGACATGAATCGTGCCAAGAATCTTCTCGTCCTGAATGTCGCGTCCGGAGACGGGCAGCACCTGGGTGCCGAAGCCGAGTTCGCCGAGGATGCCGGTGGCGGGATCGCTCGCGAGCTTCGCGTTGTGAGCGGCGATGGTTTCCGGATTGCCCCGGATCAGCTCGGCGGACTGCACGCGCCCATCGGCGACCTTCATCCGGCCGATCGTGCCATCCTCGTATTTCATGGGAAACGCGCCACTGGCTCCGGTCGGCACATAATAAATCTCGCCGGCCGGGAGATTGGCGACATCGGGTTCGCTGCCGCGGCAGAGGCCATGGCTCTTCTGGGCCTCCTGTCTGCCGAGATCGAGGTGGAGGGTGAACGCCTCGCCGAGACATTCGAAATCGATCTCCACCCAATCCGCGAGCGTCATTCCAAGCCGCAGCTGCTCGCCCTTGCGGCTGACCTCGTCGTAATCGACCGCGAGCCCGGTGGTAAGGATCGTTTGATTGAGCCCGTGCAACGTCGCGCCGCGGAACCCAAACTGCTTCGCAAACGCGGTGAGCGGCGCAGTCGCCGAAAACGTGGAGATGCAGAGAATGATGTCGAACTTCTGATAGACGTCCCGCTCGAGGCTCAGTTCGCGGCCCGTGGAATCGATCGCGAAATCGGGCAGGTCGAGATTGCTGCCGCCGGTGACCTTGTAGGCAATGAGGTCGCCGCCCTCGAGGCCGAGCCCGGCGAGCACGCCGTCCTGCAATCCCCGGTAGAAATGCTCGTAGGCGTGGCGCTGGATCGAATAGTCGGGATTTTCAAGAAACTTGAACCCGACCACATCCCGCGGGTCGTCGAGGTCGATGAGGATGCAGATCCGCTGGCCGGGCTTCGGAGCGAAGGTGCCTACAATGAGCGCGGACAAACTGAACGGTGGAAAGGTGCGGGCGGCGGCTTGCTCGGCAATGGTCATGACGATGAAGGATTCGGAGAACCCGATGGGGCGGTCGATGGTCGCATCCTGCTCCAGACCACGCAAGGTCGCGATTTGATTTGAACGACGCGCCGCGCAAGGCGTTGACTCGTCCGTTCGATGTCCGAACGCTCCACCTGGAAACACCTCTCCGACCAAATGCGTCGCCCCGACACATGGGCCGCGCTGGACCGGATTCTGCGCACGTGGGGACCGCTCGTGCTCGTGGTCCTGGCGGTCTGCTATTACGGCCAGTATTACCGGTCGGACCTGAACCTCGGCGGCGAAGGCGGCACGACCGGCGTGATCGCGATGCGCCTGATGGAGGGCCAGCGGCCGATCGTCGACACGTTTCTCGGATACAATGTGATGTGGTTCTGGCCGGTCGCATGGCTGTTCACCGTCACCGGACCGAACTACATCGCGCTGAGCATCTACTTCTTCACGATCTGCACGATCACGGCCGTGCTTGGCTTTCTCATCGTGCGGCGCGCGACCGGCGCCGGCTGGCTCGCGCTGGGCGTCGGGGCGTTGCTGGTCCTCATTCCGGGCATGCTGTTCCGCAACTACATGGGCCTGCTCCCGGTGCTGAACGCATGGGCGCTGCTGCATGCGTTCGTCTGGGAACCGGGAAAACCGGCGTGGCGATGGCTGCGATTTGCGATCGCGGGACTGGTGCTCGGGCTGACGTTCCTCACCCGCATCGACGTCGGGATGTTCCTGCTCGTCATTTATCTCGGACTGGTGGGGCTCTTTCCCTTCGGCGTGCGCGGGCAGTTTTTGCGGCGGACGGGAATTGCCGCAGCCGGTGCGGTGGTGTGCTTCGCGACGGCGCTCGCGATCCACGTGCCCTTCTACCTCCATGCACGCGCGCGGGGCTACGACAAGGCCTTCGTGGAGCAATATTCCACGATGCTCGACAAGATCCGGTGGGAGGCGACGAAGAATCTGCCCGGGGTCGCATTGCGGACTGACGGGAGCCCTGATGTCAGGCCATCCATTTCCCGGGTTCGCGTGACAGACTCCTCGATCGCATCGGCATCCGAATCCGAGGAGGGCATCATCCGCGTCCGCACAAAAAAACTTCCCCCGAACTGGCGCGCGCTCGAGGCGGAGAAGGAACGTCAGCGCCAGATCGAGGAACGCAAGGCGGTGGAGGCGGGAACCCGGCCGCGTCCGGATTTCCGCGAGGCTTTCCGGCAGGAGCGATTCTACGATGCGGCGTTCATTCTCGCGCTTTACCTGCCCATCCTGGTGAGCGGGCTCGTCATTCCCATCGCAGGCTGCGCGCTGCTGTGGGCGCTGCTCACGCGCAATCCCGCGTTGAAAGAGCCTGCGCTGGTCTCGCTGGTCACCCTCGGCTGCGCACTCACGATTTTTTCGCAGTATTTCTTCTTCCGGCCCGACACCCCGCATCTCGCGGAATTCATGGCCTCATTCCTGGTGGCAATGGCGTGCGCGTCGTTCTTCGCAATCCGGCGGACGATTCGCTCGCGCTCCTGGATCGTCGGCATCCCGTGCGTCGCATTCGTCCTGCTTTGCGCCAGTGACGAGTTCCTGTTTTTCCACCACTCGTTTCCGAAGGAGTCGGCCGGCACGATCGAAGCCGCGAGAAAGCGCGCACACGAGCTGGTCGCCGACAATGGCGTGCGCGTCCTCGTCCGCCGGCGCGAGCAACCGTGGATGCAGGCACTGCACGACACCGTGGTGAAGCACTCCACGCCCGACGATTGGGTCGTGACGTTCCCGTATTCGCCGACGGTGAACTTCATGACGAACCGTCGTTCGTATCTCCACAACCTCTACGTGGACAACGCCTCCGCGGAGCGAAAGTGGTCGCCGCGGACGATCAGCGAGATCGACAAGTTCCAGCCCGCGGTGATCGTCATCGACCAGCGTGCGATCAACAAGACCGAGGCATCCCGGTTCCGCAACTGGGCTTCCGACGTCTACCAGCACATTCGCGAGCGCTACGTGCTGGTCGGGGTTTTCAACGACAAAAAGGAGATCGAAGTCTTCGTCCGCCCGGACAAACTCCCCCCTCAAGCCTGATGAAACGCAAAGGAATCCTCCTCGCCGGCGGCGCCGGCAGCCGTCTCGATCCGCTCACCCGGATCGTCTGCAAGCAGCTCCTGCCCGTCTACGACAAGCCGATGATCTACTATCCGCTGTCCGTCCTGATGCTCGGCGGAATTCGGGAAATTCTGATCATTTCGACGCCCAAGGATCTGCCGATGATCCGCGCCCTTTTCGGCGATGGATCGGCGCTTGGATTGCGCATCGAATACGCCGAGCAGCCGCGGCCGGAGGGCATCGCCCAGGCATTTCTCATCGCGGAGGAATTCCTTGCCGGCGACGGCGCCACGCTCGTGCTCGGTGACAACCTCTTCCACGGAAAGCTCGATTTCTTCCGGCGTGCGCTCGCCTTCGAGGACGGCGCGTGCATTTTCGCCTGCCCGGTGCGGGACCCCGAGCGCTACGGCGTGATCGAATTCGATGCCGACGGACGTGCGTTGAGCATCGAGGAAAAGCCGAAGGAGCCGAAGAGCCACTACGCCGTGCCCGGGCTCTATGTTTACGACAGGCGGATCACGGAAATCGCAAAGGCGCTGAAGCCGTCCGCACGCGGCGAACTCGAGATCACCGACGTGAACAAGCGCTACATGGCCGAGGGCGCGCTGCGCGTGGAGCCCATCGGACGCGGCGTCGCATGGCTGGACACCGGCACCCCGGCCAGCCTGCTCGAGGCGAGCCATTACATTGCCACCCTCGAGCACCGGCAGGGCGTGAAGGTCGCCTGCATCGAGGAGATCGCCTACGAGATGGGATTCATCGACCGGGCGGGACTCGCCGCAATCACAGCGGCCATGCCGCGCAGCGAATACCGCGCGTATCTCGAATCGATCGCCGAGGAGCGGCTGGGGCTACTCCCCTGACCAGACCGCCTCCCACTCGTCGGGAAGCGACGCGCTCTCGATGCCGCTGGCGATGCGGCCTTCAAATTCCGGGCGGAACGTCGTGGACGTTCCGTAAACCATGATGGCATCCGACGCATCCTCGGTGCGCATGGCGTGGGCGACCCCGGGCGGAATCACGACGCCGATCGTGTTCGGGCCGCGGTGCGAATCGCCATCGATCGTGAAACGCATCCGGCGGCGGGGCATTCCCGCGCGCTCGTCGATCAGGAGCATCTCGATGCGTCCCTCGACGACGAACATCACGTCCCACTGCTCGCGGTCGTAGGGGCGAAGCGAGAAATCCTCGTCCTCCTCGTTTTCAGGGAACAGTTTCGCAAACCACGCCCCGGGGTTTTCTCCCTCCGGAACGTAGGGCGGATGGATATGAAAGCCCTTCCCCGTGCCGCCGAACATCCGCGCGCTCGCCCACTGCCGCGGCCACAGACCAATGCGTCCAAGTGGACCTTCGCCGGCCCGCGCAAACTCGCCGAACATTCCGCGCCCGCGCTGCGCATGGATCACGCGGTGGAACAATTCCACGCCGGGAATCCACGCCCCTGCGCTGCGCAATGCGCCCTCGACGGAAAGCGCATGTCCGCCCTCGAGACCGCTCGTCGCAATGCGCGTCTCGACACCGGGCGTGTCGTAATTCCGACGCGTCAACCGAGCCCGCGCTGCATCACTCAAACCCCGCCATGTATCGTCCATCGCGCGATGCTTGCCCGGAGAGACGCCGTGCATAAAGGGATTTTTTGCGACGCAATGGGCGCGTTGTTGAATGGAAGGGCTCCGCAGCCGGATGACACGATATGACGGAGGATTGCCATCCCCCGCCGCGCGGACCTATGGTATCCGATTCATCCGATGAGCGACGTCATCTATCTCGACAACAACGCCACCACCCAGGTCGACCCCGCCGTGGTGGACGAGATGCTGCCGTGGCTGCGCGACCATTACGGAAATCCTTCCAGCGCCTACAGCCTCGGCAAACGGGCGCTCGAGGCCATCGAGCAGGCGCGCGGCCGGGTCGCAGCGCTGCTGTCCTGCGAGCCGCAGGAAATCGTTTTCACGAGCTGCGGGTCCGAATCGATCAACACCGCGATCCAGTCCGCGATCGCCGTGGACCCCGACCGCACCCACATCATCACCAGCGGCGTCGAGCACAGCGCGACGATGAAGCTTTGCGAGCACCTCGCCCGCCGCGGCTATGAGGTGACATGGCTTCCCGTCGATTCGCTCGGTCGACTCGATCTGGAAAAGCTCGAGAAGTCCATCCGCCCCGACACCGCGGTCGTCAGCCTGCTTTGGGCGAACAACGAGACCGGCGTGTTGTTCCCGATCGAGCGCGTCGCGGAGATCTGCCGCGAGAAGAAGGTGTTGTTCCACTGCGACGCCGTTCAGGCCGTCGGCAAGATTCCGCTCAACCTTCGCGATTCCGGCATCCATTTCGCGTCCGTCTCCGGACACAAGCTTCACTGCCCGAAGGGCGTGGGAGTTCTCTACGTGAACCGCAACGTCCGCTTCACTCCATGGCTGCGCGGCAGTCAGGAATCAGCCCGTCGCGGCGGCACGCAGAATGTCGCTTCGATCGTCGGCCTCGGAAAAGCCGCGGAGATCGCCGCCACCCATCTCGCGGAGGAACAGACCCGTGTTCGCGCGCTCCGCGACCGTTTCGAAACGGAGATCCTCGCCGCTATTCCAGATGCTGAAGTGAACGGCGATCGCGAGCATCGCCTGCCCAACACGACGAACATTTCCTTCGCAGGCATCGAGTCCGAAGGCGCCCTCATGCTGCTGGACGAACGCGGAATCTGCTGCTCCGCCGGATCGGCCTGCACAAGCGGCTCCGTCCATCCCTCGCACGTGTTGAAGGCCATGGGATTCTCGAACGAACGTGCACGCGCCAGCCTGCGGTTCTCTTTCGGACGGTTCAATACGGACGCCGATGTCGATGCCGCGCTGGAAGCCTTGCCCGCCATCGTCGGGAAACTCCGCAACCTCGCCCCGACCGGAAGCCCCGTCCTCGTTTCCTAGCGCGCGAAGGCGCCTGAAAGGCCATCCGCGCAGGCGGACTGTCTGACGCCCATGGCGAGGATCTGTCAGTCCGTTCGCGCGGAGGGCACCGTGAGCGCGCGCCCGTTGTGGCCGGCATTCAAACCGAGCAGGAACGGCCCCGCCTCCCTCACCCATTCGTCCGCATCGGGATACCCGCCGGCGGCCTCTCCGAAACACACCCGGAGCATGTCGGTGTCGATGATGCCGGGATTCAGCGCAACCGCCGCGAGTCCGTCCGGCAATTCCTGCGAGAGCGCCTGCGTGAGACCCTCGATGGCCCACTTGCTCGCGCAATACGTCGCCACCTCGGGCGAAGTGCTGCGTCCCCAACCCGAGCTGAAGTTCACCACCACGCCCGTCCCGCGTTCGATCATCGCCGGCAGAAAGTGCCGGATCACGTGAATGACCCCGAGAATGTTGACGCGCACGACCGGCTCGACCTGTTCCGCGGTCAGCTTCCAGAGCGGCGCACTTGGGGCGATGACGGCGGCGTTGTTGATCAGCAGGTCCGGTGCGCCGCTCCGCTCGAGCACGCGACCCGTCCACTTCGCCACAGCCGCGTCGTCAGCGACATCGACCACGTCGAAATGCTGTCCGGGCAACTTCCGGGAGATTTCACGAATGGCCTCCGCCGAGCGCCCGCAGCCGTGAACCTCGCAACCAGCCCTGGAAAACCACTCCGCCATTGCCCGGCCCAGTCCCTTGGTGACTCCTGTCAAAACGATCCGACGCATCGTTTCACGAAGCCTCCGTCTCCGTGCCTGGTCAAGCCCGGCAAACCCGGACGCTTTGCGTTTCCCGCAGGCGATGCTATCGAGATGGCATCATGAATCGACGGCTTCTCCGTTCCGCTGCCACGGCGACTCTCGTTTGCGGAACTCTGGTTCTCGCCTCCTGCGATCGACCGGAGCCGACCCCGCCGCCCGAGCCAACGCCAGCCCCCACTCCCGAAGCCACGCCGGAGCCGACCCCGGAACCCACCCCGACTCCGGAGCCGATCGACACGAGCGCCCAGGTCTCCGTGCTCGGCTACCACCGGTTCGAGGAGCGCGTGCGCGACCCGCTTGCGATCAAGCCCGACCATTTCCGCAAACAGATGCAGGCCATCAAGGATTCCGGCATTCCCGTGATCCCCATGGCCGACTTCCTCGCGTGGCGGCGCGGTGAGAAGAACATTCCTCCCAAGGCGATCGTCATCACGATCGACGACGGCTACGACGACACCTACTCGCTCGCGTGGCCGATTCTGAAAGAGTTCGGCTTCCCCTTCACCTTCTACGTTTACACAAACTACATCGGCGCCGGTGGACGCTCGATCTCGTGGGAGGAACTGAAGGAAATGTCCGAGGCCGGCGTGGACATCGCCAGTCATACCGTGTCGCACGCGAATCTCGCGAAGCCCAAGCAGTCCGATCTCAAGGGCATGACCTACGAGGAATGGCTGCGGAACGAACTCGCGGGATCCAAGAAGATCATCGAGGAAAAACTCGGCATCACCGTCACGACGCTCGCGTATCCCTTCGGCATTCACAACGACGCGGTCGCCCAGGCCGCCGCCGACGCGGGATACGAGGCGGCATTCACCGTTTCGGGCCAGAAGGCGCTCCACGACTCGAAACCCATGGCCATCGGCCGCTACATCGTCCAAAGCGACAAGGAGTTCACCTTTGCCAATTCCCTGAAGTTCGGCTCCGGCACCACTCCGGCCGCGGGCGTGGCTGCGGTTGGCAACCCGGCCCCTCCCTCCATGGTGACACAACCGGTGCAGAACGAGGTGATTTCCGACCCCCGCCCGGAAATCAAAATTGACCTTGCGAGCCTTGGAAACATCGACCCGAAATCCGTGGAAATGCGCATCAGCGGCTTCGGCCTCGTCCCTGCGACCTACGATGCGGAGTCCAGGCTGCTCCGTTACCGCATGCATCAGCGCCTGCGCGAACCGGAGGTTCTCGTCCTCGTGAGCGCCCGTGTCGGCGGCAAGCGGGTGAACACGAACTGGTCTTTCCGATTCGACCCGAGCGCACCAGCTCCCGCCGCGACACCCACGCCGACTCCCGCGGAGTCCGATGCCGTCTTCCCCAATGAAGACGAGGCGAACATCCCCCCGATGAAGCCGGCGGAATAAGATTTCCGCTTTCCCTTCCGGCCATTTGCGGCGAACGTCCCCGGCAAATGGCCGGTGGCATCATCGATTTCTTCAAGCGAAAGCTGGGGGCGGAAAAGCCGCTACATCCCGTCGATCGCCGCGCGGCCAAGTATTACGTCAAGCGCCGGCTCGCCCAGATCTTCCCGGAACTTCGCAACGATCCCGAGGCCCTCGAGAAGGCGTATCAGGCGCTCGATCTCGAGCCACGCCCCGGGTGCGGACGCGGAGGCGACATGCTTTTCGAGGCCATCCTGCCTCGCGATCTCGACGAAAATCGCTGATTTGGGGCCTCGCTCCGGATCGACTCAATCTTTCCGTGGATTGACCAAAAATCTCATTGAGAAGCTTTTCAGAGGAGAATAGCTTGCCTGATCACCGGCCTCCATATGGCCGGAACCCCCAAAAATAATCATCCTCCTATGAAGCTCCTCCCCATCCGGCAGGCTGCATTCCTCCTGTCCGCGGCCACCACCGCAATCACCTCCACAACATTCGCCGCAGAGGTTTTCTGGAGTAATCCCGGCGAAGGCGCCTTTCTCGATGGCGCAAATTGGGACACGGGCATCGCTCCCACCGATGTGGACGATGCCATTATCAACAATGAAGGGACCGCCACGATCGCCACGGACGACGACGTCACCGTGTCGCGTTTGATCATCGATGCCGGTTCCGTTGTCCAAAGCGGAGGTGCCGTGACCACGATCCCATTCGGGACATTCGAGAGCCCGGGCGCCTTCGCGATCGGAAGCGCGGAGGGTCTCTCCGCCAGCTACACGATCACCGGGAACTCCGCGCTGTATGGCGGCCGCGTGCGTATCGGATACGCGGGAGGCAACGGCTCGCTGTCGATTGAGGGAAGCAGCAGCTACAATGGCGCCGCCAGCCAGGACACCTGGGTGGGCGACGGAGCCGGCAGCGTGGGCAGCTTCACCATGAAGGATAGCGCGCAGTGGAACATCTCCGGCGACTGGTTCGTCGTGGGCCGCGGCGGCGCACAGGGCACGGTGAACATCACCGGCACCGAGGATCCCGATGCCCCCAAGCTCCAGCTTGCTATTACCGGCAATGGTAATTTCGTCTTCGGAGACGGTGCGGGAGGCTCCGCAGTGGCGAATATCTCCGGCAGGTCCCAGATCTTCACGACAGGCGGCGAAATCTGGGTTGGAAACGCCGGTTCGCGAGGAGAATTGAACCTCGGCGGCAGCGCCACAATGGTCGCCGAAGACCACTGGATCGCCATCGGTCGCCGGGGAGGTGTGGACGGCTCCGAAGGAATCGCGACCATTTCCGGCAACGCCCAACTGCGAAAGGAAGGGGCCAATAACGGACGACGTTTCACGATTTCCGACGGCGCGGGATCCCAGGGAACATTGATCGTAAAGGACTCCGCGCTGGTTTCCTCCAGTCAGCACTTTCAGGTCGGGCGAAACGGCGGCACAGGCACGCTGACCGTTCAGGACAGCGCCACGGTCAATATCTCCGGACAACTCTGGGTCGGAGATTCGGACAACGCCACCGCCTCGCATGGCACGATCAATCTCGAGGGTGGCACGATCAATGTGAACGACTGGGTGGCCATTGGCCGCGATGGTGCGGGCTCCGGCACCCTGAAGATCAGCGGCGGCACGTTCAACAAGAACGGCAACGGCAACTTCATTCTGAACGGCGCCACCGCCATTCTCGAACAGACCGGCGGCGCGTTGAACGTGAACTCCGGCCAGACATGGCTCTCGGAAATGGGCGGCAGAAACTCGACATGGACGGCCACCGGCGGCACGGCGAACCTCGGTAGTGAAACCCAAATCGGCCGCGACAGCGTGGCAACAATGACCATTGGTGGCACCGCCGACTATACGAACCAGGGCGTCATCCTTGGCTTCTACGAAAACGGCAACGGCACGCTGAACCTCAACGGCGGCATCTTTACGGCAAACTCGATCGCAAAGGGCGCAGGCTCCGGCACCGTGAAATTCAACGGCGGCGTCCTCCGCGCAGGAACCGCGAGTGCCGACTACTTCGCGGGGTTTGATGCGGCCAACCTCCAGATTCAGTCCGGAGGACTGAAGTTCGACACAAACACCCACGACGTCTTCATCTCCCAGGCGCTCTCCGGCGAGGGCGGGTTGACGAAGATGGGCGCAGGAACGCTGACCCTCCTGGGAGCGACCACCTTCACCGGCTTTTCGGCGGTCGAGGCCGGCGTGCTGGAGATCGATACCGGTGCCGCGCTCGGAGGCGTTCCGCACCTGGACATCGCCGCGGGAGCGGGTCTGATCGTCCACGAGACGGTTTCACTCAACGAAAACATCGTTTTGACCCTTCTCGACGGATCGGCGCTGACCCTCGACTTCGACGGCGAGATGACGATTGCAGCGCTGTGGATCAATGGGGAAGCAGTGACGCCGGATACCTACACGCTGGCGGACCTGCAGGCACTGCCTGGCGACGTCGATTTCGACGGCAATGTGAATGCAACGCTGACCGTGACCTCCACGGTGCCCGAACCCGGAACGCTGGCGCTCCTTGCCTGCGGAGCGGCGTTTGCGACGTGGCGTCTGCGCCGCCGCTAAGCTGCGCCAACTCTCGCGCCTTTGGCGCACGAATCTCCGAGGCTGGAATCGAAAGGTTCCAGCCTCGCTTTTTTCGAGGAGGGAGAATTCCGTCCAGCTCCGGTTCAGCCCTCCGCCGCCAGTCGCCGCAGATATTCGAACGAATAAATGCCCGTCGAGTGACCGTCCGCCCATTTCGGCTGCAGGCCATAGCCGCCGACGAAATCGTAGCCCACGAGGTCGAAGCTCTTCCCGGAATATTCGTTGCGCGGACGAACGATGTTCCCCATCACGTCCGGCTCGCCGCCGCATACCGCGCATGGGCAGGCACGCCGGAGCTTTTCGAGTTCGAAATACGTCTCCGCGCCGTCACTCCATGCGATCGCGAGTTCGTTTCCGATTTTCTGGACGGTCGTGGGCTGCAGCGCGGGCATTCGAAAAGCGTAGCGAACGCCCCTCGCCAGGCGCAATCAACCGATGAAATACCGCACCGCCTCCCCTGCGCTGTGAGCACCGGGTGCTAGGATCTGCAACGCCCAGCCAGCGAGCGCGAGCAACCCGGCCGCGGCAATCGCCGGAATCCACGTCCCACGAACTGCCGCACCGAGCCAGTGCTCGCGTTCGGCCGTCTTCAGCCGCTTGTAGAACACCGAAACAAGAAACACGTCGATCGCCACTTCGGCGATCAGCACCGGAGCGCCGGCGATTGTTGTCAGCGCGACGAGGAGCAATCCGATTACGGCGGTAATCAACACACCCACCGCACAGCCCTCCAGCGAATCAAATCCATCGAGGTCCGGCACATCCAGCCAGTCGAGCCACGAATTCCCACCATTCCGGAGCCGGGTCGGCGACTTTTCCGCACTTTCGGCAAGCGCCCGCTGCACCTCCGGATCCTCGATGTCGAAGTGCGCCCGCTCAATCGCGACCCAAACTCGAAGCAGCGTCAGAAAAACCCCATATGCCACCACGACGGCGAGCGGATATCGCTGCCACATCGTCGTCACCCCAAGATGCAACAGCAGCTGGGATACACCGAAACCCGCCGCACCTGTGACGAGCAGCACCAATCCAAGGGAAAGCCGTGGCCATCGCTTCCGCTCGAAATATCCCTTCAGGCCCCGTGCCGTTCGTTCGCGCCAGCGTTCACTCATGCACGCGGTTCTACGTTCGAACGGGCCGACGCGCCTATTATACAAACTCGCGGATTTTCTACCTGCATGGCGTCCCGGGGAGGGTAGTTTGAGGATCGAATGCATCGCGATCATCCGGAACTTCTCGCGCCCGCCGGCGACTGGGAATGTGTGCGCGCCGCCGTCGCAAACGGCGCGGACGCGGTGTATTTCGGCCTCCCAAGGTTCAATGCCCGGATGCGCGCCGAGAATTTCTCCGAAACCGACCTGCCCGAGGTTGTCCGGTTTCTGCACAATCACGGCGTTCGCGCCTATGTGACGTTCAACGTCCTCGTCTTCACCGACGAGCTGCCGGCCGCCGTCGAACAACTGCGTCTGCTCGAGGCCGCGGGAGTGGACGCGATCATCGTGCAGGATGTCGGGCTGGCAGAGCTGGCGCGCCGGCTCACGCCACGACTTCGGGTCCACGCATCGACGCAGATGACGATCACCTCGCCCGAGGGGGTCGCGTTTGCCGCCGGCCTCGGCGTGAAACGTGTGGTCCTTGCCCGCGAGCTGTCGCTGCGGGAACTGGAAAAATTCGACCCGGCCGCTATGCCGCTGGAGGTTTTCGTCCACGGCGCGCTTTGCGTCGCCTACTCCGGCCAGTGTCTCACGAGCGAGTCGCTCGGCCAGCGCAGCGCGAACCGCGGCGAGTGCGCGCAGGCCTGCCGCATGCCCTACGAACTGGTCGTCGACGGCGCGGCGCAGGATCTCGGCGACAAACGCTACCTGCTCTCGCCCCAGGACCTCGCCGCCGTGCGAGAGATTCCCGACCTTGTCCGCCTTGGAGTGCGCAGTTTCAAAATCGAGGGCCGCCTGAAGTCTCCGGAATACGTCGCCGCCGTCACCTCCGTGTATCGCAAGGCGATCGACGCCGCGCTCGAGGCGCGTGAATCCGACCCGACATCCGACGATTGGTATCGGCTCGAGATGACGTTCTCACGCGGGCTGTTTTCCGGGTGGATGCACGGGGTCGACCACCAGCGGCTCGTGGGCGCGCGCTACGGCAAGAAGCGCGGCCCCTACGTGGGAAAAATCCGTCGCGTCGCGCACGATCACGTCGAAATCGAGGTTTCCGGAACCGCGGTGCGGAATGGAGACGGCGTCGTGTTCGACACCGGCGGCGATACGAACGCGGAACAGGGCGGGCGCATTTACGAGGTGCGCGGGGAAAAGCTGTTCTTTGAGCGCGGCCGCATCGACTTCTCGCGATTGAAACCGGGTGACCGCGTCTGGAAGACAAACGATCCCGCGCTCGACCGCGAGCTGCGCGCGACCTTCGCCGGCCGCATTCCGGTCCGGGAGTCGAACAAACCGGCGGTCGACTTTTGCATCCGCGGGTCGGTGGGAAAGCCGCTGCAAATCGAGGCCCGTGCGTCCGGCCGCTCTGCTTGCGTCGAGTCCGCTCAACCGCTGGCTGCCGCGATCAACCAGCCGCTCACGACGGAAAAACTCGCCGCCCAGCTGGGCAAACTCGACGAAACGCCGTTTCGGCTCGGCGCCATCGAAAACGCTCTGGAGGGAGCGGTGATTGCGCCGATCAGCGAGTTGAACCGGCTTCGCCGCGCGGCCGTCTCGGCACTTCTCGAGGAGCCACCACAGCCATTGCCCGAAGTTTCACTCGAGCAGATTCTTTCCGACATCCGGGCCACGCCCGCCGCCCCGGCGATTCCCTCGCTCACCGTGCTTTGCCGCACCCTCGAGCAGCTCGACGCCGCTCTCGCCGGACCGGTGGATCACGTCTATGCGGACTTCGAGGACATCCGGCGCTACCGCGAGGCCGTGGACCGCGCCCGTGCCGCGGGGAAGGTGATTTTCCTCGCCACCCCGCGCATCCAGAAGGCCGGCGAACAGGGATTCTTCAAGCTGATCGAGAAGGCCGCACCCGACGGCGTGCTGATCCGGAACGTCGGCGCGATCGACTGGTTTCGAAATTCCCCGCTCCGGCGCATCGGCGACTTTTCGTTGAATGTCGCGAATCCGGTCACCGCGTCGAAGTTCATCGAGCGCGGCCTCGAGCGCGTCACGGTTTCCTACGATCTCACGGTTGCGCAGGCCGCCTCGCTGGCACGCGGGGTTCCGTCGAACTGGCTCGAGCTCACGCTTCACCAGCACATGCCGATGTTTCACATGGAGCACTGCGTGTTCGCGGCGTTCATGAGCAACGGATCGTCGTTTCTCGATTGCGGACGTCCCTGCGAGAAACATCGCGTCCATCTGCGCGACCGCGTCGGCGTGGAGCATCCGCTGCGCGCCGATGTCGGCTGCCGGAACACGCTCTTCAACGCCGCGGCGCAAACCGGCGCAAAGTTTTTCGACGACCTCTGGAATGCCGGCCTGCGGCACTACCGTGTCGAACTGCTGGAAGAGGACGCCCGCGAAACCCGCGAGATTCTCGCCGCCTACCGCGCATTGATCGACGGTCGCGACGACGGCGGAACGCTGTGGAGGAAACTCAAGGCCACGCACCAGCTCGGAGTGACGCAGGGAACCTACTGACGTGGTCATTTTCGATTCGCTCGCACCGATTCTTCTACTGCTCGCGCTCGGTGCCGTGCTTGCGCGACGGAAGTTTCTCGGTCGCGAGTTCATGGCGGACCTCAACCGTCTCGCATTCTGGATCGCGCTGCCGGCCATGATCTTCCACGGCGTCGCGCATGCGGGAACTCCGGGCCGGTCGACCTGGCTGCTCCTCGGCGTGCTCGTGCTCGGAACGTTCGTCGTGTTTGGAATCGCCTGGACGACCGGCGCGATCCTGCGGTGTTCCGGATCGACGCAGGGCGCCCTGATCCAGGCGGGATATCGCGGGAACCTCGTCTACATCGGCGTTCCGATTCTCGCCTACGCATTCGACGTGTTGCCCGATGCCGAGGAGGCGGAGGCCATGGCCACCGCGCTGCTCGTGATGGCCCCGATGACCGCGCTCTACAACGTCCTGGCGGTCGTGGCGCTCCAGCTTCCCCAGCATCAACTTTCTGCCGCAGGACTTCGCTCCGCCGCGCGGTCGATCCTCTCGAATCCATTGATCATCGCCTGCGCCGCCGGACTGGCCGCAAATCTCGGTGGAATGGGAGTGCCGCGCTTCGCCGATCGCACGATCGAGGCCCTCGGCGGCTCCGCGGTTCCGATCGCGCTGCTCTGCATCGGCGGATCGCTCGCCTCGATCGAGCTGCGGGGCCGGCGGCGGGGCATCCTTGCCGCCACAGTCCTCAAGATTCTGGTCGCTCCGGCGGTGATGTTCGTTCTCTCGAGACTGGCCGGAATCGGCGCCATGGAAACGCGCATCGCCCTCGTGCTGGCCTCCTGCCCGACCGCTGCCGCCTCCTACATCATGGCGCGTCAGCTCGGCGGTGACACCGATCTCACATCCGGCGCAATCGCACTGACGACGCTCTGCGCCGGTCCGGCACTCGCACTCGCGCTCTGGATCTAGTATTCCCGCGCGAGCAGGTGGTCTGCGATCTCGGCGAGGCGACGACCACGCGAGCCAAACGGCTTGAGCGCCGACCGCGCCGCCTCGGTCAGGCGTTGCGCCTCGCGTCGGGACGCCTCGAGTCCGATCACCGACGGATAGGTCATCTTCTCTGCAGTGAGATCCTTCCCGGCACTCTTGCCGAGTTTTTCGCTGGTCTGCGTGACGTCGAGAATGTCGTCGATCACCTGGAACGCGAGGCCGAGATTCCGGCCAAAATCCGTGAGAGCCGCGAGCTTCGCGGGAGTGGCGTTCGCACTCATCGCGCCGAGGCGCAGGCTGCATTCGATCATCGCCGCCGTCTTCCGTTCATGAATGAACCGCAACTGTGCGCGCGTTGCCTTGCGGCCCTCGCCCTCGAGATCGGCGACCTGTCCGGCGATCAGCATCCGGCTGCCGGCCGCGAGCGCAAGTTCCCGAATCATTGCCGCGACGGAATGCCTGGGCGTCGGCTTCGCGCTTGCAAGGATTTCGAACGCCTGCGTGAGCAAGGCGTCGCCGGCGAGCACGGCGATGCCCTCTCCGAAGACCTTGTGCGATGTCGGCCTTCCGCGCCGAAGATCATCGTCGTCCATGCACGGAAGGTCGTCATGCACGAGCGAATACGTATGCACGCACTCGACCGCGCATGCGGCGGGCAAGGCCTCCTCAGCGTCACCACCACACGCCTCCGAGGCGGCAAAACACAACACGGGGCGCATCCGCTTGCCGCCGGCAAACAGGCTGTAACGCATCGCGCGATGGATCGTTGCGGGCTTCGTCGTGCCCTTGGGGAGGAATTGATCCAGCGCCCGATCGACCCGCGTGCCACACGCGGCAATGTATTCCGACAACTTCATGCCCTGCGATTCAATGCGCTGACATTGCACAGCCACGTCGTCCCAATCACGGCCAGAATTGCCGCGCCGTTCAATGCTCCCGCCCAGTCTCCGAACTTCGCTCCCGTGATCGAGCCCATGGCGTTGAGCACGCCCACGCCGAGCACGAAAACTCCCGCCGCGCCAAACAGCCATCTGCCTGGTGCCGCATTCGTGAACGTGTAGGCAAACGGAAATGCCGCGCCGACCATCGCGATGCCGAGGTAGGATACCGCAGGAATCTTCTCAACGAGGCCGCTGATGATCCCAACGATTCCCACAATGACACCCCCTCCGCTGACAAAGGCCTCGATTTTCTCGCCACGCCCGAGCGCGTGCCGCGCAAACCGGTCGAAGGCAAGCTGCAGGTTGCCGACGGGACGGGCGATATGCACCCACAGCACGAAGACGAGATATCCAAAAATCACGATTTCGGCGAGGGGCCCAAGCACCAGCCGCGCGAACTTCACCAGTAGAATCAGTCCAATGAAGATCATCCACTGGCGGCCCTCGGTGAACCGCTGCATGAAGAAGCAGTAGTTCAAATAGGCGCGGTAAATCGGCGACCGCGCACGGAAGGCCTCCTTGAGCCCCTCCTGCGCGGATTCATTTCCGGGCTCGAGCCGCAACGCCTCGAGAAAATGCGTCTCCGCCTGGCGTCGATCCCCGCGCTGGAGCGCGGTCCAGCCGGCCGCCGCGTGCGTGTCGGCGTCCTCCGGATCCTGCGAAAGCATGTAGGCGATCTGGTCCTGGCTTTCGTGCAGGCGGTTCTGGAGTCGCAGCGCGTGCGCGAGCTGATTGGCTGCTCCAGGGTGGTCGGGATTGATTTCGAGCGCCTGACGGGCGGCGGATTCAGCCTCCTTCCACTCGTTGCGACGGAGATGCGCTGCGGCTTTCGCGACAAACGCGTCCTCGCACTCCGGATCGAGTTCCAGCGCGGTCTGCACCGAGCGCAAGGCGTCAGCGGGTTTCCGCATCTCGACCTGGATGATGGCTTTCAGCGCATGAAGATAGGCGACCTCCGGCGCAAGCGAGATGGCACGGTCGATGGTGCCGAGCGCGTCGGCCGCCCGGTATTGGTGGAGTTCGCAGAGCGCGAGCCGCGAGAGCACAAAGGGATCGTTCGGATCGATCCCGAGCGCTTCGCGAAAATATTTCTCCGCTTCCGGATATCGGCCCTGATCGAAGAGAATCGACCCTCGCTGCTCCGCGGGAGATCCCGATCCGTCGCTCATCGCTTGATTCCGAGGAAATCGAGGACGTCGTTGTAGAAGCCGCCCTGGTTCGAATAGAGCGCATAGTTCTTCGCACTCTCGAACCACGCCTTCGTCGACGGCTTCACCGTTTTCACCGTATCCGCCAGATCGCGCTGCGTAATAGGCACGATCTGCCCGGTCTTCATCGCCTGGGACAGGCTGCGTTCGACAGCGGTTTCGAACACCGCCTTCAAATCCGCTCCCGAAAAATCCTTCGTCCGCTTCGCGAGGTCACGTGCGTCGAGATTTGCGATCGGCTTGCCCCGTGCGAGCACCTCGATGATGGACGCACGCGCCGGCTCATCGGGCGGTGGAACGAACAGAATCCGGTCAAAGCGGCCGGGCCGCCGAAACGCCGGGTCGATGTGCCAGGGTGCATTCGTCGCTCCGAGAATGAGCACGCCGTCGTTGCTCGCGACATTGCCGTCCATCTCGGCGAGAAACTGATTGATCAACGTGCGCCCGGGGCTCTTTCGCAGGTCGCGGCGGTCGGCGGCGAGGGCATCGACCTCGTCGAAAAAGAGAATCGCCGGCGCGTTGTCGCGGGCGAGTTCGAAGATCCGGTGGAGGTTCTTTTCGCTCTCGCCGATGTAGAGATCGAGAATCTGGTGGATTCCGATCGAGAGGAAATTCGCGTCGATCTCACCCGCCGTGGCGCGACTGATCAGCGTCTTGCCGCATCCGGGAGGGCCGTAAAGCAGCACCCCGCCGCCTGCTTTTTTGCCATAAGCCTTGAAGAGATCCGGATTCTTCAGCGGATACAGGATTTTCATCCGGATCTCCTCCTTCACGGACTCCATCCCACCCACGTCCGAGAATTTCACATCCGGCCGCTCCAGTTCGCCGTCGGTCGAAAATTTCCCCGTCGGCTCAGCCGTCGGAGGATCGTCGTCCACGGCCCATCCTTCGGAAGTCACCCGTCCACGCGCGGGCTCGCCACGATCCGGCGCCTGCATGAAGAGATCCTGCTCCAGCGAGGGATCCTGGCGTCCTCCGGGAAGATTCAGGCTCTTCTCATAGCAACTCCGCGCCTGTTCGCGCTGCCCCTCCGCCATGAGGAAGCGGCTCAACTGCAGCCACGCCGCGCCGTCGCTGGGAAACTGCGCGACGTGCGCCTCGAGTCGAACCACGGCCTCGGACGTCCGGCCCGCCTGATGCAGGGCGCGGGCCAGTCCAAGCCTCGCCGACGCATTGTCCGGAGCCAGTTCGACCGCCTTTTGGAAACTGGAGAGCGCCTCGTCCACGGCGAACTCCGCAAGACACGTCTCGGCAAAAAGAAGAAGAAGCGGCACATTGTCAGGCGACACGCGCACGGCCTCGCGGAGGGAATCTAGCTGGGACATTTCGCGGTGGGGTTCGCCGGGAAGTCGAGCGGAGGGCAAACGGAAGATCAAGCAAACCCGAGCGTCGAACGTCGAGCGCTTGCGCGCGGAGACGGGTCGTGCATGATCCTCCTCGCGATGAAACTTGGCGTGCTTGGCTCCGGAAAAGGCTCGAACTTCGCAGCAATCCTTCGCGCGATCCGGCAGGGCGATCTGGAGGCCGAGGTGGCCATCGTCGTGTCCGACAACCCCGGCGCCGGCATCCTCGATCTGGCGCGCGAGGCGAATATCCCGACGCACTCGTTCGTCGAGCCCGCCTACCGCACGCGCCTGTCGCCATCGACCGAGGAGGAACTCGTCACGGTGCTCAGGGACTCGGGCGTCGACCTGGTCGTGCTCGCCGGCTACATGCGCGTCGTGAAGCAGCCACTGCTGGACGCATTTCCGCGACGGATCGTGAACATTCACCCGTCGCTGCTCCCGAACTTCCGCGGCCTCGAGGCATGGAAACAGGCACTCGCGGCGGGCGTCGACACGACGGGCTGCACGGTCCATTACGTCGATTCCGGCGTGGACACGGGCGAGATTCTCGCCCAGGCGGAGGTGCCGGTGTTTCCCGAAGACACGGCGGAAAATTTGCACGCGAGGATTCAGGAAGCAGAGCACCGGCTTTACCCGGCCGTCCTCCAGCGCCTCGTGCGGGAGATGCAATGAGCCGCTTCCGCATCTTCGATCTGAACCCCGAGCAACAGCAGGCTGCCAAGCACACCGGCGGGCCGCTGCTCATTCTCGCCGGGGCGGGCACGGGCAAGACGCGCGTCATCACTGCTCGCATTGCATGGCTCGTGGCACAGGGGGCTGATCCTGCGTCAATCCTGGCGGTGACGTTCACGAACAAAGCCGCGAAGGAAATGAAGGAGCGCGTCGCCGGCATGGTCGACCCCGAGCAGGCAAAGCTCATCACGACCTCGACCTTTCACGCGCTGTGCGTGCGCATTCTCCGCGCCGACGCCCAGCACCTTGGCTACAAGACGAATTTTTCGATCTACGACGAGAGCGACACGAACGGCCTCGTGAAGAAGATCATCAACCGCACCGCCGCGCAGGACGAAAAACTCGACCCGGGCCTCGCGAAGAACCTGATCAGCAAGGCCAAGAACAACGGCTGGTCCGCACCGGAGGACGACGAGACGCTCGCCGGCGCCGTCTACCGCCGCTACGAGCAGGAGCTGCGGTCGCTGAATGCGATGGATTTCGACGATCTGCTCGTCAACGCCGTCAAGCTTCTCGGGAATTTTCCGGAGGTGCGGGAGAAATGGCGGATGCGCTACCGGCACCTGCTCGTCGACGAGTTTCAGGACACGAACCGCCTCCAGCTCGACCTCGTGTCGCTGCTGGCGGCCGGCGATCCCCCGGACGTCTGCGTGGTCGGCGACGACGACCAGAGCATCTACGGATGGCGCGGAGCGGAGGTTGCAAACATCCTCGAGTTCGAGCGGCATTTTCCGAACCCGACGATCATCAAGCTCGAGCAGAACTACCGCAGCACAAACGAAATTCTGCAGGCGGCGAACCGCGTGATCCGCAACAACGCGCAGCGGCGTGGAAAGAATCTCTGGAGCCCGCGCACCGGCGGCGATCCGGTGCACATCCTTGCCGTTCCGAACGAAAAGGAGGAGGCGGAGTTCATCGTCAACGAGCTGGCCGCCCGCCGCGATTCGGAAGGCGGGACGTGGGAGGACTACGCGATCCTCTACCGCATGAACATGCAGTCTCGGTGTTTCGAGGAGAACCTCCGGCGCATGCGCATTCCGTATCGCGTCGTCGGCGGCAAGAGCTTCTACGACCGCCGCGAGATCAAGGACCTCATGTCCTACATGGCCGTGCTGTTGAATCCGCAGGACGACGCGGCGCTGCTGCGAATCATCAACACGCCGCCGCGCGGAATCGGTGCGACCACCGTGGACATCGCACTCGAGCGAAGCACCCAGAATCACCGCAGCCTTTACGACGAGCTGACGAGTCCCGAGTTTCTCGACTACGTGACCCGTCGCGCCGCGGAGGCGATCTGCGCCTTCGCCGACACCATCGAAGCTGCGCGCATCCGGATTGCCACGCCCGGAGCGGACGCCGCGCAGATCATCGGGGAAATCCTCTCCGACTCCGGCTATTTCGACGATCTCAAGCGCTCGTGCAAAACGATCGAGGAGGGCGACAAGCGCGAGATCAACGTCCGCGAACTGCTCGGAAGTCTCGCGGAATACCAAAAGCGCTCGCGCAAGGGCCTGCGGGGCTTCCTCGACGACATCTCGCTCGATCGCGAGCGCGAGGAAAAGGAGGACAACTCCCGTGGCGTGACCTTGATCACCCTGCACGCGGCGAAGGGGCTCGAGTTCCCGCACGTGTATCTGATCGGCGCGGAGGAGGGTCTCCTCCCGCATGAACGCTCGAAAATCGAGGGCACGCTCGACGAGGAGAGGCGGCTCTTCTACGTGGGCGTCACGCGCGCGATGCGCTCACTCACGATCACGCACTGCCGAAACCGGACGCGTTTCGGATCCGCGGTTCACTGCGAGCCCAGCCGCTTCCTCGCCGAGATCGAAGGCGAGGGCGTGGAGCGGAAAAGTTTCGAGGACCTCATGAACGCGCCGGTGAGCGAGCAGCAGTTCGAGGATTCCTTCGCGCGACTGCGGGATTTGCTGAGCGAGGCGGGGTGAGGCCGTGTAGAGTGCCCGCGGAATGAACTGGTCCTTCCGCATATTCCGGGTCGCGGGCATCGACGTGAAGATTCACTTCACGTTTCTGCTGCTGCTCGCATTCCTCGGACTGGACGCCTTCGGGAGCGGCGGATGGATCGCGGCGATCCTGCAGGTCGCGTTTGTCTCGCTGCTGTTTCTTTGCGTTCTGTTGCACGAGTTCGGCCACGCGTTTGCGGCGCGGGCTTATGGCATCCAGACGCCCGACATCATCCTGCTGCCGATCGGCGGTGTGGCGCGGCTTGCCCGGATGCCGTCGAATCCGGTGCAGGAATTCGTGATCGCGGTCGCAGGACCGATGGTGAACGTGGGGATCGCGCTTGGCCTGTGGCTGGCGCTCGGGATGCCGTCGCTGCTCGGCGCCACCCCTCAACCGGAAAGCGTCGCAGGGCTTCTCGCAGGCGAACTTCTTTGGGTGAACAAGATCCTTATCGGATTCAACCTCATCCCCGCATTTCCGATGGATGGCGGCCGGGTTCTTCGCGCGATGCTTGCCCTGCGTCTGGGCCATGTCCGTGCCACGGCGATTGCGGCACGCGTCGGACAGGTGATTGCCGTCGGATTCCTGGTCGTGGGCGTCTTTGGAATCCCGGGTTACTACGAGCCGAGCTTCTTTCTCGTTTTCATCGCGATGTTCGTCTTCATGGGCGCCCGGCAGGAAGCCGAGTATGCGAAACTCCGCGCCGCGTTGGGGGGGCTGCTCGTGCGCGACGCAATGTTCACGCAATTCCGCTGGATGTATGGCGACATGTCGATCGCGGAGGCATCCGCGCAGGCCGACCTCGAGACACAGCCGATCTTTCCAGTCACCGACGCGCAACTGCGGCTTGCGGGCATGGTCCTGCGGAATGATCTCCTCGGGCACGATGCCACCGCCGCCCAGCTTCCGCTGTCCACGATCGCAAAGCCGATTCCGTCTGTCTCCCCGGAGGCGACCTTCGACGAAGCATTTCAGGTGATGCAGGAAACCGGCAGCGGGATCCTGCCGGTGGTGAATGCCGCCAACCAGGTCGTTGGGCTCGTGAGTCTGAACTTGATGAACGACCGGGCGCGCATGGTGCGGCCCGCCTGATCGAGCCGAAGGTTTCGGCGGATCATTCGGCAGCGGCAAGGGGGCGGAATCCGGCATCCCACGCGGGCTTCCAAAACAGCAGCCGCTGTCCACGTTCCGTCCCAAAGTCGAACCGCTGCATTCCGGGCTCCGTCACCCGGATCTCCTGTTCGACGACGCCATTTCGCAGAATCACATACTCCCCGGCGACGGCGACATTCGCCCGTTCCACCCAGATTCCATTTTCCCAGGACGGCTTCAGCACCCTGCCCGCCACCCGCAATCGACCCGCGCCGACGGGGAGGTAATGGTCCTTCATGAACTTGCGCATCGGCGGCGAAAAGCCGGTCCCGTCCGCCACGACGACCGCCGTCCCCGTTTCGGAAAGCCTCTGCGGGTCTTCGTCCTCGAGCCGGCCGCTCTCGATTCCGCGGGTTGTTGCGAGCACGTAGGCCAGATGCACCGGCCGGCGGCGGAACACGGTTTCCCCTTTCAGATCAAAGAGGAAGTCATCCGGCGCGGTGAGCTTCAGAGTCTCCTGCAGCAGTTCCCGCTGGTCGCGCATTCCGTCGCGCCACGGGGCGCCCTCGAGGATCTGGTGCGCCGTCAGAGCCACGCACAGTCCCGCCGGCAGCGCCACGCCGCACGGCCGCTGACGCTCCCAGGCCGCGACCCCCGCCATGACCAGCAGTGGATATGCGGGAAGATAGGTCTGTTTTTTGAGAGACGGGCTGAATCCCGCCACAAGCAGCGCGTAAAAGGCCGCCGAGAGGAAAACGGCCGCCGGCAACCAGCCGGCCCGCGCAAACCGCGCTCCCAGAATCGCCGCAACGGGTGCCCCCGCGAAGAACCACACCATCCGCCAGCCGGCCGGCTCCGGCTGATTCACCTCCAGCAGGGCAAACGTCATCGCCGGCAACGCGCCTTTTACCGCGAACCAGCCAATGAAGCAGGCTGGAACGACAAGGAAGCCCGCCACCGCCGCCACGGCACTCGACGCGATGCGGGCCGGCGTGAAATACGCGCGCATCGCGGGGGACACCGCCCACGCCGTCGCCCATCCCAAGCCCAAACCGCAAACGAGGAAGCTGGTCTTGATCGACGCCGCAAACGCGGCGCCAAGCACAAGCCCCGCGAGGAGGTAACCCCGCCAGCCGATGGCGCCGCCATCCTTTGTCAGGATGAGCAGCGCCAGGAAGAAAAGGACGGTCCACAACACGTCGGGCCGAAACTCCACCGACTTCAACGCCCAGTCCGCCAGTGCGAGCGTCAGCGCGACCGTCCAGAGCGCGACGGTCCGGCCATGAAGGCGGCTGACTAGCAGATACAGCAGGCCCAGCACCCCGAAGCTCAACGGGATCTCCGCGATCCGCGCCCACAGGACGACATCCGGCGTTTCGCCAAGCAGTCCGGCCAGCGGCATGAAAAACCACGCAAACAGCGGCGTGTGATTGTCGAACCGATCGAGATAGGGGATCTCGCCCTTCAACCAGCCATAGATCACATGCAAATGCTGCGGTTCGTCGGAATCCACGCCATGCCGCAGGACAAACCACAACCGCAGCACGAGAAGGACCGCGATGCAGACAACGGCCGGACGTTCTCCTGCGGTGAAACGGGAACGCATCATGATGTGAGCGGCCAGAAAACCGGAACGAGGGCGAGAACGATTCCGATGAGGATAAGTGTCAGCAATCCACCCGTGCGGACAAAGTCCACGAACCGGTATTTGCCGGCGCCATAAACGAGCAGACTCGAGGGCTCGAACGGCGCGATCAGTGAGACCGACGCGCCCAGAGCCACTGCGATCGCGAAGGCCCGCGGCGCGACGCCCAGAAGTTCCGCGGATTGGATCGCCACGGGCAATACGACGAGAGCCGCGGCGGCATTGGACATCGGTTGGGTAAGAATCACCGTAAGCACGAGAAACCCCGCCATCACCGGAAGCACCCCGAGAGGCCCGAGCGCGGCGACAATCCCGTCGGCCAGCAGCGCGGCCGCGCCAGTCTTCTCCATTGCCACGCCGAACGCCGTCATCCCCGCGATGAGGACCAGCAGCGGCCATTCGATCGACTGGTAGATGCGGTGGGGCGGCACCGCGCGGATGAATACGACCGCCAGCGCCGCCGAGAGCACCGCGATCGAAAGCGGAACCACCTTGAGCGAACTTGCCAGCACGGCTGCAAGCAGAAAGCCGAACACAAGGAGGCCGCGACGCGCGCGATGCGTCACGGGCGGAATCTCACTGAGCAAGCCGAGGTCCGGACGTTCACGCAACGCCTGGGTGCGCTCACGTGGCCCCTGCACGAGAAGCACATCCCCCATCTCGAGGCGGATGTGCTTGATCTTGTCGAGCAAACGACGGCCGTGACGGTTCACCGCAAGCACCGTGACCCCGTAGCGCGCGGGCAGCTGCAGTTCCGCAATCGTCCGGCCGAGCAGCTCGGAGGGCGGTGAGACGAGCACTTCGAGAATCTCCTGGTCCGTCTTTCGCAGCTCCTCCGCATCGAGCTGCGCCTCCGCCCGGATGTCGATGCCTTCAATTTCCCGGACTTTCATCAACGCATCGACCGGGGCGTTCACCAGAAGCACATCTCCTTCCCGGAGGACAAGCCGCGGCGTCGGCGACATGCGCCGGCGGCCACGCAGCACGCGCAGAACGCGAAAATCGAGCGCGGCAAAGTCGGAGTCGCTCAGGGTCTGGCCGGCGATGGGAGATCCTTCGCGAATCACAATCTCCGAAAGGTATTTCCTCAGGGAATACTCCTCGGTCAGGTTCTCTCCGGAGGTGTCCGGAAGAAACCGGCGTCCGATCAGCAGCATGTAGGCGATGCCGACCGCAACGATGACGAGCCCGATCGGCGTGAATTCGAAGAATCCGATCGGTCCGAGTCCCGAGCGTTCCAGATACCCGCTCACCGCGACGTTCGTGGAGGTGCCAATGAGCGTGCAGGTGCCCCCGAGAATGGAGGCGAAGGCAAGGGGCATCAAGAATCGGGACGGGCTTGTGCCGAGCTTCCTCGCGGCGCCCACAACCGGCGGGACCAGCACGGCGGTGACGGTCGTGTTGTTCATGAAGGCGGACAACCCGGCCGTGCCTCCCATAAGGGTGGCGAGAAAGCGCCCCGGCCGCCCGCCGCTCACGCGCTGGATTCGGTCTCCCAGCACATCCACGAACCCCGTCTCCCGAAGCCCGGCGCTGATCACGAAAACCGACGCCAGAATCACGATGATGTCACTGGCAAATCCGGCAAAGGCCTCGGCGGGAGTGAGAATTCCCGTTGCCACCAAGGCGATCAGCATCAGCCAGGTGACCTGATCCACCGGCAGTGTCTCGCGCGAGAAGAGAATCACCGCAGCCGTCAGCAACAGGAGGATGAAGGCGATTTCCATGCGCGTTTGCCGCAAATTGGCAGGCTCGCGGAGGGAGCGCAATTTCTCCCGTCATTTGACGGCCCGCCGACCCTGGGGAACTTTTGTCCTGCCCCATCACCAATGGAGTGATCCCCGCACGTTGCGAGGGAGATCATGGACTCGAAGAATTTCGATTGTCCGCCCTGAATTCCCGGTTTAAGTGAATCCTTTCCTGTGAGCGATACTCCCCTGACTGACCCCGCGCACCATCTTCCGCACGTCGATGCATACCTTGCCGTGGGCAAGGAACATGATGCCTCGGACATCCACCTCAGCGTGAATTCCCCGCCCATGTGGCGCCGTTACGGCATCCTCCAGCCGATCTGGGACGACGCCCCCCCCCTCACCGCGCAGGAGACCGAGAAGCTCGCGATGGGATTTCTCACCGCGGCCCAGAAGCACCATCTCTCGGAGATCGGCGACGTGGACTTCGCGTATGCCAACGACATCGGTCGTTTCCGAACCAGTGTTGTCCGCCAGCGACTCGGCCTGGATCTTACCTTCCGAATCATTTCCTCGAATCTGCGAACGATGGACGAACTCGGGTTGCCCGAGTCGCTCAAGCTTCTCACCCAGTATCACAACGGTCTCGTGCTGGTGACCGGCGCCGTCGGCAGTGGCAAGTCCACGACGCTCGCGGCCCTCGTGGAGGAGATCAACAATTCCCGCCACGACCACATCATCACGCTGGAGGATCCCATCGAATACGTCATCCCATCGCGGGGATGCCACGTGACGCAGCGCGAAGTTCACACCCACACGAAGTCCTTCGCGGCGGCGCTTCGCGGCGCCCTTCGTGAAGACCCGGACGTCATCATGGTGGGTGAAATGCGCGACCTCGAGACGATCCAGCTCGCGATCACCGCTTCGGAAACGGGTCACCTCGTGCTTGGCACCCTTCACACCGCGAACGCCGCACGCACGCTCGACCGTGTGCTCGACGTGTTCCCCGTGGACCAGCGCGACCAGATCCGCATCATGGTCAGCGAATCGCTCCGCGGCATCATCTCCCAGCAGCTCGTTCCCCGAGCCGACGGCCAGGGACGCGCCCTTGCGCTGGAAATTCTCGTCAACACCCCCGCCGTCGCCAACCTCATCCGCGAAGCACGCACGTTCATGCTCCCCGGCGTCATCCAGACTGGAAAGCGCCTTGGCATGAAGCTTATGGACGACTCGCTCGCCGAGCTCTTCCATGCGGGAATCATAACCGCCGAGGAGGCCGTCTCCCGCGCCGAGCAGAAACAGCAGATGCGTCAAACCGTCGGCCTCGCCGCCTAGTTTTCCATGGCCGCTTACATCGATCAGTTTTTCCACGTTCTCGTCGAAGCCGGAGCCTCCGACCTTCACCTGTCCGAGGGACAGCCTCCGAAGATCCGCCGCCACGGCGAGATCGTGCCCATTCGCGAGGAAATCCTCACCCGCGACGAAATGACCTACATGCTCAGCGAGATCTGCTCGCCGAAGCGGTGGGAGGCGTTCGAGGAATCCGGAGACCTCGACTTTGCCTACGAGATGAACGAGGAGTCGCGCTTCCGCTGCAACTACCTCAAGCAGGCTCACGGTTACGGCGCGGTGTTCCGTCTGATTCCAACGAGGATCCTCACGCTCGAGGAGCTCAGGGTTCCGCCCGTCATCAAGGAGTTTGGCAAGCTGCGCGGCGGCTTGGTGCTCGTCACGGGTCCGACCGGCTCCGGCAAGTCCACGACGCTTGCGGCGCTCATCGACTACATCAACTCGAATTTCTCACGGCACATCGTCACGATCGAGGAGCCGATCGAGTTCGTGCACAACAACAAGAGAAGCATCATCACCCAGCGCGAGGTGCCCGAACACGCGAAGTCGTTCCCCACGGGCCTGAAAGCCGCGCTTCGTGAGGACGCCGACATCGTTCTCGTCGGTGAAATGCGCGACCTCGAGACGATCTCCCTCGCCCTCACCGCCGCTGAGACGGGCATGCTCGTCTTCGGCACCCTGCACACGAACAACGCCCGCAAGACCGTCGACCGTATGATCGACGTCTTCCCTGCGGATCAGCAGGCCCAGGTGCGCACAATGCTTTCCGCCTCGCTGCGGGGGGTCATCGCCCAGCTTCTGATGAAGAAGCAGGACGGCTCCGGCCGCGTGGCGGTCAACGAAATCCTCGTCGTGAACAGCGCCGCGGGTGCGATCATCCGCGAAGGCGCCACCCAGAAGCTGCAGGACGTCATTGTCGGTGGCCGCGCCGAGGGAATGCAGTTCATGGACGACGCGATCTGGGAGCAGCTCCAGCAGGGCGTCGTCTCGCCGCACGAGGCGTTCATGAAGGCGATCGACAAGGGCCGCTTCAAAAACTTCCTCCCGCCCGAGGAACAGGATCTCGCCCATTCCTCCGGCGCCAGCGAAAGCGAAACCCCGGCCCCGAAGAAGCTCTCAGGCCCACAGGCGGCTCCACAGCAGCCACGCGGTCTGCGCCCTCCGGCAAATCCCGGCCAGCATTGATTTGCTTCGCATCCCGCGCTTGCGGCACGGTGGCCGGCGGCTGTAAAGGCCGTCGATGACAGCCGCGCATCGATCCGGTCCGGAGGAACGCATTCTCGCAATCGACGTCAGCAATTCCTACACGAAGCTGGCCGTCGCGCAGGGCGTGCGCCTGGGACCGGTCACCCGCATCCCGACGAACGAACTCACCGCGAAGCGACTCGCCGCAGTCACGGCCGGACTCCGATTCACCCGGGCTGTCTTCGGCTCGGTCGTTCCGACGAGGAATGCCGCGATTCGGCGCGCCCTGCGCACCCCGTTGCTGGAGCTCAATCCCGACGCCTGCGCAAATCTCATTCGCATCGATTTCCCCCGCCCGGAGAAAATCGGAGCAGACCGGCTCGCCAACGCGGTCGCGGCCATCGCCATGCACGGCAGACCCGCGATCGTGGTGGATTTCGGGACCGCCGTGACGTTCGACGTGATCTCCGCCGACGGAGCCTACATCGGTGGCGTCATCGCCCCCGGTCTCGCCGCCCTCACCGACTACCTGCACGAGCGCACCGCTTTGCTTCCCCGTGTGAAGCTCGCACCACCCCGGAGGGCGGTCGGCAAATCCACGACGGAGGCGATGCTCTCCGGCGCGTTCCACGGCTACCGTGGACTCGTGGCGGAGATCCTCTCGGCGATTCAACGCGAGGCATTTCCCCGCCGCCGGCCGAGAATTCTCGCAACCGGCGGCGACGCGAAATCGCTCTCACGCATGCTGCCCGGCATCGCCATCGTGGACCCGTTGCTCACGCTCCACGGATTGCGAATCGCCGCTCAGAACTGCGCCTGCGAATCGTCGTAGGAGGAGTGGCCGCCCGCCGCCGCCTCGCGATCCGACTGAAAATAGAAAAACTGGATCGGCAGCGTGATGAGGTCGAGCGGGAGCACGAGAGGCACCAGCGCGTAGTAACCCGGCATCGCGTCGTAGGGCCGCCCGTGAGGGTCGGTCGGCGGCGGCTTGCCCTCGGCGTGCGCGATCATGTCGAGCGTCATGCAGGAGGAACCCAGCACCGCGATCAGTGCGGAGAAGAGAGCGATGCGAATCGTCTTCATGCCAACGAAAGGGCACCGGGTCGCGACGCATTTCAAGTGAAATCGGCCGGCGCATTTCGGTCTCAAACCTCCCCGGCCGGCGGTAACATCGGCGGAATCGAGTTTTCCCGTTGGGAAAATCCGCATTGACGGTGCTTCCGAACCGCCGCTAGGTTGCCCCTCCCGCTCCTGATGCCCCCGCTCTCGTGCGGGAACCCATATGGCAGAAGAGCTCGCATACGTTCTCATCACACCCTATTCGATCCGCAAATCGCGCACGGGCGGCATTGTTTCGCGCCTGCTCTCGCGTTCCGGACTCGAATTGGTCGCGGGCCGGATGTTTGCCCCCAGCCGCGAGCTGATCGAGGAATATGCGGAGTCCATCGTCACCGAGACCGACGACCGCCACCGCCGCACGCAGGAACTCATTCGCGAATACGTCCTGCAAAACCTCGCGCCCAATGCCGATGGGAAGCGCCGGCGCGTGCTCCTGCTTGTTCTCAAGGGCGAAGACGCGGTGAACCGCGTGCTGACCGTCGCCGGCCACATCGTCCACGCCCGCACCGCCGGGGAAACGATTCGCGACACCTACGGCGACTATCTCGCAGACGGCGACACGGTCCACTATTTCGAGCCGGCCGTGCTTGCCGCGCCAAACCGGGAGATGGCTGAAGCGGGCCTGAAGCTCTGGGCGCGGTATTCGGACACCGACGGCGGGATCCTGGAAAACATCGTGCCGTATCCGGAGGGCGCCGAGGTGCAGAAGACACTCGTCCTCATCAAGCCCGACAATTTCCGCTTTCCGAACGCCCGCCCCGGCGGCGTGATCGACACTTTTTCGAAGACCGGACTCTCGATCATCGGCTTCAAGGTCCATCACATGAGCGTCGCGCAGGCCGAACAATTTTACGGACCCGTGCTCGACACGTTGAAGGACGTTCTCCGCGCGCCGACCGGCCGCCGCGTGCGTTTCGCCGCCGAGGAGGAGCTGGGTTGTCCGATCGGTGACGATGCCGAGCAGCAGCTCGGGGAATTGCTCGGACCGATCGCCGCCCGCGCGCATTGGGAGTCGATCGTTCAATTCATGTCCGGCGCGCGCCCGAGCCAGTGTCCGCCGGAAAAGCGCAATGATCCCGGCACCGAGAAATGCGTCGCGATCATCTATCAGGGCATCGACGCCGTGAAGAAGATCCGCGAGGTCCTCGGACCCACCGATCCCTCAAAGGCTCCGACGGGAACAATCCGCCGGGAATTCGGCCAGACGATGATGGTCAATGCCGCCCATGCTTCCGACGCGCCAGAGAACGCTGCGAGGGAGATGGATATCATCGCCATCGGCGAAAACAACCTCCGCCCGCTGGTCGAGGCCCACTTTTCCACCGCAACTCCAGAACCGTCCGCTCATCGCGGTTGAATCCCCACTCAACCACCGGTAGCCTCCAACCCATTCAACCCGCAATCCACAGCATGCAACTCTCCTCTCGCGTAGAAACCCTTTCCCCGTCCCTTACACTCGCCATCGACAGCAAAGCCAAGGCGATGAAGGCTGAAGGCATTGACGTTTGCGGATTCGGCGCCGGAGAGCCCGACTTCGACACGCCCGATCACATCAAGGCCGCCGCCCAGGCCGCCCTCGAGACCGGCTTCACCAAATACACGCCCAGCTCCGGCATCCCCGAGCTGCGCCAGGCCATTTCCGAGAAGCTCGCTGCCGACAACAAGCTGGAATACAAGCCCAGCCAGATCATCGTCAGCAATGGCGCGAAGCAGAGCTGCTACAACGCGATCATGGCGGTCTGCGACCCGGGCGACGAGGTCATCATCCCCGCTCCCTACTGGCTTAGCTACCCGGAGATGGTCCGGCTCGCCGGCGCGGAACCGGTGATCGTGCAGACCACCGAGGAAAACGCGTGGAAGATCACTCCCGAGCAATTCGAGGAGGCAATGACGCCGAAGACGAAGATGATCATCCTCAACACGCCCGGCAACCCGACCGGCTCCGTTTACACGCGTGAGGAGTTGAAGGCGCTCGCCGAGGTCGCCGCCGAGGAGGAGATCTACATTCTCTCCGACGAGATTTACGAGAAGCTCGTCTACGATGGCACCGAGCACGTCTCGATCGCGTCGATCACTCCGGAGGCTTACGACCTCACGATCACCGTCAACGGCTTCAGCAAGGCTTACTCGATGACCGGATGGCGCCTCGGCTATCTCGCAGCTCCAGAGCCGATCGCGAAGGCGATCGACTCCATGCAGAGCCACAGCACGTCGAACCCCTGCTCCTTCTCGCAGAAGGGTGCGCTGGCCGCGATCAAGGGCGACCAGCAGTGCGTCATCGACATGCGCGAGGAATTCAACATCCGCCGCGAATACATGCACGGCCGTCTCAGCTCGATCACCGGCATCAGCGCCGTGAAGCCGCTCGGCGCGTTCTACGTCCTCGCAAACATCAGCGCTCTCGGCCTGAACTCGACGAACTTCGCGGACCGCCTGCTCAGCAAGGCCAACGTCGCCGTCGTTCCGGGCATCGCATTTGGCGATGACCGCACGATCCGCCTGAGCTACGCGACGAGCATGGACATCATCAAGACCGGCCTCGATCGTCTCGAGGAGTTCTGCAAGACGCTCTGATTCTTCCGAGGGAGTCCCGCCAATCCCGGGCTCCGATCCATTTTCCGGCCGCCGGAACGCGTCGGTCGGGATTGAGCAAAAGCGGCTGCCATGGAGTTTTCCGGCAGCCGCTTTTTGCTGGGGAAATTTCTCACCTCCCCGCGCCGCGGGCGTGACATTTACGCCGCTAAATCGGCTCGAACTCCACGCTCACCGTGCCATCGATGAATCAAAAGCCGGTCACCTGGTGCGCAGCTCGCTCTCCGACTAACCGAGGATGGCGCATGCCGCGGGATTCACTTCGATCCACGCCTCATCCAGTCCGACAATCGCCATGCCAATCGCGGAATGCTCAAACGCGCTGGCAAACAAATCGTCGCCCGCAAGCCGGGGGGGGCGCCTGCATCACGACCTGATCCTACGCAAACTGACGTTCGTCAAAAAAGCACTGTCACACGAAACGTGAGCGCCCACGCTCCGCCGAGATCCGGGCTCACCCCCGGCGTCGGGATGTAACTCACGCCCGGCTGGAGAAACGCACCACCCACGAGGTGCGCCTGGTAGTAGCCCTGGAACATCAATTCGCTGGACCGGTCGAAGCTCTCGGGATTCAGCCACGACCACGCCATGCCCATGCCAAGGGAATCCTTCGGGCGATGAGGCACGAGGCCAAATCCCGTGAGCCCCATTCCGAAATATTGATTCACCGGCAGTGTCACCGAGTTGTTCGCTCCGAACTGGAAGAACGCGGACACCGAGGAAACATGCGGCGTGGACTCCTGCTCCGGAGTCGCTGGCGATTTGTCGTCGAACCCCTTTCCGCAGACGAACGGCTCCTCGACGTGACTCCAGATCCGCTGGCTGCCGAAAAGATAAAAGCCACCCATCCCGTTCTCGCTCGCTCCGGATGGCGAATCGAGCACACCGGTTTGATGCCACAGCCCGGCACCGATGTTGCCGGGATATTGGTCGGCAATCACCCAATCCGCGCCGGCCTCCCAAATGTTGAACCAGTAGCCGTTGAACTGCGGCCCCATCATGCCGGTCCGCACGCCACGCGCGACATTGCCATCGTAGAGGCCGTAGCTGAGATAGACGTTGTCCGTCGGCGCCACCGTGAGCGTGAAGCCGCTCACCGAATTGTAGTAGCCGCCGATCGCGCCGAGGAGCGTGGGATTCACGAAGACCGGCGTGTAGAGCAGGCTGGTGACGGCGGGGATGTCGAGTCGCTGATCCTGCGTCGGCACGGGCCGCGCGACGTTGTTGAAGTCGAACGTGGGAACGACCTTCCCGATGCGGAAGATGACCTTCTCGTCAAAGAGCGTCTGCCGATACCAGAGCTGATAGAGCTCGGAGCGGTCGCGGGGAACGGGCCCGGGCAGGCTGTTGTAACCCTGCACGCTGCCGGCCTGGCCGTTTGTGTCCTGCCCGTTGAACTGCAGGAACTGGATGCCAAACGACGCGCCATCCCAACCGACAAGTTTCTCCGCGTCGACGTTCGCACCAACAATAAGCGCGCTGTTCCAGCTCCATTTCCCAGGTTGCGCGCCGCCGGAGATGAGGCCGTTCGTGTCGCCGAGCCAGATGCCGCCGACCCGGACGCCGCGGTCCTCGGGAAGGTGCAGAAGCCTTCCGGTGAGCCCGGTGCCGGGATCGATGCTTTCCGCGGCGGGGTTGCCGGTGATCGAAGGCGGTGCGTGTCCGCGCAACTGGTCGAAGAACGACGGTTCGTCCTCCGCGAATGCGGACGACGCGAGGGCGAGCAGCGCGATGCCGGCGGGAAGTTTACGCATCGGAAAATCCGTCGAAGTAGTCGAAGAACACGCGGTCGGGATCGTATTTGTCGCGGAGGTCCGCGAGCCGCTTCCAGTTTGCCGGGGAAAACGCGCCGGTCGCCTCCGACGGGACGGCCACCGGATCCGTCTCGCCGATGTAGTAACCGACGACGTGCGGCTTTATTCGCGCCACGCACTCGTCGTGCCACGCGGTGTTCGCGTCGTCGTCGGTCGCATCCGTCCACTGCGTCCACGGTCCGCCATAGACCCGCGCGCTGTGCGACAGCGCGGCGTCTGGCAGCGGCGCGGGCACGTTCGGCCCGGTGAAGATCGTGAACAGGACAAGCGTGATCGGCGACGGCGACTTCGGCATGTGCTCGGCCACCGCCTCTGCCAGCGTGCCGGGACTCGCATCGGAGAAAACCGCCTTCACGCGACTGCGGAGATCCTTCGGCCACATTGCGCCGGAGGCGTCGAAGAGCTGCTCGAACGTCGCCGGCTCGACCGGCGTGCGCGCGAGGCATCGTTCGACCAGCGGGCACTCGTCCAGTGCGGCGAGAATTTCCGCCGCCTCCTCCGCGGTTTCGGCGAACGCGGTCGCGGTGACCAGCGCGGCCTTGCCGCCGTTTGCGCGCGCGGCTTCCTCGAGTTCCTTCGGAGCGGTGAGAAGAAACAGCGTCAGCTCCATCTTCGGCGAAAACCGTGCGGCATTCGCGCCCAGCCAGTCGCCCACGGCGGCCGCATCGTCGAGTGACCACGTGTAGCTGCTCACATGAATCGCCGCCGGCAGCGCGTGGAGCCGTAGGTGGTATTTCGTGACGACGCCGAAAAATCCGTAGCCGGCTCCGCGCACCGCCCAGAACCACTCCGGATTCTCCGTGGCGCTCGCGGTGATCAACTCGCCCGCGGGTGTCACGATTTCGACCGCCTCGACGCTCTCGTTGCCGTAGCCCCACGTGCCCTGATTCCACGCCATGCCGCCGCCGAGGAAATAGCCGCTGAGCTTCACTTCCGGGCAATGGCCGCTGGGAAATGCCAGCCCCTTCGCATTCAGCACGCGCTGGATGTCGCGGTTGCTGACGATGGGCTGAACGACCGCCCGGCGCGCCTCGACGTCGATCGAGAGCACCTGATTCAGGTCGCTGAGATCGATGAGCACGCCGCCGTTGCGCAGCGAAGGCTGGCACCAGTTATGCCCGCCGCCGCGAACAGTGACCTTCAGCGACTGCGCGCGCGCAAACCGAATCACCTCGACGACATCGTGCTCGTCGACGACACGCACGACAACCGAAGGTCCGCGCTGCGGGATGAGGCGATTCCAAAGTCCGCCGTAGACGAAGCTCTCGTAGTCCGGTTCGCCGGGAATGGCGACCGTGCCTTTGCAGGCCTGCCTCAATGCATCAATGGCCTCGGGCGCGGGGGCGGGAGTGCTCATGATTTAATGCCGGGGACAGGCGTTTGAAAAAATTCCCCGCCCCGCGAAGCGGGTGCTCCGCGGCGGCAGGGAAGATCGGGAGATCAATACGGGTGGCGGTCCGCCTTGTTCTGCCAGGACTCGCAAGCCTTCAGCGCGTAGTCGCGTTCGAAGTCGGGATAGCACTCGATCGCCTTGCGCTCCTTCCACGGGAGGCGGAAGTCGATGTATTGGAACTCGTCATCGAACCCGATCTTGCTCGTGTCCTCGAGGCGGGTGCCGAAGAAGACGCGATCGATCCGCGCCCAGTAAATGGCGCTCATGCACATCGGGCACGGTGCGCCGTTCACGTAGAGTTCGCAGCCCTTGAGCATCTTCGCGCGCTCGGGCACGGGATCGGGCGAGCCCTCCGGACGCGGAATCATCTCGAGATTTCCCTCGTAGTAATCGGAGCCCAGCAGGGCCTTCGAGTTGATCTTGCCGCAGGCGTCGATGATGGCGGTGACCTCGGCGTGGTAGACGGGAATGCCCGTCAGCAGCACGCGGTTCTGGCCGCGTCCGATGATCTCACCGTCCTTGACGATGACGGCACCAAATGGGCCGCCCCATCCTTTTTCCACCGATTCGATGGCCAGTTTCGTTGCTTCGTGGAGGAACTTCTTCCTCGATTCCAGGTCAATTTCCGTCGTGCTCATGGGTTTGGTTTTTCCGGGGTTGGGTTTTAAAAATCGGTCACCAGGGCAGAAGCGTCCAAAGCGCGGCCACCTCGATGGCGTAGAGGACGCACAGGATGAACACGCCGCGCGCGGTGACCGCGGAAGCCGACGGTCCCTTGGGAAAGAGCCACCAGCCGAACCACCGCACGAAGAGCGGCATGGTGAGAAAGCTGGTGAGCGCGACACTGATCGAGTTGCCGATGAAGGTCGCCAGCGACGCGTGAATGCCGAGTGCCCCGAGATTCAGATACTTCATCTCGAGCATCACGATCGGAAAAAGTCCCAGCAGCACGAGCATCGCGGCCTTCCAGTTCGGCGGGCCCTCGCCGGTCATCGGGTCGATCGGCACCCAGCCCGGGAACGCGGTCGCCATCCGCATGAGCTCCTCGCTCTCGATGAAGTCCTTCGACTCCGCAAGCAGCGCCTTGCGCTCCGGCGCGTTCATCCATGCCTCGAGGCTCGCCGCGCTGTCGTAGCGCAGGATCGTCGTCCAATGCCCGTCCTTCCCGCCCGCCGGCGGCTGCAGATACATGCCGCGGTAGCCAGGATACTTCGCCTGCGCGGCCTGGATGCGCGTCGCCCATTCGCGGTAGCGATCGGCCATGCCGGCGCGCACCTTGGAAAAAATCACCTCCGTGACGTCGGTTCCCGGCGTGACTCCCGTGCCATCGGTCGAGACCGACTCACCGAATGTCCCGCCATCCAGCAGCGGGGCCACCTCACCGAGCAGCGCGCCACGTTCCGGCGAGTGCTGCCATGCGGCGAGGGATTCCTCGCCATCGAAGTTCACGAGGATTGTCCACGGCTCGCCGGCCTTGCCAGCGGCGGGGGGAATCATGTCCGTCCCGATAAATCCCGGGAATCGCGAGATCGCCGCCGACTGGCGGGCCTGCCATGCGGAAAATGCCTCCTCCGAGCCTGGACGAACCTTCGCTGTGGCAATCAGGACGGCGTGGCCGTTCACAAAAGCCCTTTCACAGGAGCGGCGACCAACCCGTTGGGGGGAAATTGCACCTCTGTCGCTTAATCTTCAAAATATTTGACGCCAATCAAAATCGCCTGCGGGGGACGAAATAAATCCCGTTGAGGGCAGCCGGGCGATTTCAGGAAGCATCCACCGCCCTGCGGAGCCCGCGGGTTTTCGGTTGCTGCCAGGGGGCCCGGCGCCTATTCCGGAAACCGTGAACCGATTGCTCCTCCTTCCCCTCGCGCTGGCGGCGGCGGGTTTGTCCGGCTGCGAGACGCTGGACGAGTTCCTTGCGGACGACGAGCCGCAGGTCGTCTATGTGCGAGAGCCGTCGCGGCCGGTAATCTACGATCCGTATTACAACCAGGCGAAGATCTACCGCCAGCCGATGTATTACGAGGAGACGACGAAGAAAAAGAAGGGCGACAAGGTCACCAAGACCACGACCATCAAGAACGAGTTCGGCCAGACCGTCTACAAGGAGAAGGTCGAGACGAAGAAGAAGAAAAAGAAATGAGCTTCCGCAAAACGCTTCTTCTCCTCGCGGGCGCCCTCAGCCTCGGCACCGCCCTCGCGTCCGACCTCGATTTCACGCTCGTGAACAAGACGGGCCGCAGCTTCGAAGCCGTGTATCTCTCCGCCTCGGATGACCCCGACTGGGACGGCAACCTGCTTCCCAACGGAAAGGTCCTCGCCGCCAATGGAAAGCTCGCGGTGAAATTCGAGCCCACGGCGAAGGCGGCGACCTGGGACTTGAAGGTGGTGGATTCCGACGGCCTCGCAGTCATCTTCAAAAACGTGAACCTCGCCGGCGCCGACATCGTTTCACTCACCGGTCGCGATGGCGAATACCGCGCCGAGGTCGAGTAGGATCCGGCGCTCGGAAAGTTCCCTCCCACGGCGTCGGGTCCGCGTTGCCGACGCCCGCGATCGCGATGCGCATGGGTTCGCTGGAGACGGATATGAATCCATTGGGGGGCGGCCGCTCCAGCCGCCAGATCACCAACCACGCGCCGACGGGAGCGCTGAAGTCCATCGCGTTCTGCGGCGCGAAGACCGCATCGCTCATGAAGATCACCGCCCGCCGGTCACGACCCGGCGGTTATTTGCGGGTGATCTTCACCTTCACCGGCGTCGAGACCTTTCCGTTGGTGCCGACCGCGGTGACCTTCAGCACGTTTTTGCCCGGCTTGAGCCTGGCGGCGTAGTTCCAGTTCGTCGTGCCCCTGGCTTTGAAGGTCTTCCTGCCAAACTTCACGTCCACCCGGGCGATCGGGCCGTTGGTGGCCTTGCCCTTGATCTTCACCTTTGCCTTCGTCGTGGTGAACGCCTTCTTGCCGGTCACCGTCACGACGGGCGTCGGGGCGGGGGCGGGGGTGTATCGCAGCGTGCGGTTGTGGTCGTGGTCGGCGACGAACAGCCGGCCCTGGAGGTCAAATGCGAGGTGGACGGGGGCCTGGAGGCCCGACGCCGTCAGCGCGGACGCGTTGCTGACGAAGTCCGGTTGACCGAGCACCAGTGAGGCCGCGGCCCCGTTGGCGAGCGTGGCCGCGTTGCGGTAGGCGGTGATCCGGTTTGCGGCAAGGTCCGCGACGAAAAGATCGCCGGTGGAACTCATCGCCAGTCCGAGTGGGCCCACCATGCCGGTCGCGGTCACGGCGGAATTGTTGCTGGTGAAGTCCGGTTGACCGAGCACGCCGGAGGCCTCGGCCGCAGTGGCGGGCAGGCCGCTGGCATTGTTGAAGCGGAGCACGCGGCAGTTCCCGTAGTCGACGATCCAGAGGTGGTTGCCCGAGTCGACGAGCACGTCAGCGGGGAATAGTAATCCCGAGGGCGTGGGGGCGCCGACACTCGACGTGAAGTCGACCTGCCCAACCACCAGATCCGCAGCCGGGCCATTGCCGATCAGGCTGGCAATATTTTTGTATCCGAGCACGCGGTTGTTCCCGAAATCCGCCACAAACAACGTGCCGTCCGGGCTGACAGTGACGCCGTAGGGTCCTTTCAACGTGGTGGCGGTGGTGGCGCCGGTGTCGGTGGTGAAATTCATCTGCCCGATCACAAAGTCCGCCGAAGCGTTGGTGACCGGCAGCAGGGTCGAGGCCTCCCGGAAGACCAGCACGCGATTGTTCCCTGCGTCGGCGACGTAGAGCGTGCCGTGGGAATCCACGCACACGCCGATCGGCTGACTCAGAGTGGAGGCCGTGGGCGTGCCCCCTTGGTTTGCCTCCGACGCGGAGAAATTCACCTGGCCGATCACCACCTCCGCCGGTGCCCCGTTGGCGAGGCTGGCCGAGTTGGCGTAACGCAGCACCCGATTCTCGCCATACTGCGCGACAAACACCTTCCCGGTCGTGGGATCCACGGCGACGCCCGCCGGCCTTTTCATCGACCGCGCGTTCGTCGGGAAGGACTCATCCGTAGTGAACGTCGCCTGGCCGAGCACGAGGTCGGCCGCCTGACCGTTCGAGAAGGCTTGAGCCCCTACGTGAAAAGCAGCGCAAACAATCAGTCCGACGGAAGTCAGGAGGCGTTTCATGAACCGACGCTAACCCGCCGCGGAATCGGTGTCGAGCCGGAGGATCACGCCGCGCCGGACAGCGGCCGGCGGGCCCCGGTGCTTGACCGTGGCCACACGGACCGATAGTCCCTCCCCGTATGAAACCCGCGTTCCGGGTCCCCCTCGTGGCAGGAATCGCCGCGCTGGTCTGGGGCGGTTTGTCTGCGGACGCGAATGCCCGGCTTCGAGTCACGGGCCTCCCGCGCGACCCCACGGCCGTTCGAGGAACGGTGACCTTCCGGTTCGTCGTCGGGCCGGCGAATCAGGTCCAGGCCCGGAATCCCAAGGTGAAGCTCCGCGTAGCCGGCTCCGGCGGCTCGGGAAGGCTGAGCCTTGAAAGGGAGACTTCCACCGGACGTCGATACGCCGTGAGGGTTCGCAAAATTCGCCGGGACTTCACCGCGGTCATCACCGTCAAGGAACCCGGCACGCGCCGCACCCCATTGAGGGAGCGCATCCGCGTGCACGCCGGTTAAGGGGCGCGCCGCCCACGCCGGACAGACCTACTCCCCGAGCTGCGCCTCGATCGCTACCTTGTCGAGGACCGACCAGACCTCGCAGATCCGACCGTTCCGGAACTCGTAGAAAACATTCTCGCAAAAGCGCACCCTCCGTCCGTTCACCGGAAGCCCGAGAAATTCCCCGCGCGGCCGGCAGTCGAACGCGAGCCGGCTCGCGACCCGCTGACGATCCGCGACGAGCATCGCGATCACGAACCGCAAATCCGGGATCTGCCGGAAGTTTTCCTCCAGCATCCCGCGGTAACCCGCCACCCCCAGCGGCCGCCCATTGTGGCATACGTCCTCGCACACGAAGCGGCCAAGGGCGTCCCAATCCTGTCGATTCAGGCAGTCAATGTAGTCGCGATAAATCTCCGCGAGGCCGTGTGAAGGAGTTTCCATGGAGTCGTCCGTAGGTGCCGGTTTCCATCAGTGTGAAAGATCGAGCGCAACCGCCCCGTCACGCGCACCGAACGACGGAGGGTGGCAGGGGCGTGCCGATCTTCCGTCCCCGGGGCATCGCAGCGCCGAGGGGCACGATCGAGGTCGCACCCATTTCATGAGGTAGCCTCCGGCCGCAGGAACGTTTCGATGTCGCGGCCCGGAGGTCCGCGACCTACCTGAAAGCTGAGGCACGCGATTATTTTGGGACGCCCGCCGGCCATGACCCGGCGGTTATTTGCGGGTGATCTTCACCTTCGCCGGCTTCGAGACCTTGCCGTTGGTGCCGACCGCGGTGACCTTCAGCACGTTTTTGCCCGGCTTGAGCCTGGCGGCATAGTTCCAGTTCGTCGTGCCCCTGGCTTTGAAGGTCTTCCTGCCAAACTTCACGTCCACCCGGGCGATCGGGCCGTTGGTGGCCTTGCCCTTGATCTTCACCTTTGCCTTCGTCGTGGTGAACGCCTTCTTGCCGGTCACCGTCACGACTGGAGTCGGGGCGGGGGCGGGAGTGTAGCGCAGCGTGCGATTGTGGTGGCTGTCGGTGACGAACAGCCGGCCCTGGAGGTCAAACGCGAGGCGGGCGGGCTCGTAGAGGCCCGACGCCGTCAGCGCGGGCTCGTTGCTGACGAAGTCCGGTTGACCAAGCACGAGCGATGCCGCGGCCCCGTTGGCGAGCGTGGCTGCATTGCGGTAGGCGGTGATCCGGTTGGCGTCAAAGTTCGCGACGAAAAGATCGCCGGTGGAACTCATCGCCAGTCCCATCGGCGGCACCATGCCGGTCGCGGTCACGGCGAAATTGCTGCTGGTGAAGTTCGGTTGACCGAGCACGCCGGAGGCCTCGGCCGCTGTGGCGGGCAGGCCGCTGGCATTGTTGAAGCGGAGCACGCGGCTGTTCGCGAAGTCGGCGATCCAGAGGTGGTTGCCCGAGTCGACGAGCACGTCGGCGGGGTAGGATAATCTCGAGCGGGTGGTGGAGGCGTCACCCGACGTGAAGTTGATCTGCCCGACCACCAGATCCGCAACCGGGCCGTTGCCGGTCAGGCTGGCGATGTTCTTGTAGCCGAGCACGCGACTGTTGCCAGAATCCGCCACGAACAGCGTGCCGTCCGGGCTGACAGTGACGCCGTTAGGCTCTCTGAGCGTGGTGGCGGTGGTGGCGGGGACGGCGGTGGTGAAATTCATCTGCCCGATCACAAAGTCCGCCGAAGCGTTGGTGATCGGCAGCAGGGTCGAGGCCCCCTGAAAGACCAGCACCCGATTGTTCCCCGAGTCGGCGACGTAGAGCGTGCCGCGGGAATCCACGCAGACGCCGATCGGGTTTCTCAGGGTCGACGCCGTGGGCGTGCCCCCCCCCTGGTTTGCCGCCGACGCGGAGAAATTCACCTGGCCGATCACCACCTCCGCCGGTGCGCCGTTGGCGAGGCTGTCCGAGTTCGCGTAACGCAGCACCCGATTCGCGCCATACTGCGCGACAAACACCTTCCCGGTCGTGGGATCCACGGCGACGCCCGTCGGCGTCGTCATCGACCACGCGTTCGTCGGGGAAGACGCATCGGCAATGAACGTCGCCTGGCCGAGCACGAGGTCGGCCGCCTGGCCATTCGAGAAGCCCTGAGCCTCCGTGTGAAAAGCTGCGCAAACAATCAGTCCGACGGAGGTCAGGAGACGTTTCATGAAACGACGCTAACCCACCCCGGAATCGGTGTCGAGGGAGGGAACCCCGGATCACCGGGGGCGAACGAGGACGCTTGACCGGAAATCAGCCCCAAGGGCGAGACACGCGGGAACGTGCGAGGCAAGGTGCCGGAGCTTTTTAGCGGTCGGTAAATCGAATCGGTTGCCAGAAACTGCTGCTGCTGGCTAGAACCCGCTCGCGCCAGCGCGCGATGCGCGCGGCGGCGGATGATCGCGCGATCAGTCAGAGCCCGCGATGGCGAGGCCGGTCAAATCGGGTTCGGGGACTGCGGCGACGTGGACGAGCACGGTGTCGGAGACGCCCTCGAAGCTAAAGGTCGTGAGAGTTTCGCCGGGGGTGAGTCCAAGCGAGGCGATGCTGCCGGGGATCGTCGCCGAGCTGGAAATCCAGTGCTCCGAGACGTAACCGGCCGGCACGGCCATCCCGCCGGGATCCAGACTGCCATGAACGCCCCCGTGAGGCGGATGGACGCCGGAAAACCGGAAATGAGAACGATCGAGCAGAAGCTTGCCGTAATAACGTTCGTGGCTACTCTGTAGCCATGACGGTGAACGTGAAGATTCGCAAGGTGGGGAATTCCTACGGCGTGGTGTTGCCGAAGGAGGCGCTGGCGCATCTCAAGGTCGGCGAGGGCGACACGCTCACCCTGACCGAGGCGCAGGATGGCGTGCGGCTCACCGCGTCGAATCCCGAATTCGACAAGACGATGGCGACCTTCGAGTCGCTGAACCGCCGCTATCGCAACGCGCTCCGCGAGCTGGCGAAGTGAAGCAGCCCTACTGGCTGACGAAGGAGGAGTGCCTCGCGCTCCACGATCTCATGCTCGCGGACTACGGCGGAGCGGCGGGCGTGCGCGACATGGGATTGCTGGAATCCGCGCTCGCGCGGCCGCCGCAGCTTCTCCATTACGGAGAGCCCACGCTCGCGGAACTGGCCGCGGCCTATGCGGCGGGCATCGTGAAGAACCATCCCTTTGTCGATGGCAACAAGCGCACCGGGTTCATGATGGGGGCGGGTTTTCTCGAGCGAAATGGCCTCACCTTTCGCGCCGCCGAGGCCGACGCGGTCATTCGGACGCTCGCTCTCGCGGCCGGCGGGATCGACGAGGCGGCGTATGCCGAATGGCTCGCGGCGAATTCGTAAAGAGCCAGACGGGGCGGCCGCACCGGTGCGCGGAGAATGGCCGGGGGATTCACGGGAGGACGCGACGTTCACCCGCCGCCGACCGCGCGGAACGGCCCTCGCGCCGACGCGCTTTCGAGATTGGCCTAAAACAGCGATTTGCGCCGGGAACGGCGGCGGATGACGGCGAGGCCCGCCACAGCCCCCACGACGGCAAGGGCCGTCAAGGCAGGTTCGGGGACCGCGGCCACATTGACGACCACGGTGTCGGAGACGCCCTGGAAGCTGAAGGTCGTGAGATATTCGCCGGGGGTGAGTCCAAGCGAGGCGATGCTGCCGGGGATCGTCGCCGAGCTGGAGATCCAGTGCTCCGAGACATAGCCGGCCGGCACGACCACCGCAGCCGGGCTCCCCAGGGCGCCAGGCAGGATGGAGAAAGTGCTGCCGAAGCCCGATCCTGAGGCCAACCCGTCCGCGCCGTATGGAGTGAGGTCGTAAATGGTCGTGCCGTAAAGATCCCCGATGCCGATCCCGGTGGCCACGCCGCCGTCACCCGGGGAGAGGTAGGAGGAGCTGATGGACACCTGGTCCACGTAGTTGACGAGGGCATCGAGGTTGAACGTGCCCGAAGTCTCGACGTTCACCACGCCCGCGCCGCTCGTGATGTTGATCGTAATCGCCGCCGCCGCGGGAGAAAGGGAACCAAAAAGAAATCCGCCGCCAATCAGCACCGTCCCGACCAAGGTTTTCAACAACATGGCGGCGAAGCTCTGTTGGCGGGCCGGACAAGTCAAAGGCATTCGCCGTCGGGTGCGCGTCACCGCCCGGCGAACCGACGCGCGGCAGCCGCATAAGCTGTTCAAGCGGGGATCGCGCGGTCAGTGTGCTTCGCAGGAGAATGCGATGGCCAAGTATCTGATTTCCTTCCCCAGCGCGGCAATGGTCGTTTCGGACAGCGAATTCGAGGCGGTGGTTCGCGATTCCCATGCGGTGATCGAGGAGGCGAAAGCCGCCGGGGTTTACGTGTTTGGCGGCGGCATCGACGAAAGCGTCCCGCCCGTGCTCGTCTCGGCCGATGGTCGCGTGACCGAGGGAGGGTATCCGTGGGCGCCTCCGCTCAACGGTGGCTTCACCGTGCTGGAGCTCCCCGCCCGCGAGGACGCCGTGGCCTGGGCCGCCCGAATCGCAAAGGCCTGCCGCTGCGATCAGGAACTGCGCGTCTTCGGGTTCGACCCGCAGTCCTGAGGCGACCGATCGCGCAGATCCTGCCGCACGGGGAACGCCATCACTTTGCCGAACATGCAACTGCCGGCAGCCTGAAGGATGCCAGCCCGTATTCCAAGCCCGGCCGCCAATCCCCTCGAACTGCAGCCCCACCGCCCGGCGGATACTACTTCGACCGACGACGGAGCACCGCGAGCGTTCCGATCAACCCGACCAGCACAAGACTCCACGCTTGCGGTTCCGGCACCGCGGTGAGCTTGAATTGGAGGGAATGCTCACCCGGGAGGAACGTGCCTGCGAAGCCTCCGCCATTCGTGAAGGTGAAGTTGGTTCCGGTGAACGTGGAGTCCCCGAACGCCAGCAGCGTGTAGGTCTGGCCGACCTGCCAGTCTGCGTTTTCAAAGGTGAACGCAAACGTGCCTTCGCCCCCGCCGGTGAAATAGTCCATGTCGATGCTGTCGCTGGTTCCCCCCCCCGAGCCGGAGGATGAGCGTGCCACCGGAATTCCACTCGAGGATCTCCGTTTTCAATTCGCCCAGCGGCCGAAGTGCGGAACCGCTCTCGAGGGTGATCTGTCCGTAAACCGTGCCGCCGCCGCCGAAGGTCGCACCGCTCTGCACGGTGACGTCGCTTGTGATCGAGCCATCGACGAGCAGGGTCCCGGCGTTGACCGAGGTCGCGCCGGTGTAGGTATTCCCGCCGGTCAGGGTGAGCGTGCCGGTGCCCGCCTGGGTGAGGGTTCCCACACCGCTGATGACACCGGAAAGAGTGAACTCATCGGAACGATTGGCGATGAGGTGGCCGGTGCCGAAGATTCCACCGCCGAGGGAGATGTCGCCGACCACGGAGCCCGTGGAGCCGCCGTTTCCGAGTTGGATGGTGCCACCGCCCCCTGCGATGGTGCCGCCGGTGTATTGATGGTTGCCGGTCTGGATGAGAGTTCCTCCGACGGAGATGACGAGACCGGTGCCGCTGATCACGCCCTCAAACGTATGGGTGCCCGTGCGGTTGAACCACAAGAGGCCATGGTTGACGACGTCGCCGGTGATCGAGCCGGTCGCGCCATCGCCGATCATCAGCCCGCCCTCCGTGATCGTGGTGCCGCCGGTGTAGGTGTTTTCGCCGGTCAGGGTGAGCGTGCCGCCGCCCTTTTTCACCAGACCGCCGACTCCGCCCAGCCCCTGGGCAGTCGTCACGTCGAACCCCTGGGTGTCGATGGTGCCTCCGCCGGAATCGAGCGTCACCGAGCCCGGTGCAAAGCCGCTGAACAGGTCGCTTTGGTGGCCGGAAAGACGCAACGTGCCGCCGCCGAAGCTCACCGTTGCCGCCCGGGGGGCCGCCCTCACGACCTGACCCGTCGTGAGAACGCCGCCGGTCAAGGTGATGGTGGACGGTTCCGCTGTATCGAAAAACGCGTAGCCGGTGGAAACTTCCGTCGCCGTTACTTCGCCGCCGGAGATCGTGAGGTGNCCGGGGACGAGACCTCCCACCGCGANNNTGCCGGTATTTGTCCAACGGCCGCCCGAAACCCGCACTTCGCCTCCGACNATGGACGCATCCGAATTGGTCACCGATCCGTTCCCGCTGATGCCGAGGACAGCCGTCGGGCCCGAGACCCAGAGTTCGGCGTCCGGGTGGTAAATCGAGCCTGTAACCGACAGGGTCCCGGCGGAAACGGCCGTTCCCCCGGCGTAGGTGTTGGCTCCGCCGAGGGTCAGCCTGCCTTCGCCCTTCTTGGTCAACCTGCCCGGACCATCCAGACCCTCAGAGGCCGTGCTGACGTCAAATCCCTGGGTATCGATGGTCCCGCCGCCGGCTTCGAGGGTCACGTCTCCCAGCTTGATATTGGAAAACAGATTCGCCCCTGCCTGGGACAGGCGGAGCGTTCCACCGTTGAACCGAACGACCCCTGGTCCGCCACCGCCGAACCCTCCGGTCGCAGCCCCCCACACGGTGGTCGTTGTAAGGACTCCGCCATTCAGTTGGAGCGTGCCTTTCGAGGTCCCGCCATAGCCCAAATACACGCCGCCTGCGGTGACCTGGCCGTCGCTGATCGTGAGGGTCCCGGTCCTGCTACCACCGACGACGATGTTGCCGGCATCCACACTTCCACCATTCACCTCGGTCAACTGGCCTGACACCACAAGCTGGGAGACTGACATCACAGCCGAGTCCCGAATCACCAGTTTGCCGGAAGCGTCGAATTTCTGTGCCACCTCCAGCGAGGCGTTTCCAGAGAGATCAAGCGAGGCGAAAGCGTTGATGCTTCCGTCGTTGGCCGACACCGTAGCCGACTCCTGGACCATCATTTCTCCGGTCACCAAAAGAGTTCCTGTGTGGATCGAGCCACTCCCGGATACGCTCCCGCTGCGGAAGGCCACCTGGGTTGAGGCCGACATCGAACCGTTCCCCGAAATTTCCACACCTCCCACATTCAGATTTGAGCCCGACAACGCGCCCGAATCCCGGATCACCAGTCTCCCGGAATTATAGAAGGACGCCGCCGCCACCGAACCATTCGCGGAAATATCCAGAAGGTTGTGAACAGCCAGCGACTTGGAGACGTTCCATTTTCCCCCGCTCACATACGCCTCCGCGTTCTCCAGCTCCGCCTCCCAGCTGGTCACCAGGCTGGCGCCAGAGATCTCCAGCGTGGCCGCCTTGCTACTATCGCCGACGAGATCGAACTTTTCGCCGGTGGATAACGTCCCGCCGGTAACCTGAATCAAGATGCTCGTGCCCGCACCTGCTTCCGCGCTAAGGAAGGATTGTATGGAATCCGGCGCGACGGCGGCCGGGTCAAAGGGAAGCGTAACCGTCCCCCCATTGCGAACGATCAACGTGGCGCTGCCCGGATTCCCCAGAAAGAAAAGCGGGCCGGCATTCAGCGTGCCGCCATTCACATCGATAACGCCTGATAATCCCTGCCCCACCCCGACAAGTAGCATACCTGAGACAACCACCGTCCCGCCACTGTTGATCGTCAGACGCCCTTCCGATACCGAGTCCCCAACCACCGCCACGTCTCCGGCGTCCCATGTCGGAGACGAGAAGGGATTGCTGCCGCCAACCGCGCCGGAGCGGGTGATCTGGGCGCTGCCGGGATGAGGCAATCCGGCAACCAGAAACGGAAGCGCCACCCAACACCTGGCGACGGATCGGATCCTCGAAAACACAAGGCGACCGCTGGTTTTGGGGGGCACGGGCTCACGGGTGGGAGTAACGGTTTCGCTCCACCGGGCTTTGGATGGTCTCGTCATTCGCTTGCAACGACGTTGCCCCACCCCGCCGTTGAAAACCACCCTGCTAAATAGAAGGGGGCTGTTGATCAGCCTCCGCCGCCCATCCACAGGGACATGAGTCCGGCGCGGCTGGAGACGTTGAAGCTGCGAAAGATGTCGGTGACGTATTTGTGCGTCGTGGCGCGGGTGAGGCCGAGGGTGGCGGCGATTTCCTTTTCCGTCTTTTCCGAAAGAAGCTGCGGGAGCAGGCGCCGGTGGGCCGGGGAAAGCGGGGCGTTGCCGACGAGCAGGCCGTGGTTGAGCAGGAGCTGGCGGTGGAACCACTTGATCCCCCGGAGCGCCTGCGCCACGAGCTGCTCGTGCTCGAGCGTGAAGCGGCTGCGCCGGCGAATGCGGTCGAAACAAAACAGCGACTCGGCGTCGGGATTCACCGGAAACACGCACCAGATGCGGTCGGTGATGCCGCCCTGCTGAAAATACATCTGATACTGCGGCGTGCGGCGGAACGCCTCGAAATCGATGAAGCCGTCGCGCAGCCGGTAACTGCGAAACCGGCCCGCCTCGCTGATGATCTTCCGCGTGCTCATGCCGGGGTCGCGCTCCATGTGGGCAAGCACCTTGCAGATGAATTCCTGGTTCTCCTCCGTGCGCGGAATCCAGCGCTCCGCGGCGCGCAGACGCCATCCGTAAAGGACGTCCTTCTCCGCGGCGGAAGTATCCCGCACCCGCGCGACGCCGACCCAGAAGGCGTTGTCGGCACCGATCCATCCGGCGATCCGGCGGAAGAGCAGGTCGATCGCCTCGCGGGTCTCGACCAGCGGCCGGTTGGCAAGCTCGTCCCAGAGCTCGTAGATTTCGTGGGAAAGACTCATCGCCGCTGGATCTGCTGTTTGCGTGGCGCCACGGGGACGGC